>JAABUQ010009066.1_pt1 | contig 13641 bp, 13 predicted proteins | sample 5560001 | NCBI WGS metagenome assembly JAABUQ01 (sample SAMN10711888, study PRJNA513371) | rock metagenome | isolation source: Antarctica rocks | place: Antarctica: Victoria Land, Finger Mt nord | collected 2015-12-18
GCATCCTGGCCCTGGGCGAAGTCGGCACGAAAGGCGTCTTCCCCATCCCCGACGGCGAGACCCTGCCCCTGACCGTCGCCCTGGCCCAGGTCGGCGGCATCACGGCGGAGGGCGACAAAAAGAACGTGGACATCGTCCGGCGCGGCCCCGACGGCAAGCCCACCGTCCTGGTCGTCAACGCCGACGACCTTCTGAAAGGCAAGGGCAGCGCCCCCGACCTGAACCTGCGCTCCGGCGACATCCTGTACGTCCAGACCCGCAGCCACCCCCAGGGCATCGGCCAGGTGCTGTCCTCCCTCGGCGCGCTGTCATTCCTCGGCACGCTCTCGCACCTTTAACACGATCCACGGCCTCAAGCCGCTGACCTTATCTTTATATGACAGTTCTCGACACAACTTCAGCCGAGGCGGAACAAAAGGCCGCGCGGGATGTTCATGCTCAGTCCGTCAAATCACGCGCCATTTCTGGCGTCAAGGTGATGACCCTACGCACAGGGGCGTCCGTGCTGCTGCGCGTGGTCAGTTCGCTCTGTTTGGCGCACCTGCTCTTCCCCAAGGATTATGGCGTCTTCGCGGTCGCCGCCTATCTCACGGGGCTGAGTATGTTCCTGAGCGACGTCGGGTTGGGCGGGGCGCTGATACGCCAGACTGAGAAGCCAACGGCGGATGAAACATTCACCGTTTTTTGGACTCAGCAGGCCATCACTGCCGTCCTCGTGGCCGCCGTGGTCGCCGCCTCGCCCTGGCTGGTTCATGCTTACAACCTATCTCACGCCGCTGCCGTGCTTCTGTCGGCCATGGCACTGGGACTGTTCCTCAATTCCCTGCGCGTCGTGCCAATGATGGCGCTGGAGCGTGAGCTGCGCTACCCAGCTATTGCTAGGTGTGAGCTGATCGAGAACCTGGTGCAGACCGGCAGCACGATCGGGCTGGCTGCCCTCGGCTGTGGGGCGTGGGCGCTGGCGGGCGGCGGCTTGCTGCGGGGTATCGTCGGACTGGCCTGCATCTGGGCCGCCTCGCCCTGGCGTCCACACGGCACGTTCCAGTTCATCATCGTGCGGCGGCTGGCGAAGTTCGGCATCGCCATCCAGCTTAATGCCCTGGCGCCGACGGTGCTAGGTGGATGGATGCCCCTCGTGGTGGGCCGGCTTCTCGGGGTGGCGGCGGTTGGCCTCGTCGGGTGGGCGACGAACATCGCATCCGTCCCGATGATGCTTAACGGCGTCCTAAATCGAGTTGCATTCCCCGCTTACAGTCGCTTGCAGTCGGACCCGGAAGCCCTCGCGGGCTACCTTCGCGCCTCGGTGCGCCGACTGAACGCGCTCTTATGTTTAGTCGTCCCCGTTTTCGTTATCGTCTGTCCAGTCGCCATCCCTGGTCTATTCGGGCACCGCTGGACTGCGGCGATTATCCTGGTCCAGTGGTTCAGCCTGGAAATCGTCCTGCTCACGCTCAACAGCCTACTCTGTGCTACGCAAAACGCCATTGGCTGTGCGGCGGACCGCCTCTGGGTCGCTCTGGGAACAGGAGCAATGCGGGCGGGCGTGGGCTGGTGGGCTGTTGCTCACTTCGGTCTGATCGGCTTGGGGCCGGCGGTCTGTTTCGTGAGTGCGATTGAACTCGTAATCTCCACGGCGGCGGTCGTTTCTCGGCATCCACACATGGAGTTGATCTGGCCGGAAATCTTCCGCCCGCTTCTGATAACCGGTGTCATCCTTAGCGGGGCCGAAGGTGGAACCTTCCTGCTGGCGGGAAAAGCGGCTTGGATACAATCCCTACTGGCGCTTGGCCTGTTCCTTCTTCTGACAGCCGTGCAGGACACGTTGAGCCGACGGCGCGTAATGGCAACAGAGTTGCGTGCCCTCCTGCGGATGCTACGCCCGGCCCCGGATGGTATCTGATGATTGCCTCTGAGGAAAAGTCTGTAGCGGTTGACGTGCCGGCGTTCTCCCCTTTGCGCGTTTGCCTGGTCGCAGCCGCCAGCGGGGAAATGACCGGCGGGCTGGCCTCCTACCTGCGGTGTTTGGCGGACCATCTCAGTCAGGAATGTGTGGTGTCCGTCGTGGCGCGCTTCACCCGTATGGGGGAGGCGGGACAGGCTGTGACCATGTATGCGGAGGCGGAGCCGCCCCGCACCCTGGATCATGGAAGATACCAGACGCGGATCGTCGCGCCGCCTTCCATCTGGCGTCCAATTCTTAAACGGCTGATTTCACTGGTCAGCCGCCCGGCCCTTCAGCCGCTCGCCCTATGGCTATACCGCCGCGCCTACCAGCCGTCCCTGGCCGCTGCCATGCCTACTCCGGTTGACGTTGTCCATTACGTCGGGAACGGGTGGGAGCTGCTGGGCTTTGCGGCACTCGCCGAGGCGCGGCGGCGCGGCGCGGCGTTCACGATCTGGCCCGCCGTTCATCCGGGAACCTGGGGAGACAGCCCGCTTGATGTCGCGCTTTATAATCAGGCGGAGGCCGTGTTCGTCCAGTCCAAGTCTGAGCGCGCGCATCTAGCCCGGTTGGGTGTGGACCCCTCACGCCTTCGCCAATGCGGCTTGGCGCCAGCCACAGAAGCGAACGGCGATGCAGCCCGGTTCCGGCGCAAACATGGCCTCGGGCAACGCCCGCTGATCCTGTTCATCGGGCGCAAAGACCGGGGCAAAGGCTACCATGCACTTCGCGAGGCGATGCCGTGCCTCCTGTCCGCCGTGCCGGATGCCTGCCTGATTGCGATCGGTCCCGATTGTGAGCCGCCTTATCCTGATGTTCCCGAGGGTGCGCTGCTCGATCTGGGGCGGGCGGAGGAAGCCGAAAAAGCCGACGCACTGGCAGCCTGCGACGTGTTCTGCCTGCCGTCCGAGAGGGAAGCGTTTGGCATTGTTTATGTCGAAGCCTGGTCCTATGGCAAACCGGTTGTCGGCGGCTCTGCCCAGGCCGTGCGCGAATTGGTTACGGATGGGGTGGACGGTTACTGCGTCGTGCAAGACAAAGACGCCATCGCCGCCGCCCTCAGCCGTCTCCTGCGCGATCCGGCCCTCAGCAAAAAATTGGGTGCAGAAGGCTACCGAGTGCAGCAGGAACGGTTCACCTGGTCGTCCGTGACGGAAAACCACTGCCTTGTATTTCGTGACGCCCTTGCTGCGGTCAATCGTATCCGGTCGGAAGACATTCCATGAGCCTCAGCATAGCTGGCCTCTGGCAAAAAGCCGGAAAACGGAAACCCCGCGAACTTGCGTCGATTGCGTTTATTCGCGGGCGTGACCGGATCGTATTGGCGGCCTACCGCCTGCGCTACCCACGGGTCCGATTCGGTGCAGGCATAATAATACGAGGGAAGTTGATCGTTCGCGGGCAGGGCCAGGTGACACTTGGCGACCATGTTGCGATCCACGGAACCATGATCATTGATTCGATGGGCGAGGTTATCATCAGTCATAACTGCGGCTTCGGCTCTTACCGGCACCAGAGCAACAGAATCGACGCGCGGGGGCCTTCCGCGCGTGTCGTGATTGGGCCGCATAGTTTCTTCAATGGTGCCTACGTCGCGGCGCGGACGACAATCGAGTTCCAGCAGCGATGCATTGTCTCGGATGCCCTGATTGAAGATGATGATTACCACAGCATTGAGATCAACCGCTGGGACCCGGCAGCGGTCGTTAAGTCTCGCCCGATCCGCATCGGGGAGAACGTCTGGATCGGCTCACGGGCCGCAGTCCTAAAAGGCGTCACCATCGGTGATAACTCGGTTGTAGGGTTAGGAACCATCGTCCGTAAACCTGTTCCTGCAAACTGCGTGGTGATCGGCAACCCACAGCAGATCGTCAAACACCTTGATACAAGCATCGCTCCTTTCGCACCGTCATTCTAGAGTGCGGCGTGTTTCAACAAATCCGAGCAACTTCTGTATGTCCACTACGGTGGCCGCAGGGATTGAACAGGCGGAAAGCACCCGTTGATGCTATATGTCAGTTCTAAGGCGGACGAAGAGGGTCATTAAAACACATGCTCCGAGGCAAAATACGAGATTTCCTGCGCCGACACTTCCGCTGGGCGGCGCTGGTGGGAGAACCCTATTACCGTTATAGTTTCTCCCAATTTGGGGAGGACCTGCTAATCGAAACGGCTCTTTCCGCACTCGGAATCAGGCAGCCCTCTTACCTAGACATCGGTGCGAACGATCCAGTCGTCCTGAGCAACACATACCTTTTCTACAAGCGCGGCGGGCGTGGCGTCTGTGTAGAACCCGATCCCTTCCTCGCCAAACGCATCCAGCGTCGGCGTCGGCGCGATGTTTGTCTCGCGGTTGGCGTTAGCGGTGGGGCCGAAGATGCCGCCGATTTTTATGTGATGGCTATCAAGGACTTGAACACCTTCTCGCAGTCGCAGGCCGAGTTGCTGGAAAAGGAAGGCATCAAAATCGAGGAGGTACTGTCTGTTCCTTTGCAGCCGATCAACAACATACTCGCGCGGCACTTCCCGCAGGCGCCAGACCTGCTTTCCCTAGACGTGGAAGGCCTGGACGAGATCGTGCTTTCCACACTGGATTTCAAAGCTTTCCGCCCTAAAGTAATCTGTGTCGAGACGCTTGTTCATGGAGGCGAGAAGGCAGACCGCAAGGATGACCATATCGTTGGGATGCTAGAAGCTCATGGCTATTTCATGTTTGCTGACACACGGGTTAACACTATCTTTGTTGACAGTTATGCGTGGGAAAAACGACTCTGAGGAATTGCATGAGAAACAGCTTTGCCAGCATCGCTCCTTTAAATAAAGCGATTGCGGCGGAACAACTTGGTCTTGCCGCACCTGAGTGTGCGGCAGAGGTTTAAGATGAATCCAATGGTGCCCTTTGCCAAATTCTGCGCGAGTAATACCCTGGCAGAACGAGCCACAGTTTGGCTCGGCCACAAGTTACCGGACTGGAAGGTCACAAAAAGCCTTTGCTATCATACAGGCGAAGAGGCATTTTTGAAGAACGCCGGCGGCGGTTTCCGCGTTGCTGTCTTACGCAATGGAGCGAGGATGGGAGTAACACTCGATGAGCACTCGTTTCGTCAAATCTACTTCTATGGCACTTACGAGCCGGAAGTGACCGCGCTGATGCGTCATCTGGCTAAACCTGGGCAGGTTTGGCTCGATGTGGGGGCAAACATCGGCTACTTCACTATATTCATCGCCAGTTTGGTTGGGCCGACGGGGGAAGTCCACGCTTTCGAGCCAAACCCGGACATGATGAAGCAGATCGCCCGCTCGGTGAGACTGAACGGGGTTGAGCATGTGCAAATGGTCGAGGCTGCTGTCTCGAACGTTTCTGGGGAAGAGGCAAACCTTTATATCCCCTTGAGCCATAGCGGCCAGAGTGGCCAATCGTCACTCCTTATCCACAGAGACATCGCTGGAAGAAGAAAGGTTTGTGTTCAGACTGTTTCCCTCGATGATTACTTAGCGAGTGTCGGAAGGCACGCGGACTTCATGAAAATTGATGTCGAAGGATTAGAAATCCTAGCTTTTCAGGGGATGGAGCGGACGTTGCGTAGCCATCCCCCGAAAGTAATCATCTGTGAGGTGAGTGATCTACCCGATTGCCTTGCGTCCCAAAGTGAACTGATTGACCATCTGGTGCAATACCATTACACCCCGTATGTTATAAAGGAAGAAGGGCTGTTTCTCTACAAGTCAGGCAATCCACTGGCCCAAGAGGATTACAATTTTGCCTTTGTGCAACCCGAGGCATTACCTTTAGTGGAAACAGTAGTCAAGTTGGGGTGATTGCTGATGCAGATTCAAGAAACATCACAATTTTATAATTCGACGCAGGAAACCTCAACGGGTGAAAGAACGCTGTCCGTAATTGTGCTGACCTACAACGAGGCCCACCGCCTGCGCCCCTGTCTGGAAAGCGTGGCGTGGGCGAATGAAATCGTGGTCGTGGACGGCGGAAGCACGGACGGTACGCAGGCGATCGCGCGCGAGTTCACTCCCCATGTCCACGTCAGCGATCTGCTCGGGCCGGACAAGCCGGGGGGCTTCTCCGATCAACGCAACTTTGCCCTGGAAAGAGCGTCGGGCGATTGGGTCTTCTTTCTGGATGCCGACGAGCGCGCGACGCCGGAACTGGCCGAAGAAATCAAGCGGCGTCTGCTGGGCGGGCAGGACGAAGGCCACACGGTCTACCGCCTGCGTCGCCGGGAACACTTTTTCGGGGTCTATTCCCCCCACACGCACGGCCAGTCCTGGATGACCCGGATCGTCCGGCGGGGCCAGGGCCAGTACGACGGGCGGATGGTGCATGAAGGGCTGGTCTACGAAGGCACATTGGGCGACCTACAAAGCGAGATTCTGCACTTTTCCAAAGACACCGTTGCCCAGTATGTCTCGACGATGAACCGGTACACGACTCTGGAAGCCGAGGAAGCGGCAAGGGCCGGTACGCCGCTGGCACGGACGCCCTGGCGGGGCATGATCCATGCCTTCTGTTACCGTTACTTCCACATGGGCAGCTACCGGGAAGGGACGTTCGGCCTGCTCATGTCCCTCATGCTCGCGTTTTATAGCTACTTGACCTGGACCAAGCAGTGGGAGATTTGCAAGAACGCGGGACAAATCCCCGGCCAGAGCCGCCCAGCCTGGCGGACAGCGCTGACGGGCGGCTTGCTGCGCGGGCTGTGGCTGGGCTTCGGCCAGGCGAAGAAACGCGCGCGGGGGATCTTGGGATGACGCCTGCCATTACTATTGGCATCATGACCCGCAACTATGGCCGTTATGTCAGCCAAGCGATTGAAAGCGTGCTGTCTCAGGAATGTGCCGACTGGGAGTTGTTCATCTCAGACGACGCTTCGACCGACGACACGCCGCAGGTGGTCGCGCCCTATCTTAGTGACTCGCGAATCCATTATGTCCGGCACGAACAAAACTTGGGCCAGGCCAGCAACTGGCACTTTTTGCTGGCTCAGGGAACAGCGCCAGTCGTGACCGTGCTTCATGCTGACGACTTTTGGCTGCCAGGCACATTGAACACAGCACTAACCGCCTTCGCGTCCGATCCCGACCTCGATTTGTTGTATGGCAACTGGCAGCGGATGGTTGAAGGAAGGGTCGAGGAACACCCGTGGAAGACCGAGGCCGCTCATCGGATGGCAGGGATGGAAGAGTTCCGCTACCAGATCACACGCCACACCTGGCTTCCCTCCGCAACATTCTTAAGCCGGCGCATCATCCAGACGACGGGTTGGCCGAACACAGAACTGCACATGGTCGTGGACACCGAATACTTCTTGCGCGTTGCCCTTCGGGCGCGAGTCGTGCGGGCTTTGACCGAGCCACTGATGGTCTATCGGGTGCATTCGGCGAATGCGACGGCGGATGGGAGCGCGAACGGCCTGCTGCTGGCGGAAAAGGCGCGGCTGCCGGAGATATTTGCGTTGGAGCTGGAAGAATTTCCGGCCTTGCGCGATTGTGTCGCGATCCTACGCCGCTACGTCGCGCAGGTTTTCTTTTCGGCGGGAGTCGGAGAGGTGACAGTGGGCCGAATCGAATCCGGGCGTGCCCTGATGAAGCAAGCCTTGCGAAAGGACCCGAACCTCTGGCGGGAAATCAAGGTCGGGTTGGATTACACCTTGGCCTGGCTCGGCAAACCCAGCCAGCCGCTGTTCCGCCGCCTCCATTCTGATCGGCTCAAAGCCTTGCAAGGGCTGGAAAGATGAGCCTGCGCGAACCTGGGGCCTCCTACTTTACCGTTCCCGGAGAGGAGAATTTATGATCTTAGACCGAGCCGCCACGTTTATCCAGAAGCGCATCCGCGCCCGCAAAATCGGCGTGACCTTGTGGAAAAGCGAGTCCTTTGAACTCCCGAGCCATGTACTCATCAATGGCAAACAGGTTCCGGTGCGCTTCCCGGATGAAAGAGGGGTCCGGGTTGCCTTCTCTGAGCTTTTCTTCGGGGACTGTTACGGCTTAGAAAAAGCCAAGCCCCCAATTAAAACGGTGCTTGACATCGGGGCCAATGTCGGCATCTTCGCATTAGCCGCCCGCAATGCATTTCCCGATGCCGTCATTCACTCTTACGAGCCAAATCCACAGCTAGAGGGTTACCTCAAAACCCAGGCGGAAGCCGCAAACTCGCGCTACTTCATGGAGGCGGTGGAGGTCGAAGATTGCCATGTCAATCTTGACATCCGTTCCGACTCTGTCCAGACAACGTCCGCCGTGGACGAAAACAGCCCCATCCCCGCGGTAGCCTTCCGCAAGGCTCTTGACCGTTTGGGGGGATCGGCGGATTTTGCCAAGGTCGATTGTGAAGGGGCGGAATGGTGCATCTGGCAGGACCGTGATGCCTGGCAGAAGGTTAAGTTTCTTTCAACCGAGTATCACCTGCAAGATGGGCATACCCATGAGGAAGCTCATTCCATGATTACCAGCCTCGGTTTTCGCGTCACGTACCAAGAGCGTGCGGAAACCTTCGGCGTCATCCGCGCTTTACGCTCATAGTCCTATGACAACTACCGTCATCATCCCGACCTACCGCCGGCCTAACGATCTTTGCCGGTGTTTGGAGGCGTTAAAGCGGCAGGAGCGGCCCGCAGACCAGATAATCGTGACGGTGCGCGACAGTGACGGCGAGACCGCCGCTTTTTTACGGAGCTATAATCATGCGCCCCTGCCGCTGCACATTGTCCGTGTAAGCGTCCCCGGCGTGCTGGCAGCAATGACTGCGGGGCTGGAGGAAGCGGAGGGTGAGATCATCGCGCTGACGGATGACGACACAGCACCCTACCCCGACTGGCTGAGGCGCATCGAAGCACACTTTGCCGCTGACCCGAAGGCAGGCGGCGTCGGGGGGCGTGACTGGCAGCCCGTTGAGCGCGGGAACCGGACAACGGTTGGAAAAATCCAGTGGCACGGCCGGGTGGTCGGCAATCATCATCTGGGGGCGGGGGCGGCGCGCGAGGTGGATGTTCTGAAGGGCGCGAACTGTGCCTACCGGGCCGAACCGCTAAAACGCATCGGCTTTGAGTCACGCCTACGAGGAGGCGGGGCGCAGGTGCATTGGGAACTAGCCCTGGGCTTGGCAATGCGTCAGGCAGGATGGAAGCTTATCTATGATCCGGCCGTCGCAATGGATCACTTCATCGCACAGCGCTTCGATGCGGACCAAAACCTGCGCGGAATATTCAATGCGGAAGGGATACAGAACTCAGCCTACAACGAGACGCTAATTTTGTTGTCTTACTTTCCTCCTCTTCGCAGAACGGTGTTCTTATTGTGGGCCTTCCTGATAGGCACGAAAGGCGAGCCAGGTCCGCTCCAGGTGCCGAGGCTGTTGGCGCGGCGTGACCGGCATGTCTGGAGCAGATCACGCGCAACCTATGTAGGTCGTCTCGCTGCGCTTCAGACGGTTATCCGTAGAATACCGTAAACCAATTTTATGCCAAGCTTTGCCAGCCCTTTGTCAAAAAACGAAATAAATAGCTCAAGTTTGGCATGAAAAATGCATGATATAATAAAGTATGATCGCTGACGCCTCTCAAGCTTTTCCGCGCGCGGCTTCTCCTTCTGTGACACAGGATAAGGATCGGCAGAGAGCCTGGTTTGCCCTCGCCCTTCCCGCCGTCATGGCATTCCTACTGGCGCTGGTCCCTGTCCTTGGCAAAGCGGCCGCCGGACCGATGCTGCTGGTTCTGGTCCCGCTCGTCCTCTGGGCGGCATTCCGTGACACGGAGCGGGCGCTCTACGTTTACGTCGCCTGGTGCTGGATGGACGGGACGATCCGGGGCCTGCTGGGACAAGACGCCGTCTCCATCGTTGCGCGCGACATCGTCTTAGGGATCGTTGTCGTGGGTTGGGGAATGCAGCGGTTGCAAAACCGATTTGAAAACCCCCTGCGCTGGCCGCCGGGTAGCCTCTTGATTGCCCTGTTCGCGATCAATTGTCTGCTCCAAGTCTTCAACCCCTACTCGCTCGGCCTGGTGCAGAGCATCGGCGGCTTGAAGCTGCACCTTTCAACGATCCCCCTCCTGTTCCTGGGATATGACGTATTCCGCCGCCGTGAGCAGGTGCGCGCCCTGTTTCTGTTCCTGACGCTCGCCACGCTGGTTGTGGGGTTTGTATCCCTGGCGCAGTATGTCGGGGGGCAGGAGTGGACATGGGCGCATTTTCCCGGCACCAAGGAGGTCATCTCGCAGACCATGCGGTCCATGACGCAGGGAAAGCAGATCAGCGAGATCGCGTCGTTCAAGCCGCCGGGAACGACCGGGTTTGGCGGTGGGACCTCGGCCTTTCTGGGTCTCGTCTTCCCACTGACGTTCGCTCTGCCGATGCTGTCCGGCAAGCTCCGTTTCCCCCCCCGCGTCAGAGTCTGTTTCTTTGCAATCCTCATGGCCTTCGTCGTCATCATCCTCATCAACAGCGTTCGCTCGTCACTGGTCATGGCGATCAGCGGCTTCGCCGTCAGCGTGATACTGATCGGTCCCTGCTTGAGGGCGCGCATACGGGTGGCACTTCTGGCTTGTTTGATTCTGGGCCTGGCGGCCTGGGCTTTCTCCCAAAGTTTTTCCCAAGGCGGCGTGACGGATAGGTATGCCTCGACGCTTTCCGACCCTGTAAACGCGCTTCATCAAGACCGGCAAACATTCTTTGACAACGGTTTTGACATCATCAGGCTGTCCCCGATGGGGGTTGGGCTGGGGCGGTCAGGCGCGGCTGGAGCACGCTTAGGTGCAGGCAACGATAGTTTGGGGTTCACCCCATTCAGCGAGGCTTATATCGGCACCATGATAATCGAGACGGGAATTATCGGTGCAATACTAATGGTCTGCATCGCTCTCTCGTTTATCCGGCGTGGCTATTTTGCCGTGTCTCGTCTGTCTGACCCAGACGACAAGTTCTTGGCTGTGGCTATTTTAGCGATTCTCGTCGTCGTGTTCTTAAACTTTTTTTTCTCCCCCGTACTGCTGGGACCGCCAGGATCGGTCCTGTTTTGGCTGTTGAGCGGTGTGATGTTGCGTGTCTTCACGTCGCCCGGCCCAGCCTTGGCCCAAGCAATAAAGGGGGCGCGATGAGTCGGCTGCGGATCGCCCTAGTGGCGAATCACATCCATTTTCGCGGCGGCATGGAGCGGTACTGCGCGGAACTCGTGACAGCGCTTTGCGATCAGCATGATGTCCACCTGTTCACCTGCGAGGCGGATGACGTGCCGCTGGACAAAGTGACCGTGCATCCGGTCCGAACGGTCCGCAAGCCGTTTCTCGCCCTGTTCGCCCAGTTCTACCGGCAGACCAGCCGGATGATCCGCATGGACGACTTTGATATTGTCCATACCATCGGCGGCATCACGGCGCGGCAGAACATCGTGACCGCGCAGTATTGCCAGTACGCCTGGGGGGACGCCATCCGGCGCGAGCCGGGCGCGCGGGACGGCATCAACGCCTACCACCAGTTCATGTGGCTCATGAGCGGCTACTTTGAGAAGAAGGCCGTCACGTCCGCCCAGACCCTGGGGATCAGCGCCAACTCCCAGCGCACCCAGGCCGACCTCGTGAAATTCTACGGCGGCGACCCCGCGAAGATGCAGGTGATCTACAACGGCGTTGACTCGGCCCGCTTCACCCCCGCGAACGCCCGGTATCGGAGTGCCGTTCGTCAGCGGTACTGCATCCCCGAGGAGGCGTTGGTCGTGTTATTCGTCGGCGAGTACCGGCGCAAAGGGTTAGCCACCGTCATCCGGGCCATCGGCAGGCTACAAGACTCGTGTGTGCATCTGCTCGCAATCGGCAAAGGCGACAGGGAGCACTACGAGGGCCTTGCGGCGCAGGCGGGGATCGCGGACCGCGCCACCTTTGCCGGCCCGACTCGGGACGTGGAGCAGGTCTTCGGCGCGGCGGACCTGTTCGCGTTCCCAACCTACTACGAGCCGTTCGGCATGGTGATCACCGAGGCCATGGCCTCCGGCCTGCCCGTCATCACCAGCCGGAGCGCGGGGGCCTCGGAGATGATCACAGAAGGAGTAAACGGCCTCCTTCTCGATCATCCAGGCGATGATGAAGAGTTGAGCCGGCAGATCATGCTCCTGCTTTCCGACAAAACTCTCCGTAAGGACATGGGCACCCAGGCACGCCCGGCGGCTGCCGGATATAGCTGGTCCCACGTCGCTGAGGACACTCTGCGGCTCTATTACCAAAGCCTGGGCCGAGAACAACCTTTGGTTGTAAACCCAAAATAGGACGCTTGACAGGATGACGGAACGATTGTGATAGGTTTGGATGGGATTATGCACAAGGTCTTAGTCATCATGGCTATGTTCCTGCCACAGCCGATCAAACAGATGATTTACCGCCGGCTGTTCAGATGGCGAATCGGCCGGGGGGTTCGCATTGGCTTCAGTTATCTCGATGCGCGGCATGTCACACTCGGCGACAACGTGAGGATCGGCCACTTTAACATCATCCGTGGTGTCAAGCGCCTCTCGGTCGGCGACGGGACCTATATCGCCAATTTCAACCACATGTTTGGCGCATCTTATCCCAATTGGGCATCCGAGTTGGAAATAGGAAAGCAAGTCAACTTCATGAGCCGGCACTTCGTTGATGTGTGCGGCCCCGTGAGGATAGGTAATCGGGTTGTGGTCGGCGGGCGTGACACCCAGTTTTGGAGTCACACACGCACGTTTGTAGATGGCGTGCCTTCCTTGGAGCCTACTTCCGTTTGCATCGGGAACGATGTGTATATTGGAGCGCGCGCCATGCTGGTTTCCTGCGATGTCCCCGCTGGCGCCGTCGTTGGGGCCGGTAGCGTAGTTACTAAAAGCTTCGCTTCCGAAGCCTGCCGTCTGCTGATCGCCGGCAACCCGGCAACTATCCGAAAAAGGTATCCCACTCCCTCTGCGGAAGAAAATTTAGTGACTGATGAAGTAACTGCGCCCGTGTCTGACGTCCTTTCTGATGTATAATGTTAGTACAACAGGGCTTGAAATGATTTTCTTGACATACACATGAACCCTGCGAACCTCTGGTGGTGGAGTTGTCGGGCGTACAGGCGGCGGCTGCCTCTCATCCCTCGGCTGCTGAAGACGCTGAACTTTGTTTTGTTCAAGGCGATCCTGCCGTTTCAGGCGGATATCCAGAAGGACGTGCAGCTAGAACATTACGGGCTGGGGATCGTCGTCCACCCGAACGTGACCATCGGCCACCGTGCCCGGATTTATCACCATGTCACCCTGGCGGCGGAAACCTGGGTCGGGTCGGAGCACCGCCTCATCATCGGCGACGATGTGATGATCGGCGCGGGCGCGATTGTCGTGGGCCGGAGCAATCAAACCCTGCGGATTGGCGACGGGGCGCGAGTCGGCGCGGGCGCGGTGGTCACCAAAGATGTCGCGCCGGGGCAGACGGTGGTCGGTTCCCCGGCGCGTCCGCTGACACCCAGGACGGTCGGGGCGGTGGATGCCGCTTGATCCTGCATTTCTTCCGCAGGACTGTAGGGATTACGGTGACGGGCATTGGGCGAAACAGCCATGATACAGAGGGGGGCACAGCTAAATCAAAGGAAACCAACCATGCCCACCACCGATGCCGGCAAGGCCATTGCCTGCCGCAACGCCACCACCCACGGCCTCTTCGCCCGTGATGTCGTCCTCCCTTCCCTCGGCGAAGACC
>JAABUQ010009067.1_pt1 | contig 13641 bp, 14 predicted proteins | sample 5560001 | NCBI WGS metagenome assembly JAABUQ01 (sample SAMN10711888, study PRJNA513371) | rock metagenome | isolation source: Antarctica rocks | place: Antarctica: Victoria Land, Finger Mt nord | collected 2015-12-18
TTCTGTGCCGCACCGCAGGCATCCCCGCCCGTCTCGCCACGGGCTTTGCGCCGGGCGAGCCTGTTGACAGCGGTTACGACATTCGGGCCATGGATAAACACGCCTGGGCCGAAGTGTATTTTCCGGGCGACGGCTGGCTGATTTTTGACCCGACCGTCGGTTCCCACACCGACGGCTCCGTGCCGGGCCGTGCATCCGCGCCCGGAAGTTTCTGGCAGCGCGCCCGTCTGTGGGCTTCGGCAAACGGCCCCTTGCCCCTCGTTCTGAGCATCGCCCTTCTTCTTTGCCTGGGATATGTCGTCAAAACCGAGGTTTACGACCGGCGGCGCCCTTCGCGCCGGGCGGGACGCGTTCCTGTCGCGCGCGCCGTCCGCGCCCGCACCGACCTGGGACGCCAGTATGCGCGCATGGCTCGCTCTCTGGCCGCCCTGGGCCTGCCGCGCCGCCCCTCGGAAACTCCCACCGAATACGAAGCCCGCATTTTGCCGCTGCTGGCGAGACGCTCTTCCGTGCTGGGCGTTCCCCTCGCCGCCGAAGCCGTCCACGCCCTGACCGCTCAGTTTGTCGCCGCCCGCTACGGCGGCTCATTTGGCGGCGACACATCGGCGGCGGCGCGCCTTGCCCGCCAGGTTGCGCAGGAAGTGGCCCGCGCCCGCCGCGCGCAGTGGCGGCGCCGTCTGCTGGGTGGCCCTCCCCTGGACTAACCTGCCCTGCCCCGGCGCTGCTTCGGCGTTCCCACGGCTTTTCCAGCGTGTACCGACGACGGAAGAAATCGTTCCGTCGTTGGTACGCCGTAGGAATACGCTGGAAACGCCGTCGCAGCGCCGAAGAAACGCGTTCACCCCGCCGCAGGACAACACTCGCCCGGAGACAATTTCGCCGCTATGGAACTGAATTACGCCGGTCTTGCCGCCAAAGGCTTTCCCGCACCCCTGGCGCGCGTGTACCTGTTCACGGGCAGCGATGACGCGCTCAAGCGCGAGGCCGTGCAGCGACTCACCCTGCCCCTGCTGGACGAAGGCATGGCGGACTTTGACCGTGAAGAAATAGACGTGCCGCCGACCGGCGCGGGCGATGAAGACCTTGCCCGGCGCATCCTGGCATCGGCAGGGGGCGCGCCGATGCTGTCCGAGCGCCGGGTCGTGGTTGTCACCAACGCGCAGCGGTTGGGCAAAGAAGACCAGGACCTGCTGGCGGCGGGGATTGTCCATTTGGGGCCGCAGACGTGCCTTGTTTTAATCGCGGGCGCGACCGAATACGAGGCGGGCAAAGCGAAGGGCAAGACCCTGGGAACGAAACTGATTGGCGCGATTGCCAAAGCGGGGGCCACGGTGCTGTGCGACGCCCCCGCATCCGCCGACCTGAAGTCCCGCGCGGCGGCGCTGGTCAAATCGCGCGGCAAGACCATCGCCCCCGATGCTTTGGAGTTGATATTGCGGCGGGCGACCGCGACCGCATCCGACCGGGGCGGCGGGGGCAAAGGCGGCGACATCCACGTTTTGACCAATGAACTGGAAAAGGCGCTGGCGTATGTCGGGGACAGCAAGCAGATCACCCAGACCGATGCCGCCGCAGTGGGCACGGAAAGCGCAGAAGAAAACATCTTCGCCCTGCTGGACGCCGTGGGCCACAAAGACGCGGCGCGCGCGCTGGGATTAGCCGACGAGATGCTGGGAGCGGGGGACAAGCCAGACGGGGTGGCCGCGCGGACTTTTGTGATGCTTGCCCGGCATTTGCGCATGGTATGGGGGGCAAAGTTTCTGGCCGACAAGCGTCTGACCGGCGACCGCGTACGCAGCGGCCTTCCCCCCGATGTGCAGACCCTGCTTTCGGGCGAAATGGTGGGCCTGACGGTGCGTCAGTCTTACCTCCTGCGGGGCTTGCAGGAGCAGGGGCGGACATGGACGTATCCGGGCTTGCAAACCGCCCTGGCGCGCGTGCTGACCAGCGACATGGCCCTCAAAGGCATCGCCCCGATCAAGGCCCTGGGCCTGCGCTCGGCGGGTGACGACCCTGCCGCCAACCTGCGCCTTCTGGTGGTAGACCTGTGCCGAGGGGAGTATGAAAATGGCCCCCCGGCCCCCAATTCTGGGGGAGCATGAAAAGAACAGGAGCGGAATGGGCTGCACAAGGCAATTTCTTGTCCCCCCAGAATTGGGGGCAAGGGGGCGACCTGGAACTTACTACTTCTATTCCTGTCCAGTGAAATACAGGCCCAAACGCCGAAAGCCCTTCTTTCATAGGCTGAAAGAAGGGCGAACAAGGGCGCAAAACAGACGGGGAAACTAGGCTTGCGCGGCTTTGGCAGCAGATTTCATCAGGCGCGACTTGCGGCGGGCGGCGGCGTTCTTGTGGATAATGCCGCGCTTCCAAGCCTTGTCAATCACGCTGATGGTCTTGGAGACACTGGCATTGACATCGGTGGGCTGGGCGGATGTATCGGCAATCGCCGCGCGAGTTTTCTTGATGTAAGTCTTGATCTGGGACTTGGCGGCCTGGTTGCGAAGCTGGCGCACGCGCGAGCGTTTCACGTCTTTAATAACGGACTTGATGTTTGGCATAACGGAACTGGCTCCTGAGTAAGCGCTTGATAAGCGAGGTCAACGGTAACGGCAAAACTGAACGTCGTGCAAAAAACAATGCGTCAAAGTATACCATTCCACGCCGCAAAATGCAACCGGGCGTGATATAATACGGACGGTTTCCGTGCGCCCCGTGCTGGTTTTCAGCAGGAGGGGCGCGACCGACAAGGATATTTGCCCATGATGCTTACTCGCCCCCGCCCGCTTTTGCTCGGCCTGCTGGCTGCGCTGCTTCTGCTGCCCGGCTGTTCCCACAAAGAAAGGGCGTCGCCCAGTGGGGGTGCGCCTTCGGCCCAAACAGGCGGCGCACCGCTGAAGGTCGGCATTATCCCGTTTGAAGACGTGGACAAGATCAACACGGCCTTTAAGCCGTTCGCCGCGTACACCGGCGCCAAAGTGGGGCGGTCGGGAGGGCAGGTGTTTGTGACGCCCGCGTATGCCGGGGTCTTGCAGGCTTTGCAGTCCGACCAAATTGATGTCGCCTACCTCAACCCGCTGTCGTATGTGCTGGCCGTGCAGCAGTTTGCAGGCACGCCCGAAAAGCTGGTGCCGATTGCGATGCCGTATTTCCACAAGAGCCTGACCTACAAGGGCATCATCTTCGTGCGGGCCGACTCAGGAATCAACTCTATTAAAGACCTGCGCGGCAAGAGCTTCGCCTTTGCCGACCGCACGTCCACGTCGGGCTACCTCTACCCCGCCGGCCTGATGAAAGAAGCGGGGCTGAACCCGGACAAAGATATTAAAGCGGTCAACATCGCGGGCAACGCCGGGGTGATGGCGGTGATGAACGGCCAGGCAGCAGGCGGCGCGACCTATGAAACGGGCATTGAAACCGCATTCACCGACCCTGTCACCAAGCAGGTAGACCAGAGCAAAGTCAAGCAGTTCAAGGTGATCGCCACCACCGACCCCATCCCCAACGGCATGATAGTCGCGCGCGGCAACCTGGATGCGGCCACAATCGCGAGGCTCCAGCAGGCGATGGCGAGTGTCAACACCGACGCCGACGGCAAGGCCGCCCTGAACACCATTCCCTGGGACAAGATCGTGCCTGCCGACGACCACCTGTTTGACTCGGTGCGCAAGAAGGCAACCATCCTCGGCCTCAACTTGCAGTCCCTGGACAGCCAAAAGAAGTAGGGCTTGGCCCCCATGCCTGAAATCATCACCCTTGAGAACCTGACCCATGCTTACAAATCCGGCGCGCCGGTTTTGCGCGGCGTGGACCTGCATGTGCAGGCGGGCGAGATCGTGGGCCTGATTGGATTGTCCGGGGCAGGGAAAAGCACCTTGCTGCGCTGTCTCAACGGCCTGGTGACACCGACCGGCGGCGTGTGCCGCGTCTTTGGGCAGGATGTCCGGGCACTGCCGGAGCGGGACAAGCGGACACTGCGGCGGCGCATCGGCATGATCTTCCAGGAGTTCAACCTCATGGACAGGCTGTCCGTGCTGAAGAACGTGCTGATTGGGCGGCTGGCATACACGCCGACACTGCCGTCTTGCCTGCACCGATTCGCGGCGGCAGACGTGCGCCTGGCGCATGAGTGTATTGCGCAGGTGGGCTTGGAAGGGCTGGAGCGGCGCAGGGTGCGCGACTTGTCCGGCGGGCAGAAGCAGCGGGTCGCCATTGCCCGTGCGATGGCGCAAGGCGCGGAAATCCTGCTGGCCGACGAGGCGACCGCGAACTTAGACGTGCTGACCAAGGACGAGATCATGGACCTGATCGCCGCCCTCGCCCGCGAAAAGGGCGTGACCGTCCTTTTGTCCATGCACGACCTGCCGCTCGCCAAGCGTTACTGCACCCGCATTGTCGGCCTGAAGCAGGGGCGATTGACGTTTGATGCCGCCCCCGATGCCCTGGACGAGCGGGCCATCGCCGACGTCTTGCAGCGTCCCCATTTGGCCCCGGCCCTGGCGGGTGTGTAGCCCGCCGCCGCTTCTTTTCCGTTTGACGCTTGCTTCACCCGCCATGTCCACACGCATTGTCCCGCCGCCTCCCTCGTCCGCCCCTCCTGTCTTCGGCAGTGCGCCTCGCCCGTCCCGGCTTGCGCCTGCCCTGAACATCTTGGGGGGAGTGGTGGCCGTGGCCGTGATTGTCTGGGCGTTTGTCGGTTTGCAATTTGACTTTTCGCACTTGGGGGTGGGTATTCAGCGCCAATCGGAGCAATTGAAGCACCTGTTCCCGCACACGCACGCGGATTGGCGCTACGACCTCAAGCTGCTGCCCGACCTGTGGGAGCCGCTGGTTACCACCATTCAGATGGCGATTGTCGGCACGACCGTGGGCGCATTGCTCGCGTTTCCTGTGTCCTTCTTGGCAGCCAGGACAGGCTCCGTCCCTCGGCCCCTGAGCGCCCTGCTCAAGACGTTCCTCAACATCGCCCGCGCCATCCCGACCATTGTGTATGCGCTGATGGCCGTTTCGTTTATCGGGCTGGGGGCATCGGCAGGCGCGGCGGCGATCTCGTTTGTGACCTTTATCTCCCTGTCCAAGTTGTATGCCGAAGGGCTGGAAAACGTCGCGGTCGGCCCGATTGAGGCTGTCCGGGCGGTGGGAGGCAGCGCCCCGCAGGTGTTTGTGTACGGCATGATGCCGCAGGTGTTCCCGCTTTACTTGTCCACAATGCTGTATTCATTGGAGTACAACATCAAAGACTCGTTCGTGGTGGGCATTGTCGGTGCGGGCGGGCTGGGCTTTGCCCTGTCCAATGCTATCAACTTGTACAAGTGGCCGGATGCCGGCGTCATTATCTTTTTCCTCATTCTCCTGGTGAACGCCGTGGATTATCTCTCTTATCGCGTGCGGCTGATCTTCTCGTAGGGGGAGGATGTGCGGGAACGTCTCGCGCTCGCCTCCCGTAACACACTTTGATGGAACGCGTCAAACTTACCTCGGTGGTCTTGCTTGTGCTGATTGCGTTCGGCTTTCTGTTCACCAGTGTCCGCACGAACATGGTCGCCGATGACGGCGCGCCGACCCTTGCCCTCCTGCCCGCCGCCAAAGTCGCCCCCGCGCCCGATTGGACTGTGCCCGATGCCCGCACGGGGCAGGCGGTCAACCTGCGCGCCGAGGCCCGCCTCCGCCCGGTCGTCTTTTCGTTCTGGGCAACCTGGTGCGGGCCGTGCAAGCAGGAACTGCCCCACCTTCAGCGCGTCTCGGAGCGGTACAAGGGCCGGGTGTCGTTTTACGGCGTCAACTCCGACGACCCGCCTGCCGCCATCAACGCCTTTGCCCAGCGCAGCGATCTCACCTTCCCCCTGCTGGCCGATGTGCGGCATGAAGCCTCCACCCGCTACGGCGTCCAGAGCATTCCCCTGCTCGTGGTCGTGGACACGCAGGGCAACATCCGCGCCGTCGCCAACGGCTATGACCCCAGCGAGGATTTGGAAGTGTCCCTGCCGAAACTGCTGGATACTTTGCTGGCTAAGAGCGCATCCGCCAAGCCCGCAGGAGGAGGCTCCTCCGCCCCAAGTTTGGGGAACTAGGAAAGCCCCTCCGCCCCAAGTTTGGGGAACCCGGATAAGAGCTGGTATGGCCTCTATCTCTCCGGTATTTTTCCGGCTCCCCAGAATTGGGGCGGGGGGGCCTCTTACTCTCGCCCATCACTGACCCACGCATCAGGAGGATTGTTCCATGAAGATTGCATTGCCCGCCATTGCCCTTGCCGCTGCCTTGCTCGCGCTGGGTAGGGGGGCCGTCACCGCGCTTGCCGCTCCCACTACATCCGCGCAAGCCCCGCATCTTAACCCCATTCTTGTCCATGCCAAGTCCTTCAGCATGACCGAAACCGAAGCGCACCTTGATGCTCAAGGCAAAATGGTCGTGTTCGTTATTGCCCAAATACAGTATCAGCAAGGCAACAAGTATCATGGGGACATTCATTCCGGCAAGGACGCTGCCCTTGTCGTCAGTGATGGAGTGCAAACCTATATGTATGTGCCCGCGAGGGCAGAGTACATCAAACTTTCTACCGGTGCCGATGCTGCCTTCCAAGAACGGCATGAGCTGGAAAGATTGCCGGAGGGTAACCCTGTACGGACAATGCTACGTGGTAAACCTGCCTTGCTGTTTCAGGAGTATTTGCCATCACCCGGCAAGCCTCGTCTTCTAATAAAAACTTGGTTAGACACTAAAACTCATCTGCCTCAGCAGACCTCTGACACGCATTTCGTTGACGGAATGCCAACGACGGTCAAGCAAACCACTTATACTGATTGGAAAATCAACCCCGTTATTCCCGCCTCGCGGTTTGTCTTTGTGCCGCCTGCCGGGGCCAAAGAAGTTAAGATTGCCGCGCGGCCCCCACGCCCCGTGCTGCTGGCGCCCGGCACGCCTGCCCCCGACTTCGCCGTGCAAGACCGAAGCGGCAAACCCGTGCGCCTCTCCGATTACAAGGGCAAAGTGGTCGTGCTGGACTTCTGGTCTACCTGGTGCGGGCCGTGTCAGGCATCCCTGCCGCACACCCAAACCGTCGCCGCGCAGTTTGCGCCGCAGGGCGTGGTCGTCCTCGCGGTCAATGTGTGGGACAAGCACGACGCCTTTGAGCAGTGGCTGCCCGCGCACGCCGACTTCCGCAACATCGCGTTCGCCTTTGATCCCAGCCCGGACGCAAAGCAGGTGACCAGCGCCTACCATGTCTCCGGCATTCCGACGCAGTACATTGTCGGCAAGGACGGCAAGATTACGCAAAGCTTTGTCGGCTACGATGGCCCGACGGCTGACCTTGCCAATGCCATCACGTCCGCCCTGAAAGGATCGCATTGATTAACGAACCCCTCACGCGCCGCGCCTTTTTGCGCACCCTGACCGTCCTGGGCGCGTCCGCATTGCTGCCGCAGGGCGCAGACGCACAAACCGCGCCGCGCCCCTTTGTCCCCGCCGGCAAAGCCTCTGCGTTCGCCCTGCACGTCGTCAAACCCATCACGCTGCCCGGCGGGCATCCCCTCTTTGTGCAGCGCATCGCGGCTGGAAACGCCCCTGCGTCGTTCCATGCGCTGTCGGCGATCTGTACGCACAAGGGCTGCTCCGTCGCGTGGAACGCGGGCGCAAAGCAGTTTGTCTGCCCCTGTCACAACGGCAAGTTTGACATGACGGGGCGCAGCATTGGGGGGCCGCCGCCCTCCCCGCTGCCGTCCCTGCCCGTCAAAGTGGTCAAGGGCATCGTGCTCATCGCCGCGTGAGTTTCCGTTTATCGCTCCCCTCCACCGGGTAAAGTTCTACAGAAACGCCAAGGAGCACCCCTATGCCACAGAACATTGAGAAAAAGCACCAGTTTGATGCCAAAAAGCACGCGCACAAGGAAGCCAGGGAAGATGCCCGCGCCGACAACGCTGTCAACGATGCCGTTTTGCACGGCGACAACCACACGGGCGAAGCGGGCATCATGCGCCAAACGAGCGAACCCCAGGAAGCCAGCGACATCAAAGAAGTCTATCACCTGCTGCCCGACTGGCATAAGGACGAACTGCGCCGCCTTTTGGTCGTTTCCCAGGGCACGCGGCTTCAGCAGGGCGACATCTTCTGCGACCTGCGCTTTCCCCAGCGCGGCGAATTGGTCGCGCATGGCGAAGAGGAAATCCACGACGAACTCTTGGTGCCCAAAAAAGGCACCGACTACGAAATCTGGAACAAGCTGCTGTCCTCCGGCAAAGTTTCCCCCGAATAGCCGCCCCCTCGCCCGTTGACAGGCCACCGTGCGAAAAAGCCCCGTCACCGACGGGGCTTTTTTTATTGGCGGGGTAGATTAGGGCTGACCTGCGCCCGGCACAAGACAGCCCTCACCCCCCAACCCCCTCTCCCGCAAGCGGGCGAGGGGGAGTAAGATGAAGATGCCCCGGCGGGCGAAGCGAAGTAAAAGTATCCTACTCCGAACCCTCGCCCGCTTGCGGGAGAGGGACAGGCGCGCAGCGCCAGGGTGAGGGCCGTACCTGCCTAGTGACAACCTGTTGTTCTCTCACCGTTCCCAGCCCTTCCCTCACGCGTTCCCCCGGCTTTTCCAGCGTGTACCAACGACGGAACAAACCCTTCCGTCGTTGCAACACGCTTGCAAAGCCACAGCAAAGCCGATGCTGCGCCGTCGCAGCACCCACAAGACAAAAGTGCGTCAGGCGGGATCGGCGGAGGGGAGGTAGCGGGCGGTCATGCGCTGGGCGGCTTCGGCGACGGCGGCGCGCAGCGGCGCGGGTTCCAGCACTTCGGCCTGCGCGCCGAACGACAAGGCCCAGTAGAGCATTTCTTCATAGCCGTTCACGGTCACTTTGAAGAGCAAGGTGCCGTCGGGCTGCTTTTCCAGGCGCTGGGCGGGGTGCCACTGGCCGCCCGCAATCCAGTCGGCGATTTCCATGTCAAAGCGGATGACCACTTCGGTCGGCTCGCCGCCTGCCTGCAATTGCCAGCCTTTCGCCAGCCATTCGCCCAAATCAAAGTCGGCAGGGTACTGGAAATGGGCATCTTCGGCGATGCGCAGCCACCGGATGCGATCCAGGGCGAACGTGCGGATGCCGTCGCGCAAATGGCACCAGCCGACCAGGTACCACGCGCCGATCTTGTAGGTCAGCCCGTAGGGGTCGACGCGGCGCTTGGTGGGTTCCGACCGGGTGCGCGAGCGGTAGGTAATGTCTACGGGGTGGTGATGCAGGGTGGCTTCCTGCAAATCGTGGTAGGTGCGGGCGGCAAAATCGCGGATGACCGGCAGGCGAATGGACACGCGCTCCCCTGTTTTCTTGATTTCAAGCGCGGTGCGCCGGGGCAGGGCGAGGTCTATTTTGCGCAGGGCCGACGCGAGGGCGTCTTTGTAGACGGCCCCGGCCTGGGACTCAAAGGCGGTTCCGGCGAGCCGCAGGGCGAGGGCTTCGGGCGGGGAAAACGAGGTCGGCAGGAACTTCATCTCGGCAAGCCCAAACTTGCCGTTCTTGCGCCGCACCTGCCCCCACTGACGCAGCACGGCAATGTCGCGTTCAATGGTGGCGCGGGACACGTCAAACTTCTGCTCCAGACCGGCGGCATCCCAGGTCCAGGGTTCGCGTTCAAGCAGCTGCAGCAGAAGTATCAGGCGGGAGAATTGTTCTTCCAGTGTCATGGCAAGGGTGAGGCGGAAGGCGGGCTACTGGTCAAACCAGACATCGCCCGTGTGGGAAAACGTGTAGCGTATCTTGGTGACCGCGCCTTGCGGGTCCCAGTCGGTCATGTAGTCGTTGGTGACCAGCGGCGCGGTCAGGCGCTTGGCTTCGCGCAGCAGGGCTTCGTCGGCCTGGGTGCCGCTGTCTACCAGGCGGATGACGCGTCGGGCGCGCAGGTCGGCGAGGGCGTTGGGTTCATCAATATGGTGGGGCAGGTTGGCATCGGCAATGGTGACAACGGGAAACCAGCCGCGTTTCAAGAGGGCGCTGCGCATGGATTGCAGGGCGCGCAGGCGCGGGCGGGGGCGGGCAAGCATTTCCTGGCCGTGCAGGGCGACATTGCTGGCATCCACCAGAACGGGGCCGCGCGGCGCGCGCAGGAGGGGCTGCAAGACGGAAAGGTCAGCGCCTGCCGCCTGTTCCAGGGCGACACGAACACGCTCGGCATCATCGCTGCCCGGTGCGAGGCGCGCCCAGGCTTCCCGCGCTTCGCCGATCAGCAAGTCATCGCCGGTATCAATGGCATCCAGAATGGCGCGCGCGGACAGGGCAAGCGGCAGGCCCAATGGCAGCGGGTCGTCCGGGGTCAATGCGCCGGGGGGCGGCATCAGGCTCTCGGCGAGGGCGGGGGAGGCCAGACGCGTAATCTGCTCCACCACGAGGGCGTGGGCCTGCGGGGCCATGCCCTGCAAGCGGCTGAGCGCGACACGCATCTGCCGCACGCCTGCGGTGTCGTCAGGGCGCAGGGCGCGCAGCAGGGCGCGCAAAGCCTTTTGCTCATCGGCCGGGGAAGGGAGGCGCAGCAGGCGCAGCCAGGCATCGGCGGCATCGGCCAGGCGTCCCTCGCCGATGGCCTGTTCCATCAAAGCCCGCACGAACGGGGCCGCCAATGCACCCTGATTGCGGGCTTCATGGGCCTGCGCGGCCATGCCCAGCGCGGGAACATTGCGGGCATCTAGGCGCAGCACTTCTTCGGCCAGCATCAAGGCAAGGTCATAGCGACGCCGGTGCAGCAGGTGCGCGGCGGCATCCTGCCAGAGGGTTGACGCGGGGGAGATGTCCGAGGCGCGGCGCTCCGGGCTGTGGCCCCCCGCGGTCGGGCGCGGCTCGGACAGGGCCTGCTTGAGGGACTTGCGCAGGGTGTCCCGCTCGGCGCTGAGGCTCAGCGCTTCCTCCTTGAGACGCTCCACGCGGCGGCGCAGGCGGGCCGCCTCTTTTTCCAGTTCACCCGCCTGGCGCTCCGCCTCGGCGCGGGCGGCTTCGGCCTGACGCTGGGTGTCTGCGGCCTGCTCGCGGGCGCTTTGCGCATCAACAAGGGCGAGGCGCGCGCCGTCCCGCTCCACGCGCAGCGTTTTGCCGCGCTCCCGCTCGGCCCGCAGCAGTTCGCGGTCGGTGGGCGGAGGCGGCATGGCCGGAACTTCGAGGGCAGAAGGCGGGGTAGGGGTGGCAGGTTCGGCGATGGGCGGGGGCGGCACGGCGGCGGCGTCTGCCAAACCCTGAAGTTTCTCCGCGAACTTCTCGTTTTTTACCGCTTCCCGCACCAGCCGCCCGCGCACCATCGGGAGGGCATAGTTGGTGGGGTTGACGCGAACGCCCGCAAACGCATTCATGCTGACATAGGCGAAATCCGGTTCGCGCAGGAGGGCCAGTATCGCATTCGCCTTGATCCGCGCCAGCCACGCGTGAACAGTCTCAGGGGCAGGCGGCGGGGCTTGTTCGTCCTCGGCGGCAGGCGCATTGTCGGCAGGCGGGGCAGGCTCCCATTCCTCGGAGGGAGTTTCGGCAGAGCCTGGTTCGGCGGGCGCAGTTTCAGCGGGCAGGGGATTGTCTGGGAGGAGGGAAAGCAGCTCGGAGTTCGCGGCATCGGACGCGGCCATATCAGGCGGCCCCCGTCAGAATGGGCAGTTCGCGCCCGCCGGGACGACGCCGAGCGGCTTCGGTGACCAATTGGCCGCAGGCGGCGGCGATCTGCTGCCCTCGTTCCTTGCGCTGCGTGACGGTCAGGCCGGCCTGCTCCAAAATGGCGCGAAAGGCGGCGATACGCGCGGGTTCGGGGCGGGCGAACGGCTCAAACACAGCCGTTGGGTTGTAGGGAATAATATTGATCGCGCACGGCATGCCCTTGAGCAATGCGGCCAAAGCGCGGGCATCTTCGGGCCGGTCATTGACTTCACGCAGCAGCACATACTCAAATGTCAGGCGCCTATGGGTGGCCTCCGCATAGGCGCGGCACGAAGCCATCAGCCGTGCCAGGGGATAAGTCTTGTTGACGGGCACCAGCCGCGAGCGCAGGTCATCGGTCGGGGCGTGCAGCGACACGGCCAAAGTCAGCTGAAGGTTCTCCTGCGCCAGCTTGTCAATGCTGGGGACAATGCCGACCGTGGACAGCGTGATATGGCGCATGGCAATGCCGCACTCGCTGTTGAGGATGCGAATAGCCTGCAAAGTGGCGTCATAGTTGAGCAGCGGCTCCCCCATGCCCATCAGGACAATGTGCGAGATGCGCCGTTCGGAGCGCGATTGCAGCAGCAGGAATTGCGCGACAATCTCGCCCGCCGAGAGATTGCGAGTTAATCCCTGCGTGCCTGTCGCGCAGAACGCACATGCCATCGGGCAGCCCACCTGCGTGGACAGGCACACGGACACGCGGCGGGCATCCGGCAGCAAAACACATTCAATCGGGTTGCCGCCCTGCGTAAGACGCGCAAGTATCTTGGTGGTGCCGTCGCGCGAGTCCGTGTGGACTTCGCCTGCAATCAGCGGGGATGGGCTAAAGTGTTCGGCAAGAAGCGCGCGGGCGGGCGCGGGCAGAAAAGTCATGTCGGCAAAGGCAAGGTCTACGCCTCCGCCCTGTCCAGGCCCGATGCGCCGGTACAGCCGGTCGGCCACCTGCGCGCCCCGGTAGGCGGGCAGGCCCAGCGCGGCCAATCGCTCTTTGATCTGCGCCGTGGTCATGCCGATCAATGACGGGAGGGATGTTTGCACAAACCAATTGTACCCGTTTCTGTCAGCGACTGTCAGCAGACGAGCGGCACAGGGAGTGCCCCACTTCGTTCGGCAGCGCCCAAGCTTCCAAAGTCGTCTTGTCTGCGTTTCCACGGCTGACTGAGGGCATAGCAGGCGCGTACCGACGACGGACGGTTTTGTTCCGTCGTCGGTACGCCGTAAAAAAGCCGCGGAAACTCGTAAACAATGCCGCTGGAAAAGGAAGCGAAGACCAAGCCGAAATGGGCACTTCCGCAGCAAGAGGCGCAGATGGCCGGGGAACACTTGGAATACCGTGTCGGCGGTTCGGCGCAGTGAAATGTTTGGCAGTGATGTTTAAGCGTGGAAAACTGGGGGCACAATTAAAACCGCAAGCGATGCAATAAAAATGGAACTTTATGCGTTCCCTTGTCGCTCTCAATACACGGAGGAACGATAACAATGACAATTCGCAACCGCAAGCCGTTGCTGGCTTTAATCCCCGCCGTGCTGGCGCTCGCCGCGCCCGCATTCGCACAGACGGCCCAGCCGCACCTGAACCCCATTCAGCGCCATCCCACCATGACCGGCATCGCTGCCGGCGTGGCGACCCACCATGCGCTGAAAGTGGCCGCCCGCAATGCCAAGGCGAGCGGCAAGCATCTCAACTTCGCTGAGCGTCACCCCACCCTTGCGGGCATGGGCGCAGGCATCGGCGTTCACCATGAGATCAAAGCCCACACCCCCCACTAAGGTGGGGACAAGCAAAAAGCCGCCCGCCGGAACTCTCCGGCGGGCGGCTTTTTTGTGTCTGTCGCGCTTCCGGGCTGGGCTGCTGGGGCATCAAAGCTCGGCGGGCAGGCCCACTTTGCGGATCACGTCGTCCATGCAGGTCAGGCCCTGACTGACTTTCTCCAGGCCATCGTAAATCATTGGGTTCATGCCGCTTTCCATCGCTTCTCGGTGCAGCACG
>JAABUQ010009068.1_pt1 | contig 13639 bp, 13 predicted proteins | sample 5560001 | NCBI WGS metagenome assembly JAABUQ01 (sample SAMN10711888, study PRJNA513371) | rock metagenome | isolation source: Antarctica rocks | place: Antarctica: Victoria Land, Finger Mt nord | collected 2015-12-18
GAGGAGCCCGGTGGAGGCACAAGAATGCCCGCGCGATGGCCGCCCTGATCTGCTGCCGCCAGACCGAGCAATGGGACCTGTTCTGGAGCCGGGCGGCGTGAACCCCAAGAATCGGCGGGTACACCCGGCCGGCGGGTCGGGTCGGCTTCGACTTGTGTTCGATCTGGGATTGGACTATACCTGGATCGGTGACGGTCGCCTCCCAGGCCGTCCCGCCCCCAATCCTCCCTCTCCCATGTCCACCCCGGAGAGACGCGATGGATTCCCCCCCGCAGGCCCCGCCGGGCGACCCCCGCGTCGCCGGCCCGGTGCGTCCTCGCCGGTCGGCCTTCCGGCGGCTGAGGGCGCTGGCGCCGGCCGTCCTGGTCCTGCTCGTCCTGGCCTACTTCGGGATCTCCTACCTGGCGGCCGACCTGCTCACCAGGCCGACGAACCACGCCGACGCGATCGACGCGCGGCTGGTGAGCCCCCGGGCGGTCGCGTGGTCGTCGCGGACTGCGGACGGGCTGACGCTCCGGGGGTGGTACTGCCCGACCCAGGGCCATCGCCGGCTGATCGTACTGGTGCACGGGATGGGGGCGTCCTGGGACAAGATGGCCGCCATCGGCCGGGCCCTCCACGGGCGGGGGTATAGCATCCTCCTGTTCGACCTCCGCGGCCACGGGCGGAGCGACCCGGCCCGGCTCTCGATGGGGCGTCGCGAGCGCGAGGACATCCGCGCGGTGCTCGCCTGGGCCGGGGCCGAGGGATACACGCCCGACCGGATCGGCTGGCTCGGGCACTCGCTCGGGGCCTCGACCCTGCTGCTCGAGGCGGCGCGGAACCCGGACATCCAGGTCGCGGTGATGGACAGCCCGTTCGGCGACCTGCCCGACCTGCTCGACCGCCAGCTCCCCAAGCACAGCCACCTGCCGCGGTGGTTCAACCCCGGCATCCTCTTCGTGGCCCACCGGGCGTTCGGCGTCCGGACCGACGACCTCCGGCCGATCCGGCTCGCCTCGGCCTGGGGGACCCGGCCGCTGCTCCTGATCCACGGCGAGTCCGACAGCATCGTCCCGGTCCGCCAGGCGTATGCCCTCGCCGACGCGCTCGGCCCCGCGTGCGAGTCGATCGTCCTGCCGGGCGTCGAGCACGTCCGGGCCTTCCGCGCCAACCCGTCGGGCTACGTCTCGCGGGTCGACGGGTTCTTCGACGAGCACCTGGCGCGGTAGGCGACTCCGGGCGATTACGGAGGCCCTGGCTGCCGAGGGGCTGCGAAATCGACCTTTTCGTAGATATCGGCCAGGGAAAGCTCGACGCCGATCGAGGGGAGCGCGACCCGCCCTTCCGGTCCGTCGGCCGTCGCGGCCATCCAGTCGTCGCCCTCGCGATAATGATGCTCAACCCGGACCTGGTCTTGCGCGACCAGGAGATAATCGGTCAACGTCGACAGGTTTCGATAGTGGGCGAACTTGGTGCCGCGATCATATGTCTCGGTGGACGGGGAAAGGACCTCGACGATCAGGCTTGGATTGAGCAGGGTGTCGTGGTTCGGGGCGAGAAACTCCGGTTGGCCGCAGGTCACGACGAGGTCGGGATAGGTGTAGAGCCCCGTCCTGGCGACCAGGACGCGAAGGTCATTGGAGTACACGAGGCAAGGGCCGCGGCGAAGTCCGTTGCTGAACTCCCGGATCAGATTGATCAGAATCCGATTATGCTTTGGACTCGCCCCGGCCATGGCGAACATCTCGCCGCGGAAGTACTCACTCTTCCGCTCGGCTTGTCGCTCGATCTCGAGATACCGCTCGGGCGCGAGATAAGACTTGGACACCGAGGCCATGGTCGTCTCCTTGGTCGGAAGGGAGGTTCTGATCGAGGTCCTCACGGGGCCGGGATGGTCGGGCTGGCTCCCAGGAGGCGGCGGCCGGTGGGGTCGGCGATCTTGAGGTGTTCGAGGAGACGGCGGCGGATCTCGGCGAGGTGGCGGTCGATCGTCTCGGGGCGGCCGTCGGCCAGGCGGATCGCGCCGCCGGCGCGCTTGTCGTGGCCGCCGGCCGTGCCGTTGCCGTCGACGACCAGGCGGAGGACCTCGCCCGACCTCGCCCCGAGCACACCCGCCCGGATCGAGAGCTTGAGCAGGCCCTCGAAGTGGCCGATCGCCAGCGACCAGTTCACCTGGTCGAACCGGATGAAGAGGTCGGCCATCTCGGCGATGATGTCCGGCTGCGCCACCCGGCCGCACCAGCTCACGACCACGTCCTGATACAGGAACGCGTTGGCCAGCGCGTGCTGGATCGTGGCGAAGTGGTCCTGCGGGAGCTTCGGGTTGCGGATCTGGGCGAGCAGGTCCTTGTCGGCCAGGGGGAAGAGGCGGACCAAGGCCTTGTCGTCCGACGGGCCCGCCTCGCGCGGGTAGCCGGCGATCTCGGAGTCGATCCCGTAATACAGGGCCGTCGCCAGCCTCGGCGCGATCGGGCAGGCCTGGTCCAGGAGGTACTCGGCCACGATCGTGCTGGTCGCGCCGATGTCGCCCCGGACGTCGCGGAAGGCGACGCCTTCGAGGTCGCCGCCGGTCTCGTGGTGGTCGAGCACGGCCAGCGGGGTGACGGCCTCGCTGGCCCGGCGGCCGGTCCTCGGCTGCGAGTCGACCATGACGAAGGCGGTCGAGGCGTCGGGCAACGCCCGGCCGACGGGCTCGAGCGGGATCGCGAGCAAATGGACCATCGCGCGGTTCTCGGCCCGCGCGATCATCCCGTCGACGGTGAGGACGACCTGGGTTGCGGGCTGCCTCGCCTGGAGCAGCGCCTTGAGGCCGAGCATGCTGGCGAGGGCGTCGGGGTCGGGGTTGACGTGCGAGATCAGGACGACGCGGCGGAAGGGATCGAGCGTCGCGAGGAAGGTGTCGGCGGGGCCGGGCTCGGCCGGGGCGGAGAGGGGGCGGGTGTCTGTCATCGCGGCCTCGGGTCCCGTCGCGCGGCGTCGGGTCGGTTCAGTCCGATCCGGCGCGGCGCGGAGGGCCGGGTCTTGGATGGGTAACGTCGGGCACTCGACGAGTCTACACCAGCCGGGGGCGTCGCGTCCCGGGGGGAGGCCGGTCGACGATCAGGGCCGGACGGGGCCGGGGGCCGTCCCGGTCGGGGCCTCCCCCCCGGCCGGGCCCTTCCGCTTGCGGGCCTCGCGGTCGCGCTTGGCAGCCACCAGCCCCTCCAGCTCCCGACGCGCCGCGTCGTCGAACCGGAAGCCGGTCCCGTCGGCCCCGGTCGGCTGCGGCGACGACTTCGTCCCGCCTTTTTTGAGGATGTCGTCCAGGTTCTCCTCGAATTGGCGGTCATACTCGACCCGCTCGGCCGGGGACATCTCGCGCGCCCCCTCGGTCGTCGGCGGGCGTCGGGTCGCGTGGGCGACCAGGAGGACGATCCCGATGAGCAGGGCCACCGCGTTGAGCCGGACCGACCGCTTGTGGAGCCGGTCGAACCGCGCGGACCCGTCGGGCCCGGCGTCCCTGGCGGCGTTGATCGCGGGGGTCAGCGAGTTCCCGCAGTAGAGGAAGATCAGGATGCCCGCGACGACCAGCGCGGCCTGGAGGAGGACCCAGTACCCCTTGTACTCGGGGAAGGTCAGGGGGGCCGCGACCAGGGCGGGCAGGGCGATCGCGCCGCTGACGACGCCCCAGGCGTAGTACCTCGGGAAGAGGGCGCGGACGAACCGGGCCCCCGCCTCGGCCCCGAGCACCCGGAAGATCACCGGGGCCACGCCGAACGAGAGAAAGAGGACGCTGCCGACCCACGAGGCGAGGGCGAACGCATAGACGCCGTCGAAGATCGCCAGCAGCAGTCGGGCTTGCACGGTCGGCTCCCTCCCCGGGTCGCGTCGGTCGTCGAGTCCGGGCGCGCGGTTCAGCCCGGCGCGGTCGGTCGGGGCGGGGCGAGGCCAGCACCGAGCCCGCCGTCCACCCCCCAGACCTGGCCCGTGACCCAGTCGGAGTCGGGCCCGAGCAGGAAGGCGATCGCGGCGGCGACGTCCTCGGGCCGGCCGAGCCGGCCGAGCGGGTGCATCGCCAGGCTGAACGCCCGGGCCGCTTCGCTCCGCAGCAGCGCCGCGGAGAGCGGCGTCTCGGTCAAGGCCGGGGCGACGGCGTTGAACCGGATCTCCTGGCGAGCATACGTGATCGCCGCCGACCGGACCAGGCCCTCGATGCCCGCCTTGGCCGCCGCGATCGACTCGTGATTGTTCAGGCCCTGGCCGGCCGCCACGGTGCTCACCAGGACGATCGAGCCCGACCCCTGCCGCCTCATCGGCTCGAGCGCCGCGCGGCTGGCGAGGAAGGCCGAGGTGAGGTTGATCTCGATCGTCTGGGAGAACTCCTCCGGCGTCGTCAGGTGGAGCGGCTTGAGCCGGATCGATCCGACGCAGTGTGCCAGGCCGTCGAGCCGCCCGAACCGCTCGACCCCCGCGGCGACCGCCCGGGCCAGGTCGTCCGGCACCAGGGTGTCGCCCGCGACCGGCAAGGCCAGCGGGCCGAGCTCGTCGGCGAGCGCGGCGAGCGGCTCGGGGCGGCGGCCGAACAGGATCACCGAGTCGCCGCGCTCGACCAGGCGACGCGCCAGCGCGGCCCCGATCCCCCCCGCGCCTCCGGTGATCAGCACGACCCGACCCGCCATCGTCCAGCTCCGCCCGGCATCCGACTCGTCTCGACGGACGCACCCGGGCGTTGTAGGCCGATCGGCCGACAGGTCAAGCAAGGCCGACGGGCCGGCGACCCGGACCCCGGGGTCGGGGCAGGGGTCGTCGGCCGTCGGCGAGGGGCGTGGGTCAGGGCGTCGACGAGCGGTTCTTGAGCACGCCTTCGAGGAGCTTGGTGTCGAGCTTCGGCCTGCGGTTCTTGGGCCGGTTGGTGGGCGGGATGACGTCGTCGGGCGGCGGCAGGGCCGAACCGGGCGGGAGTTGGGGCAGATTCAGATCGCCCGGGGCGGCACCCGGGGCCTGGACTGGGTTCGCCGATGTGGCGGAGGTGCCCGGGATCGGGGTGGTCGCGACGGGTCGGCCCGCGCCCGTCGGCGGGGGACCTCCCTGCATGTACGGCTTGACGAACTTGACCCCGGGCGGGACCCCGTCCGCCGAGACGTCCCCCTCGTAGACGTCGACCGTTGTCATCGGCATCGGGGCGACGCCCGGCCCCGCCGCGGCCGGCTTGCGGGCCGAGCCAGCGGCCGTGCCCGTCGACGACCGCTGCGAGCCGAACTGTTCCGTCCGCGGCACGCCGGGGGCCGCGGGAGGGAGGGGCTGCGGGGGGGTGAAACCGGCCTTGGCGACCGGCTCGGCCGCCTTCAGGCTGTTCGCCCAGGTCGCGAGGTAGCGGTACCGGAGGTCGTTCGGCCCGGGGAAGATCGCCTTGGTGTTCGGCCCGTGCGGGCTGGCGGCGAAGGTGAGCAGGTCGCTCCGCGACGGCTCGTCGCGGTCGACGAACTGGAGGGTCGTGTCGAGGTTGGCCCGGATCAGCTCGATCGTCCAATCCCGCTTCGACCGACCCGGGATGAGCTGGAAGTTCCCCCGGTGGGTCTCGTTGTGGCACGAGACGCACGACTGCTGGAGGATCGGGTGGATGTACCGGGCGTACTCGTCGGCGCGCTTGAGCGCGACGGCGGGCGGCAGGTCGAAGACGACCGGCCGGGTCGCCGCCTTGGCCATCTCGCCGCGAGGACGGGACAGGGCCCGCAGGTTCAGCTCGCGCGGGGCATTGGCGGCGGGGGCGGGCTCGACGACCTCGGCCCCGGTCGGGCGGACGGCCGGGTCGCGGCCGTCGCCGGCGCGTTCGGCCGCGGCGTCGAGCTTGGCGATCATCCGCTCCGCGCGCGGGTCGTTCGGGTTCAGCTCGACCAGGTCCTGGAGGTGCTTGCGGGCCTCGGCGTCGAGGTGGTTCTCCAGGCACCACTGGGCCAGCTTCAGCAGGTCGTCCGGGTCCCGAGGCGCGAGCCTGGCCACCTTGTACTGGTAGAGCGCTTCGAACGAGTCGAACCGCCGCTCCACGTCGCGCTTGGGGAAGCGGATCGTGCCCGCCTTCTGGTGGAGCAGGAAGGTCTGGCCGGCCTTGTCCTCGGAGACGTCCCCTCGGATGATCCGGCCGTTGGACAGCAGGAGGACCGCGAACGTCGGGGCGTTCGTCGGTGCCTTGGCGGGCAGGGGCACCGGCATCGGCGGGGCGTCGGGCACCTGGGCCGCGGCGGTCGTCGCCGAGGACCAGGCCAGGCCGACCGCGGCCAGTCCGGCTTTGAGCTTACGGTTTTTGGTGGACATGGTGGCGGGACCTTAGCCCTGGCCCTACAATCCGTCAAGGCGAACCGAGCGACCCGGCCCGCGCCCTCCCGATCGACCGTGCCAAGTCACCCGCGAGCGTCGACAGGACCCGACCGGACCCGGCGAGTCACGACACGCCCATGAGCCACCACGAAGCGTCGCCCTTGCTCGCCGAACTCGTCGGCCAGGTGGTCGTGATCGACCTCCGCACCCGGTACGTCTGCCTCGGCACCCTCGTCGGGCTCGACGCGGCGTTCCTCGACATCCTCGACGCCGACCTGCACGACCTCCGCGACAGCACCGCCACCCGCGAGATCTACGTCTACGACTCCCACCGGCTAGGCATCCGCCGGAACCGGGCCCGCGTCCTGCTCCGCCGCGACGAGGTCGTCGCCATAACCCGGTTCGACGACGTGGCCGAGAGCTAGCGTCCTCCCCTCGCCCGCGATCGGTCGGCGTCCGGCTGTTCGAGGCCTCATCCTCAAACCGCCGGGATGGGTCGATTCGGCGCGCCGTGTGCCGGTGAAACTTGATAATGTGGGGCGACCCGCGAAGACATCCTCGTGGTGAATCGGACCGGGCCGCCTTGCCCGTCCCGACCCCGGGGTCGCCCCGGGACCGATCACGCCCTCACCACGACGAGGCCATACCACCCATGCGGAAGCGACATCGGCTCCTGGCGATCCCCCTGCTCCTGACGGCGACCGCCGCCACGGCCCTCGGCGACGTCAAAGATAAGGCCGGCCTCTTCGGGGCCGAGGCCCTTAGGAAAGCGAACGCCGACCTGACCCGGATCGAGCGCTCGACCAACCTCCCGATCACGATCGAGACCACCCCCTCGCTGGAAGGTCTCCCGGTCCTTGAGGCCCTTACGAAGCACGCCAAGGCCGACAACGTCCGCGGCCTATTCATCCTCATCCCCCGCCGCGAGGGGAAGATCGAGGCCAACGCGTCGCCGGAATATCAGTCCTACTTCAGTCGCCCGCTCTTCCAGTCGATCTGCGGCGCGTTCGTCCCCGACTTTGAGAAGAAAGACTTCGATGCCGGCCTGACGGCCGGGATCACCAAGCTCGACGCGACCCTCGCCTCGATCAAGGCCGAGCACGGGTCGATCACGCCGGTCGGGCGACCGGCCGCCGGGGCGGCCCCGGCCGTCCGCAGGCAGGTCGGCCAGGTCGGCGGTGGGGGCCCTGCCCAGGCCAAGACGGGGCTGGGCACGCTGGTCATGATCGTCGCCGTCGTGCTCGGCGGCCTGCTCCTGTTCCGGATCGTGGGTGCCCTCTTCAGCGGCGCAGGCCGCGGCAACTACGGCGGCCCCGGCTACGGCGGCCCCGGCGGCCCGATGCGCGGCCCCGGCGGCTACGGCGCCCCCGGCTACGGTGGCGGCGGAGGCGGAGGCGGAGGCGGCTTCATGTCCAGCCTCTTCGGCGGTCTTGGCGGCGCGGTGGCTGGCAATTGGCTCTACGACCAGTTCGGCCGTCGTCACGGCGGTGAATCGGGTGGATACGCCCCTGGGTCGGAAGGTGCCCCGCCCGCCGACGCCGGCCAGGATTGGGCCGCTGAGGGAGGCGGCGGCGCTGACTTCGGCGGTGAAGGCGGTGGCGGCGCCGATTGGGGCGGCGGTGGAGGTGATTGGGGCGGAGGCGGCGGTGGCGGGGGAGGCGATTGGGGTGGCGGCGGTGGCGGAGGTGATTGGGGCGGAGGCGGCGGTGGCGGCGACGGTGGCAGTTGGTGAGTCCCACCGCTCGACCTGACCGCTCGCCCACGATCCGAGAGATATGGATCGCTCCCGTCCTATCCGAGACTGACCCAGCGAAGCGAGGCCGAGCCGTCCTGGCTCGGCCTCGCCATTTCATCCCAGATGAAGTTGAGCACCAAGGTAAGGCGCAGGGGCCTCGAAGCATAATCCAAGAATCATCCGTCAATCAAATGTTTTGATCCAGATATTCTTATATAAGCAATTATTCCCGTGGTCCTGGAATCCGAAGAAGCCGGCCCGATTGAAGTCCTTGACGGTCACCTTGCCGAATTTGTGCCTTGTCCCATCCGGGCGCATGCCGGGCTTGTCGAAGGCGTCGAGGTCGATGTCCAAGACGTCCTGATCGTTGAGCCGGACCGCGAGCTTGGGCCCCCTGGCGGTGACGGTCATGTGGTTCCACTCGCCGGCCGGCTTCTGGGTGTTGACCCGGGCGGGGGCCAGGTCGTAGAAGGCCCCGGTATCGTGGAGGCCGGTGCCGGTCGAGTCGAGGATGGCGACCTCCAGGCCGGTCATCACCGGGTCGTGGAGGTCGCCGACGCGGAGGAAGATCCCGGAGTTGCACCCCTTGGTCAGCTCGTAGTCGAAGTCGAGCAAGAAGTCGCGGTGCGGCCTCTCGTGGACGACGAGGTAGCCGCCCGACTTGTGCGGATTCAGGCCGTCGTCCTGGACGTTGGCCTTCGGCAGGGGCCGCTTCGGGTCGTTGGTGACCCAGCCGTCGCCCGACTTGCCGTCGAAGATGGTGACGAAGTCGTCCGCCGCCGAGGCGCCGAGGGCGGCGAGCAGGAACAGGCCGATCGCGGTGCGTCGCATGGTCGTCCTCCCGGGTCGGCCCGGCCGGCCGTCGGGGGTTGTCCCCGGGCCGTCGATCCGCGACCATGCTCACCAGATCCGGCCGGCGCCGGTGAGCGTCTTCTCCCCTCACCGACACCCCGACGGCCGGGACCGGGCCCGAGGACACCCCGCCATGCCCGAGGCCGACCGACGCGCGCGGCTCCTCGCGACGTTCGAGGCCGACGGGCTCGACGGGATGGTCGTCTCGTCGACCACGAACGTCGGCTACCTGACCGGCTTCACCGGCGACGACTCGACGCTCCTGCTCACGCCCGACCGGGCCATCCTCGTCAGCGACGGCCGGTACGCCCTCCAGGTCGCCGAGGAATGCCCCGACCTGGAGCCGTCGATCCGGCCGATCGGCCAGCCGATGCCCGAGGCCCTGGGCGGCCTGGCCAGGCGTCTTGGGCTGGCCAGGCTCGGGTTCGAGGGCCAGGCCACCACCGTGGCCGACTTCCGCGACCTGGCCGAGGCCGCCGACGGGGTCGAGCTGGTGGCGACGAAGGGGCGGGTCGAGTCGCTCCGGAAGATCAAGGACCCGACGGAGGTCGCCGCCATCCGCGAGGCGATCGCGATGGCCGAGCGCGCCTTCGCCGACCTGCGTGCCTGGCTGCGGCCCGGGGTCACCGAGAAGGCCGCGGCCGACTTCCTCGAGAATGCCCTCCGCCGGGCCGGGGCGACCGCGGCGAGCTTCCCGCCGATCGTCGCCTCCGGCCCACGGTCCGCGTTGCCCCACGCCCGCCCGTCGCAAACGGCGGTCATCGAACGGGATAGCCCGATCCTGATCGACTGGGGGGCTTCGGGCCGCCCGTACAAGAGCGACTTGACGAGGGTGGTGACGGCGGGTAAGGTCACGCCGGACTTCGCGCGGGCCTACGGCATCGTCCTCGAAGCCCAGCGGCGCGCGATCGCCGCGGTCCGTCCGGGCGTGATGGCCCGGGACGTGGATGCCGCGGCCCGCGGGGTGATCGAGGAGGCGGGGCACGGGGCCGATTTCCTGCATTCGGTCGGCCACGGGATCGGCCGCGACGTCCACGAGGCCCCGACGCTCCGCCACGTCTCCGAAGCCCGGCTCGGGCCGGGGATGGTCGTCACGGTCGAGCCGGGGATCTACCTCCCCGGTTGGGGCGGAATCCGGATCGAGGACGACGTGCTCGTGACCGAGTCCGGTTGCGAAGTCCTCTCCGCCTCGGCGAAGACGCTCGACTCGGTCGTCCTCTAGGTTAGGTAGGCCACGGATCGAATCGAGCCGCCCCCGGGGACGGCCCACGGATCGATCGACAGCGGAGCGCCAGGACATGCCGGAGAACCCGCAGGAGCCCCCCGAGGCCGAGAACGTCCGCGCGATCCGGCAGCTCGTCCGCCTGATGAAGCGATACGACCTGACGGCGATCGACTTCGTCGAGGGGTCGACGCAGATCCGGCTCCGTCGGCGCGGCCCCGAGGTCGCCCTGGTCGCCCCGGCCACGGCCCCGACGTCCGGTCCCCTTCCCCCCGCGCCCGCGACCTCCCCATCGGCACCGGCCCCCGCCGCACCCGCGGGCGTGACGATCGACAGCCCGATGGTCGGGACCTATTATGCGGCGAGCTCGCCCGACGCCGCGCCGTTCGTCGCGGTCGGAGGCCAGGTCCGCCCCGACACGACCGTCTGCGTGATCGAGGCGATGAAGGTCTTCACGGACATCCCCGCGGGCGTCAACGGGACGGTCGCCGAGGTCCTCGTCAAGAGCGGCCAGCCGGTCGAGTTCGGCCAGCCCCTCTTCCGGGTCATCCCGGCCTGATCGCCGGCCGGGTCCTGGGCCGGGCCCCGCCCTCCTCCCCGCCCGGCTGGTCGTCGATCGCCCGTCGCCGTCCCCATCCCACCACCCGCCTCGAGACAGGTCCCGCCGATGTTCCAGCGAATCCTGGTGGCCAATCGCGGCGAGATCGCGCTGCGGGTCATCCGCGCCTGCAAGGAGCTGGGCGTCGAGGTGGTCGCGGTCTACTCGCAGGCCGACCGCGACGCCCCCTATCTCGCCCTGGCCGACCGCGCCATCTGCATCGGCAAGGCCCCGAGCGCCGACAGCTACCTGAACATCCCCCGGATCATCGCCGCCGCCGAGGTCGCCGACGTCCAGGCGATCCACCCCGGCTACGGCTTCCTCAGCGAGAACCCGGACTTCGCCGAGATCTGCCGGAGCTGCAACTTCGAGTTCATCGGCCCGCCCCACGAGGCGATCCGCCGGATGGGCCTGAAGACCGAGGCCAAGGCCGTCGCCCTCGCCGCCGAGGTCCCGTGCGTCCCCGGCTCCGACGGCCCGGTCGGGTCCAACGCCGAGGCGATGGCCCTGGCCCGGGCCATCGGCTTCCCGATCCTGATCAAGGCCGCGGCCGGCGGCGGCGGCAAGGGGATGCGGGTCTGCCGCGACGAGTCGTCCCTCGTCGCCTCGATCCAGGCGGCCCGCAACGAGGCCGAGGCCGCCTTCAAGAACGCCAGCGTCTACCTCGAGAAGTTCATCGACCGCCCCCGCCACGTCGAGGTCCAGATCCTCGCCGACCACCACGGCCACGTCGTCCACCTCTGGGACCGCGACTGCTCGCTCCAGCGCCGCCACCAGAAGCTCGTCGAGGAGTCCCCCGCCCCCACCCTCCCGATCGAGGTCCGCCGCCAGCTCGGCGAGGCCGCCGTCCGCCTGGCCAGGGCCGTCGGCTACACCAACGCCGGCACCTGCGAGTTCCTCGTCGACGCCGACAACCAGTTCTATTTCATCGAGGTCAACGCGCGGATCCAGGTCGAGCACCCGGTCACCGAGCTGACGACCGGGATCGACCTCGTCCAGGCCCAGATCCGGGTCGCCTCGGGCGAGCCCTTGCCCTTCGCCCAGGACGACATCCAGGTCCGCGGCCACGCCTTCGAATGCCGGATCAACTCCGAGGACCCCGACCACGACTTCCGCCCGTCGGCCGGCACGATCGCCGGCCTCCGCGTCCCGGGCGGGCCGGGGGTCCGGTGGGACTCGCACGTCCGGGTCGGCTACACCATCCCGCCGAATTACGACTCGCTGATCGGCAAGCTCATCGTCCACGCCCCGACCCGCCCCGAGGCGATGGCCCGGATGCGTCGGGCGCTCGACGAGCTGGAAATCGAGGGGATCCGGACCACGGCCGGCCTCCACCGCCGCCTCTTCCGCGACAAGGACTTCGCCGCCGGCCGCGTCGACACCACCTGGGTCGAGCGCGAGTTCATCCCGCCGAAGCCCAGGCCCTCCTGAGCCGGGACGACACCGTCCCCCCGAGGGACCCGGACGCCGCCGCGAGGCTTGAGCACCTGGAATCCGGGCGGGGGTCCTGGTATCCTCGCGGATCGCGCACGGCCCGCGGTCGGGCCGGCCGGACGCCCCGCCGCAATCGCTAGGAACCATCCATGAAAGTCGGTCTATTGACCGGGGGCGGCGACTGCCCCGGCCTCAACGCGGTCATCCGCGCGGTCGTCCAGCGGGTCGCCAACGAGGGGGGAACCTGCGTCGGCCTCCTCGAAGGCTGGCGCGGCCTGATCAAGGGGATGAGCCGCGACCTCGACGTCAAGGAGACCGACGAGATCATCGCCAAGGGGGGCACGATCCTCGGCTCGTCGCGGACCAACCCGTTCAAGAACGCCGCGACCGACATTTCCGCCCTCCAGGAGACCTTCAAGGCCCTCGGCCTCGACGCCCTCGTGGCGATCGGCGGCGACGACACCCTGGGCGTCGCCAACCGGCTCCACAAGGAGTACGGGATGCCCATGGTCGGCGTCCCCAAGACCATCGACAACGACCTGATGGTCACCGACTTCACCTTCGGCTTCGACACCGCGATCAACATCGTCACCGAGGCCGTCGACCGGATCCGGACCACGACCGAGAGCCATCGCCGCTGCATGGTCGTCGAGACCATGGGCCGCCACGCCGGCTGGATCGCCTGCTTCTCCGGCATCGCCGTCGCCGCCGACTATATCCTCGTCCCCGAGATCCCGATCAGGATCGACCACGTCGTCGACGTCCTCAAGCGACGTCGGGCCGCCGGCAAGAACTACGGGATCGTCGTCGTCTCCGAAGGGGCCGAGTTCCCCGAGAAGGGCATGACGACCCTCGACGCCGAGACCGACGCCTTCGGCCACGTCCGGCTCGGCGGGGTCGGCAACGCCGTCGCCAAGCTCATCGAGGACGCCACCGGCTACGAGACCCGCTGCGTCGTCCTCGGCCACCTCCAGCGTGGCGGGCCGCCCAGCGCCTACGACCGCGTCCTGGCCACCCGGCTCGGCCTCGCCGCGGGCAACCTCGTCGTCCAGAAACGCTTCGGGACCATGGTCGCCCTCAGCGGGACCCGGATCATCGAGACCACGCTCAGCCAGGGGGTTGCGGCCACGAAGACCCTCGACATGACCTACTACGAAGAGGCCTCAACCTTCTTCCGGTGAGGTCGCGGCGAAGAAATCACGAATTTCTCGCGGTCGACCGTTGATCGTGCCAGAGATCGCGGTAATATAACCCTTGCCGCCGCCGGAATGGCCGCGACGCGAAGCCGAGAGACGACACGGACGACGGGTCACGATCTCGACGGCCAGTCGCGGCCGGAGCCGAGCCCTCGGGGCACGCTCCGGCCGGTCGCGTCGCCGGGCGTTTGCAGGCGGCGGCGGGCTCCTTGACAATCCGGTCGATCGTGGTCAATTCGAGTCGGAGTCCGTCCGGACCCTTGAGGGAAGCCGGCGGGGGCCGATCCCGGGCGATCCGCGGCCGCAGTGGCGGGCCGCGGGCGTCG
>JAABUQ010009069.1_pt1 | contig 13638 bp, 13 predicted proteins | sample 5560001 | NCBI WGS metagenome assembly JAABUQ01 (sample SAMN10711888, study PRJNA513371) | rock metagenome | isolation source: Antarctica rocks | place: Antarctica: Victoria Land, Finger Mt nord | collected 2015-12-18
GTGCGTACCGCGCTCGTCCACGCGCACCGGCTGCAGGTTGGGCAGCCAGCGGCGCTTCGTCTTGTTCATCGCGTGGCTGACGTTATTGCCCGCCATCGGACCCTTCGCACATACGTCGCAGCGCTTAGCCATCGTTCGTAATCCTAGTCGTCGTAAAAGCAGCGGAGAAGGCAACGGACGCAAGGGCGCCATCGCAACCCCCGGAGCATACCACGGCCCGCAAATCCATGCAACGTCGTCTCTGACACCTCGGAGGATGGCCCGGCGAAAGGTCCCAGGAAGCCCCTTCCGGGGGAAATCGGGCACGTCCTAGGCAACCTCGAGGCATTCGGTCGTTTCCACCCATCTGCGTTTCGCTTTGAGATTGTGAGTTTGCACTTGATCGGTTCGAAGCCCCGCATCGCCATCGATGCGATGGGCGGCGACCACGCTCCCGACGAGATCGTCGCAGGCGCCGTCCTTGCGGCACGCGAGGGACTCGGGCACATGATCTTGGTCGGCGACGAGGCCCGCATCCGGCCGCTCCTAGCCGGGCACGAGCGCGACGACATCGAGGTCGTGCACGCCCCGGGCGCGATCGCCATGGATGCGAAGCCCAACGTCGCGCTGCGTGGCTCGGGCGACACGTCGCTCGGTATGGCCGTCGACCTCGTCCGCGATGGCCGAGCCGATGCGGTCGTCTCGGCCGGCAACAGCGGCGCATTCCTTGCGATCGCGCTGGTTCGCTTGCGCACGATCGCGGGCGTCGCGCGGCCGGCGATCGCCGTCGTCTATCCGGCGCGCAAGGGCAGCGTCGTCGTGCTCGATAGCGGCGCGAACGTCGATTGCCGCCCCGAGTGGCTCGTGCAATTCGGCGTGATGGGCAGCGCCTACGCGCGCGCCGTACTCGGCGTCGAGCGCCCCAAAGTCGGCATCATCTCCAACGGTGAGGAAGAGGCGAAGGGCAACGAGCTCACGATCGCCGCCGCCGCGCTCTTGCGCCGCGCGCCGATCGATTTCGTCGGCAACGTCGAGCCGAAAGACCTTTTCTCGAATGTCGCAGACGTGCTCGTGACCGACGGCTTCGTGGGAAACGTCATGCTCAAACTTTCCGAGGGCGCCTCCGCGCTCATCGGCGACATCGTGCTCGACGCGATCAAATCCGGCAGCATGATGGCCAAGGTCGGCGCGCTGCTCGTGAAGCCGACGCTCATGCGCGTGCGCGATCGCCTCAGCTACGATAACGTCGGCGGCGCGCCGCTTCTTGGATTGCGCGGCAACTGCATCGTCGCGCACGGTCGCGCGAACCGGCAAGCGATGCATAGCGCGATTCGCGCCGCGGTTGCGGAAGTGAACGAAGACGTCGTGGGACGCATCGGCGAGCTCGTGATGCCGGTCGATCTGCGCGAACCGGCCCGGGAAGCATAGCGCGCGTCGTGGCACGCGGCGGACTCTACGTCCATCTGCCGTTCTGCCCGTACGTGTGCCCCTATTGCGATTTCGCGAAGTGGCCGCTGCGGCAGTCGCAGGCGAAACGCTATCTCGATGCGCTCGGCGCTGAGATCGTGGGGGCGCCCGCATTCGCTGCGGACACGCTCTTTTTCGGCGGCGGCACGCCCAACACGTACGCTCCAACGGAAGTCGCGGCGCTGGTCCAGCGTCTGCGCGAACGTTTCGCGCCTGATGGATTTGCGGAAGCGTCGATTGAGATGAATCCGGATCCCGACCTCTGCACGGAGGCGGTCTTCACCGCGTATCGCGACGCAGGGATCGACCGCGTTTCCTTCGGCGTGCAATCGTTCGTGCCGAGCGAACTCGCGACGCTCGGCCGCCGCCATACGCCGGCCGACGTCGCGAACGCCGTTGCGGGCGCGCGCGAGGCGGGGATCGCGAACGTCTCGCTCGACCTCATCTTCGGCACGCCGTTGCAAACGACGGATTCGTGGTGCGCGTCGCTCGATGCGGCGCTCGCGCTCGCGCCCGACCACGTGTCCACATACGGACTCACGATCGAAGAGAATACGCCGTTCGCCGATTGGTACGCGCGCAGTCCCGAAGATTTTGCACCGAACGATCTCGAGGGCGATCTCTACGCGCTCGGAATCGAAACGCTCGCGAGTGCGGGATTCGAACACTACGAGATCAGCAATTTCGCGCGCCCCGGCAAACGCTGCGCGCATAACGGTAACTATTGGGCGAACGGCGACTACCTCGGGCTCGGCGTCGGCGCGGCATCGTATCGCGATGGCGTGCGCACCGTGCACACCAAAGACCTCGCCGCCTATTGCGACACCGCGCTCGCGGGCCGCGCAATTCCCGGCGACGATGAGCGGCTCGAAGGCGCCGAGCGCTTGGGCGAAGCGGTGATGCTCGCGTTGCGCACACTCGAGGGTGTCGACGTCGCCTCGTTCGCGCAGCGCTATCGCGTCGATTTCCATACGTTCTACCGGCCGGTGCTCGCCGATTTGCGCGCGACGGGAACGCTCGAGATCACGCCCGAGCGCGTTCGCCTGACGCCGCGCGGTCGCTTCGTTGCGAACGACGTGTGCGGCGCGTTCGTGACGTACGCCGGATGACGACGCCGACCTCGATCCTTCGCGTGCTCTTCATGGTCGTCTTCGCGGTGACGGGCTTTCTGCTCGGACGCGAAGCCTACGATCACCTGATCTCGATCCATGTCGCGAATCAAGGGTGGCTGATCGCGCTCACGATCGTGGTCCCCGTCGTCGGCGCGGTCGGGGGAATATTCGTGGCGCCGGTCGTGCAGTCGATCTTCGAAGTCCAATTGCGCGCGGTCGAAACGACGATGGAACGGCTGCAGCCCGGAGAAACGGTCGGCGGCGCGAGCGGGCTCATCGTTGGCCTCGTGGTCGCGTTCCTCATCAAGAGCGTGCTGCTCGATTCGGTCGCGACAGCAGGCCGCGCCGGTGGCTACGTGGCCAATGTCGCCTACATCGTGCTCAGCGTCTTTGCCGCGTTCTTGGGCGCGCGCGTTGGGGCGAAGCAACGCCTGGGCGCGCCGCGCGGCACGGCATTCGCCGCGCGACCCACCGCGGCGACGCCGCCGGCGAAGCTCATCGACACGTCGGTCATCGTCGATGGGCGCGTGCTCGACATCGTGGAGAGCGGCTTCCTCGAGGGTCCGCTCGTGCTACCGCGATTCGTGTTGCGCGAACTGCACCTCATCGCCGATTCCGTCGATTCCATGAAGCGCACGCGCGGGCGCCGCGGTCTCGAAGTGCTCACGAAGCTTCAGGAGTTGACCGTGCTCGAGATCGACGAATCGGATTATCCCGAGATCGCGGGCGTCGATGCGAAGCTCGTGCGCATGGCGCGCGATCGCGGCGCGAAGCTCGTCACGAACGACTATAATCTCAATCGCGTCGCGCACGTCGAAGGCGTCGCGGTGCTCAATATCAACGAACTCGCGGGCGCGGTCAAACCCGCCGTGTTGCCGGGTGAGGAGATGCACGTTACGATCGTGCGCGACGGCAAAGAAGCGCATCAGGGCGTCGGCTATCTCGACGACGGAACGATGATCGTTGTGGAGAACGGACGACGGCTGATGGGCGAGGAGACCGACGTCCAAGTCACGAGCGTGCTGCAGACCGTTGCGGGGCGCATGATCTTTGCGAAGATCAAAGCGAAATCGAGCGCGACGAACGCGTGAAATTCGCAGCCATCGTGGTCGCTGCGGGCCGCGGCGTGCGCTTCGGGCGCCAGAAACAACTCGTCGAAGTCGCAGGCCGGCCGCTCGTCGCCTGGTCGTTCGCGACGTTTGCGACCTTGCACGAACTCGTCGAACTCGTAATCGCCACCGAGGAAGAACACCTCGCGACGATGGCCGATCTCGCGGCGCGGTTCGCGCCGGCGCTCCGTGCGACGGTCGTGCGCGGCGGCGCGACGCGACAAGAGAGCGTGCGAAACGCACTCGCCGCTGTATCGGCGGATGCTGACGCCGCGTTCGTGCACGACGGCGCCCGGCCGCTGGTGCGCGCAGACGACATTCGCGCGGGCATGGCCGCGGTCGACCGGGGTGTCGGCGCGCTGATCGCCGCGCCCGTCATCGACACCATCAAGGTCGTGGCGCCGGGCGGTATCGTCGCGCGCACGCTCGATCGCGCAGAACTCTGGGCTGCACAGACGCCGCAATTCGGCACGCTCGCCGACCTGCGGGCGGCACACGACGCGGCAGCGCGTGACGGTATCGTCGCGACCGACGACGCGATGCTGCTCGAACGCGCCGGTCACCGCGTCGTCGTCATCCCCGCGAGCGCTGAGAATTTCAAAGTGACGATGCCGGGCGACCGGGATCTCGCCGAAGCGATCTTGCGCGAACGCTCCGCCGAGGCCCGAGCGTGAAGCTGCGTGTCGGTCACGGGTTCGACGCGCACCGGCTCGTCGCGGGGCGCCCGTTCATTTTGGGCGGCGTGACGATTCCCCATCCGACCGGGCCCCTCGGCCATAGCGACGCCGACGTGCTCGCGCACGCACTCTCCGATGCGATCCTCGGCGCGTGCGCGCTCGGTGACCTCGGCCAACATTTTCCGGATACGGCCGCCGAATGGAAAGGCGCCGCTTCCATGCGCCTGCTCGAGGCGTGCGTCGGGATGGCGCGCGAGCGCGGCTATGAAATTTCCAACGTCGACGTCACCGTGGTCGTGCAGCTACCGAAGCTCGCCCCGCATCTGCCGGCGATCCGCGAGCGCCTCTCGGCCGCCTTGCGCATCGATTCGGACGACGTCAGTGTTAAAGCGAAAACGAGCGAAGGGATGGGTTACACGGGCGATGGAACCGGCATCGCCGCCTATGCCGTCGCCGCCCTCGTCCGGCCGTAAAGTAGAGTTATGCCCTTCGATCCCTCGGCGCCACCGTTCTCCACGCGCGTCTCGCCCGCTATGCCGCGCGCGGCGCTCGCAGATGCCGTCCGCGAGGCGATGCAGGCGGTCGGCCTGCTCGAAACGCCCGCGCCGCCCGCGGCGCTGCGCTGGATCGAGACGTTCGTCGAGGCGTACGGTGCGCGGCTCGCGACCGTCGGCGATGCGATGCCGCTCGTCGCGACGCTGCGCGACGAGGCCGTGATCGTGCCCGCGCTGTTGCTCGAGAAATTGCGCAATCGTCAAGTGCTGTTCTTTCTCGATACGATCAGTCAATACGTCGACGATCAAGCCGAATTGCGAGGGCTGTCGGTCGAAGGCGACATCCGGGAGATGGCCCGCGAATTCGGGATCGCACTCGAAGACGCATCGTGGGCCGTGCGCGTCGCGCTTACCGGCGAGACGGCGGGTCCGCCGCTCGATCTCCTCTTTCCACTGCTCGGGCACGACCGCATCATGATGCGCATCGGCGCACTCAACTCGCACGTGCTGCACGGCCGCGGGCTCGAGACGATTCCCTATGGTCCCGACGGAAAACCGTTCGCGACGATCGCGGGCCGCCGTCCCGCTGGCGACCCCGCATGAGCCTCATCGGCGACATTCTCTCCGACCTGCGCGTGCCAGTCGAGAAAGATCCGGCGGCAAACGGGTATCTCGACGTCATTCTTTCGTATCCGGGCTTCCATGCCGCGACCGCGCACCGCATCATCTACGAACTGAACGAACTCGGTATTCCGCTCTTGCCGCGTTTTCTTTCGAACCTCGTGCGCTTCGCGACGGGCATCGAAATCCACCCGGCAGCGAAGATCGGGAAACGGTTCTTCATCGATCATGGTATGGGCGTGCTCATCGGCGCGACGGCCGAAATCGGCGACGACGTTACGCTCTACAAGGGCGTCACGCTCGGCGGCACGAGCCTCGGCAAAGGCAAGCGCCACCCGACGATCGGCAACGACGTCGTGATCGGAACGAATGCGTCGGTGCTCGGCGCGATCACGATCGGCGATGGTTCGCGCATCGGCGCGGGTTCGGTCGTCGTGCGCGACGTGCCGCCGAAATCGACCGTCGTCGGCATCCCCGGGCGCATCGTGCTCTTGGACGGCAAACCCGTCTCGCAGGGGCAATCGCAGACGCTCGTGGATATGCCCGATCCCCAAGCGCTCGTCATCCAGCAGCTCGCCGAACGCATCACCGCGCTCGAAGCGAAGCTCGCCGAACTCGGCGCGCCAACGCAAGACGCGCGACCCGCACAAATCAACGCCGCGATTTTCGACGATGCCTTCCCTGCGATCTAACGCGCTGCGTCTTTACAACACGCGCACGCGTGCGGTCGAGCCGTTCGTTCCGCTGGAAACGGATCACGTGCGCATCTACGTCTGCGGGCTCACGCCGTCGGCGGAAGCGCACCTCGGTCACGCGCGGTCGTTCATGTTCTTCGACGTGCTGCGGCGCTATCTCGTGCATCTCGGCTATCGCGTCACCTACGTTCGCAACGTCACCGATATCGACGATCGCAGCATCGCCGAGGCGCAGGCCACGGGCAAAGCTTGGCACGAGGTCGTCGCGGCCTATTTCGCAAGCTTCACGCGATCGATGGAACGCCTGCATCTCATTGCGCCCGATCACGAACCGCGCGCGACGCAGTACGTGCCGCAGATCAATGACATGATCGTGCAGCTCATCGACTCGGGTAACGCCTATGTAGCGCCCGACGGCGTCTACTTTTCGGTCTCGTCGTTTCCACGGTACGGTGCGCTCTCGGGGCGTAACACTGACGAACTGCTTATTGGCGCACGCATCGCCCCGGATGAAGGCAAACGCGATCCGCTCGATTTCGCGCTCTGGAAGTTCGCGAAGCCGGGCGAACCGTCGTGGGAATCGCCATGGGGCGCGGGCCGGCCGGGCTGGCACATCGAGTGCTCTGCGATGTCGCATGCGCTGCTCGGCGAGCCGTTCGACTTGCACGGCGGCGGTTACGATCTGATCTTCCCGCATCACGAGAACGAAGTCGCGCAGAGCGAATCGCTCGTGCCGCCGCCGATGGCGAACGCGTGGGTCCACGGTGGGCTCTTGCAATTCGACGGGAAGAAGATGTCGAAGTCGCTCGGCAACTTCGAGCCGCTGTACGCGCTGCTCGACCGTCACGATCCGCAGGCGATCCGGTTGCTGTTCTTGCAATCGGGTTATCGTAAACCCATGAACTTTACCGAAGCCGCGATCGAAGGTGCGACGACGGGCTTGCGGCGTTTGCAGTCGGCATACGATGCGCTACGTACGGCGCCCGCTCCGGCCCTCGTACATGCCGTGACGCAGTCGGCGGGTTCGGCGACCATCGACGTGCACGACGCGCACGATCCGCACGACCCGCGCGGGTACGGCTCGCACGAGGCGCCGCACGCGCCCGAAGGGCTCGCTGCGGCGCAAGCCTATTCGCGCCGGTTCGAAGCTGCGCTCGCCGACGACATGAACACCTCGGGCGCGCTGTCGGTGCTCTTTGATATCGTAAGCGCGACGCCCGAGCTCATCCGCCGCGGGCACGCGAGCGCGGTCGCAGCGTTCGTGCACGAGGCGATGACGATCGTCGGCATTTCGCCGAGCGAGCGCGCCAAAATCGCGCCGACGGCGAAGATCGTCGAACGAACGTTGACGAGCGATGCCGCGACGACGGCCTCGCTTGCGTCAACGGCGGCGCCCTTCGAGCACGTCGTCGCGCGCTCCGATTCTGAGCAACCGACGCCAGCCGCGATCGACGCGATCCGCGCGGCAATCGCGGACAATCATTTGGTGAGCCCGGTCTTCGCGCTCGAGGATCCGCTCGAAATCGTCGACGGACTCGTCGTCGCGCGAGCCGCGGCGAAGGCGGACAAAGATTTTGCAACCGCGGATATGATCCGCAAAGCACTCGAAGCCGCCGGCATTACGCTTGCGGATGCGAAAGGACGTACCTCGTGGCGGACCGGCGCGTAGGATCCAGTCGCCCGCCCAAACGCAAGGACGCGATCGATCTCGACGACGTGATCTACGGCTTGCACGCGGTCGAAGAAGCGATCGTCGCGGGCGAGTCATTGCGGCGACTCTACATCGGCGACGAACGCAAGCGCGATCCGGCGCTGCGGCGGCTGCTCGAACTCGCGAACGAAGCGCAGGTGAACGTCCGCTTTGAAAACCGGATGTTTTTCTCGCAGTTTCCGTATCGTGCGCATCAGAGCGTCGTCGCCTTCGGCACGCCCTTCGAATACGTGACGCTCGAGGAGACGATCGCATCGCGCGTGCCGGGCCACGGCCTCTTCGTCGTCCTCGACCACATCACCGATCCGCACAACGCGGGCGCGATCATTCGTAGCGCCGAGTGCGCGGGGGCGACTGCGGTCGTGATCCCCGAGCGTCGTGCCGCCGGCGTGAACGCGACGGTGAGAAAGTCCGCTGCGGGTGCGACCGCACACGTGCCGATCGCACGCGTCTCCAATATCGCTAGCGCCTTGCGCACGATGAAGAAAGCCGGTATTTGGGCCGCGGGTGCCGCGGGTGATCCGACGTCGATCGATTATACGCGCGCCGATTTCACGGGCGATATCGCGCTCGTCATCGGAGCCGAGGGCGACGGCATCTCGCCCGTCGTGCGCAAAGAGTGCGACTACCTCGTGAAGATTCCGATGTACGGCGAAGTCAATTCGCTCAACGCTTCCGTCGCGACGGGCGTGTTACTTTTCGAAGCGCGCCGCCAGCGGCTCGGCAAGCTGTAGCACACGTGCGCCCTCGCCCGACGTCGCTCGCGACGCTCGTCGCGTGCGCGTTCCTCGTCACGGCGTCGTCCGCGCCCGCGCAGACGCGGACGATCGAACTCGGCCTCGACCTGCCGCTCTCCGGCATCGACGGCGCGAGCGCGATCCCCGCGCGCAACGCCGTGATCCTGGCGATCGAAGCGGCGAATCGGCGCGGTTTCCCGGGCGGCCTACGCATCGCGCTCTCCGATCTCGACGACTCCGTGCAAGGCAAACACGACCCCGCGCAAGGCGCGCAGAACCTCAAGGCCTTCGTCGCCGATCCGAACGTGCTCGCTGTGATCGGTCCGATGAATTCGAACGTCGCGAAAGCCGAGATCCCGATCGGCAATGCGGCCGGCCTCGCGCAGATCACCATGGCGGCGACCTCGATCGACCTCACGAAGGGGCCAGGCGCCATCAAGTTGCGTTCGGCGAACCCCGCGACGCCGACGTTCTTTCGCGTCTGCGCGTCCGACGATCGACAAGGCGCTGCCGCGGCGCGCTACGCCCGCAAGCTCGGATACCGGCGCGCGTTCGTGATCGACGACAACGAATCGTACGGACGGGGGCTGGCCGACGTGTTCGCGCAAGCCTTCCCCGCCGCTGGCGGCACGGTGCTCGGCCGCGAGCATCTCACCGCCTTCGCCCTCGACTTCAAGGCACTGCTCACGAAGATCCGGGCCGTGCGGCCGGACGCGATCTTTTTCGGCGGCATCGTCTCGACGGGCGGCGCGGTTTTGCGCAAGCAGATGGCGGACGTCGGTCTCGCCGGCGTCGCGTACTTCGGGGGCGACGGCCTCTCGAGCCCCGACTACCTGCCCCTGGCCGGTGCCGCCGCCGAGGGCACGTACTTCACGCTCGTCTCGCCCGATCTCGAGCATCTGCCGGGCGGATCGCGCTTCGTCGCGGCCTATCGCGCGCGCTTCGGGACCGCCCCGGACACGTACAGTCCGGGGGCCCACGCGGCCGCCGCGGTAGCGCTCGATGCGATCCGCCGGGCTGCGGACGCTCAACACGGCGCGCTTCCCGGCCGAGCGGACGTGCGCGACGCCGTGGCCAGCACGCGCGGGTACGCGACTCCCGTCGGGCGCGTAACCTTCGACGCGGGAGGCGACCTCGTCGACCCGACGATCAGCCTGTATCGTGTGCATCGAGGCAAGATCGAGTACGTTTCGCCGCGTTGAGAAGAACGATTTCCCCGCCGTTAACCTTGACGCTCTTGCAGGACCCTCCTATACTTATCCAGATGCGGACGGCCCGACGGGCCACGGCTCGCGTTACGGCCGCATCCATCCAAGGGAGACTCAAAGACATGGCGCTCGCGCAAAGCGCGGACGGCGTGCTCGATTACCACGAGCGAGCCGACGAAGACCTGGTTTCTGCCGCTAAGGGCGGCGACAACCTGGCGATGGAATTCCTCCTCAACAAGTATAAGAATTTCGTCCGCATCAAAGCCAAGAGTTACTTTTTGATCGGTGCCGATCGCGAAGATATCATCCAAGAGGGCATGATCGGCTTGTACAAGGCCGTCCGCGATTTCAAAGCCGATAAACTCTCGAGTTTTCGCGCGTTTGCCGAGCTCTGCATCACGCGTCAGATCATCACCGCGATCAAGACCGCGACGCGTCAGAAGCACATCCCGCTCAATCAATACATCTCGCTCAACAAGCCGATCTATGACGAGGATAGCGAGCGCACGCTGCTCGACGTGATGGCCTCGCAGAAGACGTCCGATCCCGAAGAACTCGTGATCAATCAGGAAGTCTCCGAGGACATCAAAGAGCGCATTCAAGAGAATCTCTCCGATCTCGAATCTCAAGTTCTCTTGTCGTACCTCGAAGGCAAGAGCTACCAGGAAATGGCGCGCGATCTCAACCGCCACGTCAAATCGATCGACAACGCGCTGCAGCGCGTGAAGCGGAAGATCGAGAAGAACCTCGCGGAGATCGAACTGCCCTAACCGCTTCGTGACGTTTTATGTATCGAGAGCCGATGGTCGAATGAATCGTCGGCTTTCATGTGTCGAAAGCGTCGCGAGGCTCGTCATCGAACGTGCGTAACATGCCGGGAGCGGGCACTACCCTCGGTATACTCTCCTACCCTGAAAGGTCTGCTCGTGCATTTCCGATTCGCTTCGATGATCGTCGCGCTCGCATTCGTGCCGCTCGCGGCCACGGCCGCCGACGATCAAGCCGGCAAACCAAAGGTCCTCATCGGCGAAGCAATCACGCAGAGCAAAGTGCCTTTTGACATCACGTTTTGCGGTGCGTATGTGTTCACGGGTTTCAATCAGAACAGTGCCGCCATCGCTCGTGGTCTGATGCGCGAAGGCATTCGCGTGAAAAACACCTCGACCAAAACGGCGACCGCGCTCCGCTTCCGTTTCAATTTTCTCTCGACGTTCGATGAAGCGTTCACGATGCCGCACAGCTGCAGACGATCGAGGGCAAGTATTCGCCTGGCGTCGACATCGACCTCATGCCGATCCATCAGGGATTGTACACATTCCAGACCACGAATACGGCGGGCGCCGACGTCGACAAAGTGGTCTGCGCAATCGACTCGGTGCGTTTCGAGGACGGGAGCGTCTGGCACGCCGATGCGGCCGCCGACGCGAGAGCGCTCAAGGGACAGAAGGTAACGGTTTTCTCCCACGGCCCATGGAAGTTTCCGTAGGTCGTTCCGTGGGGCGCCGACGTAGCTCAGTTGGTAGAGCATCTGATTTGTAATCAGAGGGTCAGGAGTTCAAGTCTCCTCGTCGGCTCATCGATCTCGAGAGGACCGAGAGTCTCCGCTCCGTAACGAACGTCGGTCCGTCATGGGTAGGTGGCCGAGTGGTTAAAGGCGACAGACTGTAAATCTGTTCTGCACCGCAGTACGGGGGTTCGAATCCCTCCCTGCCCAGAGTGACCCCGCGGGTGTTGCATAATGGTAATGCCCTTGCCTTCCAAGCAAGAGTCGCGGGTTCGATTCCCGCCACCCGCTCCAAGTTTTATCACGACCGCCTCGGGCGGCAGAATCGATGAGTTGCCCTGCCCGATCTCTGCTGACTCCCGTCGCACGAGTGGCTAAGAAGGCACGAGCCCAAATCCGATACGATTCTTGAAGCGTTTGCGCACCGTAGCTGCGGAAGTAGCGGAGGTCTGCCACCCTCCATTTTTTTAAAGGGGCGAATCGTTGCTGGATGGGGGATCGGGCAAACGGGCAACGCGACGGGGTCGCGTGACGCGTTTGATGTTGACCCGGTTCCGGACACTTGCCCAGTGAGGGCGGGGTATCTCGCGCGACTTCGGCCATCGTCGTGGGCCTATCGTCGAATCTTATGAGGCGACGACGGGTCCAAACGGAGGGCACCCGCAAGGAAATCGTTACGTGAGTCGCGTGCCAAGGTTTTTTTGCGACGAACAAGTACCACTGAGTCGCCGAATGCCAGGCATCGACGCCCTTGTAGCTCAGTGGTAGAGCACGTCATTGGTAATGACGAGGTCGTGGGTTCAATCCCCACCGAGGGCTCCAGGCTCGCTATGCGTCGTTTGAGAATGCGCGAAACGCAGCCGCGCTAAGGGCTTCGGAGCGAAAGAACGCGTCTGCTTCGGAAAAGGCCATCTGAAGTGACGCATCGGTCGCGACGAGGGTGCGGTGCGGCTGCGAATTTGACGCGACGATCGAGATGAGCCGGCCGTTGCGCTTGCGATCGAACCGAGCGATCACCGCCGCACATGCTTCGTCGAGGGCGTCGCAGGAGACGAACGACACGACGATCACGGCCTCAGCATCGAGCACGCCGATGGCGTTTTCGAGCTCGGCGGCGTCGGCTGGCCCGGCGCTTCCAGTCGTCTAATAACGCGGCGTGATCGATTGGACGTAGGGTTAGCTGAATGTACCTGCTCCATTCAAAAATGCTCGGTACCCCATACTTTATACTACGAATGCCTAAAATCGAATGGAACGGGCTGGCGGCGCTTTGCAAGCCATTCGGCTAACGGTGGAAATCTATTCCAGGAATGCGTGACCGCGCCGCCGCACGTCATCGGCCAATCCTTGCCGGGTATACGTGCGCTTTGCGCGCGTGGAAGGCCGCCGACGGCCGGGAGTTCGTGTGTTCCGAATTCATCTTCCGATGATGTTTGCCGTTGCCGTAGGCGGCGCATCACTCGTCGCATGTTCCGGTGGCGGCGCTTCGATCGGTCCGGCGACGGCGCCGCAAGGGGTTGCCGCTCCCGCATCCGCTCGACCGGCAGTGACCCCCTCTCCGGGGGGAGCGACGCCGACGCCATCCCCCAGTGCTAGCGCCGCGACGGACGCGCCGTCCAACCCGCCTGCGACGTCGACATCGACACCCGCTTCAACGCCGATGCCGACGTCGACACCGGCACCCGCACCGACGCCGACATCGACTCCGACGACCGCGCCCGCGGCTGGCGCAGCGATGCCGACCGCGCCAGCGAGCAACGCGCCGACCTCGACGCTGCGACGGTATAACATCGATCCTGCGAAGATTTTCGTTTCGGGCATTTCTTCGGGCGGTTTCATGGGCGTGCAAATGCACGTCGCGCATTCGAGCGTTTTCAAAGGCGCGGCCATTTACGCCGGCGGCGTTTACTATTGCGCGCAAGATAGCGTCGGGCTCGCGCTTTCCAATTGTGGCGGCTTGACGAATGCGAGCACGGGCATGGCGTCGTACTCATCGACGCTCGCGCAATCCGAGCAGTATCTCGATCAGCAATCGACGGCCGGAACGATCGACCCGTCGAGCAATCTCGCGGGGAAACCCGTGTACCTGTGGTCGGGCACGAAAGATAGCGTCGTGAATCCGCTCGAGATGGCCGATCTCAACACCGAGTACAAAAAATACGGCGCGAACATCGTCTTCGATAATAATTTTCCGGCCGACCACGGTTGGGAATCGCCCGACGGCGAACTCGCCTGCGGCGCGGCCGCGCAGACGCCGTACATGGTGCACTGCAACGCGGGCGCACAGCCGTACGATTCGGTGAAAACGTGGCTGACGATGTTCT
>JAABUQ010009070.1_pt1 | contig 13637 bp, 12 predicted proteins | sample 5560001 | NCBI WGS metagenome assembly JAABUQ01 (sample SAMN10711888, study PRJNA513371) | rock metagenome | isolation source: Antarctica rocks | place: Antarctica: Victoria Land, Finger Mt nord | collected 2015-12-18
TTGCCGGTGCTGGACGACTTCGAGCGGGCCTTGAAGACTGAGAGCCCCGACAAAACTTACGCCCGCGGCATGGAGCTGATTTACCAGCGGTTCGGTGAGGCGTTGAGCAGGCTGGGGCTCGAGCCGATTTCATCCGAAGTAGCCGTGTTCAACCCGCATATCCATCATGCTGTTGAAATGGTTGATACAAAAGATCACGTCGATCAGACTATCCTGGAAGAGTACCAGCGCGGTTACTATTTCAAGGGGCGGCTTCTGCGTCCTGCCATGGTAAAGGTCGCGGTCAATCCTTGACTTTGCTTTTGCCAGGCGTTGACCGGATGAGGCGGCCAATGCGACCCGTAACTGCTGCTCTATGCCGATGAGTGTTGCTAAACGAGACTACTACGAGATACTCAGCGTTACCCGCGAATGCGATGACGGGGCGCTGAAAACCGCCTACCGTAAGCTGGCTTTGCAGTACCATCCGGACCGCAATCCGAATAACCACGACGCGGAAGAAAGGTTCAAGGAAGCGGCGGAGGCGTACGCGGTGTTGAGTGATCCGCAGAAGCGCGCGGCTTACGACCGGTATGGCCATCAGGGAGTGAGCGGGGCAGGCGGCGCGCCTGGTTTTGACGAGTCCACGTTTGCCGATTTTGGCGACATCCTGGGCGACCTGTTTGGGCTCGGCGATATTTTTGGGGGCGGTGGCCGTCGCGGCGGTGGACGCCGGACTCAGCGCGGCGAGGATATCCGCTACGACCTGGAGATCAGCTTCGAAGATTCGATGCGCGGGCTTGCGGCGGACCTGCAGATTCCCCGGATGGAAGCCTGTTCGCGTTGCCAGGGATCGGGCGGCGAACCGAATGGCGGAATGATCACCTGCTCGGTCTGCAACGGCCGCGGCGAGGTGCTGTATCAGCAGAGCTTTTTGGCGATTCGTAAAACATGCCCGACCTGTGGCGGACGCGGCAAGGTGATTCGCCAGATGTGCACGCAGTGCCGGGGCGAAGGCTATCACCGCGTCGAGAAGAAGCTAAAGGTCAATATACCGGCGGGGGTCGATAACGGGACGCGGCTGCGGCTGAGTGGCGAAGGCAATCCGGGTCCGGCGGGCAGCCAGCCGGGTGATTTATACGTAGTCATCAAAGTTGCCGAGCATCCGGTGTTCGAGCGGCGCGACAGTGAATTGCACTGCACGCTGCCGATCAACATCGCGCAGGCGACGCTCGGAGCCGAGATTGAAATCGACACGTTCGACGGGCCGCAGACGATTAAGATTCCGGAAGGCACGCAGGCTGGTGCTCAATACCGGCTTCGGAACTTGGGTGTGCCGCAGTTGAATAGCCGAGCGCGCGGCGACCTGTTTGTGCATCTCGATGTGCAGGTTCCGAAGAAGCTCACGCGCGAGCAACGTAAGCTGTTTGAGCAACTGCAGGAAGTGCTGCCGGTCGAGAACATGCCTCATGAAAAGAGCGTGTTCGAGAAAGTACGGGATTTCTTCGGCTGACGTTCGCGATCCTTCCGCAATCGCTCAGCGACCCGGGCCATACTGCCGGGTCACCTTGTTGCGGGCGTTGTACACCTCGAAGCTGCCATCTTTCTTCGCAGTGACTTTCAAATAGAAACCGGTATCTGCTTCGGTGGTGTTGGCGATGAAGGGATCGGTCGCGTTGTGTGCGCTGCCGCCCTCATTCGCAAAGTGCAGCTGCCACAAATCGATCAAGCCGGGTGACGATTTCACCACATCCCAAGCCGCCGGTGAGCCGCCTTTCTTGGCTCCGTTGTCCATGATCGCGACTCGCGGCGCGAGAGCATGGACCAGCGCCGGACTGTTGCTCTGATCGAGGCCGTGATGAGAAACGACGAACAGGTCGGCCTTCCCGAGTTTATTGGCGGGACACACGAGCTCGAGCTCTTTGTTCCAGGTTAGGTCGCCTAAATCGGCGACACGGAAATCGCCAAACCGGATGAAGACGCCCAGCGAGCGCGCATTTTCGCTTGGGTCCGGATCCTTCTTCTTTACACTCGCGCAGGCCGGGTTCGGCTGCCCGCCTCCCGCGAGAGGTGCATCGAGTACTTTGCCATCGGCTGAAACGACGGTAATGTCGAGTCCTTTGACCGGCAGGTGATCCCCTGGCTTGGCCACAATGTGCGGAGACCCAGCAGTTGCATCCTCATACTCCTTGTAGAGAGTGGAACTGGTCTTCGACTCCTCCCGGTTAGGGCCGTGGTCGATGAAGGCGCCGACAGGAATTTTCTGGACGAGCTGCGGCACTCCGCCCACGTGGTCGGAGTGGTAATGAGTGATCAGCATATAATCAATCTTCTTGATCTTGGCGAGCTTGGCGGCGGCTGCGATCCGGTTGGCGTCGCGGAAGGCGTTGTAGCCCCAGCCGGTGTCGATGAGCAGGGATTGGCCATGCGGCGGAACGAACAGGGTTGCCTGTCCGCCCTCGACGTCGATGACAAAGATCTGAAGGGGTTTTTCTTCAGCGTGAAGCGCCGCAGTTAGGAATGCCGCGTACACGGCAAGAATAATCGCCCGCATGGCAGCGATCGTACCAAAGCTCACACAAACGGAACTCGGCGAGCGCTTTTAGCGTACTCTCGAATGAGAAACGAGGAGAAGAAATCGGTGCCCTTTTGTACGAATTGCGGATCGAGCGTAGACCCACTCGCCTCGTACTGCGCCCGGTGCGGCCAAGCTCAACCGCGGGCTGCCGCGCAATTCACCGATATGCTCGACGGAATGAGCGATCGCACGGCTTCCATTCTGTGTTACATCCCCGTGTTCGGAGTCGTTCCCGCGATCGTATTTCTGGCGTCGCAGCGTTTCCGCGGCAATGTCAAAGTACGTTTCAATGCGTTTCAGTCTCTCTATCTGTTCGTCACCTGGCTGATCATCTCCTCCGCCTTGCCGGTCCTGATTATGGGCCTGCCCGGGTGGGGAGTGGAGCACGCGCTGGTCGACGCGTTCAAGGTGGTGCTGTTCATCTGCTGGATCTATTTGTTAATTAAAGCCGCCCATATGGAGGAGGTACGGCTGCCGGTGCTGGGTGATTTGGCCGCGCGCTCCACCATGGAGCAACTCTAGGATGCATAAAGGTATAATTATTCATTGCGGTGAATAATTACTCAAAGCGGAGGTTAGTAGGAGTCGTCGGCTTTCGCGGATACAGTGGCGTCGAGCTGGTACACATTCTTCGGAGCCATCCTGCCATAGAACTTGTACTCCTCGAGCACCGGCACGATGCCGAGCCCCAGGCCGGTCCGCTCGGGCGAAAGCCGGCCCGCACCATTCCTTCGACCCCAGAGGCAATCCGATCCGAGCAGCTCGAAGTCGTGCTACTGGCCTCGCCGGCCGAGGTATCGCTCGAACTCGCCCCCGGCATTCTGAACGCAGGTGTCAAGGTGATCGATTTGAGCGGGGCCTTCCGGCTGCGCGATGGCGAGACGTATTCGCGCTGGTACAAAGAGCGGCACACCGAACCCGAGCTGCTGAAACAGGCTGTCTACGGACTTCCTGAGTTTTACCGGGAGCAGATCGCGACGGCGCAGCTGGTTGCGAATCCCGGGTGCTATCCGACCGCGGCCAACCTCGCGCTGCGGCCGCTCGTCGAAGCGCAGGTGATCGATCGCAGCCGGGGCGTGATCTGCGATGCCAAATCGGGGGTGAGCGGGGCAGGGCGCAAGCCTTCCCTAAAAACCAGCTTCTGCGAATCGGCGGAGAACTTAAGCGCATACGGGATTCTAGACCACCGGCACGTGCCGGAAGTACTGCAGCACTCGGGGCTCGGTGAGCGGGAGTTCACCTTCACGGCGCATCTGCTGCCCGTCACGCGCGGCATTCTCGAAACGATTTATATCCGGACTCAGCGCATCGAGAAAGCGGTGTATCTGCTTTCGATTTACGAAGACGCATATGAAAACGAGCCCTTCGTGCGGCTCTACGCACCAGGCAAAGTGCCGGACCTGCGAGCCGTACAAGGCACTAATTTCTGTGATATTGGCTTTCACTTCGAGCCCGAAAGTCAACGCGCGGTAATTGTAGCCGCCGAAGACAATCTGCTGAAAGGCGCGGCGGGACAGGCGGTGCAGAATCTCAATTTGCTGCTGGGGCTGCCCGAAACGGAAGGCCTGCTGTGAGGATTCTCGCGAAGGTCGGCGGCACGCTGCTCGACGCGGTGGAGAGCCGAAAAAACATTTCGGTCCAACTGGCGGCGCTCGCTGCGCAGCACGAACTGGTGGTGGTGCATGGCGGCGGGAAGCAGCTGACGCGCTATCTGGACGAACGCGGCATCACGAGCAAATTCGTGCGGGGCTTGCGCGTGTCAGACGACAAGGTGATCGACGCCGCTACCAAGGTGATCGCCGGAACTGTGAATAAACAATTTGCGGCCGCTCTACTGGCGGAAGGCGCTTCCGCGATCGGCCTCAGTGGCGTGGACGGAGCGCTCACGCGCGTGATCCAGACGAGTGCCGAATTGCAGTTTGTGGGTTCGCCGGTCGAATCCAACGGCGCTCTGCTGCGCTTGCTGGCTGAGGCGGGCTATCTTCCGGTGGTCGCTTGCCTGGGCGCGGACCGGAATGGAGCAATCTACAACGTGAATGCGGATCAGATGGCAGTCTCGTGCGCCGTGGCCTTCAATGCGCAGAAACTCGTGTTCCTGACCGATGTGCCGGGCGTGAAAGACTCCCAAGGAGAGGTGATGCCCGAGTTGCAGCCTGCCGACGTCGCCGAGCTGATCTTGTCGGGGGTGGCGCACGGCGGAATGCACGCCAAGCTTGATGCCACTTTGATGGCGCTCCGCGGCGGCATCCGGGAAGTGGCCATTGTGTCGGGGCACGAGCCTGGGGTGTGCGCGAGGGTGCTGCAGGGTGAAGGCCTCGGCGGGGCTATCGGAACCAGGGTTTCGCTTGACCGTTCGCATGGAGCCACGCTATGACAGCGACTGCGGTCAAAGTGCGAAAGGCGTCTATGCGGGATATTCCGCGTATTCTGGCCTTGATCAATTCCTATGCGGCCGATGGCGTGATGCTGCCGCGTACGGAGTTCGAGATGTCGGAAAATATCCGGGATTTCTCCTGCGCCTATGACGGCGAGAGCCTGCTGGGCTGCGCTGCGTTGCACTTCTATACGCCACAGAGTGCGGAGGTGCGATCGCTCGCCGTGTGGCCTGCCGCGAAACAGCACGGAGTCGGACGGGCCCTGGTCGAAGCGCTCGAGATCGAAGCCAGCGACAATGGCTTGGAATCTATCTTCGCGTTTACCTATGTTCCGGGGTTCTTTGGAAAACTTGGATTCAGCGAGGTCGAGCGCGGAGAGTTGCCGCTCAAAGTCTGGAAAGACTGCCTTCGCTGCTCGAAATTTGAGAATTGCGATGAAATCGCGGTGGTGAAGTATTTACGTCATCCGGCGGCGCAGCAGATTCGTAGTACAAGAAGGCACCCTGGCGAGCTTATCTCGCTTCCCACCCTAGCACGCCTGCCGCGCTAGTAAGATCACCTGCCTTCATAGGACTTTTTAATCTCGAAATATTTTAAAACAAAATTTCTTCTTAAATTCTCCCGATAATTCTATTTTGTACTAGCTTTTTATAAAATAGTACCTGATACTCAGTACCACGATGTCCTAGTACTTAGTACGGATTTCGGGAGGAAGGTATATGCGAGCTCTTACGCTAGATATTCAGGAATCTGCCGGTCGGATCCTCTGCTGCACGATCTTTCGACCAGGTGGCAGAAAGCTGTTGGCCAAAGGCCACGTTTTGAGTGATGAGGACGTCCGGCTACTTCAGACCGAAGGCATGCAGCAGGTTTGGGTCACCGAACTCGAAGATGGCGAAATAGGCGAGGACCAGGCGGTCATGGATGTAGCCAACGCCATGTGCTGCGGATCCATTGAAATTCGCCTGGCAGCGGGCGGAAGGGCTAACCTGATTGCGACCGCGAACTGCTGCGCGCTAGTAGATGACGAACTGCTGCGGCAGATCAATTGCACAAGCAGCATCGCGATTGCCACCGTTCCGAATTATCACTTCGTGAAAGCGGGCGAGAGAATGGCGACGATCAAGAGCGCGCCGTTCGCAGTAGCGCGAGCGCAACTGGAAGCGATACTATCGATCCTGAACGAGCGCGGAGCGATCTTACAGGCGAGGCCAATTCGAGACGCGGGAGTCGGCGTTCTGTACACCGATCCGGTACATGGCGACCGCGCGCGCACTCTATTCGAGAGTGTTGTTCGGACGCGCGTGGAACGCTTTGGCGGGAACGTGCGGTATGCGCTCGCGACGCCCGAAGAAGACGAGCACGTGGTGAAAGCGCTACAGCATCTGCTGCGCGCCAAGCCCTCTGCCATTCTGATCGCCTCGACAACGGCGCCGGCTGGGCCCGAGGATGTAATCGGCCGCGCGCTCACCAGGCTCGGAGCCCACCTGGAGCGCTTCCTCGCGCCAGTCGAACCGGGCAACCTGATGATGCTCAGCTACAAAGACGACACCCCGATCATCTCCGCGCCCTGCTGCTTCCGCTCGGCCAAACCGAACGTGCTCGACCTGGTGTTACCGCCGATGCTCGCTCAATACCGGATCTCCGGTTGGGAAATTGCCTGCCTCGGCCATGGCGGCCTGCTGAATTAGTTCCAAATAAACCTCCTTCACTCCTCAGGGTGCTGCCGGGAAGCGCTGGGCCGCACCCTTTTCTTTCGTAGCCGGGGAACCCGCTAGCGGACGGGCGAGGCAATCCACCACGTGCTGCCGCGGGATCAACGACGCCTGCGTTGCGATGTCCGTACGGTTTATCTTCTGGCGCGCTCTCTGAACCTGCGCCCGCAGCCAGAGCCTTCCGGTAAACCTCATCAACGTTGTCCACCCATAGATAGAACACAGCCCGCAAGGCTTTCCATTCGCCGGCCGCTTGGCCAAGCATGACCAACGAATCGCCAAGCGCAATCTCGGCATGCATGATCGTGTTGTCCGCTTTGCGTTCGCAGGTTACGACGGTCGCGCCGAAGGCCGCCTGCAGAAAGCTCAGTTCGGCGTCGGCATCGCGCACAACCAGGTAGGGCGTGACGGTACGGTAGTGATCCGGGGAATCGTTCATGGGCGGATCATCTCACGGGAAAGCGGCATCCGATTGTATAAATTTGACGTGGTTCCGGAACTCCGTTCGCTCGGCTTGGTAGCCGGTTGGGGTGACTCCTGCGAAGGAGCGGAAGTCGTGAATGAAGTGAGCTTGGTCGAAATATCCGCATTCCATGGCGATCCGAGTCCAATCCAGGCGATGCCCGCCTTCGGCGTGAGCGAGAGCTTGTTGAAAACGTAGAATGCGGCAATAGCGTTTGGGCGAAACGCCGACAGCGCTTTTGAATTTTTCGATGAAGCGTTTTTGACTGAGCCCGGTCCGATCGATCACCTCCGCAATCTTTACGTCATGAGAGTGGAGGGCGAATTCAGCGAGCGCAAAGCTGATGACGGGAAGCAGTCCAACCGGCGAGCATTTTTGCGTGAGCGCGCTTTCCAGGATGTCGAGCTTGCTGCACGGATCCGGAGCTTCGAGCAATTGCTCACGGAGAAGTTCGGCGCCGCTTCGTCCCCACAAGGCACACAGCGGTATTTCGGTATCGCGCAATTCGTGTGCCGCAATCTGGAAGAAGGGAATCGTGCCGCCGGGTCGAAACGCCGCGCCCAGCACACACTCCTGTTCCGCCGTGTCAATGACGCAAAAGCGCGACTGCACGCCCGATAAGACCGTGCCGAAAGTTACATCGCAGTGACGCGCGGACCCCGGGCGGTACACGCGCGTCTGGTCCTCTTTGAGATTTACGATTAACTGCGCCGCGCCTGTAGGCAATACCCGTTCGAACGCGTGCGGCTTCGGATCACTCTCCCAAAACCAGAGCGCTGAGATGAAAGGATCGAGCGGAGGCGCAGGGACACGGTGAAGATAGCGCATTCGGATCGGGAAGCGGCTGCTAACACCGGCTTCTCGTTCGAGCTTAGCGCCGGGCTCCTCATTGCGCACTCCAACGTAATTAGCCGCTCCAGCTAACTTCTCAAAACGTCAAATGCAGACTCGCCTGCAAAAAGCGAGGGCTGCCGATCGTATGCTGTATCTGTCCTAAATTCCCGCTCGGCGGGTCCAGGACAGGCGGCCCGAAATCATAGAACGACACGTTGTTGTTCGGCGTATCGAAGCTGGGGTGATTGAAGAGATTGAAAGCGTCGAAGTTGAAGCGCAGCCGTGCTCGTTCGGTGATACGGAAGCTCTTTCCGATCGTCGCGTCGAAACGCACCTGGAACGGGCCGCGAAAGATATTCCGGCCGCCATTGCCGTAACCGGACTCAGCAGTATCGCAGCCTCCGGTCGATTGCGCGAAAGCATCGCACGGCGGTACACCGCTCTGTCCCGGCTGCAGGAAGGAAGGATAGAACGCATTCACGTCGAGCACCGGTTTCCCTGCGTTGACTCCGGTCGTACTTTGCAGTTGCGCCTGGCCGGCAGTCACTCCTGCTTTCAGAGGCAAAATTGGGTTTGTGATGTAGTCGTTGGCGCTGTAGTAAATGCTCGCGACCGAGCCGGAGTAATCGTACACGTTGTAGGGCTGCCCGCTTTCCGCTACGGTCTGTCCACCAACCTGCCAGCCATTCACAAGTGCGCCAAGCAGTTTGTGATTGTGAGCGAGGCTTGGAAGTTGATACGAGTAGTTGATCAAAAAAACATGGGTGCGATCGAAGTCTGAACTGCCGTAGCCGGATTTCGGATTCAACGGATCATTGCCGTTGTAAAAGAGACCGAGGCCGCTCTGTTCATCGAGCGAATGGGACCAGGTATAAGAGGCGGTGAACTGCAGGCCTGACGACAGCACCTTGCGAACGGAAACCTGGAACGCGTTGTACAAGGAAATGCCCTCTGCTTTGTACAGAACCGAATTGGGACTATAGCCGAGATACGGAACGCGCAGGTCCGTGTTGCCGCCCGTGGTCGTGGCCAGCGGTTCATAGCCGTTAACGTTGTAGCCGTATGAGTAAATTTCACCGTGAATCGGATTCTGCGGAGTTGCAACGCCGGGCTGGTTGAACGGCACAGGCAAGACCAGGTGAACGCCGTGCGTACCCGTATATCCGAGAGTCACGAGCAGATTATTTGCGGCCTGATACTGCAGGTCAAATGTGTAGTTTTCTGAATAGGGCAGCTTCGAATCCGGATCATAACCGCCGAACAGAAATGGCCCGAACTGATTACCCGCCGGGAAATCGCCGCTGACGAGCTGCGAAGCGTTAGGAAGCAGCGCCTGAAACGCAGCCGCGCTCACCGGTGGAGGCCCAGGCGCGGTGGTGCCGAATGGGGTGCCGAGGGTCGCTCCCTCTTGCGCCACGAACGGCGTAACAAAAGGCGGCTCGAGCGTGACGCCGAATGGTCCGTTATAACCGCCGCCGGCGCTGGGCGAGAACTCTGAGAAAAACTGACCGCGATCGTAGTAGAGTCCAAAGCCGGTGCGCACCGTCAGCTTGGCGTAGGGCGTCCAGGCGAGGCCGATGCGGGGAGCGATCCCCCATTGCCGCGCGCGCATGGTGCTGTTACTCACGCCGGGAGTATGGAAGTCTTCATTGTTCCCGGCGAACACGATGCCGGAATTGAGAATCGTGTCGGTTGCCTGATCGTATTGATACTTGTCGCCGTAGAAACTCGTGAGGCGTCCATACTTTTCGGAAAGCGGCCCGTCGAAGTCCCAGCGCAGGCCAAGCGTGAGGGTGAGATTGCTCGCGATTTTGTAGTTGTCGTTGATGAAAGCGCCTACGGTATCGGAGCGGTAGTAACGATTGCTGTTGCCGTTGAACAGGGTCGAGTTACTGCCCGGGCGAACCTCGCCGGTGAGGAATTTAGTGAAATCAGCGAAGTCGATATTTGCGGTGTCGTTGTTCCGATTGAGGATATTCAGCTGCGTGTGATCCCATTGCGCGCCGACCGTCAACGTATGCTTGCCGAGCACCCAGCCGACATTCGATTCGTACTCCCACTGATTCTGGTACATACCGGCATTCGCAAAGTTACTCGCCGGACCGAATGCGAACGCGTTGCCGAGCGCCTGGTCGGCATGGTCGATGGTGATCGCGGGAAATCGCTGCGAACTAAACAGATTTATGCCTGCGTCGCCCGCAGTGAACGGCTGGGCTGTTCCGGCGAATGCGCGTAGCCGAGTGAAGCCGATGTGCTGCTCCCAGGTGAGCGAAGGACTCAGCACAGCCGTGTTCTCAATCGAGCCTACCTGACTCCCGGCGTTCAGCTGCTGCGTGAAGCCGAGAGTGTTGCTCTTTGCCCCAAACGGATTGGTCGTTGGGTCATCTTGAATGTAGTATTTGACGGAAAGACGATCCTTATCGCTCACGTTGTAATCGACGTTCGCGCTGCCCTGATCGACACTCGATTGCGACGATGGTCCCTGAACGATCGCGTTCGCGCCGATCGAGGCAGCGGCATCAGGAGAAATGTTGGCGCTCGGAATAAAATATTGGCCGTTTGGAAGCTTGGCATTCAAAAGCTTCGAAGCAACGGGATCAACTGCACTTGGAGCGATGTTGCCTCCGAAACTCGCGTTGGCAGCGGCAGCCAATCCAGCGGCGCTCCGGTCATCAGTCAGATACTGCGGAACGGTGCTGAACTGCGTACCCAGCAGCGCATCGCGCGTCCGCACGCCTTCGTAAGAAGTGAAGAAAAAAATCTTGTTCTTGACAATGGGGCCGCCGAACGTCGCGCCGTACTGGTTGCGGTCGAGTTTAGGAACCTTCTGCGTGATGGAATCGGTCGCGTTGTAAAAGAACGGCGCTGCATTCCAGAAATCATTCTGGAACTTTTCGTAAACTTGCCCGTGAAATTCGTTGGTGCCCGATTTCGTAAGAACACCGATGTGCGCGCCGCTGTTCGAGCCTTGCGTCGCATCATAATTCGCGACGTCCACGCGAATCTCCTGGATCGATTCCGGTGCAGGCGTAGGAAGCGCCTGCCCGATAGCTGAGTAGACGGACGTGCTCGTCTGAATATCGCCACCGCCGCCGAAATTTTCCCCGGTGTTGAGGACGAAGCGATTCGCGCCGACCTGGCTCGTCGATTTTCCATTGAACAGATTGTTGGTGCTCACTCCATTCAGTGAAAAGCTGTTGCTCGAATCCCGCTGGCCATTGGCGAAGATGGCCTGATTGCCCAGTCCGCTGTTGCTCCCGGAGCCGCCGAGGAAATCAGCATTCACGCCGGGCGCCAGCAGCGCAAGCTGCGTAAAGCTGCCAGTGCCGAGCGGTGTTAGCTCGATCGTGTGCTGATCGACCACATATCCGTTTGTGGTATCGACCTGGTTCAATAAAGGCGTGGAGTTTACCTGTACCATCACACTTTGCTTACCGACCTGCAAAGCGCCATCTACCGTGGTCGTGCGGTTGCCTTCTACCTGAACCTGGGTATGCGACTCAGTCTCGAAGCCCGGTTTCGCGAAAGAAATCTCGTAAGTGCCAATCGGGAGGTTGGGCAACGAGTAAGAGCCGTTCGATTTGCTGGACGCACTTACCTTCAAGTTAGTCGACACCTGTACGGCAGTAACTACGGTGTCGGGCACAGCGGCCCCGGCTGGATCTTTGATGGTTCCGGTGATTGCTCCCAGGGCTTGTTGAGCAGAGACAAGCGAAAGGTGGCTGCAGAGTGCCACTGCAAGTATCAATAAAAACGCGCGGCGTGAGAGGAAACCCATCACTAACTCCCTAGCAAAGCAATATCTGTTCATACTCTAAAGCTGCTTTGTAACAACTTTGTGAAGCCGGGGCATATCGGTACTGTAGCCTACCCAGCACCCTACGAGAACCGGTAATACAGAGACGCCGCCGAATGGGCGCGCTAACCTGGAAGGGAATGGAGTTACCCCTAGCCGTCCCTGCTTCCGATCCTGCGCGGGAGAGGCTCAAAGAGGTTCGAGAAACGCTGCTGGTGTTGCACAAGGCTTTGCTCGATTCCGAACGAACTTCGTACGAGATAGTGAACGGGCCGATTGCTTCGCCCGCTGCATTTCTCCAGCTTCTGATTAACGATAGCCGCTTTGCCTGGCTGCGGCCGATCACCACGCTGCTTGTGCAAATTGACGAAACTCTCGCGGCCAAGAAGCCGCCTGCCTCGGCGAAAGAGTTCGAGCAATTGCTCGCCGATACGCGGGCGCTGCTCTCGCCCTCGCGCGAAGTCGATTCGTTCTGGAAGCATTACGCGGGCGCACTCGAGCGTGACCCGGCGGTTGCCTTGCACCATGCGAATCTGGAACGTCAACTGACCGTAGCGACTTAGGAGGCGCGGGTTTTAGCGATAGGCTGGTATACCGGTCACTCGCTCGCCGATCACCAGCGTGTGAATGTGCTCGGTGCCTTCATACGTCTTGACTGTTTCGAGATTGCACATGTGGCGCATGATCGGGTACTCGTCCATAATGCCGTTTGCGCCGAGCAGATCGCGGCTCAGACGGGCACATTCGAGCGCCATCGAAACATTATTGCGCTTCAGCATCGAGATGTGAGCCGCTTCCACTTTGCCTGCGTCCTTCAACCGGGCAACCTGAAACGCCAGCAACTGCGCCTTCGTGATTTCAGTGATCATCCAGGCAAGTTTCTCTTGCACTAACTGGTGCGAAGCGAGCGGCCGTTCGTCGAACTGCTTGCGCGTGAGCGTGTAGCTGCGGGCCGTTTCATAGCAGTCCATGGCAGCGCCGATAACTCCCCAACCGATGCCGAAGCGCGCTTGCGAAAGACAGCTAAGAGCCGCTTTCAATCCTTTGGCGCACGGCAGTAGATTCTGTTCGGGGATCACGCAATCGGCAAAGCTGAGGCTCGACGTGACAGACGCGCGCATCGACAGCTTGCCGTGTATGTCGCTTGTCGCATAGCCGCGGGTACCGCGCTCCACCAGAAATCCGCGCACACCGTCGGGCGTTCGAGCCCAGACCACTGCCACGTCCGCTACCGAGCCGTTCGTGATCCAAGTCTTCTCGCCGTTCAATACCCAATCGCTGCCGCGCTTTTCGGCCGTCGTTCGCATCCCCGAAGGGTTCGAACCGAAGCCGGGCTCGGTCAGTCCAAAGCAGCCGATCGCTTCACCCGATTGCAGGCGCGGTAACCAGTGCTGTTTCTGTTCTTCCGATCCGAAGGTGTAGAGCGGGTACATGACGAGCGCTCCCTGCACGCTAACGAAGCTGCGCAGTCCCGAATCGCCGCGTTCGATCTCCTGCATGATGAGCCCGTACTCGATGTTGTTCATGCCGGCGCAACCGTAGCCTTCGAGGTTCGCTCCGAAGAAGCCGAGATCTCCCATTTCGCGGATCAGCTGCTTGGGAAACGTGGCGTTGTTATACGCGTCCCGAATCACGGGAATCACGCGATCATCCACAAACTGGCGCGCGGTTTGCCGCACCATAAGTTCCTGTTCGCTCAACAGAGAATCGAACTGGAGATAGTCAACACCGGGAAAACGGGCCATAAGAAGGGTACAGTCTCACTATATCGCCTTAGAGGGTGTTTGAAAAGGTCAGGCTAGCTCGAGTCGGTTGAGCATGATGCGGAGGCTGGCGATGTCGATCAGAGTTTCCGATGTCTGGACGGCGTACTCGTAGTCTTTGCTGAAGCGGCGAT
>JAABUQ010009071.1_pt1 | contig 13637 bp, 13 predicted proteins | sample 5560001 | NCBI WGS metagenome assembly JAABUQ01 (sample SAMN10711888, study PRJNA513371) | rock metagenome | isolation source: Antarctica rocks | place: Antarctica: Victoria Land, Finger Mt nord | collected 2015-12-18
TCACGTTGACGGCCACCGCTCGATCGCTTACATTATCTCACCGTACACTCGGCGACACTCCATGGTCCACACTCGATACACTACCGTGAACGTCCTGAGGACCATCGAAGACATTCTCGGTGCCCGTCCGGTCAGCATGTTCGATGCGAATGCATCGCCGATGGTGGAGGCGTTCACAGCGACAGCAGATCAGACGCCGTACGAACCGTACGTTCCCGGCGTGCTTTGTCATCCGCCCGTGGCAGTGGATCTCCTCGGGGCCGCGTGCCGGTCAGAGCGCGTAACGGCCGCGCCTCGAGCTCTGCACAATGGCCAATGGTGGGCAGCGCACACCGCGGAATTCGATTTTAGCGCCGCCGACCGTGCGGATGCTTTCGCCTTTGAGCGCGTACTTTGGAACGGAACGAAGGGTGCTCCGCTACCGTCGGCGATCGGCCGCACGCATATTTGACGAACATTAAGCAGCCTATAATCAAACCTTAATACGCCTCGGTTAGCTTTTACGTGGTGCGCATTGCGCACCGCTCAGGCGTTGCTGGTTCCATGGACCCCCTCCATCAACGTCATCTCAGATGTACACGAGAGCACTCTTTTTGTTCTTTGGAGATTTTACATGCGCCGACACTCACTACTGCACCGCCTTCTCGCAGCGGTTTTTTCGATTGCCATGTTCTCGGGGTGGATGATTGCGCCGGTGGACGCACAGAACGCACCGGCAAGCTCGCCTGCTACCATTAGCGGAATTGTGGCGGATCAAATTAACGGCTTAGCGATCCCCAACGCGGACCTCGAACTGTATCAAGCCGACGCTTCGGTGGCGAAAACGAAGAGCGACCAGGCAGGCAGATATTCTTTTCCGAGAGTTAAACCGGGGATTTACACTATCGTCGTGCGAGCACCCGGCTACTCCTCGGGACGATCGAATGAATTCGCCGTTCTGCCGTCAACGGACACCTCGCAATCGATGGTGCTCTCGAGGGCGTCGGTCGGCGAGACCAACCTGAAGGTAATCGGCACGGTTACGACTTCAAGTTCGAATCCGTTGGCTGCGACAACCAGCATTACGCGCACCATCGATACGACTGCTTTGCGGAACGAAAATTATTTGCGCGCCGGAGATGCATTGCGCACCTTGCCCGGAGTAAATTTTGCCGGACTTTCGTCATCGGTCGGCGATGATCTCTACGTCGATATCCGAGGGCTGGGCGAAACGGAAACACAGGCCCTTTTAGACGGGCACCCGGTTGGTCCTCAGGGCGTGTATGGCATCAACCGCCCATTCGGAACCTTTCCGGGCGCGTTCAATTATGCGGACACGCCATTTTTCGGATTGAGCAAGGTGCAAGTAACCTTCGGCTCCGGTGCGAGCGGCCTGTACGGAACCGATGCAACCGGCGGTACGGTGGACATGCAAACGCTCAATCCGACTCCGACGCGCCAATTTGTTCTCGAACAAGGCATCGGCTCCCAAACGAAGTCTCAGAGCGATTTTCGAGCCACTGGTACGCTGGGGCGGCTCGGCTACGCCTTTGCGGGATCGGTTCAGGGCACCAACGGATTGTACAACCCGCAAGTAATCCCGCAAACTGCGCGTCCAAACAACAACCCGAATCTCAATAACGGCGGTGCGTGTACCGCCGGGAACGACATCACGTCGTGCAACCTAGCCCTCAACACATATCAAGTCAGCGGCATCACAAATATTCGCAGCGGTCTGGCTAAATTGCAGTATGCCCTATCAAAGAACACGACGATTATGGGCTCATGGTTCGGATCGGGACAGTACGCCGACTCGACTGGAAACGGTGATAACGATAACCTGCCCTACGACACGCGCGTCGCGCAGATCAGGACGAACAACACGCCAAATTGCTCGTTAGCTACAGACTCGTCGGGTAGTCAAACGGGTTACACCGTCATCACGGACGCCAATCCCAGTGCCTGTTACTCGGCGCCACAATGGGCGGCAGCTTCCTCCGGACCCTTTGGGGGAGGCGCCGGCCGCAACCGCGGAACCAGCATGTTCGATTATCACGCGCGCCTGCAAAGCATCAGCGGCCACAGCACCTATGCCGCGGACTACTTCTTCAACCACTACAAATTCTATAAAAGCTCACAGGAAGCCAGCGGTCTTGATCCCAGCGGCAAATATTTCCAGGGGACGCAGTACTCGCAATTCCTGAACACCAGCGGCCTACTGCTTTCCGACAACATCACCAACGAGAATTCAGACTTCGGATTCGGTTATTTTACTGAGCACCAACTTCAGACGAGGTTGGACTTCAATACCGTCGGACTCAACCAGTTTGCGTACGCACAACCGCAGTCGTTTGGTTACGGAAGCATTTTTGCGCGCGGATCAATAAAAATGTCGCCGCGTTTCTCTACGTATGCCAATTTTTGGCTGAAAAACTCCAACGTAACGCACGGGACCTATTTCGATCCGCGAATCTCCTTAGTGTACCGTCCTTCGAGCAATCGTGACGTGATGCGCCTAACGTACGGTCGAACGACCGGCGTTCCGGCGCCCGAAACGATCTACGCCCTGGCAGCAATCAACGGCAACCCATCGAGCCTCAACCCTTCTTGCACGCCGTTCAACAACATCGGCAACGCCGGGAATCCAAAACTCAAGCCGGAGGAGGCCAATGATGTGGAATTGGGCTTCGCCCACGGTTTTCACGACGACTCCTCGGTCCAATTGAATCTTTACACGACTTCGGTTAGAAACCAACTGTTCGCGGCGGGACTGCCCCTCACACAGTATGGCAACTTGGCAATCGATCCAACTCTACTGGCAGGATTCGCCAGCAAGATCGCAAGCGCCGGCTGTCCCGGCGTGAACCCTACGGTTCCCGCGACGGTTATCCCCTATCTCGCCATTTCCACGACGTATAACGCCGCAAGCGCGCTGTATCGCGGAATCGAGTTAAGCGGACGCTATCGGTTTAGCCGGCAGTTCTACGCAGACTACACCTACGACATTCAGTCCTCCACTCAAAGCGGAATCGCCGACAATATCCTTAAGAGCAATCCATTCATCGTAAACGGAGCGCAGATTGCTTACATTCCGACACACCAGGCGTCAGTAGGTTTCGACTATTCCAATAGTCACGGCTGGGAAGCGCGCATCGACACCTACTGGACCGGCGATAACAACACATCGCAGCGAGCAGCGTACTCGTTGTCTAACGGTTTCATCTCAAAAACGCTCGGGCACGGGTTGGTCGCCAGGATGGGAGTGTCGAATATCTTCAACACGGCCACGGAAAACTATGGCTATTTCGGTCATCAACTTTTCATTCCCGAGAACCACTTTTTTAACGACGCTACTCCAATACAGCAATTCTTGAGTACCGGGAGCGGCGAGCGCTTTGGCTTACCGTCTCGCGCATTCTTGTTCACCCTCAGTCGAACGATCTAGTCGAAGCCCGGTAAGGGGCGGTTGAAAACCGCCCCTTACCATACTTATCCAGCCGTTTGGGAATGGGTGGTTTAGCGAATCCTCCAAAGCGTCCGCGTTCGGCGAAGCTACTGATTACCCGCGGCCTTCCAATAAGCTCGAAGGCACGCGCCGTTTACAAGCGTTAATCACCGCCACGGGCGGTGTTTTTTACGTCTACTTTACCGAGCGGCGCGGGAACGGGGGGAGAGACGGCAAATTCCCCTTCTTAATCTTTCTTAATGTAGATTGAGCGGGAAATGCTGCACCTCGTTAGGCTCTCGGCCGTTCTCCTCTGGGTGATTAACTCATCATCTGTTTGCGCAGCCGCCGAGTATGATGGGACCTTGGAAAGCACCGTTCTCATTACCGCCCCGCTCGGGAAGGTTGCCGCCTACGCTTCGGGGGTCATCGTCGCGGACCGGCAGACACTGGTTGTGCTCACTGCCGCCCATGTCGCCCAGCTTGGGAATCTTACCGTTATCACTTCTCTGGGCGAACGGCTAGCCGTGCGTGCAACTCGCATCATTTCGGGCCGGGACCTTGCGCTAGTGGAAACCGAACGCGCGTCTTACAGGTACACGACACCCGAACTAGCTCCGGCTGACCAAGTACGCCAGGATATGCACTTGTGGGGATTCCCGCGGTCCAATGCGCCAACGCGCTCCGACGCTTCAATCCTCAGCCTGCAACCAGCCATCCCCGACGGTAATCCCAACGGCCGCTTTACCATAGAATGCCCATCGTGCGATCATGGCGACTCCGGCGCAGGCGTTTTCACCAGTGACGGACGTCTCGTGGGGATCCTGACTTCCGCTTGGAAGAACGCTCAGGGCGTAGTGCTCATGATCGTCGTTGAGCCGGCTGTTGCGGCAATGGGAGCGCTCGGTGTATCAGTCACTACGGCGTCACGCTGAAGCGCTGGATGTAATCTCCCTGGTCGCTGGCCCATACGCCCCAAATATCTCCGGTCTTGGAATCGATGGCCAGCGTGTGCATCCCGCGCGGCACGTCAATCTGTCCGGCGATCGTCGCTTTACCGGAAGCATCTTCGCGCACTAGCGTAATCTTGCCGCTGCCGGGACAGGCAACGAGATGGCGCCCCGAATCAAGACCACACTGATCGATCCTTTCAGGAACGGAAACGTTGCTCAGCAAATTTCCGCTGGAATCATAAACTGACAAGACGCCGTTGGAGCCGCCGACGATGATGTGTTTGTAGTACGGATCGTACTCTAAGGGATGGTTATTCTTGATCTGCGGCGTCGCGAAGGTTCGCCGCACTGTCAGGCTCTGCGGATCTACCACCACTACCTCGCTGCGATCGGCGATGTTCTGATACACCTCGTGCGTCTGAGGATCGACCGCTAAGTACTCGGGCTTGTGTCCGGGTAAGTCGATGCTTCCGATTTGCTTAAAAGTCTTTGCATCCACCACGTAGATATGCGTTCCATCGTCTTCGTCGGCATAAATGTGGCCGTTACTTTGGTCGTAAACGATTGCGTCGATCGGTCCCGGTAAGTCGACGCTGCGCAATTCTTTTAGAGTTACCGGGTCGACTTCCGAAACGGAGCGCTCCAGACTGTTTCCGGTAAACACCCGGCCCGTTTTCGGATCGAACGCTACTCCTGCAATCGGACCAATGCGCACCTGCCCCACGATTTTTCCAGTGTCAGCGTCAACGATCAACAGCGCTCGATTTCCTCCGTGCGCCGCATAGACCCGACGCCGAACTGAATCGACCGTAACGTAATCAAAGCCGCCGGTGAGCGGGACCGCTTGCGGTGGCGCAGCAGGAAAAATCGGCATATGTATCTCCTTTGCACTGCGCGCTATTTGCCGCGGCTCCGTCCGCGCCTTCCTTAAGCGGCGGCGCGTAAAGGTTCCATCTTAATCCGTCCTTAAAGTACGTGAAAGTGCACTCGAACGCAGCTCTTTGCGCCGCTGCGTTCCCCTCTCGCGTGGGTAATGCACGCTCCGGCGGCTGGGATGAACGATGCAGGCTCTACACGATACGCAGGCGCTTATTGCGATGGAAGATCGCTTTGGAGCACACAATTACAAGCCCCTTGACTTGGTCGTGGAGCGCGCGGAAGGCGTGTGGCTTTATGACGTCGAGGGGCGGCGCTATCTGGATTGCGTCAGCGCTTATTCCGCCGTTAATCAAGGACATTGTCACCCCCGCATTAGGCGCGCTTTAATCGAGCAATCACAAAAGGTGACGCTGGTCTCGCGGGCCATGCGCAACGACCAAATGCCTCCGTTTCTGAAAAAGTTGACGGAGATCACTGGTTACGAGATGGCGCTTCCCATGAATACCGGTGCGGAAGCTGTTGAAACGGCCATAAAATTGGCGCGCCGCTGGGGATACGAAATCAAAGGCATCGCGCCGGATATGGCGGAGATCATCGTTTTCAGTAAAAACTTTCACGGCCGCACTACCACAATCGTCGGAGCTTCGTCGGAAGAGCAATACCGCCGTAACTTCGGACCGTTTTCACCCGGATTCGTGCTCGCCCCATTCGGAGATTATGATGCTTTAGAGAAAGCGGTCAACGAGAATACCTGTGCGATTCTCATCGAGCCGATTCAAGGCGAAGGCGGTGTTAACGTTCCGCCCGACGGTTATCTGAAACGAGCTTGGGGGATGTGTCGAGAGCACCGGGTGCTTTTTATGGCTGACGAAATTCAAACGGGACTCGGCCGTACCGGCGAGCTGTTCGCCGTCGATTACGACGGCGTGAGACCCGACATTATGATAGTGGGCAAGGCACTCGGCGGGGGTTTTTATCCGGTTTCTGCCGCGCTTGCTTCTCGCGACGTAATGGAACTGTTCAAGCCAGGCGATCACGGCAGTACGTTTGGCGGCAATCCTCTGGCGTCGGCGGTCGCCGCAGCAGCGCTCGACGTTATCGTCGACGAGAAACTCTGCGAACGCTCGGCTCGCAGCGGAGTCAAACTCATGCACGCGCTACGCGCCTTAGATTCCGATGTGATCAAGGAAGTGCGTGGCCGCGGTTTGCTGATCGGTATGGAGCTTACGGTCCCTGCCGGCGAGGTTTCAGCCGAACTTTTGAAGCGTGGTGTCGCTGCGAAGGATACACATCGACATGTTCTGCGCCTCGCGCCACCGCTCGTTGTCCAGGATGCCGAACTGGACTACTTAATCGCGCAGCTAAGCGCCGTCCTCGCTCAGCGATCGATGAGCTCGAGGAGCACCGGATAGACTTTCGCGACAATTGCCGGACTGCGTAACGGCTCAATGATGTCGTGAGAGAACGGTAAAGCGCGAAACTCGTAAGTCTCAATCCCCTCAGGCTTGCGTTTCTTCCATCGCTGTACGAGCCTGCGAGCCGCCCGATTGTTCACGGTGGTTTCCCGGTAATTGGTAACCATAACGATGCTGTGAGCCGCCGGCGCTTGGCGCTGCGCGCAAGCAAACAGGTCGCGAATAATTTCGTACGTGTGCGCGACCGCATGGGTAGAGTAACGCGGATAGCCATGCGCGGGCATCTGATTCTCTTTCTTGATCGGATCCCACCAAGGGTAGCGATTCGGCATCTTTAGCGTTAGCATTGCTGCCATTCCGCCGAGGCTCCACGGCATCCAGGTTGGTCCAAAAAAGGGCGCTACGCTGACCGCGCGGTGCATCTCTTGAAATTGTGCGGCCCAAGAGCTCAGCAATCCGCCCAGCGAAAACCCGACCACGGTCAGTTGTTCGCCGAGCCCGCGACTTATTTCGATCGCCTCCATCGTTGATTCACGCAGCTCCTGGGCGGTTAACGAGCCGAGTTCGTCGCTGAGCCGATCGTGGTGACCGTGCCGCGGCAGCCGGGGAACAAGAACGTTGAATCCCCGTTTATGAAGCAACTGCGCTAGATCAACGAACTGCATCGGGCTGGCAGACATACCATGCAGCAATACCACCGCCTTCGCCGCCTTTTTGCCGGTCGTTAGCATCTGTGACTTGCCGTGCACCGCGATCTGCCCAGACTCACGCAAGGCTACCTGGGCGAATCGCTCTAGGGCATCTCGATAGCTCACGCGCAAAGGGCGGCACCCAGACAATTCCGGGCTTGGCCGAGCGTGTTGATCTGGTATGAGCGCCGTTGACCTTGGGCCACCCCTTTGATATACTTCCTGAGCCGAAGCAGGGTCCTCGTGACTCTCACCGGGTGCCTCGCGGTTATCCGGTCTTCCATTGGAGCCGCCGGTAGGCTTCGCTTGGTGGGGTTGCTTCGGCAACGCCATTTTTTTTGGGAGGAAATGCCATAGCTCGACCGCTCCGTGTGAACGACCAGATCCGCATCCGTCAAGTCCGCGTCATCGATGACAGCGGTAAACAATTAGGGGTCATGTTGACAGAAGACGCGCTGTCCATGTCCAAACAAGCCGGACTTGACCTCATCGAGGTCTCACCAACTGCAACGCCGCCAGTATGCCGGATTAGCGACTACGGACGCCTCAAATACGAGCAGTCGAAAAAAGATAAAGACGCCCGCAAGAAGCAAAAGAATTGGGAACTCAAAGAAGTGAAACTCCGCCCGAAGATCGAGACGCATGATTACGAAACCAAGGCGCGGATGGCCGAACGTCTGCTGGCCGACGGCGGGAAAGTAAAAGTCACGATCATGTTCCGCGGTCGCGAAATTACGTACGCAGGCTTCGGACGCAAGCTGCTGGATCGAATGGCCGTCGACATGTCGCCCATCGCCACCATCGAGCGCGAACCTAAACTCGAAGGAAAAAACATGTTTATGATTTTGGCACCGCGTGCTGTGCCAACCGGTCCGCCAAAATTCTCATCTTTGAAGGAAGCGGCGGAACGCAAACACGACGAGATGCTCAAAACGAAGGAGACAGCAAGTGCCTAAGATCCGAACCCACCGGGGAACTGCAAAACGCGTAAAGGTGAGTGCCAACGGCAAAGTTCTGCACCGCCATCAGTTCAGCGGTTGCGGGCACATTCTGTCTAAAAAAACTCGCAAACGTAAGCGCAACTTCCGCAAAGATCAACCCACATTCAAAGGAGATCTCAAGCGGCTGGCCCCGACGATTCCGTATTTGGTATAGGAGCGAAGAAACTAAATGGCACGCATCAAACGCGGCGTTCACGGTCTAAAACACCGCCGCAAGGTCATGAAGCTCGTGAAAGGTTTTCGCGCCGCCCGCCGGCGGAACTACCGCGTCGCGAATGAAGCCTTGTTGCATTCGCTGGCGTATGCGTACCGCGACCGTCGCGTGCGCAAGCGTGACTTTCGATCGCTTTGGATCAGCCGCATCAACGCGGCCGTTCGGCGCGAAGGGATGACGTACTCCGTGTTCATGAATGGATTGAAAAAATCGGGAGTGACGCTGAATCGAAAAGCTTTGGCGGAACTTGCAGTAAGCGACTCGGCCGCCTTTGGCTCGCTCCTCAAATTGGCGAAAGATGGCCGCCGCGCTCCATGACAAGCCGCGGCTTGGCTAGCCTTGACGAACACACGTTCGAGGCCCTAGGTGTACGAGCCGGGCATACCGGGGCGAAAGCCAAGCCGGGAGTTAAGTATCCTCGCTGGTTGCCAGCCGGCGTCCGGTTGATTCGATCACCTTGCCGAGCATGCTTACCGCCTCGGCTCTACTCGTATTACTAAACATGTATTTTAGCTTTTCGTCGGAATCTTCGACGATGAAAATGGCCTTTTTCCCGGCGCGCAATGCAGCCAGCAAACGGGCAAGATACATTTCATCTTCCGCGTCGAGTAGAGACTCTTTCAACCCTAACTCGCCATCGTTCAAAAGAAACGTTAGAACTGCGTCAATATCTTTTGGCGTTTCCAATTCGCAGTTAACCTCCATGCGCAAAATCGACCGCTCGAGTAACCCAAGCGGGATTTCCTTACAGAGTATATCGTCAGCTTAGAACAAATTCTTCAGTGGCGCCAAGAGGCAAGCAATCACTAATTTTTAACGGAGCGCAACCACAGTAGGGCCAGAAGCGTCTTCGCATCGCGCACTTCGCCGCGGTCTTGCATCTGCCACGCTTCCTCCACCGAAACGACGCGGACTTCCAGTTGCTCACCTTCGTCAGGATCGGCTTCCCCGGGCACGAGGTCTTCCGCAACGAAGATATGCATTACCTCGGTAAGGATTCCGGGACTGGGATACACTTCCCACAGCTTGCGCACAGTACCGGCGATATAACCGGTCTCTTCGCGCAATTCGCGAAGGGCACCGGTACGTGGGTCTTCACCGGGTTCCGCAGTCCCCGCAGGCAGCTCCCACAGGTACCCTGCGGTCGCGTGCCGGTATTGGCGAACCAGCACGACGTGGTCGGCGCTCGGCAGAGCAATGATGGCCAAACCTCCGGGATGCTCGGCAAGCTCGTACTCATGTGCCCGACCGTCAATCCTAACCTCGTCAACTCGGACCGCGAATTGTTTTCCGGTGAAGGGATGACGTGACCGGAGAACCTCAATGGGGTGCATAAAACGAATCTACCCACTTGCACCCGGTGGTTCCCAGCGTAAAAACAGGAAATGGTCACATGTCCTTACGCAAAAGAGATGCATGTCCTTACGGCAAGAGTTAGCGGCCCTGGGTACGTTCGTGATATTGTTTGTCGTCGGATTGACGGTGATGAACCGGCTGCTGTTGCCGCGCGGGGTGTCCAAGCCGGCCGTGTTGATCGTAACTAGTATTATCGTCGCATTGCTGACGGTCTTCGTTCGTTACCAACTTTTTTACCGGCGGAAATTTTTGCACTAAAAGCATGCCGCTCCCACTGGGCAAGCATAACCCTCGTTTGCAAATGCTGCGAGCGCTGCGCACGAATCAGGGTCGCAGCGATCAGCAGAAATTCATCTTTGAGGGATGGACTCTCTTACACGAGGCCCTCGCCAGCGGGCTAGCGATAGATGCACTCTATGTGACGCCGGTTGCTTTGGACAACCACCCCTCCATCGGCCAAATGGAGAACACCCTGGCGGTGTACGTCGTCGATCAAGGAACGTTCGAGCGACTCTCCGATGTGCAATCGCCGAGCGGCATCCTTGCCGTTGCCGCCACGCAATTAGTGCCGGTCACCGATCTCTTAACGGAGCCTGGTCACGTACTGTTGTTAGCGGATTTAAGTGATCCCGGTAATGCAGGCACGCTGATACGCAGCGCCGAGGCGTTCGGTGTCAAGCGCGTGATCGTGGGCAGTTTGGGGGTGCAGCCATATCATCCCAAGCTCGTGCGTTCGGCGATGGGCTCGCTCTTTCGGATGCGGCTCGCCCTCGCATCTCCCGATGCGGTCGCGGCGGCCGCCCGCGCGAGGGGATTTAGAATTTTTGGAACTGACGCCCAAGGCGAGCCCATCGACCGAACCCCGCTGCCGCCCAGCACAGTTTTGGCTGTCGGTCAGGAACGGCGCGGCTTGGGCGAGTGGTCCGCCGTGTGCGAGCGCCTGGTCGGCATACCGATGGTCGGGAGACTTGACAGCCTTAATGCCGCGGTGGCAGGTAGCATCGTGCTTTACGAGGCGAGCAAGCGGGGCCTGCTACACCATGACGAGCCTGTCAAGATTGTCTAAATCGCCCTTTTTGTCAAGACTATCCCACGCCAAAAAGCCATGATATACTCACTCCAGTCTATGCGGCGGGCGACGCCGAGAACTCGAAAAGAAGGGGAAAAAGCGCACACATGGCCACCTCCGACTTCTTCTGGAAACTCTTCGCAAGCACGGGATCCATCAACGCGTACTTGCTGTACCGCCACCTGCACCCTAGTCCGGCCACGCTGTAAGTGCCGTAGTTTAAGAAAGTTTCTTCATGAAGCGTCCGGAAACAAAAACCGGGCGCTTTTTTGTGCCCTTTTGGACGCATCAGAAAGATAACGCCCTGACCGACTTATCCAGCCAGATAACCTCTGTGCACGAACGTTTCGCAGAGAGCCTAAGCGTCGCTCGGGATGTTAAGGATCTCGACTCCATACGTGTCGCGTACCTCGGACGGAGCGGAGAACTCACGGCGATGCGTCGGCGCATTGGTCTGTTGCCTGTCGAGGAACGGCGCACCGTTGGCTCCCTAATAAATGAAGCAGCCACTCGTATGGAGGAGGCCCTGCACGATGCCGGACGTCGTGTTGAGGCGGGGTCATTGCTTGAAGCGCTCGGCGAACGCATCGATGTGACTTTCCCCGGCTTACACCCCGCGGTCGGGGCAACCCATCCGGTCCGCCAAACGATGGCGGACCTTTGCTCGTTTTTCGAGCGCCGCGGTTTTGCCATCGTGCTCGGTCCCGAGATCGAGCCCGAGTACTACAATTTTGACGCCTTGAATATTCCCCGCGACCATCCAGCGCGCGAAGGATTCGACTCATTCTTCATAACGGACACACTCTTGTTGCGCCCGCACACCTCACCGATGCAAATTCGCACCATGGAACGATTCCAACCGCCAATTGCGGTAGTTGTACCGGGAAGGTGTTACCGTCGGGATGCGGTCGATTCGCGGCATCTTTTCATGTTTCATCAAATAGAGGGGTTGTTGGTCGACGACAACATCCACATGGGCCATCTCAAAGGTATATTGACGGCGATGTGCGCTGACGCGTTTGGGCGAGAGCAAGCTTTGCGCTTTCGGCCCTCGTTTTTTCCTTTTACTGAACCGAGCGCAGAAGTGGATACAACCTGTCCAGCCTGTCAGGGCAATGGCGGGGAATGCCGAACCTGCGGTGGCTCGGGTTGGATTGAATTGGGCGGGGCAGGAATGGTACATCCGAACGTCCTGCGCGAAGTGGGATACGATCCCGCGGTTGTCTCCGGCTGGGCCTTCGGCTTCGGCATAGAGCGCATAGCTCTGGCGCGGTACGGTGTAGACGACATCCGCTTGTTCTATGAAAACGATCCGGCCTTCTTAGAACAATTCTCGTGAGCATGCTTCGACAGGCTCAGCATGACAATGTTGTTTCAAACGGAGCGTCTTCCTATTAAGGCTCCAATTGGGTGGCTGCGCGAGTATGTAGCGCTTCCCGACGACTCGCAAACGATTGCGGAAACGTTGGCGAAGATCGGTTTTCCCGTCGACGGCATAGAGCATCGGCCGATGCTCACGGGAATCCTAGCCGGCACGGTCACTGCCATCGGCAAGCATCCTAACGCGGACCGTTTGCAGATTGCGGTAGTGGATATCGGCAACTCAAAGCAGTTGAGGATCGCTACAGCGGCAACCAATGTTTTCGCAGGCGAAGTGGTTGCGGTAGCGACGGTTGGAGCGCAACTTCCCCGACTTCGAATCGAACGTCGCACAATGCGCGGCTTCGAATCCGAAGGGATGATGTGCTCCGCCGACGAGCTCGCGCTGCCCGCAGAATGGTTCGAAGACGGCATCCTGCAACTCGATCCGCGAACGCCTCCGGGCAGCGACGTGGTCGAGCTCTTTCATCTCCAGGACGATGTACTCGACGTGGACATTACGGCCAATCGCGTTGATGCCATGTGCATGGTTGGCCTCGCCCGGGAGTTGGCAGCCGCCACGGGCCAAACACTGCGCATTCCCGCCGAACTGCAATTGAGTATCGAAGAGTTCGTTTCATTTGGCTGCGAGCCGCAGAAAGGCGGCGGCGACCCGCGAGTGACCATTGCAACGGACGATTGCCTTCGTTTCGTGACGCAGCGCTTCGGCAATATTCGAGTGGGCAATTCCCCATTATGGATGAGGGTGCGGTTAGCGCTCGCCGGTCAACGTCCTATCAATAGCGTGGTTGACGTCTCGAATTATGTCATGCTCGAAATTGGCCAACCAACCCATTGTTACGATGAGGCAACGATTCGCAACCGCCACTTTATCGTGCGCGATGCGCGGCAAGACGAATCGCTGCGAACGTTGGACGGCGTTGACTATTCTTTGACACCGAGCGCGCTCGTGATCGCCGATGAAGATTCGGCGCAAGCGTTGGCAGGCGTCAAGGGGGGACGCAATAGTGAAGTGGGACCGCACACGCAATCCGTGCTATTAGAAAGTGCCACCTTCACCGGCGCGCGGGTGCGGCGCGTGAGCACGTCGCTCGGATTGCGCACGGATGCATCGACGCGGCATGAAAAAGGTCTCCCGCCCGCCCTGGCAGATTTCGGGGCGGCGAGAGTGACAACGTTTCTTGTTGATGCTGGAGCAACGGCCCATGATCCGCAACGATATGGCGGCCCGTTACCGCAACCTCCGATCGTTGATTT
>JAABUQ010009072.1_pt1 | contig 13635 bp, 12 predicted proteins | sample 5560001 | NCBI WGS metagenome assembly JAABUQ01 (sample SAMN10711888, study PRJNA513371) | rock metagenome | isolation source: Antarctica rocks | place: Antarctica: Victoria Land, Finger Mt nord | collected 2015-12-18
TGGCGGAGGTGTGGAAGAAGGTAGCGGGGTGGTGGAGGGGGCGGCGGAGGACTTGGTGATGCGGATGCGGTGGGTGCAGGGTTTGGATATACTTTTCGTTGAGGAGGGAGCGGCTGGGGTGGATGAAGTGGGGAGAGGGGTGGTGAAGGAAAAGGAGGAAGAGGTTATGTGCGAGGGTGTTGCGGATGGAAGTGGTGTTGAAGAGGGGGAAAGATGGGGCAGGGCGGGCGGATTGTTCGCAACGCTTGGCGTTGCGGCGGAGCCGAAGAGGGAGTCGGCGGACTGATGGGCCTTTGCTATCTTGGGTGGCGAGGCGTCGCTGTGAGGGAATTGTATGTGCGGTGTTGAAGTGTTATTTGAATGGTTCGTGGCGTGGGTGCTGGTATTGAGGGCTGCAATGGATGAATAGCTTCCGGCCATCTGGGGCACTACGCGGTTCTCTGCCGGCGACGTTTTAGCTTCTGCGGCCATAGGAGCAGGGCTTGGATATGCGGAGGTGGAGTTGCCGGAAGGTAGTGTGACTGCGCTGTCGCTGCGGCTGTACAGCGCGGGTCCGGGCATTGTGTACTCCAACGATTTGTAGATATCGATCTGGAGCCCGGAATCGGTTTCCTTATAAAGCTCCGTCCCCAGCGTCCCCTGAGCAAGACCGTCGGTACCAGTACCCGTGACCTCGAGGTTAATGCAATGCGGATAGTTCTGCGCTCCGTTGAGGACTCTGGCACTGTGCAATGCGATGATCTCATGTCGGAGCACATAGCCTCCTGGCGCGATAGTGGATGGTATTGTCACAGTCCAGCTGTTGTTGGTATCTCTTAAATTGTCCGCCGCCCAATATCCTGCTTGGCCCGCAGCACTCGAATCGCGCAACAACCCAGTCGCGTCAATCTTGTTGAATTCAAGTTTCGTTTTGTCGACGCTACTGCATTGCCCGTTGCAACTGGCGAGGTAGTCGATCACGGGGCCGTGGTGCGTTAGGGGCCAAGGACTCCATTGCAGTTCGATGGTGCTACCTGCGGCGACTGTAACAGAGGCAGCAGCGGGAGTTGCAGCTTCATGGCAGATGATATCCGGATTGTTGTAAGACGCGGGCAACACGGGGCCATTCTTCGAGGCTTGAGGGATGGACCAGCCGGCGACTTTAGGACGAGGGTTCAGGTATTGGTATTGGGGCAAATAGCCCGGGTATCTGTACGCTTGTGAGAGGCTGTATGAGGACGGTGATGATAATTGGGGAGGGAATCGGAAATTTGGCATATGCAATGTGATGGTGCATGAGGTTGGCATTTGATTGAAATAGAGTTGCTCATTAGGCTTTGACTTACCGTTTGCCCCCAGCGACAATGCCGATGATCTGACCATGGGCTGCCACACTGGTACAAAAAGCAAACAGGCCCAGCCATGCATCACTCTTCATGTTTGGCTCGAAGCTTGAAAAGAGGTCGCTCGAAATGTCCTCTACAAACCCAAGCTCAAGGCAGGACTAGAGGAGAATGATGAGAAGGGGCTGCACGATGAACGGAAGTAATGAGCGTATAGTGTGCGGTAACGAATGACGAAACAGGTAAAGAACGTGAGGTCACGAGACCTTGATAGACGGCTTGCGCAGAGTTGAGACGCCGCTCTGATAGAGAGGAGTTGGAAATGTTAAGGACATAGCTAGATCTTTGTACTTCACAAAGATGCAATGAGGAGGCGTTGACGAGCCGACGAACCTCAACTGCATACTCGATGACCCTGCAATTGACATGAGCATCCCGTGAGCTAGGAATCGACAACGAGGGATAGGGAGGATGTGACCACAAATAGACTTGTTGTTGCCGTTCATCTCATAGATCCCACAATGGAAGCAGAAACATGTTTCATGGCCGCAGCGGAGAGAACGACGGCGGGCAAATGAGTGACCAAGCTCTGCTAGTGTGGGAATTGCAACTATGAACGAGCCGTTCGCAGGAACCCAAAGCAAGGGTACGGGTAAGGATGCGGAGATGCTGCTCCAATTCTGTTCCAGAGTTGGCACTGCAAGCTTACTGGAGCGATCAAGGGTTTTTATTAAGAAAACACAAGTCGGTTATCGTCGAACGTCTCACATTCGGGGGGGCATCCAGCCAACTCTCTTTGCTTCTTACGCGCATGCTCACTTTTAGCATGCTTCGCATAATAACGTTAAGCTGAGCAGTAGGCGCGCTTGATTTGGATTGGCGCACCATTCTACTCCAACTGTGGTCTCCAATTGGCTTCAGTAGCCTGTTAAAACTTAGGCCGATCATTCGATACCTCGTGACTCTGAATACCTAGGCGATGTATGAAACGAAAGCTTAAGTCATGTGCATAAAGCTTCCGCTCACCAAGTCGCGATTCGACCAGTGCAACAGAAGGCATAGCGAGCCAGTGGATTTCCAACAATCGTCTTTTCGTCCATCACATAGCGAAGGATCTATAGAATGATGGAAACGATGAAGGCCTTCAAGCATGACATTGGAACGCGTCCAGGTTCGAGGGCAAAGGCTCGTCCTCGACCCATTGCCAAGCTAGGAGCTTCCAATTCAGCTCAGGGCGCCAGAAGAGACCATATCTCGTTCTGGGGCTCTTGCACTCCTGAGAATCAGCGCTTGACGTTTCTGCTGTGAGGCCTCCCGTATGCGGCATATGCTTCCCAAAGATGACTCTGCCGAACCGAGAATGCAGGATGGCCATGGAACACGTGACGCATGGCTCGTGGGTGACGTAGATCTCGAGGTCAAGGCATAGATATCCACCTGGTGCTAGCGTACCTCCTGCGTAGGTAGCTCGCTCAATCTCGGTAAGACGTATGGCTGCGAAAGAATCTGGCTCCACATCTGTTCGGTACTGCTCAGCTTGTATAAGGTCTCTTCGTTTATGTGCAATGAAGGATATGGCCCTCATAACGGCGTGACCTGTAACATTACCGCTTCCGTATTTTGTATTGTCTTGAGATCCCGTCCACCTTGAGTCACCAGCTGCAGCCACCACTGTAGGACTTGTGGGATTGCACCGATCGACCACCACGGCACCAATTGATAATCCTTTTGAGGACTTGTGCGCTTGTTTGCCCACACGCCTTGCTAATCCCATATGATATGCTACTGAATCCGATATTTCGATGGCTGCACGAGCGACAATACTTGGATGGGGGCCGAGTGGATTGCTCTTCTTGAAGATCGTTGGCCAGTATTGTCGACTCCAAATCTCAGCTTCCTCGGCTGATGAGGGTGGAAGTAAGGGAACGGAAATGGATCGTAAGTGGAAGGATTGCTGGCCAGCTGCTGTGTGGCCGCTAGATGAGAGTAGACTTGATACTTCCTCTGCCGCCAATATCCTTACCGCGCACACCAGAAAATGTAGGATATCTGGCTGATGAGAAGCACCATCCTCGCTATGACAATGGGCATCGAAGCTTTGCTTCTCAGATTGGTCTTGTAGATATGGGGGCAGAAATGCGGGCTTGACAAAGCGGCGGAGATGTTGCAAGTTGATTGTATCTCGTGTACGAATGTTACTATCAACGACGCTGGCACAACAGTCAGCCCAACTTTAAATAGCCAACAATGTGACGTACCTCAGAACGCTGTTTGCTGAATTCCGTGGGACATCAGCAATATACGCCTCAAGAGTTTGAAGGGTTGTGTCGACTTCGGCCTTGGTGCGTAGCGCAACCAGATGACCTCTGCCAGAGGACTTGCGTGGTGTGCATGGTGCACTCCTCAATGATGAAGGTGCGTCCTCATTGTCGCCTGGCAAAGAGGCACTCATGAGCCATTGAAACAAAGGTGTGTGGATCTGGGGTGAATCTAAAGCTTTGATACGAACACCAAGCATTCACAAACATTTTGTGGAAGGAAATTAAGCCTAATATAACCCTTTCCTAGCCTTAGCCTTTGAAAATAATTTTCAGATCCCCAGGGACGGGAATATCTCAATTGGAAGTCGAGATGGCAGGATTATCCTCATGTCTGAATTGTGAACCAGCTGAAACCTATTGATTTGTACTGTGCAAATTTACGTACAACTTTCTCATCTTCTCCCTCTCTTCCTCAATTCAGATGACTGCAGATCCGTATACGAGGGCTAGGACACGTATCTCGTGGGTTGATTCTGTCAGTATCCGCGACATACCAGCTTCCACCGATTCCTCCCATATCAGCCAGTCAAGATTGTTCGATCAGGTTTTCTTATCACGTGAAGGCAAGTTGCTGGGTCGGTTGATGACGACGAACTATTTTTCCAAGGAGCCCACTTTGGTAGATTTCGTCATGGCGCCTTGGCCGTTGAAGCTGTGGTTTTCGATCGATATAAGGCAGGAGGACTGGGATTCCAGGAGCTCAGGAAAAACGTTGAGCCAGACGAAGAATGTGCCTAAGGGCTTTAAGGGTACGTAAAGCATCATTCGAAGAACAAGTGAGGGAGAGCCAGCGACAGTGAGTTGCATCTAGTCTTGCTTCATCAAGACGCAATGGTACTGGACTGTGGCAACAACGGCTAAAACAAGTGCGATTAACACAACCTAGGGCGAAGTCGCAAAAGCGACCAGAGAAGGGTAAGAAATTTCATAGAGAAAGTTGTGTCCAGGGCGCTCAGAGGCGGTGAAACTAAAGGATGCTTGGGACGCTTCAGACCATAAAGTTTGTCGGGGACTTGTTGAGAGTCGCTAATGTTTAGTCGCTCCAGGCTATTGATGTCTTTGAAGTCAAACTGTCGAGTAAAAATGCTCACTGTAAGGTTGCGTCAGACTGTTGATGTTCGTAAAATTGAAGATTGGAATGATTGTCGATCTGGAGTGGAGGTCGACACCATGAGTCCTGGTCATGCCAAGACTTGGTACATGTAAATAGGGGACCTTTAGGGGCTTCGCTTGTCGGCTAATCTTAAAGTAACTTTGAAAGAGGGTCCAAAACCGAGAAGATCTCAGTGCTTCCAAAGTTTCACTGCCAAACACGCCTTTCGTGAACTTATACTGCTGAGTCTTACGACTACTTACACACATCTTGTAAGAAGGTTTGCTTGAAAGCAGTGATGCGGAACCCGTGATAGGAAAGGTAGATCGCGTTGCCAAGGCCATCGAGTGTACTCCCTACTTTACTTTATGCATTGTTGCTCATGCATGTAGAAGTACTTCTAACATGCCGCTCGGTACTGGGTCTTGGAGTGGCCAGACTGTCTCCCCCTGGGTAGTAGTGAGCTGGACGAATTTCCGTTTGCTGACCGACCGACAGCTTAATCACACTTGAGACGCAAGGCATTTGGGTTCGGCATGTACTCCGTATGGACTGTTTATCGACGATTATCCACACCTCGAGCGCCAAGCCTCCTTTTCCGGATAGATTCCGATATTGACGCGTCGCCCGAAGTGGGAAGGTTAATCTAACGGCTCACGCTTACGGCCTACTCCAGAAAGCCACACACTCGGGTACTCCGCGTTGTGCCCATTCGATATCAATACTGTCGCGTGCCGACTCGTGGGTCGGTGATCGCTTCTACAGTGGTAGCCTCAGCTGTAGATGAAGCCTTGGCTGCCTCATGGGCGCAGGCTAGGTAATCCTCATCGAGACTCATAAGCGAACGACACTTGCGCGCAACAAAGTCATTGGAGCCAGATCGGATCTGGCTCAGCATTTAGCATCGCCATTTGCCATGGCGTTATCTGAGCACCTTGAAGATTGCCGCCGAGACCGTGGCTCCGGATCATCCCACAAAATGGCTTAGGTACGAAGTACACAGGTCTTCTTTGAGCCCCTCGGATCAGTCTTCTAACCTTTTCAGGCTCGGGTCTTTACCCTCTTATCCCTACCTTAGCCATGTTCTCAGCCATTCTGGGCAGAACGGACTTTGATAGACGTAGTACAGAAATTTGTTCCTGCATAAAGCGTGCAGAAGCTCCCCGGATCTGGTCCCACACTGCTGGGAAGGTTTATTTTTCTTCCTAAATCGCTCTACGTCAATTGCGTGTGTCTGTCACTCCTTTCCACTATATATTTCCCGCTGTCACTCCGTCATACCTATGTGAGGGGTTGCAACGGTGTCTTTCTTTTACTTATATGCTATCTTAATAGTCCTACGAGTGCTTCAGCTCTCGTACTACAGTCATTTCTCTATATTTCCATTATTCTTGTCAATCATTCAGCAATCATGAAGCTCTGCACACTTGCTTTCGCATTTCTATCATGGGCGACGGCCAGGGTCGCGGCTGGCAAACTGTCCCCAACAGATACCATCACTTGGGGCGGAGACTCCAGTCGATCCGGATATCAATCGTAAGTCTGCCCTGAGCGAATGAGTATTTGACTGTGCAAGGAAGAGAATCAGTTGGGGGTACTCGAAGATGAGGCTGACATTACTCTAGCACTCATAATATGGACCCATCCGTCGTCGGGAGTGCTCAGTTCGGTCAGCTATGGAAAGCCGCTCTTCCAGGCAACTACGGCGGCTACCAAGAACAGATATACTCTCAGCCACTCGTTTACACTCTCAATGATGGTATACAATATGTTTTCATTGCAACCACACAGAATAATGTCTACAAACTTAATGCTAAAACCGGCGCAATTGTGGCTTCTCGAAGTCTGCACATACCCTTTCTGACCTCGGATCTCAATGGCTGCGTGGACATAAATCCTATCGTGGGTATAACTGCCACTGGCGTTATTGACCCTGACACCGACACATGGTACCTAACAGCAAAGACCTACCTCGACCAGAGTGACCAAGTGAAGGGTCTGATGAATGGCCGCTATTGGTTCCACGCCATCGACGTCAACACCCTTGCCGAGAAGAGCGGATTTCCGAAAGGACTGGAGGGGACGATCGGCCGCAACAACGCCAACAGAATGTTTCAATCAGGGATTGCCCACCAACGGCCTGCTCTTCTGCATACCGGTCAGTACATCTACGCTGGGTTTGCTTCGCACTGCGTCCAGTGGAACTTCACTGGATGGATAATGGGCTGGGATAAGGACACTGGCAGTCTGGTCGAACGCTTCACAACAGAAGGTGGCAAAGAGCCCAATACAACACCGGGAGGCGGTGTCTGGATGTCAGGTGGAGGTCTCGCATCTGACGGCAAAGGGAGCATGTTCTTCGCGACTGGTAACGGTTATGCCTCCCAGCTTTCAGGGACACCGGTTCCAGGACGGCAGCCCCCGACTGACCTTGAGGAGGCGGCTGTCAACATGAAGATCAACGACGACGGATCACTGTCTGTCGTAGACTTTTTCATGCCGTGGGAGAAGGTCCAAATCGATGGCGCTGACAAAGATCTGGGAACAACGCCTCTCGAATTGTTACCAGCAGATGTCTTTACCTGTCCAAATGTCCCGCGCATGGGCGTCGTTACTGGAAAATCAGGGAAAACATACATCTTGAATCTTGACAACCTTGGAGGATACCAGGAAGGCGCCAACAAGCTCGATGCTGTTCCGCAGGTCTTTCAAAACGAGAACTCCGTCTATGCTGGTGCTGGCGTTTACCCTTTGGAAGGGGGCTACATATACATCAACGTGATCCAGTATCAGACACACGTTTTCAAGTTCTCCTGCGATTCGAATGGCAATCCCCAATTCACCAAAGTGGCGGACACACCAGAAAAGAACGCTTACGTTCTTGGCACAGGTCACGGAACAACGACTTCCCTCAATGGTCAAGCCGGAAGCGGGCTTTACTGGATCACCGATGTCGATGGGTACAATCTTCGTGTCTACAATGCGGTGCCGCAGAATGGCGTTCTCAACCTTATCAAAGCCGCGAACATTCCTGGAATCACTAAATTTGCTCGACCGGTCTTTGGGGATGGGCGAGCTTATATAGGCACACTTCTGGGCGCACTCTACTGTTTCGGCTCTCCTGTCAACCTTCCGCTCACCTGCAGTTCGCCGAATGATTTCGGAAGCCAATTGCTCAACAGCACGTCGGCGCCAAAAACCATCCAATGCCAGGCGAATGTCGATACTCAAGTGACCTCCATGGCTCTCAAAGGCAACCCAAACTTCCAGATTGCAGGACAGCCGACACTACCGGCCTCTGTCAGCGCAGGCTCAAACTTCAGCTTTCAGGCTGTTTTCCAGCCTCGGACTGCCGGCTCTCTGTCCAGCGATATCTTGTTGACCACCGTCAACGGCAACACAGGCTATTCCACGTCTACTCCTGTCTCACTCAAGGGCAATGGTGATTCATTGTCACCTCTCCTATCAGTCTCGCCCAACACAGTCAGCTTCTCCGGCGTCATCACTGGACAGCAACAGGGCGGTGTAACCCAATCGGCTATTCTTACTAACGCTGGGGACGGCACCCTTCATATAACGGGAATCGATTATTCGATTGTCTCTGAGGGAGGTGCAACGGTTACACCAAATCAGACCGCCTCTGGTCCTCAAGTTGGGCCTTTCATCTTCCAAGGGTTGCCAAGTAGTATCCCCGGTAATTCGCAAGCTACTGTCAACATCAACTTCAACCCGTCCCAGAGCGGCAACTTTGCCGCGTACCTGACGATCCGTTCTGACGGTGGCAAGAAGGTTTTGGATGTAGTTGCAACTGCTGGAAGCTATCCCAAGGCGCTTATTGAATTCCAGGCTGCGGACGGCTCTGGGAAGTGGATCCCTTATACTAGCAATACTCCACCTTTCAGTTTTGGCGATGTCTATGAAGAAAACACCAAATTTCTCAAGATGCGAATGACCAACAATGGCACCAGCGATGCGGCTTCGCTATCTATCACAGTATCGAAGCCGCCGTTCGGTTTACCAGGTATCCTTGGAGCAGTAAATCAGGTTGATCTTGCTGAAGGCACTATTTTAGCCGCAGGAAAGTCTGCAACTGCAAGTCTCTTTTGCTCCGTTCCAAAATCACAAGTCAACGTTGATTCGTACAATGGCTCCGCCCAATGGACAATGAACACTGGAGACCCTACCTTGGGCAAGCAGTTCATACAATTCACGTGCAATGCCGCGACGAACCAGGTGGGCCCTCTTGCTGCTAATGGCTCCGCGATTTACCGCTATAGCGGATGTTGGAAGGAGAACAATCCGTAAGTGATCCCTCGTCGAAGCATGCTTCTTTTGCACACAAGTCGACGACCTGCTTGAGATACTCTCTGGGCCTTTGCGATTTTCCTCACAAAGACAAATGCTGATTAAACCTCGTAGTGGACGCCAGCTTAAGACCCAACTCTGGGGACAGAATCCAAACAACATTAATGGGCCCTGTATTGATGCATGCGCCGCCAAGGGGTATCCTATTGCCGGAACCCAGTATAATTCTGAATGTTGGTGTGGCCCTCTGATGCCGATGCAGCAGAGCAACGACACGGACTGCAACTATCCGTGCAGCGCCAATGCCAATGAGACTTGTGGAGGGAATGGCTACTTCCATGACGGATCTTACATCAGTGTCTTTAACAATGGAAATGGCCGCTCGGCAAGCTCTACCACGTCCGACCCTGGCATTATCAAGTCCGTAGGTCCATACAACTACTCGGCGTGTGTGACAGAAGCGACGGCCGGAAGGGCGTTGGGCGACAAAGCAATTTCGACTTCCGACATGACGCTCGAGAATTGCGCCGGCAATTGTACTGGCTACCAGCTTTTTGGTATTGAGTTCGGTGACGAATGTGAGTCTTCTTTCTCATCATTTGGATTGGTTCAGAAACTGATTCTGGATAGGCTATTGCGGTAACTCTTTAGGTGCCGGAAGTGTCAAGGCTCCTGACGGAGACTGTAGCATGCCTTGTCCTGGCAAGCCATTAGAAAATTGCGGGAATGGAAATCGACTTTCGCTTTACAGTCTTGGTGGCAAATCTCCGCTCTCCACGAATTCTTCGACGACCACCATGCCGGGCGGAGCACAGACGGCTAGCGCAGCAACTTCAATGGCCTCCCAAACTGCGACAGGACCGATATCAGTCCCATCAGCTGGGGCATTGGCTTTCCGAGGATGTCTTACGGAAGGCAGTGCAGGCCGGGCTCTAGCAGCTACGAGTACCAATAGCGGTTCAATGACCATCGCGATGTGCGCCGCATTTTGTTCGTCCTACCAATTCACGGGAGTTGAATACAGCTCCGAATGCTACTGTGCCAACAGTCTTTCTACGGGAGCTGTTCTGACAGCCAGTGGATGCGCTATGACCTGCAGCGGCGATGCCAATAGTGTATGTGGTGGACCAAATAGATTGAGGTACGAGACCCACAGATCTCATACTTGGAGCCCGCTTTACTGATCCTTTGTAGTTTCTACTAAGCCGGTGCCAGCTCGAATTCAACAATGATTTCAACAACGACTTCATCTAGCCTTACGTCTTCCACTTCTTCAATGTCCACAAGCACAACAGCAACACCTGGGCCCAGTGCCATTCAGAAAGCTGGTACTTTTGCCTATCAAGGATGCTACAGCGAAGGTTCCAGCGGCCGTGCTCTTTCCGACAACTCCATAGCTGTAAACAATATGACAATCGAGCAGTGTGCGACCTACTGTCAAGGGTACACCTATATGGGAACCGAATACTCGAACGAATGTAAGCGTTCCTTATCCTCACTTTCGAGATTGCACATTGATCCTTGAGCAGGCTATTGTGGTAATACAATCAACACTGGTTCGGCAATAGCAGATGTCAGCGGTTGCTCAATGACTTGCAGCGGCGATGGCACCGAATTGTGTGGCGGTCCAAACAGACTTTCTTTCTACAAAGTGAAGCCAACAGGCCCCTCAGTCGTCCAGAAAGCCGGAGCCTTCAGTTTCCAGAATTGCTACACAGAAGCGACGAACAATCGGGCACTGTCTGCCAAGAATACGGTAGCCAGTACAATGACGGTCGAACAGTGTTCGACATTCTGTACAGGCTACACAATGATGGGTGTCGAGTACAGTCAGGAATGTAAGTGTTTCCATCATCTGAAATATACACCGGTATACTAATTTGCATAGGCTTCTGTGGAAACAGCTTAAATGCTGGCTCCGTTGTAGCATCCGATGGGTGCTCGATGACTTGTAGTGGAGATGGATCCGAGTACTGTGGAGGTCCAAACCGCCTGAACCTGTACAGCACTAACCCAATAGCCAACGCAAGCTCAAGTAGCACTCTGTCTACGACAAGTAGTATCTCAAACAGCACTTCATCGGTAGCAACGAGCACAATTTCCACGGCTGGCTCTTTATCAACGAGCAGCACAACGTCAAATAACAGCACTTTGTCGGCGGCTACAAGCACAACATTCAAGAGCAGGTCTGCATCAGCAAGCAGTACGATCTCAAAGAGCAGTACTTTATCGGCGGCGACGAGCACGACTTCCAAGGCTGGCTCTCCATCAACGAGCAGCACAATATCAAATAACAGCACCTCATCGGCGGCAACAAGCTCGACGTCCAAGAGCAGCCCTGCGTCAACGAGCACTTCATCATTGGCATCAACGAGCACATTCTTCAAGGCTGGCTCTTCATCAATGAGCAGCACAACGTCCCAAAACAGCACCTCATCGGCAACAACGAGCACGACATCCAAGAGCAGCTCTTCTTCAACAGGCAGTACGACGATCACGTCAAAGACCTCCGCTACTGTATCACCCTCAGCCTCCTCGTTACCAGGTAATGTACAAGGAAATGCAAACTACACCTATACGGCATGTTACACAGACTCTCTCAATGCTCGTTCCTTACCCAAAGAGATGATGGCCAACAACGCTATGGCGGTTGAGAATTGTCTGCAAGCTTGTTCCTCATATACCTACGTGGGCTTAGAATACGGACGGTAAGCATTCACTCCATCATGTCTCTATCCCGTGCGGCGGCAACAGTGGTTGCTATTCGTGATTCGATCCAACGGAAGCTCTACCTTTGTTATTCCCTCTGGCTCCTCTAATTGTGTCATTGAGAATCTTCGACATTTGCCGCTTTCAAGCTGGCCCTTACTGGTTGATCGGTCCATCGCTATTCCGTCAACACGTTTTCCGATGTGCCACTGAATGAGCACGCTGTTAGCGCTTGGAAGGATGGATGACTGACTGTTGATTAGGGAGTGCTGGTGTGGAAATACCCTGGCTTCAACTGCTGTCCAGGCTACAACCGAAAGCCAATGCAACATGAAATGTCTGGGCAACTCTACGGAACTCTGTGGAGGCTCGAACCGCCTGTCAATGTATACACGTATCTCTGCTGTCAGTCCAGCCGCTATCAAGGTTTCAGGGAGCAGCTCACCTTCTGCGAGCTCGGGTAGCACGCACTCAAGTATCACAACGAGTACGATTATAACGTCCTCCTCTGCTACGTCCTCGATGGTCACGTCGACCTCTGCCTCTTCTAGCCAGGCCTCAACTATAAACGCTTCTTCTTCCGTATCTTCCGTCCAAAACTCAACGACAACAAGCCCCACCTCCACCTCCGCCACCAAAATCACTCTAATCCCCACCCCCAGCCAAACCGTCGGCTCCTACGTCTACCTCGGCTGCGCCAACCAAACCTCCCCCTTCGCCCTCGTCGGCATGTCCCAGACATCCGCCGACTCCATGACCAACGAGCTCTGCCAAGCCTTCTGCCTCCAAAACAATTACGGCCTCGCCGCCACCCAAGACGGCCAGACATGCTACTGCGGCAACGGTCTGCAATCCTACTCCGCCGTCGGATTCCAATCCTGCACTTCCCCCTGCTCGGGAAACTCCACAGAGATCTGTGGCGGCCGAGACGCCAGCGGCAATAAGTACCTCAGCGTCTGGAACTCCACCTCGACATCCATCCCCGCCACGACCGTCAAGCAGGTCGGTTACTACCTCTCGCAAGGCTGCTACAGCAGCACCACGCCCATCCTGAACGCCACCACACACACCGATAGCACGGGCATGAGCGTCGAGTCCTGCGTCGGGTACTGCATCACGCAGGGCTATGGCGTCGCTGGTGTTCAGGCCGGGACCTGCGCCTGCGATTCTGCGCTTGGGGGCACGGCGAAGATGGAGGCGGCGGGGGCGTGCAATGTGCCGTGTGTGGGTAATTCGAGGGAGTTTTGCGGTGCGAGCGGGAAGTGGAATGTGTACCTGAAGAATGCGACGAGTGTGGATGGCAATGGGGTGCCGGTGAGTATGAACCAGCCTAACCAGGCGACTGTGGCTTCGAACTCTACTGGTGCGGCGTAGAGGGTTGGAGGTATGAATGCGAAGTAACAGAGGAACGATTATAGATGGATGGGTGGATGGTGTTTGAGTTCTCAATAAACTCTAGCCGCTCTGGCTCGTGCTTTTGGAAAGGAGTGGGTTGATATGTATTAGTATAGTCTTTGTAACCATAGTCCTCTTCTACGAACTTAACCGTCCTTGCAATACAAACGCTTGTACTATCCTTTCACACGTCAAGAGTCAACGCCGCTTTTACTCCACCTGCCCATGTCAATTCGCTACTCCACCGTCCTCCCCCTCTTTGTGCGCGCTGACAGAACAGCACTTTCCCCGAATCATCCCTCCTACATCCTCTCCCCCGGCATCATGCGCTCAATCGAGGCCCATTTTCCCTTTCTTCCACCTTAGCCCATCAGCCCACTCCCACCCTCCCCAAACATTCTTTCATCTACCACCAAGCAACACTGCCACACCCCTCCCCAGCGCACCATTTACGGCAGCTGCCCATCGCCCCCTTCCCACCTTCCCCCTC
>JAABUQ010009074.1_pt1 | contig 13634 bp, 11 predicted proteins | sample 5560001 | NCBI WGS metagenome assembly JAABUQ01 (sample SAMN10711888, study PRJNA513371) | rock metagenome | isolation source: Antarctica rocks | place: Antarctica: Victoria Land, Finger Mt nord | collected 2015-12-18
CTGGCCGCGTTCATCTATCGCAACCTGGGCACGATCACGCGCCTGACGACGACCATGGACACGCACCTCGCCTACCAGATTTTCTTCGCCCCGTTCTGGCTCGACCGCGACGGCGCGCCCCTCCGGCCGCACACGGTCATCACCACCGACGCTATCCGTTCCGGTCGCGCGCGCCCCGACCCGCATCTCGCCTGGTGGCTGTGCGACGGCGACGAGGAGTGGCTGCGGCGCCAGGTTGAGTACTACTGCGCCGAGTTGGAGCGCGGCAGCCGGTACGAGCTATACCTGTGGCCGCCGCACTGCATCCTGGGCAGCGACGGGCACGCTCTGGCCGGCGTGATCCACGAGGCGCGGATGTTCCACTCCTTTGTGCGTGGCGTGCAGTCGTGGAGTGAGATCAAGGGCACGAATCCGCTGACCGAGAACTACTCCGTGCTGCGGCCCGAGGTGCTGACGACCTATGATGGCCGCCCGCTGGCGTACAAGAACGAGGCGTTCATCGCGACGTTGCTAAGCGCCGACATGGTGGTGGTGGCCGGCGAGGCGTCCAGCCACTGCGTCAGGAGCTCGGTGGAGGACCTGCTGGACGAGATCGTGGCGCGCGACCCGGCCCTGGCGCGCAAGGTCTACCTGCTGGGCGACTGCATGTCCGCCGTGACCGTCCCCGACGGCAAGGGCGGCTTCGTGGCCGACTTCACGGAGCAGGCCATGGCAGCCGAGCGGCGCTTCGTCGCGGCCGGCATGCGCGTAGTCCGCTCCATCGACCCCATCGCCTCGTGGCCGGGGATGAGTGACGAGTGACGAGTGACGAGTGACGAGTGACGAGTGGCTAGTGGCTAGTGGCTAGTGATTAGTGATCTCGTTTGTTGGCGATGAGTGCAGGCAAACGCGTATGCTATGACTATTGTGCCCTTGCCGACCCCGACAGCGTGACTAGTCACTAGTCACTAACCACTAGTCACTAACGAAGGAGTTTCCCCCGATGAGCGTCTTTAATGGTCAGCGGCTATCCCCCGACGTGTTCAAGCTCGACGCCGAGCGCCTGCCCAAGGGCTGGTACTCGGACCAGTACTTCCTCAACATCGCGCAGCTCCTGACCGATCTGGCCCGTAGTGGCTATCGCTTCGAGGGCGAGCTGCCCCCGGACGCGCGGGGCATTGATCCGCGCGCTATCGATACGGGCAACATCGAGGTGGAGATGCAGGTCTTCACGCGCCGTAAGCCGCACAGCCTGATCGCCGGCGTGGACGAGGCGCTGGCCATCCTGCAGACCGCGACGGGCTATTACGACGACGATGACCGCTTCGTGAATACGTACGCCGATCTAGAGGTCGAGGCGGTGCAGGACGGCGTGCTGATCCCCTACGATGGCGACCCGCGTAACGTGTTGCCGGTGTTGCGCATCAGGGGACGCTACCGCGACTTTGCCGTGCTGGAGACGCCCATCCTGGGCGCGCTAACCGAGGCCACGCGCGTGGCGACCAATGTCTACGAGGTGCTGACCGTGGCCGGCGGCAAGGACATCCTGTTCTTCCCCGCGCGCTTTGCCCACTACAAGCTGCAGGGCCTGCACGGCTACGCCTATCAGCTGGCCGTCAACGCCTATCGCCGCAACCACGGCCACGGCTCTGGACTCTTCATCTCGACCGACGAGCAGGGCGCCTGGTGGGGCGGACGGGGCGGCGGCACCATGGCCCACGCCGCCATCGCCTGTTTCCTGGGTGACACCGCCGAGTCGATGGTGCAGTTCTGCCGCTACCACTCTCCCGACGTGGCGCGCATCGCGCTGGTGGACTTCGACAACGACTGCGTTGGCACGACCCTGCGCGTGATGGAGCGCATGTTCCCGCTGTACCTCGACGCAGTGCGGGCGGGCCGGCGCGACGAGGCCGAGCGCTACCGCCTCTACGGTGTGCGGCCCGACACCGGCGGCACGCTGCGTGACGTGAGCGTCCCCCCGCTGGGCGACAAGCGGCTGGACTGCGGCGTCAACCCGCGCCTGGTGCACAACCTGCGCAACGCGATGGACGCGGCCTGGCGGGCGTGGGAGGTGCCGTACGAGTGGCTGGACGAGGCGCGCGCATGGTGCGAAGGCGTCAAGATCGTGGTCACGGGCGGCTTCAGCCCCGAGAAGATCCGCCGCTTCGAGGAGTTGGGCGTGCCGGTCGACGTCTACGGCGTGGGCAGCTGGCTGCTCTCCAACTGCTCGTCCGACGGTACCAACAACGACTTCACGGCCGACGTGGTGCGCGTGCGCCTCGACGGCGAGTGGGTCGACATGGCCAAGGTCGGCCGCCGTCCCTGCGACAACCCCTTGCTGGAGCGGGTCAGCAGGTAGGGGGGTGGCCTGCGACTGCGGTCGCATGGCAAACGACCGCGCTGGACCGGGACCGGCCGCAGCCGGTCGGGGGCCAGTCAGCCATGGGCCGACTGCGGTCGGAGGGGGTACGATAGGGACTGGGAAGGTTCGTACCCTCTGGGATCGCTGTCTCTCGCTTCGCTGCCAGGCCGTGAGTGCTCAATCTTCTTTCCCTAACATGACCTCGGTCGACTTGATGATGACGGTCACGCGGTCGCCGGGCTGAATACTCATGCGCTCGACCGAGCCGCGCGTGATTACCGAGACGATCTCCTGTCCGCCGACATCCACGGCCACCTCGGACATGATCGTGCCCAGCTTGACGTTAGTGACCGTGCCGGTCAGCTGATTGCGCGCGCTGAGTTCCATCGTTATCTCCTTCTCGATCATTGCTACTCGTCCACCTCTGACCACCTTAAGCGACGATAGTGCGAGTATATGTATAGACGAGTGCGTAGAGCACAGGTGGTTGGGCTGGACGCGTACGGCCCCGATAGCGGCGATCCCATGCGCCAGGAGCGTCACCGGCTCCCCTTTTGTCGCGCATCTGCATCATACTCGTCCGGGCAGCCCCACGCCAGGGCGCTGCCTCACAGCTTCAACAGAAAGGACCACCGCATGAGCGCCTCCGATGCCAGCAATAGCCCGCGCGTCACCCTTGCCGGCAGCCACCGCGATCCCGTCGCGGGGGCCACGCCCTCCGACCATCTGCAACCTGACACGCCCATCGAGTTGACCATTGCGCTGCGCCCGCGCGATGGGGAGACGCTAGCCCGGCGCGGCCAGGAACCGGGCGCGTCGCGCTACACCCACGACGAGTACATCCGGGCGCACGCCCCCACTCAGGAGAACCTCGACACGGTGCGCGGCTTCCTGGAGGCGCACAATTTCAGCGTTACCGCCGTCGCGCCCGACCGCAGCACCGTTACCGCGACGGGGCGCACAGCCGATGCTGAGCGGGCGTTCGGCGCCAGCCTGGCCGGCTACCGTCAGGACGACGCGACGTTCCACGCGCGCAGCGGCGCCATCTCTGTCCCCGCCGACGTGGCCCCGTTGATCGCCGGCGTGTTTGGGCTGGACACGCGCCCCGTGTTCCGGCCGCGCAGCGTCCCGCTGGACCCCGAGGCGGCCAGCCCTCCCGGCCTGAGCCCGCTAAGTCCGCTCGACGTGGCGCGCGCCTACGGGTTCCCCGATGGCGACGGCACGGGACAGACGGTGGCTATCCTGGAACTGGGCGGCGGCTACCTCGACGCCGATGTCCAGCAGGCCGCGACGGCGGCGGGGACCGCCGTGCCCACGATCATCGTCGTGCCCGTCGATGGCGGCGGCAACAATCCGGGGGTCGACAGCGGGGCCGACGGCGAGGTCAGCCTGGACATCGAGATCGTGGCGACGGTGGCCCCGGCCGCGCGCATCGCGGTCTACTTCGCCCCCGACGCCAGCGAGCGCAGCTTCGTCGACGTCGTCACCGCCGTGGTCAACGACAGCGCCAACAACCCGAGCGTGCTCTCCATCAGCTGGGGCGGACCCGAGGGACAGTCCACCGCCGACGCGCGCGGCGTGCTGGACACGGCGTTCCAGAAGGCGGCCGGCCTGGGCATCACCGTGCTGGCCGCGTCCGGCGACAATGGCTCCGCCGACGCGCCCGGCGGGACCACGGCCATGGTCGACTACCCCGCCGCCTCGCCCTCTGTGACCGGCTGCGGCGGCACGACGCTGGCGCTGACCAACGGGTCGCCCGCGGGTGAGACCGTCTGGAACGAGCCGGGCCACGGCGCGACCGGCGGCGGCCTTAGCGCGGTGTACCCCGTCCCGGCGTGGCAGCAAGGGGTCACGCTGCCGCCGCGCGCGGGCGGCGGCGGCCCGCCGGCCGGCCGCGGCGTGCCCGACGTGGCGGGCAACGCCGACCCGTTCTCCGGCTACCTGGTCACGATCAACGGGCAGACGACACCGATCGGCGGGACCAGCGCCGTCGCGCCGCTGTGGGCCGGGCTGATCGCACGGATCAACGGCCGCGACGGGAAGCGCGCTGGCTTTCTCAATCCCACGCTCTACGCCGCTAGCGGCCGGGGCTGCCGCGACATCACCACCGGGACAAACGCGGTCGCGCCCGCGCCCGGCTACAGCGCCGCCGCCGGCTGGGACGCCTGCACCGGCTGGGGCTCGCCCGACGGCGCGCAGCTTGATAGCCTCTTGTCGCAGTCGCCACTTGCATAATCTGATGAGCAAAGGTATGATGTGACATATGCTACATGAGACGACGGACTCGCGGGATCTCCCCGAGGAGGAGGAAGCAGCAGTGGTGGGCCGCTGGCTGCTCCTGATCTACCGGCTGCCGGCGCAGCCGTCGTCGGCGCGCACGGCGGTGTGGCGCGAGACCAAGCGGCTGGGTGCCCTCTCGCTGCAGCATGCCGTCTGCCTGCTGCCCCTGTCCGAGGACAACCGGGCGGGGTATGCCCGCCTGTCGCGCCGGATCGAGGAGTACGGCGGCGAGGCCACGCTGCTGGAGACCTCCTCGCCCGACGAAGAGTGGCACGTCCGGACGGTGGGCCGCTTCAACGCGGCGCGCGACGAGGAGTATGACGAGGTGGTGGACGAGACGGAGCGGTTCCGCGAGGAGATCGCGCGCGAGCGCCGCAAGGGCAAGTTTACCTTCGCCGAACTCGAGGACGAAGAGGGCAACCTGGAGCGCCTGCGCCGCTTCCTGGCGCAGGTGCAGGGGCGCGACACGTTCGGCGCGGCGGGCTACGCGCGGGCGGCGGCCGACGTCGAGGGCTGCGCAGTGGCGCTGGACCTGTTCGCGCAGGAGATCTACGAGCGCAACGCGTCGGACGAGGGCCGCGAGCGGTCCTGAGCGGCGGGGATGAGATAGCCAGGGTAAGGGTAAGGGTGGGTGATGACGCGACTGCGGCGCGAGTACTGCGACGAGGCAGGTCGGGCGTCCACCGCGCGCGCCGCCGGCCGGCGGCCGCGCCGTCGCGCGCTCGACACGGCCATGGCGCCGGGAGTCGAGCCGGATCAACGGGACGACGAGGAGCGGCGGCGCGGCCGCCCCGCCCAGGACAACCCGCGGGTCCAGGTACACCTGGCGCGCGTCGGCACGCCCTACCTCACTATCGGTCGCGGCCTGTGGCAGGCCGTGGGCTCGCCGCGGCGCATGGACATCGCCCGCGTCTCCCCGACGGAGGTGCGCCTGACCGCCGGCGAACGGTACGCCGTCCTCGGCGTGCAGCGCCGGCGCGAACCTCGCCTCTCTATTGGGCGCGGCGTCCTCGACAGCCTTGGCCTCGCCGGGGCGCGCTACCCGGCGGAGGCGCATGAGGATCGGTCTATCGCGATCGCGGCGCCCCTCGCCGCGCTGTAAGCAAGTCGTTTCATTCTTGCGGCAGGCTGGCCAGATTGGTGTAGGGGCGTATTGCATACGCCCAGTCGTGCCCGCGAGGGCGTATGCAATACGCCCCTACCCATCGCGCGATCGACAATGAAATACTGCCGGCGCTGTAGGCTATCGGTTGCCGGGCCCACGGAGGCTGTGGTACCATCACAGCAGTTGCTGTCGAGTGACAAATTAACACCGCTTTAACACGCGCTTGATCTCTCCTTAACATACGCCGTTTATGCTACGGGGAGTGACGCCCGCGAGGGCGTCCCGCGGCGAGTCGACCGCCGTTGCCCTCTTTCGCCTTGTCATCTCGATGTCACACAGCAGCGTCACCGCGGCGCCAGCGTCCCCTCACCTGTAGGTCCATGGAGTACGGAGCGATGCGGCCCCGCCATCGTTCGCTGCCACGCCGAGCAAAGGAGCCTGTTTCCGCATGATCCGTATGATCCGTTCGCCTCTGGCGCGTCCTCGCCTTGCGCGCCTCGCGCGCGCTGGCCTCATCTCAACCGTCCTGGCGGCCGCGGCCACCGGCCTGTCCGCGCTGCCCGCCCGCCCCGCCGCCGCGGCGCAACACACGCGGAACACGCAGACGACGTTGCGCGTGTGGTATGCGTCGGACGACCCGACGGAGTCGCCCCTGGCGCAGGCCCTGGGCCGCTCGTTCCAGCAGACCCATCCCGGCGTCACCGTGCTCGTCTCGCCCTACGGCCTCGACGACATGAACGCCAAGCTCCAGTTGGCCCTGGGCTCCGGCAATCCGCCCGACCTCATCTACACCACCCCGCGCGGCCCCGGCCTGCCGATCTACCTGCATGACGGCAAGCTGCTCGACCTCACGGCCATCGCGCGCAAAGACGGCTGGGCTGGCAGCCTGCGTCCCGGCCTGCTGGCGCAGTACAACGACTCCATCACCCGCACGGGCAACGCCGGGGGCCATGTCTTCGCCGCGCCCTATGTCCTTGCCGCGGTCGGCCTGCTCTACAACCAGACCATCCTCACCAAACTGCATGTCGCCGTGCCGCGCTCCCTGCCTCAACTCGAGCAGGACCTCGCCACGATCAAGCGAGCCGGCCTGACGCCCCTGGGCTTCGGCAACGCCGACGGCTGGGTCGGCGACGATTGGTACCTGACCCTGGTCAATAGCCTGACCAACCCGGCGACGCTGCAACCGGAGCAACACCTCGACCCCCACTTCCGCTTCTCCGGCCCCGCCTTCACCCAGGCAGGCCAACTCCTGCAACAATGGGCGCAGGCCGGCTACTTCACCAGCCAGTTCGCCGGGCTGGACGCCCAGGACAGCGTGGAGGCGTTCTTCGGGGGCCACACCGCGCTGCAGCTCGTGTCCAGCACCCAGAACGGGCAGATCGTGGCCGACGCCGCGCAGACGCACACGCCCATCGGTATCGCGGCCTTCCCCGGCAGCGGCGGCACACCGGTGATGCCGCAAAGCGGCTACGAGGGCTGGGCCATCCCGGCGCAGGGGCGGCAGCCAGCCCTGGCCGAGGAGTTCATCACGCAGATGCTCAGCGCCCAGACCGCGCAGACGCTGTTGGCTTATGGCCTGCTGCCGGCGCGTAGCAACGCCAGCGCGAGCGGGGCGCAGGCCTTCCAGAGGGCATACCTCCAGGCGCTGGCCTCCGCCACGCCGGGGGTCTACCTCGACGGCGCCCCGGTGCCCAACCTCAACGCCACGATGGAAGCCAACGTCGAGCTGCTGCTGCAACGGCTGGCCACGCCGGGCGTCCTGACCCGCAACCTCCAGCTCGTCTACGACTCGGATGGGGTCCGCGCCACCAGCACCCGCACGGACGGGGAGTTCTGACCAGTTGCCAGTTGCCAGTTGCCACTTGCCAGTTGCCGGTTGCCGGTTGCCAGTAGGGGCGTATCGTATACGCCCTGGCAGTTGCCAGTTGCCAGTTGATTGTGACAAGCATAGTAAAGCTGTGCAACGCGTTGTCGCGGGTCTTACCGTGGGCGACAGGCCCACGCTAAGCCTTGCAAACCGACAACCGGTGGCTGGAAACCAACTGCTACAGAAAGGGTCTACCACGATGACACGTACCCTCACGACTCGTCGCGTCACCGTGCTCGTAGCGGTCGCACTGGTCTGCGGCGCCGCTCTGGCGCCGCGGTTCGCCGCGGCCGGTGCGGTCCACACCAGCCAAGCCACGGGCGGGCTCACCTACACCGATTCGACCGGCACAACGGTCACGCTGACCCACCGGCCGCTGCGCTTCGCCTGCGCCACCTCGATCTGCGAGGATATCGCCTACCAACTCGGTCTGAAGCCGGTGGCGGTCAGCGATACCTTCAGCGCGGCGCCGCAGATCTACGGCGCCGCGGCCAAGAGCTTCGGCCACATCGGCGGCACGTTCTTCCAGCCCAGCCTGGAGGACATCGCGGCGGCCAGGCCCGACATCGTCATCGGCCTGGCCGGCGTCCACGACAAGCTGCGCAGCGCCCTCAAGCCGATCGCGCCGCTCTACATCATGGACCTCTCCACCTACAACGACTCGATCCACTATCTGCTGGACATGGGCCGGCTGACCGGCCGCATGGCTCAGGCCCAGACCGCCGTCGCCGCCTTCCGGCACAAGCTCGCCGCCTATGAGGCCCGGTCCCCCAAAATGCTCTCCGCCGCGTTCATGAGCGGCTCGCCGACGAACTTTGCGCTGGACACCGACCACGCCCTCTACGGCGGCCTGCTGTCCCTGGTCACGAAATGGCCCTGGCCCGCGCCGCCGCGGCTACAGAGCGGGCGCGAGCAGGACAACACCATCCCCTACTCGCTGGAGAAGGTACTGGCCGTCAACCCCGACGTTATCTTCGTCGACTCCGGGGGCGCCACCACACCGCTCTCCAAAGCCCTGGCCTCCAATCCCCTGTGGGGCCAGCTCAAGGCCGTCAGCCTCCAATCCCCTGTGGGGCCAACTCAAGGCCGTCAAGAGCGGCCGCATCTACGAGGTGGAACCCAACATCTGGGAGTACGGGCGCGGGTTGCGCTCGCTGGGCCTCACGCTCGACCAGGCGATGCATCTGCTCTACCCGTCGACGTTCCCCCATCCCCTGCGATAGCAGCCGATGAGGAGGCGGCCCTCACCACCCCTCCCACTCCGTGGGACCCCACCCCTTCTCCCGACCGTGGGAGAGGGGAGCAGCGGAGATGAGGCATTACTGTGGGAGGGCTCTGGGGACGCAGGCCGAGAATTTGTTGGCGCGCTCCCAGGCGCCTCATCACACGATCCCGGGACTTCCGCGCGCCAAGGACTTGTCACGGATCGTGGACATCGGGTACAAGCCCCTGCCAGGACCCGACGCACGGTCGTCCTGGCGGGGGTCCTGATCCTGGCGCTGGGGGTAGTCGCCCTGTTGGCGCTCGCGCTGGGCGACCCCATCCTCTCGCCCGGCGGGCTGTGGGACGTGCTGGCGCGCGGCGGCGGCGACGCGCTGGCGCGCGTGGTCGTGCTGCAGTTGCGCCTGCCTCGACTCGTGCTAGGCGTGATGGCCGGCGCTTCGCTGGCCCTGGTCGGCGCGCTGCTACAGGACACCAAGCGCAACGCGCTGGCCGGTCCGGAACTGCTCGGCGTCACGGCCGGCGCGGCATTGGTCCTGGCCACCATCACCGTGTTCTCCCTCCCGGTCGCCTTCGCCCTCTACCCTCTGCTCGGGCTAGCCGGCAGCCTGTGCAGCGGCGGCGTGGTGCTGCTGGCTGCGCGCCCGACGCGCAGCCCCGTGCGCCTGGCGCTGATCGGCGCGGCGGTCTCGGCCCTGCTCGACGCGGTGATGATCAGCGTGATCTCGCTGGGCACGCAGGAGCAGGTGCAGTTGCTCTACCAATACCTGCTGGGCAGCCTGGCCAACCGTACCTGGGACGACGTGATGCAACTGCTGCCCTGGACGGCCATCGGCGTCCCGCTGGCGCTGCTGTGCGCCCGCCCGCTCAACGTGCTGCGGCTGGGCGACGGGGTGGCGGAGGGGCTGGGGCTGCGCGTGGAGAGGACGCGCGTCGCGCTGCTGCTGGTGGCCACGCTGCTGACCGCTGGGGCGGTGGCCGTGGTCGGCGGCGTGGCCTTTGCCGGCCTGGTCGGGCCACACATTGCGCGCTGGCTGGTGGGCAACGACGCCCGTCGCCTCTTCCCGCTGTCCGCCGTGGTCACGGCCGGGTTATTGGTGGACGCGGACATCCTGGCCCAAACGGCGCTGTTCCTGCCCCTGCCCCTGCCGCCGACGTCCAACGTCGCCCCGAGCGAGTGGCCGGTCGGCGCGGTCACGGCGCTGCTGGGCGCGCCCTTCTTCCTGCTCCTCCTACGCAAGAGGACGTGACGGCCATGACCACGACCACCGACCCCATCGCCACGGGAGCAAACGGCGCCCTGCCCGTGGGTAGGACCGGCCCCGCGCCGGGGGCGAACGACGTCATGCCCCTGGCCGTGGAGGCGCTGCGAGCTGGCTACGGCGACGCGCTGGTGCTTGACGGACTCTCGCTCAGTGTGGCGCGGGCAGGTCACCGCGCTGGTCGGCCCCAACGGATCGGGCAAGTCGACGCTGCTCAAGACGATGGCGCGGCTACTAAGGCCGAGCGGCGGCGTGGTGCTGCTGGACGGCGCCGCCATCGCGCGCCTGCCCACGGCGCAGGTGGCGCGCGCGCTGGCGGTGTTGCCGCAGGGTCCGGTCGCGCCGGCGGGCCTGACCGTGCGCGAGCTGGTAGAGCAGGGCCGCTACCCGCACGCCGGCCCCTTGCGCATGCTGCGTCGCCAGGACCACGCGGCCATCGCCGAGGCTCTGGAGCTGACCGGGATGCAGGCCTTCGCCGGCCGCCCCCTCGACGCGCTCTCCGGCGGTGAGCGCCAGCGCGCCTGGATCGCGCTGGCGCTGGCCCAGGCCACGCCCATCCTGCTGCTCGACGAGCCGACCACGTTCCTGGACAGCGGACATCAGCTCGAGATTCTGACCCTGGTGCGACGGCTCAATCGGGAGCGCGCCATGACCATCGTGCTGGTGCTGCACGACCTCAACCAGGCCGCGCGCTACGCCGACACCATGGTCGCGCTGCATCGCGGGCGCATCGCGGCGCACGGCGAACCGCGCGACGTACTCACGGTCCGGTTGCTAGAGTCCGTCTTCGGCGTGCATGCCCATATCCTGACCGATCCCGCAACCGGCACGCCGCTGTGCGTCCCCTACGCCGTGGTTGCTCCCGGCGACGAGTAGACCGTCAGGCGTCCGATTCGCGCCGCAGTGATAATGCGGGCCGCGCGCCAAAGGGTCCGGGCAGCGCCCGGTCCGCGATGTCCTCCAGCCGCCGCTCGTTGCGACGCAGGATGATGATGCCCGCGGCCATGCCGATGACGCCTAACACAGCAGTGACGATGGCCAGCGGGCCGCCGATGCGATGGATGCTGTCGCCGAACAGGTAGCCGCCCAGCCCGAAGACCGTGGCCCAGACGATGCCGCCCGCCGCGTTGAACAGCAGGAAGCTCCGCCAGGGCATGCGCGTCGTGCCGGCCAGGAAGGCGGCCAGGATACGCAGCACGGCCACGAAGCGCCCGAAGAACACGACCTTGCCCCCATGGCGCAGGAAGAGATACTGTCCCAGCTTCAGCTTGCGGTCGGTCAGGCCAACGGCGGGGCCGTAGCGCACCAGCAACCGGAAGCCGCCCTCACGCCCGATCAGGTAGCCAACGTTGTCGCCCAGGATGGCGCCGGCCGCCGCCGCGGCGATCACCAGAGGCAACGACAGGCGGTGCGTGGTCCCGGCATAGATAGCGGCGACGAGCAGCATGGTCTCGCCGGGCACGGGAATGCCCATGCTCTCGACGGCGACCAGCACAAGGACCGCCAGGTACCCGTAGGTGGCGAGCATCCGCGTGAGGTTGAGGCCCGTGGCCCAGCGCGCCGCGCCACGCAGGAAACCAAGCGAGACGTCGACGTCGACGATCTCGACGCCGGTCACCAGCGCCTGGAGTACCAAAACGGCAAGCAACAGGCCCAGCGCGCCCACGGCCACGAGGGCGTAGCGGCGCGGCCGTCGTGTAGGCTCCATAGGTCCAGGTCCTCTGCTCGGCGGCGCCCCCGGTGCGGCGCTTTGTTTCAACACGTGTCCGTCCTTTCTGATTGAAGTGTGCATCGCGCGCGACGACGGCCTGACCCTGAAGCGTCATGGCAGGGACCCAACCTTAAAAGGTCCGCGGGGAGCGCCATCGCGCCCACCTTTCAGAGTCCATCTCCTGCCATGGTCCTCCAGGGCCATGGTCGGCCACGCTCTCGTTGACGCGCCCACCCTCCATGAATAGGAGCACTGGCCAGGCGCGAATTGTGACGGGGCAGCGTCAATTGTGACGGGGCAGCGTCGCGAACATCCGTGGCGCTACAGCCCGCGCAGTTCCTGGGCGACGGGCAGCCGGCGCAGGCGCGCCATCGCCACGGCCGCGCCGAGGGCAATTCCTCCCGCGGCCAGGACCAGCAGCAGGGCAAGCGTGCCCCACGGCGCGATCGGGCCCGCCGGCGGCGGATCGAAGATGCTGGTCAGGATGGTGACGAGCATGCTGCCCAGCGCCGCGCCGACCGCCGCCCCCGCCGTGAGCGCCAGCGCGGCCACGAGCAGAGCCTCCGAAGCCACAAAGGCGCCCATCTGGCGCCCGCTGGCGCCGATGGCGCGCAGGGCGGCGAACTCGCCGCGACGCTCGGCCAGGCCCGCCAGCAGGGCGATCAGGACGCCGGCGGTCAGGATGGCGATAGTGTAGGCCAGCTCGATCGTGGTCAGCCCGCGTAGGTTGAGCGCCGTGAGCGAGGTGGACAGGCCGGCGGCGACGGTGTCGATCGTCTGCGTCGTCACCGCTGGACCGCCCGCGAGGGCGGCCTGGATGCCCCGGTCGGCGGACGCGGCGTCGCCCGACGCGCGCGCCAGGAAGAAGTCGATATGCGGGTCGCCGGTGGCGGCGACCAGCGCGGACTGGTTGACGACCAGGAAGGCGTCCTTGGGCGCCGTGGCGAACTCGGAGGCAACGCCGACGACGTGGAAGGGCGTCGTGACGTAGACGTGGCGCGGCGTGTTGTACAGGCGCAGCCGCACCAGGTCGCCGGGCGCGATGCTGAAGTCGCGCGCCATCTCGTCGGAGATGATGATGCCGTCGGGCGTGGCGGCGAGCCGGTCCATAGCCTGGCGCGCGGTGAGGCCGCGGAAGAAGCTGTCGGCCAGGAACGACGCGCGGCGGAAGCTGGGCACGTCGACGCCGAAGATGTCCTGGATCTCCGTTCCCACGTAGGCCACGGTCGTCTTGAACGGCGTCACCGCGGTCACGCCGGGCGCGGCGGCCAGGCGCGTCGCGAAGGCGGCCGTCTGGGGAGCGCGCGACCCCGGCGTCACCTTGACGTCCGAGCCCAGGGTGAGCTGGGCGTCAACGCGCTGCTGGTTGTCGTAGGTGTGCGCGAAGACGGCCAGGCTGATACCGAAGGAGAGAGCCAGCGCCGCCAGCGCCCCGGTGCGGCTCAGCGCGGCGGCCCGCCGCGCCACGGCGCGCCCCGCGACATCGCCGGTCGGCCCGAACAGGCGCCCGAGCAGACCGGCCGGCCCGCCGCGCCGACGGAGCAGGGCAGTGCCCGCGCGCAGGATCAGCCCGACCGCGCCGAGCCAGAACAACAGCGGCGCCAGGAACGTGTAGAGCGAGAGCGAGAGCGCCGTGTTGCCCTCGCCGGTCAGGACGGGGTGGAAGCCGTTGACCTGCGTGACCTGGTACACGATGCCCGCCCCGACCAGGGCGAGCACATCGAGGTAGAGCCGGCGCCACAGCGGCGGGCGCTCGCGCTGGCCGGCGCGGCGCTCGACCGCGACCTCGCGCGCGAGCATCGCGCGCAGCGGCAGGTAGGTCGTGGCGGCGGAGAGGAGCAGCGCGC
>JAABUQ010009075.1_pt1 | contig 13633 bp, 9 predicted proteins | sample 5560001 | NCBI WGS metagenome assembly JAABUQ01 (sample SAMN10711888, study PRJNA513371) | rock metagenome | isolation source: Antarctica rocks | place: Antarctica: Victoria Land, Finger Mt nord | collected 2015-12-18
GCTACGATAGCCTTTCCGCCGAACAGGGCCAGTTTCTGGAAACATTCCTGCGCTGCCGGGGAGTCATCCGCGATGTGGAAGCCGCGCTGGGCATTTCCTACCCCACCGTGCGGGCGAGGCTGGACGGCCTGCTGGGGGCGCTGAACCTGACAAGCGAAGGCAGCGCGGACGCCCCTGCGCCCACGGACGCCGAGCAGAAAGCGATAAAGCGCAAAGACATCCTCGCCGCGATCAGCGCAGGCACCCTGGATGCGCAATCAGGGCTGGATGCCCTGCAAGATTTATAGCAAGATTGATTTATAGCAAGAGTTATCATAGATGGACACATTAGCCAGCACAGACCACAAGGAGACACGACCAGTGACACAAGACACAGTGCGCGAGCAAAGCAACGCCGCCATGCAGGCGACAAACGAAGACAACGTTGTCACGCGGGCGCAGCAGGGGCATTTAAGCCTGCTGGACTGGCAGGCCGAAAACCCATTGCAGGAGCAAAGCCGCATGCCCCGCGTACGGCGCGGCAGCCAGTGGGATTGGTACACAGCAGGCATTGTCACGCTGATGGTCAGCGCGGCCCTTGCCGGGGCCGAACTGCTCGCACACCTGGCCGGTTAAGCGCAAGCCACACGCCACACGCCCACTTTGCAGAAAGGCCATTGCCATGAGCGACGAAAGCATTCTTATTCTCAACATGCTCCGCGAGGGGAAGATTACCGCCGACCAGGCCGACGGCCTGCTAAAAGCCGTGCGGCCTCTCGCGGGGGCGGCTGTCCCGCCGCCCACTCCCGCCCCGGCGGCGCCTGCCCCGCCTGCCGCCGACCCGGTCGCGCTGACGCAGATGCAAAGCAAGCTGGGCGACCTGCAAGGCAAACTGGCTGAGCTTCAGGGCAAGCTGCATGCCGCCCATGCGGTTCGCACAGCGGGGCAGGCCGCATCGCTGCTGGGCAAAGCGTTTGAGCATATGCCCAAGCCCGACCTAGACTACGGCAAGATCAACAAGTCTGTGGATGAGGCCATGCGCGGGCTGTCGTCGCTCAAGAACGATGCCGTGCGCACCGCCAAAGTTGCCGCCCGCCAGGCCGGACAAGACGCCCGCCGCGCGGCCCGCGACGGACGGCGTGCCGTGGACGACATGACCGCGCAGTGGACATCCGGCGAGAGCGAGGGGACGCGCCGCCCTGCCAACACCGACCGCAAGCCGGAAGCGCAGGACACCATGAACAGTGTCGTCAATTGGGACGGGGCATCCAGCCTGGTGATTACCAACACCTACGGCCGCCTCACAATCACGGGCCGGGACGACGCGAGCAGTGAAGCGCGGGGCACAGTCGCCAAGACAGCGTGGGCCGAAACAGAGGCCGAGGCCCGCGTGCTCTTGCAGCAAGTGTTCCTCACCAGCCGCGTGGAAAATGGCAAATGCCGCATAGAGATTGTCGCCCCCGCCGATGCGCAGGGCCGGCTGACCGTGGATGTCGCGCTTGCGGTGCCGCGCGCGCTGATGCTGGAACTGGAAACCACGCATGGCGACCTTGCTGCCGACGGCGCAGCGGCCCAAGGCAAAGCGCGCACCGGCAGCGGCCAACTGACTGTGCGCCATCCCTACGAGAGTGCGCCGGGTGAAGCCGCCCTGCACACGCGCTCCGGGGCACTACGCCTGGAAGGTTGGAACACAGCGCAGACTGCCCTCACCGCGCAGACTGCGAGCGGCGACCTGGCGGGCGAAGGCTTGTCGTGCCTGAGCTTGGCCCTGTCCAGCCGCAGCGGAGACATCTCTTTGCGCCGGGTGCAGGCAGTCGCCGATGCCGCGATTGAGAATGTCAGCGGGGACTGCGACATGGCGGGCGGGTCGGTCGGCGGGCGCTTGCAGCTCAAGACCCAAAGCGGCAGCATCCAAGCCGCCGACCTGCGGGCGGCGCAAGTCGCGCTGGAAACAGTCAGCGGCAGGGCGCAGGCGCATTCAGTGGCAGGCGCGGTGACCATTAAAACCGTCAGCGGCGACATTGCGGGAACGGCGCTCGCTGGCGCGGCGGCGTCTGTGGGCACGGTCAGCGGCGATGCGCATATCACATTCGCGGCCCCATTCTCCGGCTCGCTCGCGGCCACCAGTGTCAGTGGCGACCTGCATATTGGCTTGCCAGCGGCTTCGGATACGCGCGTAGAGATGAGCACAACCACAGGCGACCTGTGCTGCCGCCTGCCTCTCCTAGAGGGCGTTTCCAGCGAGCGCCTTGTTTCGGGGACATTGGGCGGCGGGACCGGCAGCTTGAAGATGCAATCCGTGTCCGGCGACCTCGCTTTGGAAGAGCAGCACTGATCCCAAGCAACCGGCAAGCCACCTGCAAGCAAACAGCCCCGCCCTTCTTCATAGCAAGAAGGGCGGGGCTGTTTAGCTTGCCACCACGCGGTTGCGGCCTGCGGCTTTGGCCGCGTACAGGGCCAGGTCGGCGGCGCGCAGCAAGGCATCCGGGGTTTCGCCGTGCCGGGGAAACACGGCTACGCCGCCGGACAGGGTCATGTGCAGGGTTTGGTTTTGCGCTGTGACAGACGTGCGGAGCAGAGCCACGCGCCACTCTTCGGCCCTGATTAGTGCCGTGGCGAGAGGCGTGTCCGGCATGATGACGACGAACTCCTCCCCTCCGTACCGGCAGGCGAAGTCGCCTAATCGGCTTTTCGCGTGCAACAGTGCGCCCACCGCCCGCAGTGCCATGTCCCCGGCTTTGTGGCCGTGCGTGTCGTTTAATTGCTTGAAATGGTCTAAGTCCAGCATAATCACGCTCAGCGGCCCGCCGTCGCGCGCGGCCCGCGCCAGCTCGCGCTCTAATGTGTCATCCAGAAAGCGGCGGTTGAACAGCCCGGTCATAGGGTCGCGAATGGCCTGGTCGCGCAGGTCGGCTTGTAATGCTTCTATCTGCGCAAGCTGGGCGAGCAGGCGCTCGTTGGCGTCGCGCAGCGCGTCTTCCGCCAGCGCGCGCACCGTGATGTCCCGCAAAACCACCAAACGCCCCGTCGTCCGGCCTTTGCGGTCAATCATAGGTGTCGCACGCACTTCCAGCCGCCTGCCGCCCGACTCGTGCAGCGAGACTTCCAATGGCACGTTTGACGCTTCCCGCAGGCGCGCGGCGAGGTCGGGCCACCGGCTGAGGATTTGCTCGTCGGGCTGCCCCAGCACGGCTTCCATGTCCCGGCCCAGCAGGCGGCGCGCGGCAGGGTTGATGTCCACGGCCCGCCGGTGCATGTCCAGCACGAGGACGCCGTCGGGCAGCGTTTCTATCAAGGCTTCGCGGGCAACCGGCACAAGCGGCAGCAGGCCAAAGCGGAAGATTACCACCCCATAGGCCAGCCCGCTGAATGTCATCAGCAGAGGCGTCGGCTCCAGGCCAGGCAGCGGGCTGAGACCCAGCGTGTAGATGATATTGCCCACCCACGGCACTGCCAGGCCGGTGAGCAGCATGACCGGCTGGCGGCGGTACAGGGCCGGAAACCGCACTGTCGCCCACACCAGCAGGATTGAACCAATCAGCGTTATGGTGTAGTCGTAGCCGATAACCCCAATCCAGTAGGCTGGGCCGTGCGAATACACCACCAGATTATGCCCCGCTGGGGACGGCGCAAAGCCTGACCACACCAATCCATGCCGCTCGTTTGTCCAGGCCAGGCCCAATGTTGCCAGGGGAACCACGCTTAGCAAAAGCGCGTGCTTGGGGGTCAGCCAGTGCGCGCACTGGCTGTATTCCAGCGCGAATGACAGAAAGAACAGCGGCGACGACACCACGCCAATGTATTCTATTTTGGCGCACAAGACTTTGAGCGGCACGCCCACGGCGGCATACTCAAACGCGCTTGCCAGCGCCCACAAGCTTACCGAGGCGAGCAGCAGGGCCAGCGACATGCCGCCCGGCATGGTGCGGCGGCGCCACGCCGAGGCTGACGAATAGCCGGAGATCGCTGCCGCCGCCGCGCTGATTGCGGCATACCCTGTCAGTACAAAATGCATGCGTGCTTGCTTGTTCGCTATCTTCTGTGCATTGTCCTGCGCCGGTCTTGGTGCTTCTTCCCTGCCAGTTGTTTTTCTTTATTGCATAATCCATGCCAAGCCTGCATTTCAGAACGGCTTTCTGCGCCGGGTATAATAGCCCCTAATGAACAGCGACATCCCCTCCCCCACCCAATCCTCCATCCAACAAGTGCCTGTGCCCAAGAAGAAAGTAGTTGTCCTCGGCAGCGGCCCGATCCGTATCGGGCAGGGCATAGAGTTTGATTATGCCAGCGTCCACTGCGTCCGTGCCCTGCGCGCGGCGGGCTATGAGGCCATTCTCATTAACAACAACCCGGAAACTGTGTCCACCGACTTTGACATCTCCGACCGGCTTTATTTTGAACCCCTCGCTTCGGAAGACGTGCTGCATATTATCGCCCGCGAAGCGCCCATTGAAGGCGTTGTTGTGCAGTTCGGCGGACAGACGGCAATCAACCTTGCACGGCCCCTGTCCGATGCGGGCATTCCCATACTCGGCACCAGCGAACGCTCGATTGACCTAGCCGAAGACCGCGACCGCTTTGAGATGCTCCTGCGCGAGCTTGGCATCCCGAAGCCGCCGGGCCGGGCCATCCACTCCGCCGATGAGGCCCTGGCAGTGGCAGGCGAAATCGGCTACCCCGTGCTGGTGCGGCCTTCGTATGTGCTGGGCGGGCGGGCGATGGAGATTGTCTACAGCGACACGGATTTGACCCGCTACATGGCCGGGGCGCAGGCGGCGGCGAGCGGTGCGCCTATCTTGGTAGACCGCTACATTGTGGGCAAAGAGGCCGAAGTGGATGTCATCGCCGACGGCCAGGGCGGCTGCCTCTTGCCGGGCATCATGGAGCATATTGAGCGGGCCGGAGTACACAGCGGCGACAGCATGGCCGTTTACCCGCCGCAGACTATCTCCCCCGAAACCATCGCGCAGATGGTGGATTACGCCACCCGGCTGGCCCTCGCCATGAACATTGTCGGCCTGATGAACATTCAGTTTGTCATTGACAACGGCCAGGCGTATGTGATTGAGGTCAACCCGCGCGCCTCCCGCACCGTGCCTTACCTTAGCAAAATCACGGGCATTCCGATGGTGCAGGCGGCGACCTGGGCGTCGCTTGGCCGGACGCTGGCCGAGCAGGGCTACCAGAGCGGCCTGCACCCCAATCAGCCGAACATCGCCGTCAAAGCCCCCGTTTTCTCGTTTGCCAAGCTGACTGGCGTGGACGTCAACTTAGGCCCGGAAATGAAAAGCACCGGCGAAGTCTTGGGCATAGACACCGACTTTTCGCGCGCTTTGTACAAAGCGATGCTGGCAAGCGGCCTGCACATTCCTACCCTGCCCGGACGCGGCGCGCGAGGCGGGGCCTTGCTGGTCACTCTGGCCGACCCGGACAAAGTGGAGGGCTTGCCCATCATCCAGGACTTCGCCGCGTTAGGTTTTCCGCTTTATGCCACCGGCGGCACGTCTGCGTTTTTGCAGGCTCAGGGGCTGGCCGTCACGTCCGTCAAGAAGATCAGCGAAGGCACGCCAAACTTGTTAGACTTTATTCGCAGCGGCGAAGTCGCTTTGCTGATTAACACCGTGTCCGCCGACCGGAAGATTGAACAGGAGGCCGCGCTGATTCGCCGCGCGTCGGTGGAAAGCGCCATCCCCTGCCTGACCTCGCTGGACACGGCCCGCGCCCTGCACACGGCTTTGGCGACCCGGCGGCACGGCGAGCCGTTCCCCGTGATGACCGTGGATCAGTACGTGTCCGCCCCCGCGTCGTAAGGCCACTGCGCAGGCTATGATTACGCTTTTCCTGCGTATTGCGACGGCGGACGGTTTTGTTCCGTCGTTGGTACGGGCTGGCCGCGCCTATAAAACGCGCTTGTAATACGGGGAGAATGCCGTCTCACGCAAGGCGCTGCGCGTGGTTAGGCAAGGCGCTGCGCGTGCAGGCGGACACACAAACCGCTGCCGGTCGGCAGGTATTCCACCTGGTCGGTAAACTCGCGCATCAGCGGCAGGCCCCGGCCATGCACCGCATCCGGGCCGGGCATCGGCGGCGAAGTGTCGCGCGCGCTCAGGCCCGGCCCGCAGTCAATCACTTCCACCGCCAGCTTTTCGCCTGCCGCGCGGAAGGCCCGGACGCTGAACTCGTCGGCTTCGCCGCCGGGCGAGCCGTGCCGCACGGCATTGGTCACCGCTTCGGTCACGGCTGTCAGGAAGCCGTCGCGCGACGGGCGGTCGTAGCCCAAGGTTTCCATCCAATGGGCCACCGCCTGACGCACATCGGCGGCATGCCCCGCCCGGCTCGGAAACGAGAGCCGGAACAGGCATTCCGTCTCCGCCGCCTCCATGACATTGAGAGGCTGTTCCTCTGGCCCACGCCCCACGCTCGGCCCCAAATCCGAAGCCTCGGCAGAAACAAGCGGCATGCGCCGGGCGACCAGCAAAGCCATATCGTCATGGGGCCGTCCCTGCGCCCATTCCAGCGCGCGCTGTTCCAGCAAGGCCGTCAATGCCCCGGCCCCCGTCCCGCTCGGCACGCGCTCCACCAGGGCAGCCACGCCCGCAATGTCCAAAAGCTCGCGTGTCTGCGGGTTGCGCGCTTCGGTCAGGCCGTCGGTAAACAAGAGGAGCGAGTCGCCTCGTCCCAGGCGCTCCTCGCACTGGCTGTAGGCGTGTTCGGCGATGCCCAAAATCGGGCCGGTGGAGCTGAGCCGGGTGCTGCCGCCCGCCGCGCGCTTGATAAGCTGGGTTTCGTGGCCCGCGCTCGCATAGATTAATCTGCCCCCCGCCGGGTCAAAGACCGCATAGAAGAGGGTGACAAAGTGCTCGCCCAGCCCGGACGCCTCGCCGCACAGCATGCGGTTCAGCCGGGTGAGCGCCAAACCCGGCGCGGCCACCTCGGCGGCAAAGGCGCGCAGGGAAAACTTCACGGTCGCGGTCACCACGGCGGCGCTCAGTCCTTTGCCCGACACATCGGCGATCACCAGGGCCACGCGCCCGTCGGGCAGGGGAAAAACATCGTAGCAGTCGCCGCCCACCTGGGATTCATCCAGGCCGGCCCGGTAGACAGTGGCAAGCTCAAGCTCTGACAAGCGGTCGGGAATGTTGGACAAAAACGCGGCTTGCAGCATATCCGCCACGCGGTGCTCGCGTTCATACAGGCGGGCATTATCCAAAGCCGGGCCGAGCAAGCCGCCCACCTGGCACACCAAATCCGCTTCGGAGGCCGTCCACCGCCGTTCGCCTCCGACTTGCTCCACGACAAGAAGCCCGCCCCAATCGCCGCGCAGGGGCACCGGGCAGGCGATAATCGCTTCTTCGCTCTTTGTATCCATGCTTTGCAGAGGCGCGATTTCGCCCGGCGCCTGCCGGGCAAGGGGGGGAAATACGAGCGGGACGGCGGCGCTGGAAAGGGAAGGCGACGGCATGGGGGCATTGGAAAAACGCGGGGGCTGCTCGCGCACGCCTGCGCCGGGCGCGGCATACTGCTGCGGAGCCACCGAAACAGCCCCGTGCGCCGAGGGCACCCAGCACCAAAAACAGCGGCTGACACCCAGCGCCTCGCCCAAAGCACGCGTGGCAGACAGCAGGATTTGCTCGGCATCCAGCGAGGCGCGCAGGGTTTGGCCGATGGCATTCACAATGGCTTCCCGCTCCGCGCGGGCCTGAGTGTCAAACAAAAACCGGGCATTGTCCACGGCGAGCGCAATGCGCAGCCCGGCCTGCTCGGCCAGAGCCAAATCTTGGGCCGTGTGGCAGCGCCCGCCTTCGGCATAGGCAAACGTAATCGCGCCCAGGGTGCGGCCCTGCACGGACAGCGGCGCACAGACATACGAGCGCAGGCTCTGCAGGCCAGGCGCGCCCGCGAACGGGGCAGGCACATCGGTCACCAACAGGGCGCGGCCTGTGCGCATCACCTGCGCCGGCCCGGCAGGCAGGGCTGCATCTAGTGGAAAAAAGCGCGTGGCCTGCGCTTGTTCTGGGAGCGAGCTGCTGCACGCGACGGCCATCCGGCGCGGCGCGCCGTCTTCCGCAATGTCAATCGCGCACCAATCGGCAAAGGCAGGCACGGCCAGCCGCGCCACTTCGCCCAATGTCTGCGCGTACTGCGGCGAGGCAGACAGCGCGGCCCCGGCTTCCGCCAGGAACTTCTGCGCGTCCTGTGCCCGCTTCCGCTCGGTCACATCCACTACAAACGCCAGGCACTTGGGGCCGGGCGGCGGCAGCAGCGACGCGCTCACCAGCAGCGCCACCCGGCTGTTGTCGCCTCGCAAAAGCTCTTTCTCCCAGGGCGCGCACACTCCTGCCTGCCTTAGCTCGGCGAGCTTCTCATCATCTATGCTCCAATACTCCGGCGGGGTTAGCGCGCGCCAGTTCATCGCCCCCTGCTGCATTTCAGGGCGCGTGCAGCCGGTCATGGCGAGGAATGCATCGTTCGCATCTGTAATCGTGCCGTCGGCTTCCCAGAATACGATGCCGATAATGTTGGAGTCAGCCACGCGCCGAAAGCGAGCCTCGCTTTCTTCGCGACTGGCTTCGCTTGCTTCGCGACGGGCCTCGCTTTCCTCGCGAGCGGTATCGGCCCGATTTGCCTGCATCTGCGCCCGGTGCAGGCGGCGCACATTTTGCAGCGCGCGGGCGAGGCTTTCGGGGGATACCCTGGACTTTGGCAGAAGGTCGGACGCGCCCGCCCTCGCCCAGTCCCGCGCGGCCTTTTCGTCCGCCGTATCGGTCAGCAGGATCAACGGCGTGCCCAAGCCCCGCCGCTTCGCTTCTTGCAGAAAGGCCGCGCTGTCTTCTCCCGGCGCGCTGAGGTGAAGCAGGACAGCATCAAACGCCTGCGTTTCCAAATACTGCCAGGCTTGCGCCCACGAGGCGGCTTCTTCCCAGCGGAGCGGCAGGCCGGACTGATAGCCCGCCCGGCGGACTGCCTGCCGTTCGCCCGCATCGCTGCCTGCAAGGAGCACATGAAGAATGTCGTCAAAACCAGAGTTTGGCATAGAACCTAATGGAGCCTTGGGTATTTCGCAGATATTCTACCATAGTCTGCCTGCGCCCTCTCCAAAAAAAGCGCGCGCCTGCCGATAATGAGTAGCAGCAGGGGCGAGAATGAAAAGCCGCAGGGGCGAGCGCATGGCCTGCGCCCACGGAGGAGTATCAAATGCAGCCGCGTACCGGGCCGCTTTGCGGAAAATTGATTGTTGTGACAGGCGCCTCCAGCGGGGTCGGTTATGCCGCCACCCGCCATCTGGTGCAGCACGAGAATGCTGTTGTCGTGGCGGTCGCCCGGCGACGCGTCTTCCGGGTGGAAGCCCTGGCGAAAGTGGTGGGGCCTGACCGCTTGTTTTCCGTGACTGCCGACATGTCGGAGCCGGGGCAGGCGGCGTCGCTGTTTGCCATGGTGCAGGAAAAATGGGGGCGCGTGGACGGGTTTGTTCACGCAGTCAACCGCGCCCTGCGGCTGACCGCTTTGGAAGTCAGCGATGCCGAGTTTGATTTGACCATGCAGGTGAACGTCAAAAGCGCCCTGTATGGCGTGCAGGCAGTGGCCCCGCTCTTGCGCGAACAGGGGCATGGAGCGATTGTGATTTATAATCCCACGCCCGAACGCACCGAGGCGTTTGCCGCGTCGGAAGCCGTTTTCAGCGCCGCCGCCTGCGCCTTATCAGCCCTCACCGAAGGCTGGGCGCGGCAGCTAGACGGGACAGGCGTACAGGTGCGCGAAGTGTCGCCCCCGCCGGACGGGGCGGGCCTGGGCACTCCGCACGAGGTTTTGCTGGCGGATGCGCTGGAATCAGTTGGCACTGTGGCCGCCTCGCCTGCCCTGCCGACTGCCAAAGCCTCGTTTCAGCTTTCGGAAGCCTCGCCGGTTGTGCTGTCTGCGCGCGGCGGCCTGTCCCTGACCCAGTTCTAGTGCACTTGGGGAAAAGTCCCTCCCCCCGTGCTTAGGAGTCCCTCTCCCGCGCCTTCGGAGTCCCTCCCCCATGCTCGTAAAACTCGCATTTCCCCTCCCCTAAAGGGGAGGGGTGCCTGTGCCGTAGAATTGATCTCAGTAACAGACGTTCTCCTCTGCCCAGCCTTCAACAAAAGCATAGCCAACAACCGAAGAGATCAACCAAATACGATAGGCACCCCTCCCCTTCAGGGGAGGGGAAGCCTGAGCCGTGCGAAGGCGGGGGAGGGACTCCTAACGCGGGGAGGGACGCTGTGCGAGCGGGGGAGGGACTTCGGTTAGCGGCGAACGGACGCTGTTGTCTGCGCTTTCCCAAGGCGGATCAGGCGCGTTTTAAGCCCTCATCAACGACGGAACAGTTTGTTCCGTCGTTGGTACGCGTTCGTCACCCCCTTAAAACCCCCAAGCTGCCCCGGTACAACGCCCTGCTTTGGCGATTGAACATTGCCGAGCCGTGTGCGTCTTTTCCCTTGCCGATGCTTCCAAGCAGACGCGCAATCTAACCAAGGAGACTTTCCATGCAGAAACAAATCTGGGGTATCGCGGCGGCGGTCGCGGCGGGAATGGTGCTGGCGCTGGGGCAGCCGACTTTTGCCAAAGGAGCGCATGCCGGGGGACGCCTGGGAAAAATGTCGGCGACGCTGGGGCTGACCGATGCGCAAAAGGCGCAGATCAAGCCGATCCTGCAAAGCGCGCGCCAGCAGGCCAAGGCCGTTAAAGAAGACACGTCGCTGTCGCCCGAAGCCCGCAAAGGCAAGCTGCAAGGCATTCGCCGGAGCAGCATGAGCCAAATCCGCCCCCTTCTGACGCCTGACCAAAAGCAGAAGCTGCGGACGATGCGCCGCGGCGGCAACACCCCCGGTGCGTCGGCTCCCGATGCCGCGCCCGCATTTTAGCCCCAACATCCAAATTAAAACAGCGCCCCAACAGCCTTCACTGGTTGCTGGGGCGCTGTTTTGTCGCGACAGGCGGGAACAATTGGGGGGCGCAGCGAGTAAAGATCAGCATGATACGTTTGCTTTTCGCGGCGGCTTTGGGGCTGGGAATAGCCACCAATGCCTGCGCTGCGCCCGCCCCCGCCCTGCGCGACCTGGATGGCAAAATGCAGCAGCCCCTGGCGGCCCAAGGGGCGCGCGGCGTGGTGCTGCTGTTTATCGCCGACGAGTGCCCTATCTCCAACAGCTACGCGCCTGAAATCAGCCGCCTGGCGGCACGGTGCGCCAGCCAGAATGTCAAGTTCACGCTGGTCAACACAGACACGCATGTTTCCGCGAACGATGTCAAAAAGCATGGGCAGGAGTACGGCCTGAAGTGCCCCACCCTGCTGGACCCCACCCATGCGCTCGCGAGGTACGCCCATGCCACGGCGACGCCGGAAGCCATAGTGTACGCGCTAAACGGGACACTGGTGTACCGAGGGCGCATAGACAATCGGTATGTCGGCTTCGGCAAAGCCCGCCCGCAGGCGACCACGCATGACCTGCGCGCTGCCCTGGATGCGTTTCTGGCGCACAAGCCGGTTGCTCAGCGCGAAACCAAAGCGGTCGGCTGCTACATCTGACACGCGCGCGCGTGCGGCATCGGGGGCATGCTCAGGTAAACTAATCTTATGACTATCAAAACCGGAATAGCCGCCACGCTTCTGCTGTCTGCCGCGCTGCTGGGGGCCGCATTGGCCCCGCGCCCTGCCGCGCAAGCGGCGGCTTCTGCGGCCCCGCCCGCCCCGACATTTGCCAAAGATGTCGCCCCTATCCTGTACCAAAACTGCGTTTCCTGCCACCGGCCTGGGCAGGTGGCTCCCTTTTCCCTGCAAACTTACGGCGATGCGGCCCCCCGCGCGCGGCAGATTGCGGATGTCACGCAAAGCCGCTACATGCCGCCCTGGAAGGCCGCGCCGGGCTATGGCCGCTTCCACGACGAGCGCACGCTGAGCGCGGGTCAAATCGCGACATTGAAGGCGTGGGCTGCGCACGACGCGCCGCAGGGGAACAAGGCAGACCTGCCGCCCGCGCCCCACTTTGCCTCGGATTGGCAGATCGGCACGCCGGACTTGGTGGTGAAGATGCCACGTGCATTTACCATTCGCGCCGACGGCCCCGATGTTTATCGGTGCTTTGTGGTTTCGCTGCCCCCCGAAGCGCGGCCCTATGTGACCGCATTGGAGTTTCGCCCGTCCAACCACCGCGTCGTGCATCATGCCATCTTGTATCTGGATCATAGCGGGGTGGCGCGCAAAAAAGAAGCCGCAAGCGGCGGCGTTGGGTTCGAGTCGTTTGGCGGGCCGGGCTTTCTGCCGAGTGGCATTCTGGGTGCCTGGGTGCCGGGAACGGTTCCGCAGGCGCTGCCTCAGGGCGTCGCCCGCGCCCTGCTCGCAGGCAGCGATTTAGTAATTCAGATGCACTTTCACCCTACGGGCAAAGTGGAAACCGAGCAGTCCGAAGTCGCCTTGCAGTTTGCTAAAACACCCCCCCGGCGCATTCTGGCGGGGATTTTGCAGGGCACCTTTGCCCTGAACATTCCGCCGGGCGATGCGCACTATGTCGCCCGCGACTCGTTTGTCGTGCCAATCAACTGCGAAGCTGTCAGCATTCAGCCGCACGCCCACTGGCTTTGCAAGGACATGCGCGTGACTGCCACGCTGCCTGGGGGCAAGCGCGAGCCGATGATTTGGATCAAAGACTGGGATTTCAACTGGCAGGGCGCGTACCAATATGCTCGGCCTGTGCATCTGCCCAAAGGCACGCGCCTGGACATGACCTATGTTTACGACAACAGTGCCAGTAACTTCCGCAACCCCAGCACGCCGCCGCGCCGCGTCCAATTCGGCGAGCAGACAACGGACGAGATGGCGCTGAACGGAATTGAAGTGATTGCCGACAACGAGGCCGACCTGCCCATCCTGCGCCGTGCGGTGGGCGCACACCTGCTGGCCCAGGTGATGCTGGCGCGGGCCGCCGACCCGAATGTCAACCCAGGCCGTTAGACGTTCCTTTTTGCCCTGCCGCGCGAGCACGCGGCAGGGCCATGCCCCGGCTTTCAAGCCTCGCCCCCTCCACTTGTCTTTTCATTAGCATGTTCTTTGCCAGAGGCGGCATGCTTAGAATGTGTGATACAATAACACCGTGAAAGTTTTTCCCCTGCGCCGCTGGTCGGCCTTCGCCTGCGCCCTGCTTGTCTTGCCCCTGTCTGCGCACGCCGCACGCCCTGCCGTGCGGGGCGAAAGCCTGGCATCGCTCCTTGTCAAGCACCAAAAGGCCAGCATGACCGCCTTTGCCCGGCATGACACCGCGCCGACCCGAACCGTCTACACGCTCACGGCGGGCGAAATGACAGGAACGCTCACCGAGTGGATGGCTCCCAAGAAGAGCCGCGTGGAGATGGTGCTCGGCCCGCTGCGCCAGACCGACGCCGACGACGGCGTGACCGCGTGGCAGCAGGATGCAACAGGCAATGTGCGCATTGTGCGGGGGGGTGAGCGAGCCGAAAACCGGGCATCGGAAGGCTTTTCGCTGGACAGCTACGACCCGCTGCGGCGGGGGGTAGGCGGGCGCGTGTCTTTGCGCACAGCCCGCGAGCCGCACACAGGGAACTATGTGCTGGACCTGCGGCCTGCGGTCGGCCCGCCGCAAACCATTTACCTAGACCCGCACACGTTTCTGGTGCGCAA
>JAABUQ010009076.1_pt1 | contig 13631 bp, 15 predicted proteins | sample 5560001 | NCBI WGS metagenome assembly JAABUQ01 (sample SAMN10711888, study PRJNA513371) | rock metagenome | isolation source: Antarctica rocks | place: Antarctica: Victoria Land, Finger Mt nord | collected 2015-12-18
GTGGCGCCTGCCACGAGCCGATCCAGTCCTGACCGTTGCTCTGGGCTTCGCCCGCCCGAACCGCGATCTCCTCATCGTCGTGGGCGGGGATGTCCCGTCCCGTCCGCTCAGTCTGCCTGTTGGCTTGCCCTGTCATCGTTTCGCTCCGCCGTGTTGCTCCAAAGACTCTATTGTACTGCTGTGCCCTCCCTCGTCTTGATCGCGAACATTGGCCCGCATCTCCGGGTCCTGTCAGCGCACAAAAGCAGCTATCCGCGCCCCAACCGCCTGCACCGCGGTAGATACGGCCGCGGCCGCGCCCGACGGCGGCGGGTAGAGGCGCTGGAAGTCAGCCATGGCTTTGGGAAAGCCGATATCCATGCCTTTATTCTGGCTCTTGATCCACTTGTAGTCGCACAGGTAGACGTACAGATCGGCCAGGGTGCGCCCCGGAAAGTGGCGCGGGACGCCGCTGGCGGCCAGCCACTCCGTGATCGGCGCGTAGACATACGCGCGCCACTCCTCCGCGGCCTCCACCGTGCCGACGACCCGGCCGCTGGCGCCCAGAAAGAAGCGGTGTTCGCGAATCTGGCTGATCAGCTTCTTGTACTGACCGACCTCGGTCAACTCGATGTCGGTCAGGCCGGTCAACCGCTCGAAGCGTTGGCGCTCGTTGTGTAGCCGATTGGCGTCGCTGGTGGTCGCCAGCACGAACTGATGCACGATGGCGTCCAGGTAGAGATAGTCCAGCGCGCGCGCTGCGGCGACCCGATGGTGTCCATCCAGCACGAAGTACTCATCGCGCAACGCATAGACCTCGACCGGCGGCAGGGGCACGTCCGTCCGCATTGCGGTGAGGACCGAGCGGTAGCGCGACGCCGTCGTCCCGCTGTAGCGATCCAGGAAATCACCCCGCAGCGCGGCCACCTTCGGGCCAGACACGCTGCCGACGATGCGGCGCACCTCGATCGCGGTCAGACGGGGAGGGAGGCGGTTCAGCGTGCCTTCACGCTGCCGCGCCTCCTCAAAGTTCTTGATCCGTGACATGGGTACTCCCTGACATTTTCTTTTCTTGAACGACGCGCCTCGCCCGCTGTCCGTGCTCTGTGTATGGAAGACGAGCGGCGCCTCTCTAATCGTCGTGGCGACGCTCCGCGGCGAGGTTCATGGAGTTGGGGCACGATCGCCCTCATCAGCGATCTATGCGACGCGCGGGGCGATGGAAGGTTAGCCATCGTTGGCGCTTGGGGTCAAGAGTCATCACGCCGCGGCGCCATGGCGTCCGTGCCTCGTGTAGGGAGGCGGCATCACCGCGCGAGATCGCTGACCGGTCGCCGCGTCGTCGGACACACCAGCGATGGCGCTGCGGGCGGTCAGGGCGCGCCATCAATGGCGCCGGGTCAGGGGGCGCCATCAGCGGCAAACGCCCTGACAGTCGGCGCCTGTGCCGTCTGGCTATGCGGGTGTCGCGCATTCTCGCGCGGGGGAAAACCTCTCGTCCAGGGACAAAGGGCATCTTTAGGGTCGGCAACGGGTTTGTGTATCGCCGACACTAACACTGTAGCATGGCGGATGGTCAGCGTCAAGCTGCTAGCCCCAGTCTCAGGGTCTGTGTGTTGTCGGACTGGGAGCGCGGGCGGCCCGCCCGCTTCTGTCGCAGCCACGCGGATCGGTGCGCCAACCGTCGTGGGCGCCAGCCGCGCTCCCGCCAGAGCACTCCACGAGGCGGGCGGGCCGCCCGCGCTCCCAGTAGTGTGCTGTAGTGCCCTCGGCCCTGCCCCTGACCGGGATGTCTACCCCAGGCGCTGGCGCGCGCTGTAGCGCCGCTGCGCCTCCCGCTTCCGCTCGGCCCGCGCCGACTGCTCCGGCGGCGCCTCCGGGGCGGCGAGTCGCGCGACGCCGGCCTCCAGGAGCGCCTGAACCGTCGGCTGCCACGTCACCTCCGCGCGTAACCACTTGGGTTGGCGTTCGGGCAGCCGCTCGACGATGCGGACCGACGCCACGAGCCCTCGCACGAACAGGCGCAGCCCCGCGCCATCGCCCCGCGCCAGGAAGGCGTCGATGAGGGTGGAGGCCCCCATGTCGGCCAGCCGTCCATGCAGCGCGTCCGGGGCGTCCGGGGCGTCCGAGGCGTCCGGGGCGTCCGGGGCGTCCGGATCGTCGACCGCGAGGCGCCGATCCGCCCCTGGCGTCCACGGGGTGGCGCGCAGCCGCCGCACCTCGCGCAGCAAAGCCTCCTCGGCGACGCCTCCCGCGTAGCCCATGGCCGTGTGCGGCGCGCCGCTGACCCCCTTGCGCCGCTGGTACCAGGAACAGCGGTAGAACAGATGGGGGGCCTGGTGCGAGGGGGTCATGGGACCGCCGCAGGACGCGCAGACGAATAGTCCGGCGCCCAGGGCCGCCTCGTGCTGATGGTAGCTCGGCCGGGTGAATGCGGCCGCGCTCCGCTCCGCCACGCGCTCGAACGTCGCGCGGTCGATCAGCGCCGGATGCCGTCCCGGCGCGAGGAATTCACTCCCCGGCCCGGCGCGCTCGTAGCGGCCCTCCGGTCGGTGGTTGTAGCGCACCAGCCCGCAATAGAGCGGGTTGCGCAACAGCGCGTGGATCGTGGAGCAGATCCAATGGGTCCTGCCAGGCGGTGGGGGGATGCGCGGGTCGCTGTTCAGCCACTCGACGAGGCGGATGCGCGACCAGCCACCGGCCGCGTAGCGCGCGAAAATCTCTTGCACGATGGGCGCATACACCGGATCGGGGGCCAGCAGGGCGCGCGGACATCGCCCGGCCTCGGGCACGGGCGCGCCCGCGCCCGAGGCCACGCGCGTGTAGCCCAGCGGCGCCAGCCCCTGGTGGACGCCAGCGCGCGCGCTACGCTCCTTGGCGGGGCGGATGCGCGCGGCCCGGTAGGCCGAGGTTGGGCCGTCGCTGCCCTCTTCCACGGCTCTTCGGCCGTAGGCGCCACGTCGGTCGCCCGCCGCATCGCGGGCATCGCGCCGCCGCTCAATCGTCCGGCGCGGCATGGTCTCCTCTCTCACCGTCATCCTCCCCAGCCCGCGGCGCTTGCGCCATCCATGGCCGTTCGTTGGCCTGTGTGCGTCAAGGCGCGACCGCCGCGCTTCTGCTGGCGTGGGTGGCGCTCTGCTCTCTCCTCACATCGCGCCGCGCCGCCCGCTCGATGCCCAGGAACGCCGCCCACGACGCGGCGCAGAGCACGGCCGGGAGCAGAAAGACGCGCGGGACCCCCAGCAGGGGCACGGCGGCGCTCCCGATGAGACCGCCCACGATACCGGAGACGTTGAAGGCCGAGAAGAAGATGCTACTGGCGGCCCCGGGGCGCTCCGGGTTCAAGCGCTGCGCGTAGGTCATGCCGAGGCCCAGCACCACGGCCACCACGCACGCGTCCAGCGCCTGCGTCGCGTACAGTTGCCACAGTGCGGTGCTCGACGCGACGCAGGCATACTCGATCGCCGCGATGGCCATGCCGCCCGCGATGAGCCGGCCAAGTCCCACCCGCTCGGCGAACACGCCGGCGAGCGGCATGGCCACGAGCTCGACGACGGGCGAGATGGCCATGATGGTCCCGAAGGTGACCAGACTGCCCCCCAGGTGCGCGGTGACATGGATCGGGAGGTAGGTGTTGCGGATTGTCTGACCGCTCAGCACGAGAGCGCACAGGGCGGTGAAGGCGAGGAGGAGGGTTGGACGACGGCCGGTCTCCGCGGGCACGGCCACGGCAGTGGGCGCGGGTATGTGCGGCGGGACGGCGATGGCGAGCCCGCGCAGGAGGACCAGGCAGAGCAGATAGAGGCACCCCGCGGCAATGAAGGCGGCGCGGACGTTCGCGACGGTGGCCAGCGCGCTGCCCGCGAGCGGGCCGAACACGAAGCCGAACGACCAGCCGGTGCGGATCGTCGTGTTGATGAGTTGCGGCTGGACCTCCCCGTGGCGCGTCATGACGTCGTGCAGCGTCGCGTAGATCTGCCCCATCAGCGCGCCGCCCAGGCTCAGGAACACGGCGCCGACCGACAGGGTGAGCCAGGGCAGGGGCGAGAGGGCCAGGACCAGCCAGCCCACTCCGACCCACGCCGTGGCCCCGCGGATAAACGGAAGGCGCGAGCGCCAGTGATCCGAGCGGCGCCCGATCAGTACGCCAAGGAACAGGCCCGGCAGCGCCGCGCCGGTGAAGAACAGGCCCGCCGTGGACAGCCCCACGCCCACGTCTTTCACCAGGTAGAGCGCGATGAGAGGGATGCCCGACGAGGTGGCGAGCGACATGAGCGCCATCAGGAGCAGAAACGTGCGGTACTCCTCCGTGCGCCACACACGGGTGAGCAGGGCAAAACGCGGCTGCGCGCGCGGGCGCCGCGCGGCGCCCGCGCGCGCCTGCTCCCCAGGGCGCTGCTCCGTTACCACCGCGTCACCGCCTCCTATCTACGCTTCTGTATCGATATATGTATCGTTACAGAAAGAATAGCAGGCGGCGCGATGCGGCGCAAGGGGTATGATGAGGCATGGACCCTATCGAGACAGGAGAGACGACGAACCCGGCCGCGCGCGCGGAGCGGCCCGGTCGGCGGCCAACGCTCAAGGACGTCGCCGCCGCGCTGCGCGTATCGCCGATGACCGTCTCCAACGCCTATAATCGCCCCGACCAGATCGCGCCCGCCACGCGCGCGCGCGTGCTCGCCGGGGCCGCCCGCCTGGGCTACGCGGGTCCCGACCCCACCGCGCGCAGCCTGCGCCGGCGCCGCGCCGGAGCGGTGGGCCTGCTCTATGCCGGCCCCCTCTCCTACGCTTTCTCCGACCCCGCCGCGGTGCTCTTCCTGCAAGGTGTCTCGCTGGCCACCGAGGCGGCCCGGCTCGGGCTGCTCCTGCTGTCCGGCTCCGCGCCCGAGGATACCGCCCTCGTGGCCGAGGCGGCGGTCGACGGCCTCATCGTGTTCGCCCTGGCCGACGATGACCCGCTGCTGAGGGCGGCGCTGGGGCGCCGGCTGCCGCTGGTGCTGGTGGACCAGCCGGCGCCGGCGGGGGTGGCCAGCGTCGGGATCGACGACGAGGGCGGCGCGCGGGCCGCCGCCGCGCACCTCGTGGAGCTGGGGCGCCGGCGCGTCGGCGTCATCTCCCTGGGCTTAGGGCAGGGGACGGACGGGGGCGGCGGTCCCGCCGACCCCGAGCGGCAAGCCGCCGCGACGCATCCGGTGGCGCGGGCGCGTCTGCGCGGATACGCCTCGGCCCTGGAGGCCGCCGACGTCCGCTGGGCCGATGTGCCCGTGTACGAGTGCGCCACGCTCGCGCTGACCGAGGGCGCCCAGGCCGCCAGTTGGCTGCTAGGCCGCCAGCCGCGGCCGACGGCGCTCCTGGCGATGAGCGACCAACTCGCGCTCGGCGCCCTGGACGCGGCGCGCGCGCTAGGGCTGCGCGTGCCCGATGACGTCTCGGTGGTGGGGTTCGACGATATCCCGGCGGCCGCGCGCGCGGAGCCGCGGCTCACCACGGTGCGCCAGCCGCATATCGAGAAGGGGCAACGGGCCGGGCAACTCCTCATCGAAGCCGTGCGGGGTAGCGGGCCGGGCCAGCCCGCGGCCGTCATTCTGCCAACCGAGGTGATCGTGCGCGATTCCACGGCGCGGGTCCCCCGTCCCTGACGGGGCACCGCGCGCTGCCGCGTGCGACGGCGACCGACGACAACGTGGGTATCTTCAACAACCTACTCGCGCAACCAGGGTCTATGAATTGTACGGCGCCCTACGGGGAGCGCGGGCGGCTCGATTCTGTTGAAAAATGCGTCCTGAACACAATATGTAGTGGTGATGGCGACGCTCCAAACGCTATATATAGTGGTACAGGCGATTAAATCAACAGAATCGGCCCGCCCGCCTGGTGTGGTGTGCTGGCGGGAGCGCGGCTGGTGTCCACGACGGTTGGCGCGCCGATCCGCCGCGGTCGCGTCAGAAGCGGGCGGGCCGCCCGCGCTCCCAGTCCGACAATTCATAGACCCTGATTGGCGCGGACGAAGCCGTGGCGCGTCTCGGAGAGGCCGTGGCGGGAAGGCGTATACTGGAGGCGTGCGGGCGGCGTGGGCCTCCCGCCGACCACAGGAGGAGACATGACGAACACGAGCCCGAACGACTGGAACCAGGCCGTCATCGCGGAGTTCCGCGCCAACAGCGGCAAGGTCGGCGGCCAATTCGAAGGCGCGCCCTTGCTGCTGCTAACCACGACGGGAGCCAAGACCGGCCGCCGGCTGACCAGCCCTTTGATGTACAACACGGATGAGGATCGCTTGCTGATCTTTGCGTCCAAAGGCGGCGCTCCGACGAATCCGGCCTGGTATCACAATCTCGTGGCCAATCCCAAAGTCACTCTGGAGGTGGGCGCCGAGACCTTTGACGCCACGGCGACGGTCCTGCGTGGGGAAGAGCGGGATCGGCTGTTCGCGCGGCACGCCGCGCAGAATCCGGGGTTCGCCGAGTATCAGGCGAATACCACCCGCACGATTCCGGTTATCGCGCTGGAGCGAATGAGCTAACCTTAGCCTAACCCAACAACACCCGTAAGCACACGTAAGCACACGTGCGCCACTCACACGGCCTGCGAATTGTCGTAGGCGCGCGGACGTACGGGGAGCGCGGGCAGCTTGCCCGCCTGGACCCAGCGGGCAAGCTGCCCGCGCTCCCAGTCGTCCCAGACCTTCCGCACGCTAACGAAAAGTCGTAGGCGCGCAGAAGGTCTGGGGTTGGATGGCAAAGAGACGGGGAGCGCGGGCAGCCCGCCCGCAGCGGTGGCGCCCACGGTCACCGGCGCGCATAAGCTGCCGCGGGGCCAGGCGGGCGGCCCGCCCGTGCTCCCCGTCATCCCAGTACTTTTGCGCGCCAACGACTTTTCACAGACCCTGGCGCCGCTCAGCGGAAAGCCGGCGCCACCTCCTCGGCAAACAGCCGCAACGCGTCCAGGTCGAAGGGTACGCCCGTGCCGATCATCCACTGGGTGACGCCGATGTCGGCGTAGCGCCGCACCTGCGCGCGGACCTCCTCCGGCGTGCCCAGCAGCCAGCCCTCGCGTTCGTCCTCCAGGCTCTGCCCGTGGCTCCGCGCGATCGCCGTGGCCATTGCTTCCGCCTCGCCGTGCGTGCGCGCGATGGCCATCAGCGGATGCACGGTCAACTCGATCTCGCCGGGATCACGCCCGATCTCCGCGCACGCCTCGCGCAGGAGCGCGATGCGCCCGGCGCAGTCGTCGGGCGAACCGATGCCATTCCATACGTCGGCGTGCCTGGCCGCGATGCGCAGCGTCCCGCGCCCATTGCCGCCGACCATGATCGGCGGGTGGGGCTTTTGCAGCGGCTTGGGCTCGCACGGCGCGTCGTGGACCGCGTAGTAGCGCCCCTCGTAGGTCGTACGCGGCTGCGTCCACAGCAGCTTCACAATGGTGAGCGCCTCGTCGAGGCGCGCCAGGCGCTCGGACGCCGGCGGGAACGGTAACCCATAGGCGCGGAACTCGCGCTCGGCCCAGGCCGCCCCCAGGGTGAACTCGAGGCGGCCGCCGCTGATCAGGTCGACCATCGTCGCGCTCTTGGCGAGCGTTGCCGGATCACGGTAGAGCACCCCGTTGACCAGCGCGCCGATGCGGACGCGTCGCGTCTGGCAGGCCATCGCCGTCAGGGTGGTCCAGGTCTCAAAGCACGCCCCGTCGTCCGGCCCCGAGAAGGGCAGCATATGGTCGAAGTTCCACACCGCGTCAAAGCCCAGATCCTCGACCGCGCCGACGGCGGCCTGGTAGTCGGGCCAGGTGGTGCGCTGCGCCTGCAATTGCACGCCGAAGCGCGGGCGACGGGGCGCTGCATCGGACATGGTACCGTCCTCCTTCTTTGTCGACGTCTAGCCGTCCAGCCCCGACGCGTTGATCTTCGCGGGCTCGATCTTGAGGATCACGCGCTGCTCACTGGGATTGCGGAACGGATATGTTTCTTGCCCCAGATACTTCTGTGCCAGACGGTCGATCTGCTCGTCGGCGCCCTCCGTCGTCACCTCGACCACACGTCCGCGCACGCTGGCCACGCGGTACGCATTGCCCGGATCGATGACGTTGACGGCGACGCGCGGGTCGCGCCGCACGTTGCGCACCTTCTGGCGGCTGTCCGCGGTGTTGATCAGGATGTAGTGCCCGTCCGTGTCCACCCACGTCTGCGTCACCTGCGGCGACCCGTCGGGCATCAACGTCGCGATCTGGCAGTGGGCCGGTTCGCGCAGCAACTTCTGGAAACCGGGGGATAGAGTCTCGGCCATGTGTCTCCTCCTTCAAACGAACAAGCATGAGTAGATGGGTTAACGCGTACGACCGGATAGGTTGGTGGGCCGCGTTCCGTCGCTACCCGCTGCGATCGGGCCCCGCGCGCTCGACCGTGACGCGTAGCAGCACGCGGCGCTCCCGCTCCATGGCCCGCCGGTAGTCGTCCCAGTCGGGATGCTCACCCCCCACCGCGCGGTAGTAGTCGACGAGCCCCTCCATGGCCTCCGGCAGTGGCACGATCTCCGTCGCGCCGTCGACCTGCACCCACGGACCGAAGAATCCGTCGTTCATCACACAGAGAGACGCGCGCGGGTCGCGCCGCAGGTTGCGCGTCTTGATCGCCGTCTCGCGCGTGCTGATGACGATCTTCCCATCGCCGTCGGCCGCCGCGACGATCGGGCTCATCTGCGGCCGACCGTCGGCGCGCCGCGTCGCCAGCACCGCGCGGCGGTTCTCGCGCACGAACCGGAGCGCCTCCTCGATCTCCATCTGCCCCTCCCCATAACTATGACCTATGGGTTCGCCTTAAGGCCAGCCTGCGACTGACGTCGCATGGCACATCACGAACACTAAAGTGTCTCACCGCGCGTTGTCGTCATGGCCTCAGCCGTCGTTCTTTGCCATGCGACGTCAGTCACAGGTCAACGTCACGTTGTCATACTATCGTCGAGGGCCTGCCCCTTGCGCTATCCTGAGTATAGTATAGATGCTCGGGTGCTATCCTGAGTAGAGATGACGTAGGCTGGCCCGGGTCAGCGGATTAGGAGGATGGGATGGCGCAATTGTCTCCAGCCGTGCGCGCGTTTCTGGAGGAGCTCCGCTTCTGCGTGCTTGCCGACATCAACGATGACGGCACACCGCATCAGACCGTGCTGTGGTACGAGTTGCAGGGCGATACGATTCTGATGAACACGGCGAAGGGGCGGGTCAAAGACCGCAACCTGACCCGCGACCCGCGCGCCTCGTTCTGCGTCGAGGACGGCTACCGCTACGTGACGATCGTGGGCGCATGCACGCTGCAGTCGGAAGACCAGCAAGCGGCCCAGGCCGACATCACGCGCCTGGCCGTGCGCTACCATGGTTCGGAGCGCGGCGAGGAGATGGCTGCCTCTTTTGCCAAAGAAACGCGCGAGACGATCAGCCTGCGCATCGACAGCGCCAAGGTCGACGCGAACGGCTTCGCATAGGCGATCAACTTCTCGTCTACGTATGGCCGTGACCACGCCCCGTGAATACCAGTTGCCCACTGCCCACTGCCCACTGCCCACTGCCCACTGCCCACTGCCCACTGCCCACTGCCCACTGCCCACTGCCCACTGCCCACTCCAGAGAGGACACTATGTCTACCATTGGGTACGCCGCGATGTTCGAGCAGTTCGCGCCGAGCGACCTGTTGCACTATTGCCAACGGGCGGAGCAAGCCGGCTTCGCGTCGGTGATGGCGTCCGACCACTTCCACCCCTGGACCCCGAGCCAGGGACAGAGCGGCTTCGTCTGGTCATGGCTGGGGGCGCTCGGGGCGACGACGGGGCTGCGCTTCGGCACCGGCGTCACGCCGCCGGGCCCGCGCTACCACCCGGCGGTCATCGCGCAGGCGGCGGCCACGCTTGAGCAGATGTTCCCCGGCCGCTTCTGGCTGGGGCTCGGGGCGGGCGAGGCGCTCAACGAGCATATCACCGGCGCGTATTGGCCCGAGGCCCCCGCGCGGCTGGAGAAACTGAACGAGGGCATTGAGGTCATCAAGCGCCTCTTCTCGGGCAAGGTCGTCAAATACCGTGGCCAGCACTGGACGTTGGAGAGCGCGAAGCTGTACACGCTGCCCGCGGCGCCGCCGCCGATCTACGTGGCGACGTCCGGACCCATTCAGAGCGAGCGGACCGGCGCGACCTGCGACGGCATCATCATGGTCGGCGCCGCCGACGAGAAGATCGCCGGGCTGCTGGCGCGCTTCGAAAAGGGCGCGCGGGAGGCCGGCAAGGACCCGTCCACGATGCCGCGCCTGATCCAGCTCCACGTCTCTTGGGCCGAGACGCGGGAGGAGGCGACCGAGAACGCCCTGCGCGAGTGGCCCAATGGGGGCATGGCCTTCCCCAAGGCCGACATCCGCAACCCCGAGGACTTCGCGGCCATGGCCAGCCTGGTGCGCCCGGAGCACTACCGCGACCGCATGCTGATCTCGCCCGACCTCGAGGAGCACCGCGCGCACCTCCAGCGCTACGCCGACCTCGGCTTCGACGAGATCTACGTACACAACGTCGGGCGCAACCAGGAGGAGTTCATCCAGGCCTACGGCGCGCACGTCATCCCGGCGCTGCGCTCCACTGGACAAGAGCGCCCCACCAGCGCGCCGCAGCCGATAGCAACACCGTCATGACCGCTCCGGCCGACACGTCCACGCGCATGGATTTTCTGGCGCTGGCGCGCGGGCGGCGCTCGGTGCGCGCCTACGACGGCCGCCCCGTCCCGCGCGCGCTGCTGGAGGAGTTGCTGGAGGCGGCCTGTTGGGCGCCGTCGCCGCACGGTCGGCAGCCGTGGCGCTTCGTCGTGCTCACGCGGGACGCGCCGAAGCGCCGGCTGGCCGACGCGATGGGCGCGGAGTGGGAGCGGCAACTGGCGCTCGACGGCCAGCCAACGGCGACTGTCGCGATGCGTTTGGCCGCGTCGCGCCAACGTATCGTCGACGCGCCGGCCCTCGTGCTGGCCTGCCTGTACCTGGGCGACCTGGACCGCTACCCCGACGAGGAGCGCGGGCGCGCCGAGGAGATCATGGCTATCCAGAGCCTGGGCGCGGCCCTGCAGACCCTGCTGCTGGCGGCCTTCGCGCGCGGCCTCGACGGCGGCTGGATGTGCGCGCCGCTGTTCTGCCAGCGAACCGCGCGCGCGGCGCTCGACCTGGACGACGCGCTCGTCCCGCACGCCCTGCTCACCATCGGCTACGCCGCCCGCGACCCGCACCGGCGCCCCCGCCGCCCGCTCGATGAGCTCGTCGTGCGCTTCGATTGACCGACATTGACCGACGTAGTGAGGTATCGTGATCGGGTACGCTGATAGTGTGACAACTCCGACGCCTAAAAGCGACGGCTTCTCAAGCAACGTATGCGGCAATCCGCTGCGTTGGCGCTTGAAGGCCATGCCCTGGCCGTTTTTCCTTGATGAGTATCGCGCTGACCTGATCGCGCGGCAGCGACAACCCACAGACAGGGCACTCATGCCATCGATCCTTGAGTTGTTTGGGGACGCGCTCTCCGCATACGCAGGCCTGACTCGTGCTATAGGGGTCGACCGCGATGATCCGACGGCCAGCTTCTTCCGCTTTGCTCGTCAGGATCGCGATAAATTGTCCCCACGCCACATCGTGAATCGCTTTAGCAAGATGACGGTTCTTGACCATGTTCGTGATCGTCAGGTCTTCGTGATAGATCGCATCATTGGCGTCCACGAGCGTCCGTGCCGTCTTGTGGTGGAAGTCGCGGCGGGCATTGGCGACCTTCTGGTGCAGCAGCGCCACGCGGCGCCGTACCTTGCTCCGACGGGCACTCCCGCGCTTACAGCGTGCCAGTGCCCGCTGAGCCACGCGCAGGTGACCGCGCGCCTTCTTAAAGGGGCGTGGATTCTCGACCGTCGCACCGGTATCAGTGGTCAGAAAATAGGTCAAGCCCACATCAATGCCGACGCTCTGCCCCGTTGCAGGCAAGGGCGTGATAGCGCCAATGTCGCACGAGAAGATGACGTACCACTTATCACCCTCGCGCTTCAGGGTAACGGTCTTGATCGCGCCCTTGATCGAGCGATGCAGTTTCACCTTGACTCTCCCGACACCTTGCAGTTTGAGTCGTCCATCGGCCAACGTGCATCCGTCGTTGTAGGAGGGAAAGGTGATGCTGTCAAAACGGTGATGCCCCTTAAAACGTGGGAAACCGCCCTTCAACCCTGCTCTCATGCGGCGATAGAAAGCATCGTAGGTGCGTTGAGCGCGCCGGCAGGTGGCTTGGAGCATCGAGAAGTTGACCGTCGCCACGTCGGGACACTCCTGCCGGATGGCCTTGAGTTGATTGGCCTGGTCGTAATAGGTCAAGCTCTTGCCTGTCGAGCGGTAGCACGCGCGGCGCTCTTCCAGGCACGCATTGTAGACCTCGCGCGCGATATTCAGTTGCCCTTGCATCGCCCCGCCCTGCCTCGCCGTCGGGTAGAGCCTGTACTTGTAGGAGCAGCGCATTTAGACGCCCTTCTGCGCGTCAATGTAGCGGCGCACCGTTGCCTCAGACACCGTGCCCACCGTCCCGACGTAATACGAGCGCGACCAGAGCGAAGGCAACCGCGACTTGAGGGTCGGATAACGATCGCGCAGAAGGCGCGACGTGTAGCCCTTGAATTGATTGACGAGAAACTGCACCGGCAGCGTGGGATCGCTCTCCACAAAGAGATGCACATGATCAGGCATCACCTCAAGAGCATGGACGGTTGCATCCAACGCGCTCGCCTTCTCTCGAATCAATGTGGCGACATCCTCCGCGACCGCACCGGTCAACACAGCACGACGGTATTTTGGGCACCACACCATGTGGTACTTGATGCTATAGACGGCGCCTTCGCTACGCCGGTAACGCGTTGTTGTCATGCCTACAGTATAGCAGATATCTGCCAACTGTCTACGATTATAAAGGAGGGGCGCGCTTCCTCCGTCGCCTAAAGTCGACGGTTCCCGCGCGCGTTTTTTATGGATGTGATACGTGTTGTGGCCCTGGCCGGCGGTGTGGGCGGAGCCAAGCTGGCCGAGGGCCTCTACGGCGTCCTGCCCCCCGACCACCTGTCCGTCGTCGTCAACACCGGAGACGACCTCGACCTGTACGGCCTGCGCGTCTGCCCCGACCTCGATACCGTGCTCTATACCCTCTCCGGCCTGGCCGACCCGGTCCAGGGCTGGGGCATCGCGGGCGACACGTTCGCCACGCTTGACCTGCTGGGCCGCTACGGGGCGCCCACATGGTTCCGGCTGGGCGACCGCGATCTGGCCACGCACATCCGACGCAGCGAGCTTCTGCGCGGCGGCGCGCGGCTCACCGCGGTAATGGATGGGTTGGCGCGCGCGCTGGGTGTCCGCGCGCGACTGCTCCCCATGTGCGACGAGCCCGTGGTCACGCGCGTGCGCACGCCAGACGGAGTGCTCGACTTCCAGGACTACTTCGTGCGGCGGCGCCACGGCGATCCGGTCCTGGGTCTGGAGTTTGCCGGCATCGACGCGGCGCGCGTGACGGACGAGGCGCGCGACGCGGTAGCCGGGGCAACGGCGATCGTGCTCTGCCCGTCCAATCCCTTCGTCAGCGTGGCCCCGATCCTGGCCGTGCCCGGCCTGCGTGATCTCCTGC
>JAABUQ010009079.1_pt1 | contig 13625 bp, 14 predicted proteins | sample 5560001 | NCBI WGS metagenome assembly JAABUQ01 (sample SAMN10711888, study PRJNA513371) | rock metagenome | isolation source: Antarctica rocks | place: Antarctica: Victoria Land, Finger Mt nord | collected 2015-12-18
GCGGGGTTAGGGGTTGCAGAAAGTTGCTAGGAGGCGGCAGAGGCGGACTAATTCGAGGGCGTGGAAGCGAGGGAAATTCAGGCAGAGGGGGTGGAATTATGATTGGTGGCGGAGCATCGGGGCGAGTCAGCGATTGCGTCAGCCTTGGCCCCGGTAATAAATCGGCGGCAAGCGATGCCCCCGAAGGCAGCGGGTTGCCCGTTTGGGCTCGCACTAAGTCTGCTTGAAAGCAGACTGTCAGCAGGACTAAGCTCAGCTTAAAGCAGCCTCTGCTTAAGCTCAGAGCAAGTTGATTTGACATAGAAATTAAGTGTCTAGCGCACGAATATTTAGATCTTCGACTGCTAGTAAGTTATACTTGCGGCCTAGTTTATGTGCTGTTCGATAGTGAAAAAAATATACGCTCTTTGAAGGTTTTTTCTCAGTATTCGGCACACAACTACGAAAGCTCCAGGTTGTCTACATGGAGAGAATTTACAGGAGACATTACAGCATTGTCAAGTCAGATCAAGTCAGACCAATGAAGGTCAGAAGTAAAGATGAAAATAGTCTTTTGCGACAGAAATTTTAATCTGATTAAAACTTTTCAATCACAAACTGCTCGCGGTCAAACACAGGAATATTATTCCCGTCGAACTCAAAAATCCATTGTTCGTAGCGATCGCCAAGGTTTTGAACCGAAACGAATTTGCACCCTTGCAGGTATTCCATCTCTGGTTCATCAACTAAATTATCGCTCTGTTTAATCCTCTGCAATCTGAACGTAAAATTGGAGAATGTTTTTGAGAGTAAGTTTTTGGGTATCCAATCTATTTGCCCTAATGCGTTTGATTCTGTCTCCAGGTGTGACGACAAAAACTCAACCAAAAGCTGTTTTTCTTCCACTCCCCACTTCTGAACTGCCCTGAGCAACTGATCTCGCTCTTTCCCCACCACTATCTCTACATCAGGCCAGGAATTGGCTTGTCTGAGCAAGGCGGACGCATACTCAGGAGACAAGACTACTTTTCCAGAACTTCTTAGTGCCTCGTAATCTGCTCTAATGCCGTTTGCATCTGCTACATCAATTATCTGACCAATTTTAGTCGAGCGCAGCTTCTGCCGGTTCTTAAGCGCATCTTTAATTTGGTTTTCGACAATTTTCTCCAGTCTCGGCGCTTTCAAGTCTAAGGTGAATTTTTTGATATGCGATTCTATTTGCTGGACGTAATCTTCCGCATCCCGAAGCTGCTTAATTTGTTTCCAAGGCGGCGTTATCGATTGAGAGGCGGTGGAGTCAGAGTCAGCAAGGCTAGTTAGCTCTACTGGCTTCGTCGGTGCAACGGCATCCTGAGGAACGGCGGTGGTGGGTTCAGTTGAGGCCGAAGATGCTTCAGATAATTGAGGAACCTGATGGACGGGGAAAGGATCGATCGCTTCCTCCATCGCCTCCTGTTCGGTTGACTGGGGAGCGGTGGAATCAGCTACTTCAGTTGGCTCTGCTGCAACGGTATCCTGAGGAGCGGTGATGCTTGCCGGTGGTCCTGCAATCGCCTCAGCCGATGATTCGTCATCATTCGCCTTGATCGTGGCGATCGCTTTTTCCACCACAACCGATGCATTTGCGGTGGTCTGTATTTGCGCTTTTAACTCAGCTATCTCCTGCTTTAAAGAGAATTCAGTCATTTCTACGCGCTCACGCACCCGCTGCTCGATTTCTCCCTCTATCCCTGCTCTCTCGTGGCGGCGCTCCTCAGCTTGCTGCTCCCACCCTGCAGCGTGCTCTAGCACCTGGCCAACCGTGCAATTCTGCAACTTTTCTTCCAGCCAAGAACCAGGTTTATCGCCCAAGTTGGCGTGCAGTGTGAAGTAGAACGTGCCGTCCTCGCCATTGAGGCGCTGCTTCAAGACCGCCTCGTCGTAATTAGGCGCTGCCTTCTTCCGCCTGGACTGCCTTGGCATCACTTCGTTGATGAAGTTTTGTATCAGTTGGGAAGTGATATTTATCTCCTCTCGCAGTCTTGCCACCAGCGGGGCGTATTTTTTCGTCCGCAATTTGAGAATGGTGAAGGGTTCTAAATCGCGGAATACCACAGGGTCAAATCCCCGGAATATTTTTGCTATCTGCAAATAAGGCGTCGCCTCATTCCCAAACCAGCCCAGAACCTCTCTCAGCCAGACCCCCCACTCCTTTCTGTTCAGTCGTTCCTTCATAATCAAGAGCAGTTTGGCCTGGCGCAGAATCCCCTCAGCGCTCGTCACTGCAATTTCCCTCAGCTGAGCAGCTACCTGGGCTGCGTGTTCCTGGTAGTCCCTGCGGAATTTGTTCAGGGTTTCTGGGGCTAGAGCTTGGGGAAGATTTGGGGTAGGAGCGATCGCGACCTGATCAACCGGATTTTGCTCCTCTATTACTCTGTCCCCTGCAACCCCATCCTCTGTTTGTGCGATCGCAGATGCCTGCGCTTGTAGTTTTTGGGCAAATTTGGCAGAGAGTGCGCTTACCTCGTCTAGTGGCTGGAGGGCAACGCAGGCGGCTGTCTGTGTAATCATTGAGAAACCTCAATTCATTTGTGGGTAAGGGAAGCGCTTCAAACTTTGGTCGGGGAGAGGCGCTTTCTCTATGCCTATTATTGTAGAGTGTCTGCATACAGTTGTCAAATGTCTGTAGACAAAGTACAATAGGATTAGATTTGGAGATTGGCTTATGAACACAGTGCAAGTTAAACGAGTTGTGGAAACCGTTCATGATTTCCCAGGATTGGGGCAGCGGATACGTCAATTTAGGGAAAAGGATGAGCGCTCGTTAAGCGAGATCTGCCGTGAGTGTGGTATAAGTCGCTCCTACTGGTACCAGTTAGAGGGGGAAGATTTGCGCTCGCCTGCTACAGAAGAAGTTATCCGCAAAGTAGAGGGCGTATTAGGGGTTGACTTAGGGGTGCGTTTCAATGATTGAACCCGATATATTCAATCCCTTGGGGCTTCCTTCAGTTTCTCTTGAGCAAAAGACAAGATTGCCAGAGATAGCAGCAGTTTACTTCGCAATCGACCCTGAAGACAAAATTCAGTATATTGGAATGGCGCTAAATCTTCGCGAAAGATGGGTTGGGCATCACCAGTTCAACCGTTTGAGAGTAATTGGGGGAGTGAAAATTGCATATTTAGAAATCCAGGATCGAGATGCTATATCAAAGTTTGAGAAGGCTTTCATCTCCCTGTTTAAACCTCCTTTGAATGGCGAATATTATGATTCTAGCAAACCGTTAACGAATAACGGAATGGGCTTGAAGGTTAGACGCATCGTCAAGCAAGAGGTTGATGTTCCAGGATTGGGAGATCAGATCAAGAAAGCTAGAGAGGCCAGCGATCGCGCAGTTACGGAATTGGCGAAAGCATCTGGCATTTCCCGCAACTATTGGTATCAGTTAGAAGCTGAGGCTGTATTGGGCGGGGTAGCAGAGGAAACCCTTCGCAAGATCGAGGAAGTACTAGGGATTGATTTTGGGGTAAAATTAGATGTTTGACCCTCTTGCTATCAATCCTCTATCACTTACTTCTGTATGCTTAGAGTCTTGCCACCAATTACCCGAAACGCCTGCAGTTTACTTCGCAAAAAATATAGTGAAGGTATGGTCTGGGACGTTGAGTATACTGACGAGTTTAGTTCTTGGTGGCAGACTTTAAAGGACGGGCAGCAGAATGATATATTAGCTGTTGTGAGTCTACTTGTAGAAAAAGGACCCTCTTTACCTTTTCCTTTCTCCTCATCTGTCAACGGTTCCAAACACGCTCATCTGCGCGAACTGCGAGTTCAAAGCAGTGGCAGACCTTTGAGGGTTTTTTACGCTTTCGACCCCAGGCGCACAGCTATTTTACTGCTCGGCGGTGACAAGACTGGAAATGATCGCTTCTATCAGGAATATATTCCCATAGCTGATCGCCTTTATGATATCTATCTAGAAGAAATTAAGCAGGAGGGCTTGATATGAGCGGACATCATAAATTCACTCAGTTGACTCAAGGCTTTTCTCAGCAACGGCAAGCTAATATTTTGCGTCAGACTGATTTGCTGAGGTCAGAAATGGCTTTAACTGAACTGCAGCAAGCATTTCAACTCACGCAAGCCGAATTAGCAGAGTCACTCCAGATTCAACAATCTGATGTCTTCCACTTGTCACAAAGTACAGACATATATATATCTCACCTACGACAGGTTATCGAAGCTATGGGGGGTCAGCTTGAAATCATAGTACGTTTCCCTGAAGGTGAGGTAAAGATTACTAATTTCAGTCAAGAATAAACGGACCCTTGAAAGGGGGGGGCTAGAGCAATCGGGGCAGGGAAAAGCGGCGATCCGGCTTCAGCCGGACGCGCTTCGCTTCACTACTCTTAGCAACCGAGGATTAGGAAGAAGCGCGATCGCGACCGCGCTTCGCTTCGCACGACAAAAGCAGCGACTGGAAGGCGCAGGCGATGATTGAAAAGAGCCAGCGGAAATAAGGCGACTGGGGATTGGCAAAACCCTAGTGGGAATGGCAGGTGGTAGGCTGGAGCCAAGGGATAGCTGGCGTATAGGTGGGCGCTTGAGCGACAAGACCGACTATCTCTCCTTTAGCATTAGTCTCAAAGCCAGTGGCCTCAGTGATCTGGGCAGGATTTGGATCGGCATCGGCTGGATCTTTGAGGGTAGAAGTGGCGGGCTCGGATTGGGCGGATTGGGCGGATTGAGTGGATGCGGTTCGCCAATCTTCCACAACCGTCTCATCGCCTTTGGGATCTTCAGGGCTGGGCGGCAGTCCACCGCTACCAGTAACGATGAATTGGCTGGCGCGTGGCCCTACGGAAGCGGGGCAACCCTGTGCGATTAGGCGGATGGGATCGACTGCCACTATTGGCAGGAATGCGATCCCAAGAGTGGAATTGTTGACCAGCGTGTTGAATTGCACGGTGCCGTTTATCCCATACGTTGAACTAGCAGAGATAACACTATCTGGAGAGCGGAAGAGTCCTTCTGTGTTGACTTGGATATTGCCTCCCGGCCCTCCAAAGGCATTGGCTTTGATGGTACTCGAATCAAGCGCCTCCAAAGTGTCACTGTTGAGAATGATGTTGCCACCGTTCTTCGTACCACCTAAAGCACTAGCGTCAATGTAACTGCCGTGCTCTAAGCGGAAGTCTCTGGCGCTGGCAGTGATGTTCCCGCCTTCACCTCCGTTTGTATTAGCAGACAAAAATCCCCCATTATTTAGGGTGAGATCGCCTGTAGAGAGCTTTAAAAGTCCAGCATTGCCTGTCCCAGTAGTATTGACGGTAATCCCTGAGTTGTTTGAAATGATAGTTTGCTGTGGGTCGATAGTAATATTCCCACCCTTACCTTGACCTCCAGCAGTTGCAGAAATAATACTGTTGTGGTCTAAATTCAGATGGTTAGTTAGATGTAAATTGATATCTCCTCCAGAGCCGTTAGCAGTTGATGCTGTAATGCTACCCCGATTATCTAGGTTAATAGAATTGGCATCAATTTGAAGTGACCCAGCGCTCTCAGTGCCATCATTTCTAACGGTTATTTGTGCCCCGTCTAGAACCCTTAATTGCCCGGTATTGATGCTAATGGAGCCAGATTTTCCATTTAAAGTGTTAGGCAGGCGAAATAATTGATTATAAAAAGGATCTGCAATATTAGCCGATGAAATTATTAAAGTGGGGTTGAAAGAGCCAGATGGTGAACCACTGACGTTAACAGAATCGCTAGCGTTTATACTGATGTTACCAGCAGAACCTGATGCTAATGTAGAAGAGTCTAATCTACCCCCATTTTCAAGTATTAACTTTCCTGTATTAATTACTACATTGCCAGCAGTGCCAGAAGAGGTAGTTGTAGAGCCTGTAAAGCTTGGCCAGAAGCTATTAGAAACAGAATTCTCAATCGCGATTGGGATAAATCCAGCTACTTTAATATGATCGGAGGCATTGAGCGTAACATTGCCTCCGTTGCTAGAACCGAAATTTAGCGATACAACAGCACCTCCACCTTCAATATCTACTTTTTGGGTTGACAATGTTATATCACCGGCATGCCCAATTCCACCAGCAAAAGTACCAAGCCAACTACTTGAGAGAGCGCTTCTCCCCAATGGATCACCAGTAATTCGTGTTGAATTTCCTACAGTTAGAGTTATATTCCCTCCCGTGCCGTCTGTTACAGTTTCACTTCCAATAGTACCGGATTTTTGAGCAACAAAATTATTTGCAGAAATCAGAATATCTGCTCCTTTTCCCGTCGCAAAATTTTGTGAAGACAGACCTCGCCCTAATATCGTTTCAGGACTGTTAGAAATATTGAAATTGCTAATTCCATTTATTATAAAATCCTCCGTTGCGTTAACACTTATTTTACCCGATGAGTAGCTGCCAAAATTTGAAATTAATATTAGCGATGCGTCTGTTAGGCTGACATCTCTAGCTCGTAAGACAATATCACCATTTAAAAAACCACTTGCATCTAATAATGCCTGTTTTTCAAGTTGAATGTTTTGAAAAATTTTTACTGTATCGTAGCCCAAAAACAAACCAGCAGGAGTTGAGGTAATGCTAACATCCCCAGAATTAACACTGCCTATTTCGATTCGCCCAGATGGAGCCGTCACAATACCTCCGTCAAAAGTTACGTTTCCACCCACTAAAGCAATAGTTTTCCTAGGTGCTGTTCTTAGCCCTGTTAAACTTTGACCTGACCCTAGAATGGGAGCGCCTAGAAATGGACCTGCTAAAAATAGATTGTGACCGCTTCCTTGTACATCAATCGAACCTGGACTACTACCAAATCTAAGCCCAATAGGAACACTAATTGTCAGTAAAGGAACGGGTTGAGGGGTGGTGGCACTAAATTGACTGCCATCAATTAGTTTAATATTATCGGCGGTACTGGCTAAAAATGAGCCGCCGATATCCAAGTGAGCATTAGGGCCAAAGATAATTCCATTAGGGTTAATAAAAAATAAATTAGCCACACCCAAAACTCCTAAACTCCCATATAGTTTAGAAGGATTAACTCCGGTTACTCGCGTCAGAATGTTGGCAATGCCCATTGGATTGCTAAAATAAACTCCCCGCCCTGCCGCCACATTAAAATCTTGAAAGCTGTGGAACAAAGTTGTCCCTCGAATGGCTCCACCTGATATCAAGTCGCTTGGTGTTCCTTTAACCGTTTGATTTGGCATTCTTGTTGAACGTTCGCTTCCAAGTGATCTATCGGGAACAACCTGAGCTTTAGCGCCGGGGACAGATAGTAAGAAAACAAGATTAAGAACCAGAACACATTTAGTGTAAAAATAATAATGTTGCATGACGTTCAATGAGGATGGCTGTCTATACTATGACCCACTTTGGTATTATCTGTCCCAGTTCTGCTGGACATCTTAACCCTATGACCACGTTGGGACACGAATTAAAACAACGTGGTCATCGTGTCACTCTGTTTGGGCTGCTTGATGCCCAATTTCAAACTCTCGCAGCAGGGTTAGACTTCTGTGCCCTAGGAGAAATATTGTATCCACATGGATCAGTTGCGCGAGAGTTAAAGCACTTGGGAGAAATGAGTGAGACTGATGCACTACTGCACACTATTCATCTGTCTACCAAAGGAGTAAATTTTAATCTACAAGAACTACCAGGCTCTGTCAAGGCAACAAATGTAGAAGTTTTGCTAATAGATCAAAGCACGTTTGAGGGAGGAACGATCGCAGAGTTCTTGAAAATTCCTTTTATTACGATTTGTAATGCCCTGGTGCTTAATCCTGATATAGGTGTTCCCCCACCCATCATTCCACCATTCATTCCAACCCTCAATTCATGGAATTACGATTCATCCTGGTGGGGATATTTACGGAATTTAGTAGGTTATGCTGAACTTGGTTTGCTTGGAATATCCCTTATAAATGCGATAAACAAGTATCGTCAACAATGGAATCTACCTACATACATTTCTGTTTATGACGAACTGTGGTCTAAACTAGCTCAGATAAGCCAACAACCGATTGAGTTTGAGTTTCCGCGTAAATCTTTGCCCTACTGCTTTCATTTCACTGGACCATGGTCTAATTCAGCTTGCCGAAAACCTATTGCTTTTCCCTATGAGAAATTAACAGGGCAACCGTTGATTTATGCCTCCTTCGGAACTGTTCAAAACCGCTTAATGTGGCTATTTCATAGCATTGCTGAAGCGTGTGTAGGAATAAATGCCCAGTTGGTGATTTCTTTAGGTAGCTCGGAAAACACAGAGTCATTACCCAATTTGCCGGGAAAGCCCCTGATTGTGAAATATGCTCCTCAACTGGAGTTGCTTGAAAGAGCTTCTCTGACGATTACCCATGCGGGGATGAATACTACTTTGGAATCTTTGAGCAACGGAGTACCGATGGTAGCAATACCGATCACCAATGATCAACCAGGAGTGGCAGCACGTATTGCCTGGACAGGAGCAGGGGAGGTGGTACCGCTGTCAGACTTGAGTATTCCTAAGCTCAGATCTGCTATAAAACGCGTGTTGACCGAAGACTCTTATAGGCAAAACGCATTTAGGCTACAAGAGGCAATCCGTCGTTCAGGTGGAGTGAGCCGAGCTGCTGATATTGTAGAACAGGTCATCGCTATGGGCAAGCCAGTATATTGATAAAAAGAAAAGCCGAGGAATTCATGCGAAAGTTTCTCCTCAAAACTTAGCTCAAATTGAGTGATACCAAATTTTACTGTAAGAAGAGAATTTTGGCTATAGCTTCAGGGGTATCAGTTGGGTGGCGTTGCCCTCACCCATACAACAAGTGCGAGCCCGAAGGGGCAAGCCGCCCTTGGAGGCATCGCCTGTCCATGGGAATCGGCACCAAGAGCCCCGAGATCAACCTGGACATTATTGGACAACCCTCGTCTAGGATATCTGTCGGCACCTGTAGAAAAGCGCGCATGTTTTCGGGGGGAAGCTTCCCCCCGAAACACTGCGTATGTTGTTAAGGGTTGTCCAATAATGTCAGGTTATGTGATAGACACCGTCTACAATGCTTATGCAGTAAGCTTTTCTATAATATTTTGTTTACACAAAGTACACAATAAAATCATGGTCAGTCAAAGTCAAAACAGTCAGAGTCCCAAATATTCGAGAAATTGTGGACTTTGTGTTTCTTGTGGAAAGTATAATTTAACTTATTCCACAATTATAAAAACCCTGCCAAAAGTTTTTGTTGTTGTTGTTGTGTAAGAGAATTTTTTAATCTCACATAAGTCAAGAGTCTTTGTAACCCCTGCTCTACGACTGTGGGATACACCCGCCAGTAGACCAATTTGTCCTGATATGAGTCGTGATATTTCTCCTGGAATTTCCTGGAAACTATTGCTTGATACCTGTTTGACCCAGTATCCAGGAAAATAGTGCCATCCTGTGCTACTACCAGGGTGGCAAGGAGTTCCCCAATTGCTTGATAAATGTGTTCGGTTTCGGACATTACTCGGTCGAGTGCTAACTTTAACTACCTTACACCAGTCGCACATCTAAAATTGCGCTCCGCCCTGACTCAATCGCGTCAATCCCAGATTTCAAAATGCTCAATCGAGCGAATCAAGCAAGGCATCAATACCCTCGTCATCGGGGTCAGAATCTGATAGATTGCCATCAAGTACCGACTCCTGGGTTAAAAGAGCGAGGCGATCGCTTAGAGTTGAATAAGCTTGCAGCAAACTGGCATACTGCTGTTGCAGGTTGGCAATCTCGGCAGACATTAACTTGATGTTAAGATCTGCAAGTTGTTGGCGAAGGAATTGGAGTTCTCGGAAGATTTGTTGTTGTCGGTGCTGAATTAGGCGCTCAGATTGGGAGCGGTTAAAAAAGTTGAGGCAAATCGATAGAACCATGGGAACACACGCATATATAAGCTGCCCAGAAGCGACAGCAGCGATTGAGCCAGCGACTAAACCCAAAAGCGATAGGCATTCCGCACTCTCAAGCCAACGGCGACGATTCACAACTCTTGCCCCCGAGAGATGTACGCTCACATTATCGTTGAAGAAGACTTTTATGCATTTCGAATAGTTGGTCGAAAGCTCTAGCACCCACTCATCAAGCTCAGGCGTAAGGATTCAGCTGCTAGCGCGGGAAGAAAACAAAGATTTTCGCCTTTTCAACTCTTGGGCTTGTTGCAAAAAGTGGGAAGGTTTAGTCCTCTAAATCCAATTCTTCATCATTACCTAGAAGTTCCAAATCATCAGCAACGTTGTCCGAGTCTATCAACCCCGAAATTTCTGGGTCTTCCGTATCCAGAAGATCTTCCGGTTCTTCCTGACCAGCTCGCGCCATCATGCGACCGCTGGCTTGCAACCAGTCGAGCAACGTAGTCTTACCACGGGGGGGGCAATTATTGGCGCTGGTTGACTCCGAGGCCGCTGAACTAAAGGATTTCTGTCCATATCAAATTCTCTGTATGCCAAAGTTCATACTAACGAAAGAATTACGGAAACTTGTCAGTTCCAGGCGTGCAGAGCGCTGGCGCTAGCACAGAAGAATTGCGGTAGTGGGGAGGCGTGAATACTGAGGCTCAAGCTCCGGGAGCTTCTCTCGTGAGCGCGATTACTCAAGCGGCAACTGATTGGGAGTAGGCTGGGACTCCAGGTAATCTAGAAATCCCAGTAGTTCATCGTCTGTCAGCTGTTGGCGTGAGGTTTTGCCGTATGTCTGCTTCAGGTAACTACGCCCTTGTTGAGTGTTCCAGTCTAGTCGCTTAAGCTCAGTAGTCGTTTGAGCGAACACTTGTGTCATATTGACTCGTTTCTTCACCGCTGCAACAGGCTCAGGTGCTGGTATAGTTTCCCCATAGCTGTAGTCGGATGAATCCACTGGTTCTTCATCCCCAAAAGGGATCACAACTTCCTCCTCAACGAATTCTTGCCGGGGGTCATACATGTTACCACTGGTGTTACCAGCAACAAGAGCATGAGTCACAGGAGCGCCATAGGGGTTCGTTGCCCAATTAGGCGGAGGCGCTGGATTTAAGGGGGATTCCTCTAACGTTGGCACTGGTGCAAATGACGAAATTGTTGAGCTATTCCAGTCAGATGACGGGGTATTGGCACTGGGTTGTTTGTTTTCTGCCTCAGAGTATGGCAAAGATTGCTTCACCACTGGTTGTGCCTCACTCGTTCCACTTGGATGCCGTGATGGCATTTCTGGCTGAACGCTGGAACTGGCACTGGCATTAGGTAACAGAAGTATCAGCGCTCGACTTCTAGCTCTATCCTCCGCTAGTTCTAGGTTGTCTGCACAGGCCATTCCGGTAGCGCGGGTGATGCCATTAACTTGGACAGAGGCCCGCACGACGAACTTTCCTTCATGAATAAGTAGTAATTCAGAAATCAGGTTGCTCGTTGGATAGAGGGCGAGTAATCGAGCGAACATATAGCGGTTTGCGTTCGGATGAAGTACAGCATCAGCAGGACAATGTCATATAGGGCTTGACTTGCGGTGTATCGCACTCAAATGCAAACCGCTATAGTCGGCTCCAGTTGATTGAATAATGACCGCACGCTCTCTCGTGTTAGCATAGTAATCCCGTTTCAGGCTCAGGCGGATTTTGGAATGACGAGCGTGACTGAAACGAGAAAATGCTCAATTCGGTTTCAGAGGCCAGTGAAGAAAGCTGTCTCTGAATCGATGTTTCAGCCTTCAGATGAATACCATCTCCCACTTATAGGGGAGAGATTTTGACGTGAAATTAAACAGAGAAAATGGAAGCCAACAAGTTTGTAAGACTCAAGCCTAAATCCAGTCAGCCATTAGAGCTAGAAGTCCAACCGGAACCAGACCCAGAGGTAGAAATCCGACGCTCAAGTCAGGCAAAACGAGTAATCCAGCTCAGCCTCCCGCTAGAGTCAAAACAACTCCCAACTATAGAGCCAGAACTAGAACTAGAGCCAGAACTAGACTCAGAACTAGAGCGAGTTCAGGACACAGAGCCCCTGGCGCTCACTTATAAAGCCGAGGCGCTGTTTGGCAGCGGGTGGGGATATAGCCATCTGCTCAAAGAATTCAGGGAATGAATATAGCAGTTCCCATCTAAGTGAGGTGCGCTCAAACTCTTGCCTACAAGCTTTGTAGCCCTTACTCGCATACCTCATCTGCTCAGGGAATGCTATAGACTGATTAACTAACCTTTACTTCTTCCTGTCCAGTTAAAACTTCTTCTCGCGTATTCCAGCGGATGAGCTGCTCTCCATCCAAAGCTTTGATGATTAACTCAATAACTTCCGTACTTGACTTATTGGGATCTTCAAGTGCTCTCTTAATAGTACCCTCGTAGCGCTTGATGGAAGATGGATCTGTAGGCTCACCGCGAACACGACAGTACTCCTGAGTAAGTTTATATCGACTCCAACCCATTTGCTTCAATCTGTCTTGTAATATATCTCTTTTCATTAAGCGTACAGCCATCAGTCCCAACCCCTCTACTTAACATAGCTGCCTATAGGTTTTGCACCTTTTCTAAATGGGACATATACCAGTCCAAAAGTGGTTGACTATCTATTTATAAGTTGGTATAATAGAGACTGAAAAGGCGGTCAGTATTCAGATTAGAGCCCTGGGTCTGACCGCCTGACTCCCCAGAAAATAGGAGATTCAAACTATATGGTACAACTCCTTTCCCCGGAACGGGTAGCCAATGCTTCCACCGATCCAGCCCAGTACGTAGAAGCCAGCGCACCAGCTTTAGCGCCAGTTCCAACAACGCCAGCCCCAGACCTGCTTCAGGGCATCCGAATCGGCTGGCGCGATTTGGCGTGTGGAACAGTACAGAGCATCAGGAGCCTCTCGCAGGCAACGGTCGAGCAGGCGCTGGAGATTGGGCTCATATTGTTGCGGATGCAGAAAGATTTGAAGCGCAAAGAATATTCGACATTCTTGAGCGTCCTGGGCTGGGCGAGCACAAAGGCGAGAAAATTCATCAACCTGGCCAAGACGTTCGCAGGATTTGAGCTGAAGCAGCTGATTGGAATTGATATTACCACGTTGCTCAGCCTGTGTGACAAGCGATATGCAGGGGTGGTGGCGCAACTGCGGGAGGTTGACGAGATTACTAATGAGTTAGTCGAGCATCTGGTCAAGGACAATCGGAAATCCAGTCAGGCAAAGCAAGAGAGGCTCACTGGCTGGAAAGCAAATCGGTCGGGGGGAGGGCGGCGGTACGAGGTGGTGCTGCACTCGGAAGTTGGCTTGTCAATTGAGCAGCAGGCGGCAGAGGAGAACATTCTGCCCCAGAGAGTGATAGAAGAAGCGATTGCACTCCGGGCTATTCACAAGTCTTCAGTCAAGCCAACCGAATACCGTGCCGATACCCAGCCAGAAGAACAGCAGGCGACGGTGGTGGAGGCGCTAGAGCTAGAAACTGATGACGCAGCTCCGGGACAGGAATTGGACTTGATCGAACTTAAGGCAGAGGACGAAGTTGATTCGAAACCTAGCTCGCTTGTAGCAGATGGCTCGGATCAATTGACCTCTCCCCCTTTTGAAAAAGGAGGATTCCAAACGATATTGCTCCGGGGTCTAAAGACACCCTACGCAATAGTTGCTTACGATATGTTTTTACACAATCGTTTCGGCAGAGTCAACGCTG
>JAABUQ010009080.1_pt1 | contig 13624 bp, 12 predicted proteins | sample 5560001 | NCBI WGS metagenome assembly JAABUQ01 (sample SAMN10711888, study PRJNA513371) | rock metagenome | isolation source: Antarctica rocks | place: Antarctica: Victoria Land, Finger Mt nord | collected 2015-12-18
ACTCGGCGGCTTCGGGTCGTACACCGGCGGGGGTAACCCGGCGGCCGCGCTACGCGCCCCGGCGGCACTGGCCGTGGCGCCGGGCGCGACCTCCGGGACGACCACCGTCTACGCGGTCGACGAGGACAACAAGCGCGTGCAGGTCATCGTGGGCGACCGTATCGCGGGGCAGCGGGGCAACGGCAGCCCGGGGGCGTCGGGACTGGGCGACCCGGCGGCGGCCGTAGCGCACGATGGGTCACTGGTCGTGCTCGACGCGGCGCGGTCGCGCCGCGTGCGCTATCAGGGCGCCGGCGCCGAGGCCTCCACTCCTCTCACGCCGGGTATGCCCGGTGTGCCGCTGGGCCTCGCCGCCGACGGCCGCGGGCTCGTCGTCGCCGTCGTCGACCCGCTGCGCGGCACGAGCAAGCAACAGCGTCTCACGGTCCGCTGACCAACTCGCGCTGGCCCGGAGGACGTAAGGCGGCCAGGTCCGCGCCCCCTCCTCGGTCTCATGCTCTTCCGACGACGCTCCCGGCGCACCCGAACGACGCTCAGGCGTCATAGTCTCCGCGTGATAGGCGGCGCGAAGGCTGTCCGGGAAACCTGGGCGGCCTCCGTGGCGGGGACGCGCCCTCGTAGGGGCGGCGCGCCCCCGATTGTGGTGGCAAGCGCCGTGGGCCTGGCCCTAAAGGGACCATGGCAGGAGACGGACCCTGAAGGGTCTGGCTGGCCGGCCACCGTCGGCGGTCATGCGCGGATTGCTCCCGTGCAGACCTTTTAAGGTCCGGTCCCTGCCATGGTCCTTCAGGGCCAGGCTCCGGTCACAGGCGCGGGGCTAGAATTCGCGGACTGTGGGGTGACAGCATCGAATACCTTAAATCTAGTATACTAAGAGTAGATCCTTATTCTTGCCGGTAGCGGAATAGGGTCTTTTAGTGTCTTTTTCTAAGGATCGTAAAACCTCTATGTCGCACTACTCCGCTCGCCCCGACCTCCGCAACATCGCCATCATCGCCCACGTCGACCACGGCAAGACCACGCTCGTCGACGGCCTGCTCAAGCAAAGCGCCTCACTGCGCCGCGGCGAGGGCGGCGGCACCCTCATTATGGACTCCGGCGACCTGGAGCGCGAGAAGGGTATCACGATCCTGGCCAAGAACACCGCCGTGCAGTACGGCGATGTGACCATCAACATTATCGACACGCCCGGCCACGCCGACTTCGGCGGCGAGGTCGAGCGCGTGCTCAACATGGCCGACGGCGCCCTCCTACTCATCGACGCCGTCGAGGGTCCCATGCCGCAGACGCGCTTCGTGCTCAAGAAGGCCTTCGAGATGGGGCTGCACCCTATCGTGGTCGTCAACAAGATTGACCGCCCCATGGCGCGCATCGAGGAAGTACTCTCGCGCACGCAGGACCTCTTCCTGGAACTGGCCACCGAGGAGGAGCAACTCGACTTTCCCGTGATCTACACGGTGGCGCGCGAAGGTACCGCCACGACCGATCCGGCCATCCCCGGCACGTCGCTGCAGCCGCTCTTCGAGGCCATCCTGCGCCACGTCCCCGCCCCCGCGGTCGACCCCGCGGGTCCCTTCCAGATGTTGGTGACGACGCTCGGGTACGACAACTACCAGGGCCGCCTCTCGGTCGGGCGCATCGCGCGCGGGCACGTCGAGCCGGGCAACACGGTCGTGCATATCGACCGCCACGGCCTGGAGCGCCGCGCCAAGATCGTCAATGTCTACATCACGCACGGCCTCGAACGCGTTTCGGTGGACAAGGCCACGGCCGGCGACATCGTGGCTCTGACCGGGCTGTCCGAGTCGGGCATCGGCGACACCATTACCTCGCCCGACGCCCCTGACGCGCTCCCGCCCATCGCCGTCGAGGAGCCCACGGTCAAGATGACCTTCGGCGTCAGCACCTCGCCCTTCGCCGGGCGCGAGGGCCAGTACGTGACCTCGCGCCAGATCCGCGACCGGCTGATGCGCGAGTTGGAGACAAACGTGGCGTTGCGTGTCGAGGAGACCGAGACCGCCGACACGTTCCTCGTGTCCGGGCGCGGCGAGTTGCACCTGGCCATCTTGATCGAAACGATGCGCCGCGAGGGCTACGAGTTTCAGGTCTCGCGCCCCGAGGTCATCACCAAAGAAGTCAACGGCCGCAAGTGCGAGCCGGTCGAGCACCTCGTGATCGACACCGTCGAGGACCACGTCGGCTTCCTGACCGAGAGCTTGGGGTGCCGTCTGGCCGAGATGGTCAATCTGCACAACGACGGCGCGGGCAACGTGCGCCTGGAATACACCATCCCCACGCGCGGCCTGATCGGCTTCCGCAACCTGTTCCTGACCGCCACGCGCGGCAACGGCATCATGGCCTCGCTCTTCCTGGGCTACGAGCCCTGGTACGGTCCTATGAACGCCACGCGCAACGGCGTGCTGATCGCCTCGGAGGGCGGCACGGCGCTCTCCTTCGGCCTGGCCAACGCGCAGGAGCGCGGCACGACCTTTATCGAGCCGGGCACGGATGTCTACGAGGGCATGATCGTGGGCCTGAACAAGCAGGAGAACGATCTCTCCGTCAACGTGTGCCGCGCCAAGCAAAAGACCAACATCCGCTCGAGCACGGCCGAGATCTCGGTGCGCCTGACCCCGGCCACGCTTCTGAGCCTGGAGCAGTCGCTCGACTTCGTGAACGAGGACGAGTTGGTCGAGGTCACGCCCAAGGCCCTGCGCCTGCGCAAGCGCCTGCTCGACGCCAACGACCGCGCCCGCGCGCGCAAGGTCGCCTCGCTCGCACGGGCGTAGCTCCTCCCCCATTCAGGCTATTGCCCCGTGGGACAAGGCCGTCTACCCTGAACTATAAAGACTAGCCTCCCCATAGCGTCTAGCCCTTGCCTCTTTCCCCCTCGGCAAGGCTAGATTCGGAACGGAGCGGTGACGATGCGGTACACGGTGCTCGTCGCGGACGACGACGAGTCGATCCGCGATCTCCTCCTCGTAGTGCTTACAGAGGCGGGCTACGCCACGATCGAGGCCGACAACGGGCGCAAGGCCGTGGAGCTCGCGGTCGAGCGCCGCCCCGATGCCGCGCTCCTCGACGTCATGATGCCGGTGATGGACGGCTTCGAAGCTTGCCGGGCTATCAAGGCCGATCCGCGCACGGCCGACATCCCCGTGCTGCTCCTCACCGCCCTCGCGCACACCGAGCAGAAGGTACGTGGACTCGACGACGGCGCCACCGACTATATCACCAAGCCATTCGAGAACGCCGAGCTGTTGGCGCGCCTGCGCGCGGTCGTACAAGAGAAGGGCCGGCGCGACGCGCTCGCCGCCGAGGCCCTGGTCGACGCCCTCACCGGCCTCACCAACCGGCGCAGCCTGGAGCGCCAACTCGATCAACTCCTGGCCCACGCCGCGCGTGTCGAGGAGCCGCTCTCCGTGCTCCTCTTCGACGCCGACCGCTTCAAGAGCGTTAACGACACCTACGGACACGAAACGGGCGACGTGGTGCTCACGACACTGGCGCGGCGTGCGCAGGAATCGGTGCGCGCCCAGGATGTGGTGGGCCGCTTCGGCGGCGAGGAGTTCCTGGTCATCCTGCCCGGTGCGGGCAAGACGGCCGCCTACGCCGCGGCCGAGCGGCTGCGCGCCCATGTGGCCGACACGCCGATCGCCACCTCGGCCGGCCCCATCGACGTGACGGTCAGCGTCGGCGCGGCGACGGCGTACCCCGGCATGGACGCCGAGCGCGGCGCGCTCGTCACATCGGCCGACGCGGCCCTCTACAGCGCCAAGCGCGCGGGGCGCAACCGCGTCGCGCACGCCGATGGGCAGCCGACCGCCCCGCTGGTCATGCCCGAGGCGCCCGAGCCGGCCCGCGCGCTCCTCGCGGCGCTCGCCCTGGTCGACCAAGCGGCGGCGGAGCGAGCGCGGGAGGTCGCGCGGTTGTGCTGGACGATCGGCGGCGCGCTGCGGCTCTCCCCCACCGAGCGGGCTCGCGTCGCCGTGGCCGGCCTACTGCACAACATCGGCGCGCTCGCCGCTGCCCGGCCCGTCCTCGTGGCCGCCGGCCCCTACGCGTCCGAAGAGCGGCGCGACCCCGACCGTTGGGAGCGCCTGCGTGTGGCCGAGGATTTGCTGCGCCGCCTACCGTCGCTGTACTCGGTGGTCGACTTGGTGTGGGCGCAGGACGAGTGGTGGGATGGCTCGGGCGGCCCGCGCGGGCTGCGCGGCGAGGGCATACCGCTGGGCAGCCGCGTCATCGCCGTCGCCGCGGCGTACGACCGAGGCCGCCATAAGGGCGCGGGTCACGACCCCGCGGCCTCGCTCCGCGCCGCCTCCGGCTCCCACCTCGACCCCATCGTCGTCGACGCGGCTCTGCGCGCCCTGCCCTGAACGGCCTACGGCCGATGTCAGATGGCCCGCGGCATTAACCTGCGACTAAAGTCGCATGGCAAACAAGCGGCGACTAAAGTCGGCGCGGCGCGCGACTGTCGGCGGTGTGGCGACAACACGGGCGGCTCCGTTGTCCGCTCGGCAAGACACGTAGGGGCGCCCGCGGTTTGCCATGCGACGTCAGTCGCAGGCCCCTACCCGTCGGGCGCCGCGCTGGCTGACGCTGCGCGCCGCGCTGGCTGACGCTGCGCGCCGCGCTGGCTGACGCTGCGCGCCGCGCTGGCGCGGCGCCCGGATCTCGGCCACGTCGGGGCGACGTCGGCCGCGTGGCTGCGCGGCTACGCCCAGAGGTCGCCGGCCCGGCACATCGTCGTCACGACACCGGATGTACGCGTCCCCCCCGCGGTGGCGACGACGTATCGGGTGCTGCGCACGGCCCGGCGCCGGCGGACGACCGCATCGACGGCCTGCCCGTGCCTACCGCCCCCGAACTGCTGGCCGAAGTCGCCCAACTCGCCCCGCGCCTCTCCCTCGACGCCGCGCGCGGCTGGATGCGCCGGCTGCTCGACGACGCGACGCCGGCGGAGGTCGCGGAGGCGCTGGCGGGGCGCGGGCCGGCGACGCGCGCGCGGGCCGGCTACATCGCCGAGGCCTGCGGGGCGGAGGCCCACGCCGCGGCCATCGCCGCGTTGGGCGACGTAGGGGCCGGACCGTACTACACTGGGCCGCGCCCCGGCGCGGAGGGGCAGGCGAGCGGCGTGGCGCGCGCCGAGGAAGCCTTCGCGCCGCGCTGGCGGGTCTACGACACCGGGCGAGTGGCGGCATGATGACCGAGGTGGCCTTCCGTCGCTACGCCCACGCGACGGGGGCGGCGCGCGATGTCGCCCTGCTCGACGTGGCGCAGGACTACGTGCTCGAATACATGCGGCGGGAGGGGCTGTTCGAGGACACGCTGGTTTTCAAGGGCGGGACGGCGCTGCGCAAGTATGTCTTCGGGACCGACGGCCGCTTCTCCGGCGCGCGAGGGCCTACTCCGGCGGCAGCAGGCCCCGCTGGCGGGCGATGGCCACCGCGTCGGTGATGGCGCTGACGCCCAATTTGCGCCGGATGTTCTTGGCGTGTTTCTCTACCGTTTCCGGTTCGCGCTTCAGGCGTCCCGCGGTGTCTTTGTACGTTAGACCCTGGGCGAGATGGATCAGGACGCGCAACTCGCTACGGCTCAAAGGCTCGCCGACCGGGATGACGGCCTCCGGCGCGGCCAGGGCGGCTGGCGCGCTCACCTCTTGGAGGGTGCGGAGGAGCGTGGCTTGCTCATCGAGTCGCGTCTGGAACTGGAACCGGGTCGTGAGATCGTGGCCCAAGGCGTACAGCAGGGACTGGTCCTGTCGTGTGTAGCACTCGCCGCTATGTTTGGGGCCGCAGCAGATGACAGCCTGCGTGCGCCGGCCGTCGACGATGGGCAACAAAAACAAGGGGGCGCCGGCGACGGTATCCATGACCGGATGGGCCGGCGCCGGGGTCGCGAGCAGAGCCCGCGCATACTGGATGACACGCTCCAACGTGGCGACCGGCGCCGCGTTCCGGGCGTGGACGTGCAGGTAGTAGTCGTTCGCCGTGAGCAACAGCGCGAAGTCCAGATCGAAGATCGTGACCAGGTGCGTCACGACGAGCGGCCCCAGAGTGTGGGGCGCGGCACGCGACAGGTCGGCGCTGACCCGGAGCACGACGTCGGCCGGATCGTATACGTCGCGGTAAAGGATGCGCTCGGCGCGCCGTGTCAGCCATGGCCGGACGCTGAGGGCGGCCAGCGCCGTGAGGACGCTCGCCGCCGCCGCCGTCACCGGGGTCGGCCAGCCCCATCGCCGCGCGGCCATCGTCGCGAACAGCCCCGCCACGATCGCCACCCCGGCCAGCAGGATGACCACCACCAGGATGCGTAAGGTCCGCCGGCGCAGCAAGCTGGTGATGCCGAAAACCTCGGCGCGCACGATGGCGGCGCCGACGCAGAGAGGGAGCAGCGCGAGCGCCAGGATACTCACCTGGGGCGGCAGCAGATCGTGTCCGACGAGGAGATTCGGTAGGAGATTGAACAGGGCCAGGGGCAGGAACCCCAGGATCAGGCCGAGCGCCAGCCACTGAAGTTGCTCCCGCTGCGGCGTGGAGCCAGGGCGCAGCCACATCCACGCCAAGCGCGCGCAGGCGGCCACGATGTAGGTGGCGAGCAGCGCGTCACCCGCGGCCGACACAGGGGAGAACAAGGGAACAGGACGCCACCAACAGAAGGGGTAGAGCAGCAGAGGAATATAGGCTGGCAGCCAAAGCGCGGCGTGATAGCGCGGCGGGGCCGTCGGGCTGGGGAAGACGAAGGTTAAGGCGAGCAAGGCCGGACCGAAGAGGGTGAGGGTCACGAAGCACAGCGCGATGGCCCACGGCGCGCCATGGAAGCCGACGGGGACGACGCCCAGGGCGAGCCCGATGAGTAGACTCATGCGCCAGAACGCCCATGCGGCCGGGCGATCCTGGCCCCGTCCCTTCGCCAGGATTACGCCGCCAAACAGCAAGACCGCCAGGCCCACCGCGGAGACCAGGAGATCCAGCGGGTCCACACGCGTCGCGTCCGGCCCCAGGACAATGCGGCCGGCGCCCTGGCGTAAGACTACGCCGGCCTTGGCGCCGTGCCACAGCAGGCGGCCCACGATGGTCGCGCCGGGCATGACGCCTGCGCTCCAGGCCGGCCCGTTCGGCGCGACCCAGGTGACAGCCGGCAGCCCCTGCGCGCCGCGCCCGCTGGACAGGTCGAGCGTTCCCGGCGTCCATAGGGCGGCGTACACCGCCGCGGCAACGACGATCGCGGCGCCATAGGTAGCGAGGAGCGCTAGGCTGCGCGCAGGGTGGGAGGCAGAAAGGTACATAGGGGCTCCGTTCTAACGGAAGCGGGAAGGCGCCGGACGATGCGCGCGGCGTCTTCCAGGAAGCGGTACATCAGCACCCAGGCGGTGGCCTCGACCAACTCCGGGGCATCGGGATAACACCGGGCGAGGATAGTCGGAAACGTCTTGCGTCCGGTCTGCTTATCCTCCCCGAGATCGGCCAGGTCGTCCTCCAACTGCGCCGCACACCCCAGAGCCTGCCCGAAGCGGCCCGCGAGGGCGACGGTGCGCCACGGGGCGCCGGCCAGTACGGCCGCGCATTGGCAGGGGATCGCCGCGAGCGCGCCCGAGCGGTGGCGCAGGACGGCCAGGACATCATCGTGGGAGGCCGTCGGTGAGCGGCGCAAGGCATAGTCTCGCGCCTGCGCAGCGCAGACGCGGCGACTCGCGCGGGCTAACGCCGTACTAGCCCGCGCGCGGCGCTCCCCCGGCAGGTCGAGCCGCGCCACTGTCTCCTGGGCCAGCGACAACAAAGCGACGCCGGCCGGGAGCGCGTCCGTGAGGCCCTGCTGCAGCGAGGGGCTATGCGCCCGGTCATACACATCGTCGACCAGATCGTAGCCCGTGACCAGGTATTCACACGCCACGGCCGCGCGCAGCAAGGTCTCATGGCGCGGGGCGCCGAGCGCGTCGATCCAGGCCAGGAAGAGGCGCGACCAGACGGGATTGTCGCTGTAGAGCCGTCCCGATCCGGCCAACGCCTCTAGACAGGTGCGATGGACATCCTGCGGGAGGCGCGCCTCCCGCAGGATGTCATGCCCGAGCTCAGTGACCGTGCGCATGGGCGGAGCGCGGGGCAGGATGCCAGAAACCGAGCGGGCCCGTGGCCGCGAGCGGACCCGTGGCGCGGTGGCGCTCGGCGAGGTGGGCCAGTGCGGCGTCGAGGGTATTGTCGCCGGTGACCGGCGTGGCGCACGGGTCGTCCAGGACGGCTTGCACATGAGCGGCGAGCGTGGTCATGTCAACGAGGGGCATCTTCTACCTCTTTCCGGCGACATCGGTGACCATCTACGGCATCAACGCCTGCCGAGGTCGCGCGCTGCCATTGTATAACAGCGCGATCAACATGGCTACCCCAAAATAGGCCGTTGCCGAGGTTTCAGGTGCAAAAGTACGGGTTTTTGCCCCCTGTCGCCCGTCACAGCCTCATGGCGGCGACGCAGGTACGGCTTTTTGCCGGTCCGTGGAGGCGAAAGATATGGGTTTTAGCAGTTCCCCTACGCCGGTGGGTGTGTCATGATAGAGGCGCATCCGCTCGACGCCGAACCGGCCGGAGGCGCTGCGACGGGGATGCATGACAACTTCAGTTCAAGTAGACAACGATCATGGCCCGCTTCACACTCAAGTCCGTCCTCGTCGGCGTTGCCCTCGTCGCCACGCTCGGCTCCGTAAGCCTCCCCAAGGCCGTGCAGGCTCAAGCACCGCGCGTTCATTTGGCTTCACGGGGCTGCACCCTGACGGTAGTGGATCTTCACGGAACTGATCCGGCGACGTGGCACGCCCCCCAGCCGAGCGACTGCAACAACGCATCGAACCCCGATGCGCCCCGCAACGGCCTGGCGCCGAGCAACGGCGTGTCGCCGGATCAATCCCCTGACACGAACTGCAGCCCAAGCTCCATGTTCTTCTACTCGGACATCAACAAGGGGGGCCAAACACTCTGCGTCAACGGGTCTGGCTGGTTGGATCTCGGCGGCGGCTCGTGGAACGATACCATCAGCAGCTTCGTCAATGGCAACACCTTCGCTGGCAACGCCTACGAGAACAATCAGGCGCAAGGGCTCGGCGCACACATCCCGGTCTACTTCCGCGGTAGCGTCATGGACCTCCGCAACACCGACATCAACGGCACCAACTACGGGAACTGGAACGATAGGATTTCGGAGATCTGCGCCGACGGCGCCGGCGTGGGCTGCCCGCCGAGGTCATAGTCCGGCCGATGGGAAAGGGCGTCGGAAGCTTCTTCATGATAGCCTTGACCAGAGAGAGGGGAGGGTGTGAGGTAGTAATACCTCATCCCTCCCTTCGTGAGCTAGCTAAGTGATTCATCCGGCAAGTCTTTCACCCTTCTCCAACGTGCTTACGACGAGCATTCACGCGTCGTTACCGCACGAATTGGCCGCTGTACGCGATCATGAGGGCGCGGACAAAGCGTGCTGGACTTGGCGGATGAACCACTAAGCACCTGACCATAAGTTCAGCGTCCTTTTAGCTCAACAGACCATGCCAGACTTCTGGTGACCTGCTTAGTACTACAACGTTAGGATTAGCCTGACACAGCCTGCGACTAAAGTCGCCTGGCAAAGAACGACGACTAAAGTCGTTGGTGCGACGCGTGGTGAGACACTGTAGTGTCCGTGGTTTGCCAGGCGACTTTAGTCGCAGGTCAAGGTCACGTTGTAATATTAGCAAACCGATGGGGCGAATAGGCCTTCAATGATCATGTCATCTAAAGAGGCGAGCTCGGAGGGGACGACTTGAGAATTATCGGCGTGGCAGGATTTCTTACCCTTCTTGCCGTGACGGTCATATTAGTCGTGTTAGTCACGTGGCCGCAGGGGAACCAACTCGGTACACCTGTGGCCGTCGGCCGTCACCCGTGGGCGGTCGCGTTGGATGAGGGAACACAACACGCGTTCATCGTCAACAACCTAAGCAACACGGTCAGCGTGCTCGACTTGACAACTGCAACACTTATGCGCACTGTGCCAGTCGGCCTTTCCCCCAATGCTGTGACGGTGGACACGCGGCGCAGACGCGCTATCGTTACGAACCAAATGCTCACGCCCTCCTCGACCGCCGGTTCCATCAGCATCCTTGACACGGAGAGCGGACGACTTCTTCGCACTATCAAGATTGCCGGATCGCCTATCGCGGTAGCTTGTGATGAGGCGGTGGGACGGAGTTTCGTCGTTCTGGCCTCCGGCGCGATCGTCGTTATCGAAACCAGTAGCGGCGTTCGACTGGCCACGGTCCAGGTTGGACACGCGCCAGCGACCATGGTGCTGGACAGCCGGCAACACCGCCTCTTTCTCACGGATCGTAAGGGTGTGGTGCGAGTCCTTAGCACCCGTACCACGCGGATGCTCATGAGCATCCGCGCCGGCCAATCGCCATTCGCGCTGGCTACGGACGAGCGCACCGGCCACATCTTCATCGGTGATCGCGGAACGGCGCCGACACGCGTGTTCATGGTTGATGGGCACACTGGCCGGCTCCTCCGAACCGTCGGCCTTGCCCCAGGTCTCGATCCCTTGCAAATCGTCGTAGATGTCCGAACACGCCGTGTCTTTGTCATGAATGGCGGAAGTATCAATCGCCCAACCGGTACCATCGTAACCATCGACGCGGATACTGGCCGCTTCGTTAACTCGACGCCGGTTGGCGGCAATCCGTCTGATATCGTCGTTGAAAGCGATACGCAACGCGTTTATGTGGCGAATGCGGACAGCAACAGCGTGAGCGTACTCGACGCACACAACGGGCAGCAAGCGCATGTCGCTCCCGTAATGAACGACCCCGTGCTGCTCGCGGTCGATAGACCGACGCATCGCGCGATCGTAGTCGGCTTCGATTATAATAACGGGCCGCCGCCCGCGCGCAATGCAACGCTCTTCGATCATTTAATGGAGCGATTGCGAGCGATAGGCAGCGTGAATCGAGTGGGCGGTACAGCGCGTATACTCGACACGCATACTTTGCGTTAGGACCTGTCTGACGGTCAATATATAGCGATCGCGGTCGAGTGGACTGTTGCCCCAACACCGAGCCCCGGCATGGCGTAGTGTCGCGCCATACCGGGGCTCGGGATGTGTTGATAATAGATTATGAATCGGTCATGTACAGAGGGATAGCGGTGGTACAGACGGGGAGCGTAAATACTACGGCTGTGAGGGGTGGGGCGACCTCGCCCCAACGCGGGCGGTGGGCCGCGATCGGAGCCGTGCTCCTAGGCACACTCGGAGGGGTGATATGGCTATGGTCCGCGTTGACAGGATCGGCCGCGATTGTGCGCACGATTCCCCTGCCGACGGCGCATGCCGCCGGGAGCGTGATGGTCAACGACCGAGCCGGTCGTGCCGTCATTGCCGGTGAGGGGAGCGTCAGCGTCCTGGATACGCACAGCGGTGACCTCATACGCGCCACCATGCTTGGGGGCAGTTCATTCGGCGCCATGACTATCTCGACGAAGACGAGTCGCGCGTTTATCTTGGGGCGGCGCGGGGGGCTTACCGGCCCCGGCGATCGGGTCAGCGTCGTCGACACGCGCACGGGCCTCGTCGTTCGCACCGTCGCCATCCCCTTCGCGCCGACGGCTGCGGCGGTGGACGAGTGGGGCGGCCACGTCTTTATCGCCTGTGAGGGGGGGCGAAAGGCCAATGGTACCAGTTTCCGGGGCACAGGTACCGTCGTTGAGATCGACGCCCGCACGGGCGCGCCGCTACGGGCCATACCGGCCTTGGTCCACCCCGTCGCCGTGGCGATCGACGCGCGCACGCGGCGCGTGTTCGTCGTCAATGGTGGTACTATTGGCCGTACCGGACCGGGGCAAGGGACGGTGAGCGTGCTCGACGCCGACACTGGGCGGGCGCTATACACGGCCATGGTGGGCGTCGGTGCGGCGAGCATCGCGGTGGACGAGCGATCCGGTCACGTCTTCGTCGCCAACGAAGGCGGCCATACGGTGAGCATGCTCGACGCGCGGACGGGCATCGTACGCAAGACCATCGGGGTTGGCTATCCGACGGGGCTGGCCGTGGACACGCGGGGGGGCCATGTCCTCGTTGCCGACGGCAGCGCGGGGTCAGTGTCCGTGCTCGACGCCGCGAACGGCGCTATCGTCGCAACTGTCGCCGTCGGTGGCGGTCCACAAGCGATCGCGGTCGATGCGCGGACGAGCCGGGCCTTCATCACGGCAACGGGAGTCAACACCACGATACGCTTGCTGCATCACCTCGGGGCGCCTTGGGGGGACGAAGATGTGGGTTCCTACGTGACCGTGCTTGATACACGGGACGGTCGGGTCGTGCGCGTGGTGCGCGTCGCGCCAACAGCGGGCGTGGCGGTGGATGAGCGAGCCGGGCACGCGTTCGTCACGGATTGGGACAAGGATAGCGTGAGCATGCTCGATGCTAGACGCTAGCCTCGCGCGTTTCTCCAGGCTCGGCATGTGCGCCGACCTTGGGCTCGGCGCGCTGCCATTGTATAACAGCGTGACCAACACCGCCACCCCGAAATAGGCCATCGCACGGTCTGTGAAAAGTCGCTGACGGGCGTATCCACTGGGACCGGCGTTTGCGGCGGACAATTCACAGACCGTGTAGGCCATCGCGGGGTCCCAAGGGCAAAAGTACGGGTTTTTGCCCCCCCATCGCCCGTCGCGGCCCCATGGCGGCGACGCAGGTACGGCTTTTTGCAGGTCCGTGGAGGCGAAAGATATAGGTTTTTGCAGTTCCCCTACGCCGGTACGTATGTCATGATAGAGGCGGATCCACTCGACGCCGACCGGCCGGAGGCGCTGCGAGGGGACGCACGAACAAGCCTGCTTGTGCGATCACGCGAAGGCAGTGGAAGCGGACGCAGAGGCTAGCGGACGCAGAGGCTAGCGGAAGGAGTCACCCCTCGTGAAAAGGCATGTTGTCCTGAGCTTGGCGACCGCACTCGCCATCGGCCTGTCCATCCCCTTGAGCGGCGCTGTCGCAGAAGCCGCGCCCACCGCCTCCGGAGATACTCCTCACGGCGGCTTTGTCGCCATTCCACCGGGTACCGTGACCCCCCATATTTGCACCTCCCCCCAGTTGATCGCCGCGCAGCGACCGCGCGGCTGGTCGGCCGACTGTGCGGCGGTGGGTTCACCAGTTGTGCGTCCCATTCAGGTTGCCCGCCCTGTCGCCGCAGCGGCGTCTCCGGCTGACGAGCAGTTGCCGCCACCGTGGGCGAAGCTCGCTGGCGCGGGGCCACTCGACTCGGGCCACCGCGAAGAAGTGACCTGTACCGGGACGAGGAGGACGAGGAAGTGACCTGTACCGGGACGAGGCGGCGCCCGCATGGCCGGGGCGGGGCCCGGCGCCGCCGTGGTGACGCATGATGGGTGAGCGGGGGTGACGCATGATGGGTGAGCGGGCTGAGGTGTCGACGGTGCGGCTTCGGACGTGGCCGGCCACCCTCGTTGCCGCCATCGTCGGCGGATTTGTGTTCGGCAGCGTCGTGTCGGCGGTCAACGGAGCTGGAATTCCCGCTCTGGTTCCTGCATCTTTGATCCTCGGCGTCGGCTGGAGCTGGGCCGGAGCGGCGATCCTCCTGGGCCGACTCGCC
>JAABUQ010009081.1_pt1 | contig 13624 bp, 16 predicted proteins | sample 5560001 | NCBI WGS metagenome assembly JAABUQ01 (sample SAMN10711888, study PRJNA513371) | rock metagenome | isolation source: Antarctica rocks | place: Antarctica: Victoria Land, Finger Mt nord | collected 2015-12-18
AACGCGCAAACCATTATGCAAGGTCGCCCGCGTAATCGAGAGATCCGGTGCGGCCGCCCGCGCGCTGGTGCCCCAAGCCACCGCCAGCGTCAGCGTGATGCAAAAGCCCGCGGTCCGAACGATATACGAGATCATGACGCCTCCACCGACGAGTCGCAGGCACTTCGCTGCGCCGTTTACTGGTCCTGGGGCGACGAGCTGCGAGCGTCGATACGGCGATCTCTCATCGTCTCGCTTTACAGCCGGTTCGAACGAACGCTGGCTTTGCTACCGCCACCGCGTTCGGTGTAGAGACGAATTTCGGCGATGTCGCGCGGGAAAATCAGGCCGAGCGTCCAGTCGAGCGCGACGCGCACCCTGCGATCCCAGCCCGGCAGGCGCAGCAGGTAGTACGTGCGCCACAGCGCCCACGCAAGGAACCCGGTCAAGACGAACCCACCGGGAAACGCGGCGACGCCGCGACGGCCGCCCAGCGACGCCATCGTGCCGAGGCTCTGAAAGGCGAATGGACGCGTCGGTTGGCCGCGTACGGTTGCGATGATGTTGTCGCCGAGCGCGGGTCCTTCGCGTAACGCATGCTGCGCCGTTTGCGGATACCACGCGTTGCGATCGCTCTGCTGGGCGTCGTCCTTCTTAGGGATCCAGGCGCAGTCACCAATTGCCCAGACGTTCGGGCGCCCGACCACCGACATGTCACGCCGCGTGATGACGCCGAGATTGCAGGCGTGTTCGAGGCCCGGCAGATCGCGCATGACGGGAGAGGGACGCACGCCAGCGCTCCAGACCACCGTCGCCGTCGGCAGTCGCCGTCCCGAGCTGAGTTCGATGCCGTCAGCAGCGATGCGTTTGACGCCGTCGCCGATAATGAGTTCGACCTTGCGCCGCTGCAAGTTGCGCGTCGTGTACCGTCCCATCTGCGGCGGCAAGTCCGGCATCAGCGCTTTTCCCGCCTCGATGAGCACCATGCGCACGTCGGCGAGACGCAGCGGCGGATAATAGCGGATGATCGAGTGGAAGAGATCGACGAGCTCGCCCGCCGCCTCGCAGCCCGTGTAGCCGCCCCCGACGAAGGTGAACGTGAGGAGCCGTTCCTGCTCGGGCCCGGCCGGGGTGATCACGGCTTGTTCGAGCGCTGCGATGATACGGTTGCGCAACGCCTCTGCGTCCTCTAATGTCTTGAGCGGGAGTGTGTATTCGTCGACGCCTGGGATGTTGAATGTCGACGGCACGCTGCCGAGAGCGAGGACGAGGTGGTCGTACGTGAGTCCGACGACATCGCCGGTCACCGGATGACGCGCTTGGACCGCACGGGCATCCAGATCGATATGCTTGATTTCACCGAGCACGAACCGTGTGCGGCGCAGTTGTGCGCGCACCGGCGTTACGACGTGCCGTAGTTCGATGCCGCCGCTCGAGACCTCGGGCAGCATCGGCGTGAAGACCGTGTAGTTCTCGCGGCTCACGAGCGCGATCTCCGCTTCACCGGGATGTAAGCGGCCTTCAAGTCGGGCAGCGGCCGCGACGCCGGCGAACCCGCCGCCGAGGATGACGATACGCGTCATTCGTGTTCGGCGATGTAGGTTTTCGGGTCCTTATCGACGGGCTCGACGCCGGTAACGTGAACGGCTTCAAAGGCGGCGAACGCCACCGCAAGGTCATGCCGTCGCTGCAGGCCGGCGTGCCGGCGAAAGTCGGTGAGCCCCTCGCGCTCCTCCTCGGCCATGTGGTCGCTGTTGGCTTCATTGGCCGCCGCTACGGCATCGTACCAGCCATCACTACCGACTGCATGCTCGCCGACGGCACGGACCGCGTCGCGGATTTGATTGTGGTCGCGAATCGCATCTTCGGTTTCGTCGTCCGCGTTGTCTTTGCCGCCCGCTCCCTCGCCCACGTGTAACAGTGCCGGATAAAACAGCCGTTCCTCGGCCTCGGCGTGGACCTCGAGAAACGTCGCCAGGCGCGTCCAGATGGCAGTCAGCGACCTGGTGTCGCGCGGCTCGAGCTGCTCGAGCATCGCGAACAGGCGACGCTGCTCATGGTGATCATCAAGGATTAGTTGCGTTATGTCCACGACTGTGGTCTCCTCATCTTTGTCAAAGGAGTTTCCTATGAGCCAGCACACCCCAGGCGACGTCCTCGTAAAACTGAGCGATACCCACCTTATGCTTTCCGATCCCGAGCAAGACATCCGCGACCGCACGGTAATCGACCAGAACGGCGACGAGATCGGGCACGTCAGCGGTCTCTTCATCGACCCCGGTGAGAAAAAAGTTCGCGTCTTGGAAGTTGCCGCCGGCGGCTTCCTCGGGCTCGGCGAGCGGCACTTTCTCGTCCCCGTCGAGGCAGTCTCCGGCGTTACGCAAGATGAGGTACGCATCGATCAGACGCGCGAGCATGTCGCGAACTCGCCCGCCTACGACCCCACCCTGACCGAGATGCAAACGCGCGACTACTTGGCAGCGCAATACGGCCACTACGGATATCCGCCGTACTGGGACGGCGGACCCGTCAACCCCGGTCTCGGTTATCCCATCATCTGAGAGACGCTGCGGTGGCCCTGGATAGGGATGTTACGCCTCGTGACGACGTCGGCGCGAAAGGTCTGATGCAACGTCACGATACAACGCGCGCGTGGCACCGACGAGCAGCTCTGCGATACGGAACAAACCGTCGCCCGAAATGGTGATGGCTTGCCATTCGACGCCCTGATGGCGATGCACGAGCGCATACGTGTCGTTGCCGACATCGTAGATTGCAAATTCGTTGGATTCTGCGACCAGGCGCTCGGGCGAGAGCGTATCGCGGTCGATCGTTGCGACGAGTTTCATACGAGCCTTTCGGACGGTTGTCGGTTTCCAGCGATCAAGGGCTCCCGGCTGCGGCGCTCGGTTCACGCACGAAGCGTTCGTCGGCGAAAGCTCCCTGCGCGGGCAGGCCGAGATTGGCGCGCAGCATGTTGATGAGGATGCACCCCTGTTCGATCGCGTCGTCGAGAGCGACGTGGGTGTGCGGCAGGTCGACGTCGATCCACTCGGCTGGATACTGCCGTTTTCCGACTTGGCGGTATTGGCGTTTCATAACGGCGGCAGCGTAGCTGCGCAGGTCGAGGCTCGCAAACCCGACCGGACTTTCGCCGAGATAGCGCTGGAAATAATAGTACATGAACGTAAAATCGAACCCGCTCGGCGCGCCGCAGATGACCGGTTTACCGAAGTGGCGCATCTCGTCGAGCCACGCCTTAGCATCGATCATGGCGATGCGCGGTCCGACGAGATCTTCACGACATTTGCGGTACGCTTCGGCCTGCGCTTCCTGCGCCCACCAGTTCATCGTTCGCTCGTCCAGGCCCGCGCCGTCCATCAATTCGAGATTGCGCGAAAATGTGCCGACGAGTTGCTTGTCGAGCGTGAACGCGGCGAGCCCGAAGCTGAGCATCGAAAAAAGGCCCGGACACGGTCCGTTCGCTTCGACGTCGCAGGACACGTAGAGTTCGGCCGTGGGCTGCTGCTGTTGCGGTGCGATGCCGCATCATTGGCAGGTACTCGCGAACGTCCTCCGAGCGTGCGCCCGAGTAGAACGTGCGGCAGGAACCGCGCGACGTTTATGCCATTGAGCGGAACGTGATGGAAGCGGCCGTCGAATGAGCGCGACGCGTGCGTTGCTGGGCGAACTGATCGACGACGCGGGACTGTTTCCTCCGGCACAGCTATCGATGGCCGATGCTCTCGCGGCGCACGAGCGCGCACAAGCGGGGGACGCGTACTGGATGCAGGGCCGCTTCGTCGTTCCGGCCTCGCGCCTAGCCGAACTACGCGCGCATCTCGACGATTCACCGGATCCATTCCCGACCAGCGTCGTGCTCGACGGCGACGTATCAGAAGCGCTCGCGACCGCCGCGCGCGAGACGCAACGTGACGAGCGAATTGTGATCGAAGCTTTCGAAGTTCGCGCCGCGCAGATCGCGGCCGGCGCCTTCGCGACGTTCGACGACGCGTGCACTGCGGCCGGCTTGCGATCTACCATCGTGAAGTACATCGAGTGTTTGCCCGATGGCGACACGATGCTGACGCTGGCGCAGCTTCGCGAAGCGCTCGATGACGGTCGTCCGGTTTGCGCAAAAGTGCGGTGCGGCGGCGTGACGGCCGATGCAGTTCCTGATGCGCGCCGGCTCGCCGCGTTCATCGCTGCTGCGAAATCGCTCGAGGTTCCGTTCAAAGCTACGGCCGGACTGCACCATCCGATCCGGCAGGACAGCGCTACGGCAGGCGTTGCGATGCATGGGTTTTTGAACGTCATCGGCGGAGCAGTGCTGCTGTTTACCGGCGTGCTGCACGACGCGGCGCTCGAAGCGATGCTGCGAGACGATCGGCCCGAACACTTTCGCCTCGACGAAGAGGCGTTTGCCTGGAACGGCGTCGCGGCCGATGCGTCGGCGATCGGTGCAGCGCGCGCAGGGTTCGTGCACTCGTACGGAAGCTGCAGCTTCGACGAGCCGGTCGACGATCTGTGCGCGCTCGGCATGCTCGCCGCCGATACGCCATGAACGCAGGCCTTCGAATCGAGATTCCGCCCGATTCCGGCTTTCCGCTCGAAAACTTGCCCTACGGCGCGTTCGTGCGCGATGCGGGTGAAACGCCACGGCTGGGAGTTGCGCTCGGTGACGCGATCGTCGACTTGCAGGAGCTGGGGCGCGCAGGACTGTTCGATGCAACGCTGAGCAACGCGCGCGCGGTGCTGTGCGCTGTCGACCTCAACCCGTTGCTTTCACGCGGCGCACCCGCGTGGAAAGCGGTCCGCGGGCGACTGACGGAACTGCTGCGCGCGGGAAACGATGAACTGCAGAGCGCGGGGATTGCGGATTCGGTATACGTCTTGCAGCGCGACGTTGCAATGACGCTGCCGGTCGCCGTCGGCGACTACGTCGATTTTTATTCGTCGCTCGAGCACGCGACCAATCTGGGACGCATCATGCGGCCCGACGGCGAGCCATTGCTGCCGAACTGGCGCTGGCTGCCGATCGGCTACCACGGGCGCGCGGGAACGGTCGTGCCGAACGGAACGCGCATCGTGCGGCCGTGCGGACAAACGAAGGCGCCCACGGCGGGGGAGCCCACGTACGGGCCGACGCGCATGCTGGACTTCGAGCTCGAGCTTGCATTCGTGACGGGCGAGGGCCCCCCACTTGGAACGCCGATCCGGCCCCAGAACGCGCGCGAATACATCTTCGGCGTCGCGCTACTCAACGATTGGAGTGCCCGGGACATCCAAGGTTGGGAGTATCAGCCGCTGGGGCCGTTCTTAGCGAAGTCGTTCGCGTCGTCGCTCGGATCGTGGATCGTTCCGCTCGAAGCGCTCGAGCCGTACCGTGTCGCCGGCCCGCGTCAAGAGCCCGCACCGATGTTGCATCTTACGACGTCCGAGCCTGAAAACTACGATATCGGGCTCGCTGCAACCTTAACGTCGGCCCGCATGCGCGAAGACCGCATCGCGCCCCTAACGATCGCGCGCACGAACTTCCGCGACATGTATTGGAGCATGGCGCAGCAACTCGCGCACGCAACCAGCAACGGTGCCCGCGTTCGCGCCGGCGATCTGTTCGGATCGGGCACGATCTCCGGACGCGATCCCGGCAGCTACGGCAGTCTGATCGAACTGACATGGCGCGGCGCCCATCCGCTCATGCTGCCCGACGGCACGCAGCGCGCGTTTCTCGAGGACGGCGACGAACTCACGTTGCACGGAACCGCGGCGGCTGACGGCAAACCGCGGATCGAACTGGGCAGCGTCACAGGGGTCGTGCTGCCGCCAAAGTCCGTCGCGATGGTTAAGCCTTGAACGTGATCGACTGCCCATAGCGGTTGCGGCATGCTGCGAGACGTTCGTAACGTTGATGAACGCGGTGTAACCCTTGGCCGCGATGCTATCACGATACACGGTGAGGGCAATTCCATTGCCCTCACCGTGGGAATCGGTTCGCGCGTACGTTGCGCAGGCAAGCGTATCATTGGCCGTTTTGGTGAGCGACGACCATCCCCCGTTTGCAAGTTGCACGCTAAACGAATCGATCAGTCTGGCGGGTGAGAGCGTCGAGTCGAATCTTGCGCCCGTTCCTCCGCCCCCGACCACCCATCCCGATACAAGGGCCGCAGGAGCGACAATTTTGGGCAGCTTGGAACGCGGCGACGCAAACGGCTGCAATTCATGGCACCCGACGGTGCCGACGCTGCGGTCGAGCCTGATGGTGAAGGAATTGGAAGCGGGATAAACCGATGCGGTGAGCGCCGGTAGTCCGGGCTTACAATAGGTCACATATTCAAACCGGCTGCGCTAACGAACCCCGCCGTCGGATCGACGGCGGATTCCGCCGTCCATCCCGAGCGTTCCAATGTTCGAGCGTAGGTATTCACTTCGTCGCCGGTCACGGTGTAGTATAAAGTATCCTGACCGCTCGACCCGTCGGCACTCGACGTGGACGGCACCAGCTCCGTGCTTCCAATGAGCGCGCCGTGCGGCAGCGGGATACCCGCCGGCAGATCGCCCGGCAGCCTGCCCACGAACATTCCGGTGTGGATCGCATTCCCATCGTTCAGGATGCGCCGTACTAATGCGAAAAGCGCTGGGCGGTCGGTTTTTGACGCGGGCGCCGAAAGGGTCGGAAAGTGCGGCACTCGAGACACCGGTCGGGTGATCGTCGCGCCCGATGCGATGAGTTGGGCGCGAACCGCGTGCATCCCGGCCGGAGAGAGCCCCAGCGCAGCGTTCCATATCGTACCGCGAGCACCGTAGCTAAACGATGCGTATGCGGCATTGGGCGATTGTGCGACGGCGGTGACGCGCCAGCCGGCACGCACGAGTTGCGACTGATAGAGTCGCAACAACTGCGGTGGAGTAGCGTTGCCGGTAATCAGCGCTCCGAACGCCGCGTCGGTGGTCTCTCCTTCTGCGCTTCGACCGCCCACAAATTGGGCGATCCCGCCTTGGTCAACGGTCGCACCTTGCGGGCCAACCAGTTGTGGTATGGGCGTGTCATATGGTGATCCAGTCAGCGGCTGCCCAGCCACGCACGCATCGGGAGGCTCCTGTTTCGTAGATAAGATATCGATGCGGAGATCGTCAGTATGCGGTTGCGGAAGGCTCACCTCGACGCCTTGCGAGCCGCGGCAATAGAGAAACGAGGTCGACGGTTGGCGCGCTGCCCTGAAGCCGCCGGTATCGCCCGAAGGATTGGCCGGGTCGATTTCGGCGTAGGGCCGCCTGCTTTAGTTCGGAAACGTACGATGCATAAAGGGACGCCGCGTCCGTTGGCTGGTAGAAGATCTCGGCAGAACCGCTCTTGAGGTGCTGCACGACGCCGAGAATCGGCACTTCCGCCGGGAGCGGGACGGACGAAGACCATCCGTCGGGCAGCCGTCCGACCGTCGTTTTGATGTTTGACGGATGCCCGTGGTCTGCGACGCGTTCGGTGAACGTTTGTGCACGTTGATCGTCTGTGGATGCAAGAGCTGCCGTACCGTTCGCTGCGAACGCGATTGTAAAACCGAGAGTCAGCGCTTTCACCATAGAATCCTCAGCTTTCGTTCACCGCCTGCGTCGCCGCTTGAAAGCCGATTTTCGAATGCGTACCGTCGCAGAACGGTTTGGTCGTCGAGCCGCCGCAGCGGCAGAGTGCGATGACGTCTTTGCCGGCGGTGTCGAGCAGGGTACCATCGCCATCGTGCAGCGTGATAGGACCGCGCACGAGATAGGGACCGCTCGGGCGGATTCGGATGTCGACCGCGTCACTCATACGCGCGATTTTATGACTGGGCACGCTCAAGCCTGTAGTCCGCGCGGCCGACGACCCCAGCGTGCAAAAGGACTGCAACGGCGGCGGCGAAGTGCGCCACTCGATGGGTTCCTTTCCGTCGCGCGCGCCGGGCGCGCTCCTCGCGGCGATGTGCGTTGCACTGGCGGCCTGCCAAGGCAACATCGGTAACGGCGGCCTGTCGATTCCCGGGCCGGCGGCCTACAACAATCCGCAGGGTCCGGGGGGCGAAGGGACACAGAGCCGACAGCGCGTGGTCGAGGGCGCGGTGTTCCTGGCCTCCGACTTCAAAGAAATTCAGTTGCCCGAAGCCGACGGATTTACGATCGCCGTCGAGTTAGGAAGTCCCGCTCCCGCTACGCCATCGGCGGCACCGTCGCGGGGCGCGACGCGACGCGCCAGTGCCCTCGGTTCGCATCGCCGGAGGGCTCCGAAGACGGCTTCGAGTGTTTCCACGAGTCCGGCGCCGAGCGCGCGGCCCAGTGGTACGCCGTCGTCAGGGCCGAGCCCGTCGCCATCAGTCAGTCCAGCGGCAGTGCCCAGCGGGCGCGGAGCTGCGCCGTCTGCCAGCCCGGCGCCGTCACCGGGCGCGCCAAAGATCGCCACCAAAACGATCGCCTACCCCGACGATGCTCCAGCTGCCCCGTCGCCCGAACCGAGCGGCAAGGTTCAGATCTACGGCGTTCGCAAAGCAATCGTCCGCGGATACGTGAATTCCGCAACGCCGCTCGACCTTTACGGGCTCGCCGCAATACGGTTCACCATTCCCGCCGACGAGCAGAAGGACGGTCGGGGATTCACGATTGCGCTTTTCGAGTCGGGGCGCCACCATCATCAATCGCTGGTGGCCTTCGACGCGAATGCCAAACTGGACGGCAGCGTGGTCTCGGTGTCCGATACGCAGCCGCTGGTTCTCAAAAAAGACACGGGTTATCTGCTGATGCTTTACGGCGACGAACTGCCGTCGACGCCGGCGCCCGTTTCATCGGGCTATCCGTCGCCAGGGAATAATCCGTTCCCGGCGCCGAGCGTCAGCTATGCGCCCGGGTATCCGGGGTATCCGCAAGAACCCGGGGTGCCGGGACAAACGCCCAACTCGTTGGGCACTCCAACGCGCTACCCGTAGGCGCGTTTAGCGCCATTACGCGCCACACCAAGCATCGTATCGTGGCGCCAAGCCACATTGTCGATTGACGCGATGCGCGAAGCATGCTACGGTGAGCGGCGTGGCGCGCACATTGCTGCGTGCCACGAGAAAGGAGGCGAACCGATGATGATTATCCGCTCCGGCTGGAACGTTCCAATGCCTATCGGCTCTCTTCTTTGCGGCGTCGTCACGTCGCCTTTCTCGCGGTCGCTCGGATGGTTTAGCGGTTAACGAGTTCGTTTCCGCCGCCGCCCTCGAGCCTCCGCACCCGCGGGGGCTTTTTTATAGCACCCGATCGCATTTCTCGATGATTGGAGGAATCCGTGAACTACGAGCTGGCGGCCCGGCTCGCAATCCTGCACTGCGATGAGCTGCTGCATGCCGCAGCCGTACGCAGGCTGCTCGTTCGCGCGCGAGCACAGCGCCGCAGCCCGCGCGCACGGCTTGCGGCAAGCGTGCGTGCAGTGGGACAAGCGGCGATAACGCTGGGAGACGTGCTGGCCGAAACGCCGTGATGGCCCGGATTGCACCGTGTGCTATACTCGGTTTCGCCTTGGCGGGGGTTGGGCTCCGCGCAACGTTACCCTATCAACCCCGCCAGGACCGGAAGGTAGCAACGGTACGTAGGCCCTAACGTGTGCCGCGGTCTCCCTGACCCCCGGCGGGGTCTCTCTGGAGGACCACGATGCCCATAAGCGCACTGGCCGGACTTGTTTTCGGCGTGGCCGTCGTTTCCATCGGCCTCTATCATGCCACGTTCATTGCGCCCCGCTTCAAGCACGTCGACGCCGCAGTCAGCGGCGCGCCGGAGTCGAGTTCGGGCGATACCGGCGAGGCACTCGTCCGCGAGCGCTCCACGCAGGCCGCCTTCGCGAAACGAACGGAAGAGCGGCTGGAACGGATCGAGGCGGCCGTCGCGCACGATCTACTGCGCATCGGCTTCTTGCGTTACAACTCGTTTAGCGACGTGGGCTCCGATCAGTCGTTCACACTTGCGCTGCTCAATAGCCAGGGTGATGGCGTCGTCGTGACGAGCATTTTCGCGCGCGAGGAAACGCGCACATACGGTAAGGCAGTGCGTCACTTCACCCCGCAGCAGGGCGTCTCTAAAGAAGAACAGACGGCGATCGCCATGGCGCGCAACGGCGACGGCGTGCTGACGACGCCGTGAGAGGCGGCTATCTCGTCAAAATCATACCTCCGACGGGGTACCGCGTCGTTCGGCTTCAATTTTCGCGCGCACATCTGTGGTTCGCGCTCTGCTTCTCGGGTGCGGTATTCGTTGCAATCGCGGGGTCGTATGTCTGGGCACTCCATCGCGATGAGGCTCGCGTAGCTGAATTGCGGTCGCTCGAGAGCGCGCAACGTGCGCGCTTACAGTCGATCGATACGCAAGCTGCGGCGCTCGGCGGTGAGGTCCGCGTGCTCGAACGTCAGCATGCGGAACTCGAACGGTTGGTGGGCGGCGGCCATGGCGCAAACACACATTCGTTTCGGAAGCATGTTCGCGCGCCGCGGCCGACGACGCTCGTGCAAGCGTTCCGCCCCGACGATGACTTTGCGACGATCGCGGCACGCATTGAACGGTTGCGCACGAACTCGACGCACATGCGTCTCGCGAACGACAACCTCCGCCGCCTTGCGCTGCACGTGCTCAACGTCCGCCGGCTGCAAGAACTCGCGCGCGTTCGCGTCCTCGCGGCGATTCCGTCGCTCAATCCTGCCGGCGACCGCGTCGCGATTCGCTCGCCATTTGGGTGGCGCGCCGATCCGTGGCCGGAGTTCCACGAAGGCGTCGACCTCGACGCCGACTACGGCCACAACGTGAGAGCGGCGGCAGCCGGCACCGTCGCGGCCACCGGCTATGACGGCGGTTTCGGGATCAAGGTCGATATCGACCACGGCAACGGCTACCATACTTGGTACGCGCATCTTTCCCGTGCCGACGTTACGCTGGGGCAGCGGGTGGCCAAAGGCCAGCACATCGCCCTAGTGGGCTCGACCGGCGAATCGACCGGACCGCACCTGCACTATGAGGTCATGCTCGACGGCAAAGTGATCGATCCAACTCCCTACCTCGAAGGTGTGCCGCGAGCCGTGCTCGCCAGCGTGCGCTGAACGTTCCTGCCTGCGCGGGGTCATCGCGCCGGCTGATGAAGAACCGGCAAAGCATCGCGGGCATTTCTGCCGAAGGTAACGTGTTGTGACCGCCATCTCGTGCAGTACGTGGATCGTGATCGGGTACGTGCTGCGGATATTTTGGTTCGCGATGCTCCTCTACGCGCTCGTTTCGTGGGTGCCTAGCCTGCAGGGGCGCTGGAGCGTCTATCTGGCACGTATCGTGGAACCCGTGCTGATGCCGGTGCGCCGCATCATTCCACCGATGGGCGGCCTCGATCTGTCCTTCTTGGTCGTCATCTTGCTCGTCGGTTGGGTGCTGCGCTCGCTGCCTCCCGCGTATTGTTATTACTACGGGCCCTGAGGTGACTTCGGCACGCGCAGTGCGGATGGGCGCTACACGCGTTGCGTCCAACATCCGCAATTTCTGCATCATCGCGCACATCGATCACGGGAAGACGACCCTCTCGGACCGCCTGCTCGAAGTCACACGCACGGTGGCGCAGCGTGAGATGGAAGCGCAACTGCTCGATGCCATGGACCTCGAGCGCGAGCGCGGCATCACGATTAAAATGCATCCGGTCACCCTCGACTACGTCGCGCGCGACGGTGAACGGTACGAACTCAACTTTATCGACACGCCGGGACACGTTGACTTTTCATCCGAGGTTTCGCGATCGCTGGCAGCCTGCGAAGGCGCCCTCTTGGTCATCGACGCGGCGCAAGGCATCGAGGCGCAGACGCTGGCCAACTACCATTTGGCACTCGAGCAAAGTCTCACGATCATTCCGGTGATCAACAAAATCGATTTGCCCGCCGCTGATCCCGAGCGCGTCAAAAAGGAGATCGAAGAACTGCTCGTCATCGAGGGTGACGATGCGATCCTGGCAAGCGCGAAGGAGGGCATCGGAATCGCGGAGATCCTGGAAGCGATCGTGGAGCGCGTTCCGCCGCCGCGAGGCAGCGACGACTACGTGCGGGGCCTCGTCTTCGACGCACAGTTCGATCCGTATCGCGGCGTCGTCTCGTACGTGCGCGTTATGGATGGTACGCTCCGCGCCGGTACGCGGTTCATGTCCATGAATCAGCGAAAAGTGTACGAAGCAACCGAAGTCGGCGTCTTCAAGCCGCTGATGCGTAAGACGCAGGCGCTCGACGTCGGCAACGTCGGATACGTGATCGCCAACATCAAATCACTCGGCGACATCGACGTGGGCGATACGCTCACCGAAGCCACACGTCCCGCACCCGAGCCGCTGCCTGGCTACAAACCGATCGTTCCGATGGTCTACTGCGGACTGTATCCCAACGAAGGCGTCGAGGTATCCGAACTGCGCGAAGCCCTCGAGAAGCTCGCGCTCAACGACTCCGCGTTACACTACGAGCCTGAAAGTTCGATTGCGCTCGGCTTCGGCTTCCGCTGCGGCTTTCTCGGGATGCTCCACATGGAGATCGTTCAGGAGCGGCTGGAACGCAACTACGATCTCGATCTCATCGCGACGTCACCGTCGGTCGTCTTCCACGTGACGTACAGCGACCGCCGCATCGAATCGATCGACAATCCCGCCAAGCTACCGGCGCGCGACAAAATCGCACTGATGGAAGAGCCGTACGTGCGCTCGACCGTCATCACGCCACCCGAGTACGTGGGCGCGATCATGGAGTTGACGCAGAACCGGCGCGGGGCGCTTACGAACATGGAATACCTCGTCGACGGTCGCGTCATCCTGACCTACGAGATGCCGCTGATCGAAGTGATCATCGACTATTTCGACGCGCTGAAGTCGCGCACGAAGGGTTATGCGTCGCTCGATTACGAGGTGATCGGCTATCGAGAGGGTGACCTCGTCAAGCTCGAGATTTTACTCAACGGTGAGCCGGTCGACGCGCTGTCGTCGATCGTCGCGCGCGAGAAAGCGGCATCGCGCGGTCGCGCGCTCACCGAGAAGCTCAAAGAATTGATCCCGCGGCAGATGTTCGACGTACCGATTCAAGCCGCCATCGGCGGCAAGATCATTGCGCGCGAAACGGTCAGCGCAATGCGCAAGAACGTCCTGGCAAAGTGTTACGGCGGCGATATCACGCGAAAGCGCAAACTGCTCGAGAAGCAGAAGGTAGGCAAGGAACGCATGAAGCGCGTGGGCCGTGTCGACTTACCGCAGGAGGCCTTCATGGCGGTGTTGCGCTTAGGCGATACGTAGGTCGCTTCCTAAACACGATTAGAAGCTGTCGGGCCGCGGCAAAGTCCGCCGACAGCTTCCGCACGTGGTGTCGTTACTTCTTCGCCCACTCCACGCAATAGCCGTTGGGCGAGATCGAGCCTTGCACGATCTGGCAGCCGCCGCGCGCCTTCATCGGATCGTGCTTCGCAGCGATGTAAAAGCGGCACGCGTCACATTTTTTGCCGCCGACGGGATGATCGACGTACTTTACGGCTTTCTTCGGCGACTTGTTTGCCGCATCGGCTTCGTTCCGCAAAGCGGCGAGCGCTCCGATAGCAAGCGGCGCCATTGCGAGTTTTCCCAGAACGTCTGCGCGCGAGATGCGATTGTCGT
>JAABUQ010009082.1_pt1 | contig 13621 bp, 8 predicted proteins | sample 5560001 | NCBI WGS metagenome assembly JAABUQ01 (sample SAMN10711888, study PRJNA513371) | rock metagenome | isolation source: Antarctica rocks | place: Antarctica: Victoria Land, Finger Mt nord | collected 2015-12-18
AGGCGCCGCGACGGGGTTTCTACGGCTTGGCGAGCGCGTACCAACGATGGAAGAAATTAGGCCGTCGTTGGGAGGGGCTTGCAATGCGAACGGAACGCCTGGGGCAAGCCTTTGCCGCACGCGGGCGCGCAGGCCGCAAACCGTCTTGGGGGATACGCGCGGGAAAGCGTGCCTCGCGTTTTGGCCCTGAAGAAAACACGGGTTTCTGCCGAAAACAAAAGGATATGCAAGGCCCCTTCTCTAGCACGCGCTCGTCTGATGCTCGCCTGTCTCCGCCTAGCTGGGGGGCGTGCTGCCCAGTGCGCGCTTTTGTGCTGATGGTGCTTGGCCTGACGGCTGGCGACTGGCTTCAAGAGCTGTGCCAGCCTCACCTGAGCGCGCATCAGTCGCACATCGCCACCCTGGCTTGTGGCAGCCTTCTGGCGGTAGTCATCGCCGCGTGGGCAAAACAGAGCGGCACGCGGCGGGAGCACGCCAGCCGGGGCATTGAACAGGAGCTGCGCGCGCAGGCTGAGCAGTATCGTATGGTCTTTGACCATGCCACCCACGGCATTTACCGCACCACGCCTGACGGGCAAATCCTGCTGGCAAACCCGGCCCTGCTGGAAATGCTCGGCTTTGCCTCCCTGGAAGAGCTGGCCGCACGCAACCTGGAAACCGGGGGCACAGAATCGGATTATGCGCGGGAAGAGTTTCGCCGCCGAATTGAAACAGACGGGTTTGTGCGCGGCCTGGAAGCGGTCTGGGTGCGCAAAGACGGAGGCAAAATCTTTGTGCGCGAGAATGCGCAGCTTGTGCGCGGGCCGGACGGCACGCCGCTCTTTTATGAAGGCTCGGCGGAGGATGTCACCGCGCGCGAGGAGGCCGAGACGGCCCTGCGCCGGAGCGAGGCGCGGTTTGCGCGCAATGCCGCTAATGTGCCCGGCATGGTGTACCAATTCACGCTGCACCCGAACGGGGCAACAGCGTTCCCCTATATCAGCAGCGGCTGCCGGGACATTTATGGCCTCCCGCCTGAGCAGATACAAGCCGACCCGGACGTGGTCGTGCGCATGATCCACCCTGCCGATAGGGCAGGCTTTGAGTCATCGCTGGCCGTATCCGCCCAGACCGGGCAGCCCTGGCACTGGGAAGGCCGAATTGTCTTGCCCTGCGGCAGCCTCAAGTGGATCAGGGGAGCGTCCCGGCCCGAGCTTCAGCCGGATGGCGACGTTGTTTGGGATGGCCTGCTGCTAGACATTACGCAGACTAAGATAATTCAGGAGGCCTTGCAGCGCTCGCATGAAGAGCTGGAAGACCGGGTGGCAGTCCGCACGCGCGAGATTATTGCGCTGAACGCCGAGCTGACGCAGGCTTATGACGCCACAATTGAAGGCTGGAGCCGCGCCCTGGACATGCGCGACAAGGAAACCGAGGGCCACTGCCGCCGGGTCACCGACCTGACGCTCAGCCTCGCGCGCGCCCTGGGCCTGCCTTCGGAGGAATTGCTGCACGTGCGGCGCGGGGCCTTGCTCCACGACATCGGCAAAGTGGGCATTCCCGACAGCATTCTGCTCAAGCCCGGCCCGCTGACAAGCGATGAGTGGGCCGTCATGCGCCGCCACCCAGCTCTCGCCTACGAAATGCTTTCCCCCATCGCCTTTCTGCGCCCCGCACTGGATATTCCCCGCTTCCACCATGAAAAGTGGGACGGCACCGGCTACCCGCACGGGCTGGCAGGAGACAGCATCCCGCTCGCCGCGCGCCTGTTTGCGGTCGTGGATGTGTGGGATGCATTGCTGTCCGACCGTCCCTACCGGGAAGGCTGGCCCCGAGAGCGCGTCCGCGCCCATATTCAGGCAGGTGCGGGCACCCACTTTGACCCGCAGGTGGTGGAAGCCTTTCTGGCCCTCGCCGCCACGTCTGCGCCTGCCACAGACAATCCCCTGTCTCTAGCAGCCTAGGCCGCACGCGCCCTAGCTCTTCTCAGTTCTCTTTGGTTTTCCTTGTCACGCAGGGCGTCAAGGCATGCTAGCCGCGCCGCGCTCATCAGCGACAGGTTGCTTTGCCGCGCCGGGCCGGGTATGGTATCTGCACACGCAGACGGCAAAGCACGCAGACGGCAAAGAAAGAACACGCTCCCTATGATACGCGCGGCAGTCATTCCCGCCCCCCTTGCGCCCCTAGAAGTCCGTGAGTACCCCGAACCCACACTAGAGCCGGGCGCGGTTTTGCTCCAAACCCTGGCCTCGGAGGTGTGCGGGACTGATGTGCATTTGTGGCATGGACGGCTTGCCGGTGTCCCCTACCCGCTTATTCCCGGCCATATCAGCGTCGGCAGGGTGACGCAGACCAATGGGCTAGTCGCGGATATTGAGGGAACGCCAATCAAGACCGGCGACACCGTAACGTTTTTAGACGTGCATGGGACGTGCTATCATTGCTGGCAGTGCCTGGTGGCGCGTCAGCCCACGCGCTGCCCGCACCGGCGTGTCTACGGCATCACTTATGGAGCAGGCGACGGGCTATTGGGCGGCTGGAGCGAATACATGTATCTGAAGCCCGGCACGCAGATTGTGCGCTTGCGGGGCAATGTCACGCCGGATTTGTGGATTGCGGGCGGGTGCGGCCTGCCCACCGCCCTGCATGCGGTTGACCGCGCCGAGATTAAGTTCGGCGACAGTGTCCTGGTGCAAGGGGCGGGGCCGGTGGGTTTGAGCGCGTGCGCCCTGGCGCGGGCGAGCGGGGCAGGTTGGGTGGGCGTCGTGGACACGTCGGCGCAGCGATTGCGTGCCGCCGAAGCGATGGGCGCGGACAGCGTGTTCCTCTTGGGCGAAGAAGGCTTCGCTCCCGTGCTGGCCCAAATCCGGCAGCAGACGAATGGCCGGGGCGCAGACATTGCGATAGAAGCGAGCGGCTCGCCGCTCGCTGTGCCGCAAGGGATGGCGCTCTGCCGCGACGGCGGGCGCTACGTGGTTGTCGGCCAGTATTCCGACAACGGCCCGGTCAGCATCAACCCTCATTTAGATATTAACAAAAAGCACCTGGACGTACGCGGCTGCTGGGGCATTGAGATGGCGCACCTGTGGCGGGCGATGGACATTCTGGCCCGGCATGGGGCTAAGTACCCCTGGCTGGAAACTATCACGCGCCGTTATGCGTTGGAAGAAGCGGGACAGGCCCTGCGCGATGTGGAAGCGCGGCGGGTAGTGAAAGCCTTGATTGTGCCCCATCAAGCCAGCAGCCCGCCTGCGCAAACGGAGTTTCAAGAACACGCATGAAAGCATTGGTGAAAAGCACCCCGGCGAGGGGCTTAGAGTTGAAAGACGTGCCGATGCCCATAGTTGGCATTAACGACGTGCTGATCCGGGTGGAGCGCACGGGCATCTGCGGCACCGACTTGCACATTTACGAATGGGACGCATGGGCGGCAAAGACAGTGCCCACGCCGCTTGTCATCGGGCATGAGTTTGTGGGCCGCATTGTCCAAGTCGGCGACAACGTCACCGACTTCTTTCCCGGCGAGGTGGTGAGTGGCGAAGGCCATGTGGTCTGCGGACGCTGCCGCAACTGCCTGGCGGGGCGTCGCCACTTGTGCAAGGACACGCAGGGGGTGGGCGTCAACCGCGCGGGCGCGTTTGCCGAGTATATCAGCCTGCCTATGACAAATGTCTGGCATCATCGCCCCGATGTTGACTTAGACACAGCCGCCATCTTTGACCCTTTCGGCAATGCGGTGCATACGGCCCTCTCGTTTCCTATACTCGGCGAAGACGTGCTTGTGACCGGCGCAGGGCCGATTGGCATTATGGCAGTGGCCGTCGCGCGGCATGCGGGCGCGCGGCATGTGGTGGTTACTGATGTCAATGAATACCGTTTAGACCTGGCCCGCACGATGGGGCCGACCCTGGCGGTCAATATCCGCGAGCGAAACCTAGCCTCGGTGCAGGCCGAGCTTGGCATGCAGGAAGGCTTTGATGTCGGCCTGGAAATGTCCGGCAGCCCCCAGGCTTTGGAGAGCATGATTGGGGCATTGTGCCACGGCGGCAAGATTGCCATGCTGGGCATTCCTGCGGGACGCATTGACGTGGACTGGAACAAAGTTGTTTTTAATATGCTGACCATCAAGGGCATCTATGGGCGCGAAATGTACGAAACCTGGTACATGATGTCGGTGATGCTGCAAAGCGGCCTGGACATACGCCCCGTGATTACCCACCGCTTTCCCTGCCACGAGTTTGAGCGCGGCTTTGAGGCCATGAGTTCGGGCCGGTCGGGCAAAGTGATCCTGGACTGGCACTGACACGCTTCCCCTTCCATCTTCCCTTCTAGAAAGACTAATCTATGTACGGAGCAATCCAAGAGCGGCTGGCGCAGGAGCTGAGCGGCATTCGCGACGCGGGCTTGTACAAAAGCGAGCGCGTTATTTCTACCCCCCAGGATGCCTATGTGCGGGTCGGCGACGGCGACGCGCCGGTGCTCAATTTGTGCGCCAACAACTACTTAGGCTTATCGGAGCACCCCGATGTGCTGGGCGCGGCCCGCGATGCCCTGGACCGCTGGGGCTACGGTTTGGCCTCGGTGCGCTTCATCTGCGGCACGCAAGGGATACATAAGCAATTGGAAGGCGCACTCTCCGAGTTCTTGGGCATGGAAGACACCATTCTTTACTCGTCGTGCTTTGATGCCAACGGCGGCCTGTTTGAAACACTGCTCGGCCCGGACGACGCCATCATTTCGGATGCCCTGAACCATGCCAGCATCATTGACGGCATTCGTTTGTGCAAAGCCGAGCGCCTTCGCTACCAGCACAACGACATGGACGATTTAGAGTCTCAGTTACAGAGGACACAACGTGCCCGCACCCGCCTGATTGCCACCGACGGCGTGTTTTCCATGGACGGCACTATTGCCAATTTGGGGGCCATCTGCGACCTGGCCGAGCGTTACGATGCTCTAGTGATGATGGACGACTGCCATGCCACCGGCTTTCTGGGCCGCACGGGCCGGGGCACCCACGAATATCGCCATGTGATGGGCCGGGTGGACATCATCACCGGCACGCTGGGCAAAGCTCTGGGCGGAGCCTCCGGCGGCTTTACAAGCGCGCGGCGCGAAGTGGTAGACCTTTTGCGCCAGCGTTCGCGCCCCTACTTGTTTTCCAACTCGCTCGCCCCGCCGATTGCCGCCGCGTCCTTGAAGGTCTTGGAGATGCTGCGCGCCTCCACCGCTCTGCGCGATCAGTTAGAAGACAATACGCGCTTTTTCCGCGAGGGAATCACTCAGATTGGCTACCATGTGCTGCCCGGCGAACACCCCATTGTGCCGATTATGCTCGGCGATGCCGCGCTCGCGGGCCGTGTTTCGGAAGCCATGCTCGGCAAGGGCGTGTATGTGATTGGCTTTTCTTATCCGGTCGTGCCGCAGGGAAAGGCCCGCATCCGCACGCAGATTTCCGCCGCGCACTCCCGGGAAGATTTGGCATTTGCGCTGGCGAAGTTCGCCAAAGTTAAACAAGAACTGGCCTTGTAGCGGCGTAGATATGCCGTTTGTTTCCCCTCGCCGCCGGAGCGCATTGACAGCGTTCCGGCGGCTTTTCTATGGCATTTCCAGCGTGTTGCGTGGGTGGATTATAGGTGTTGTGAGCGCGTTGCAACGACGGAAGAAACTGTTCCGTCGTTGGAAGGGGCTTGGTCAGCAGGGGAAACGAGTAGGCAATGCCGGGAGAACGCCTGAATAGAACGGAAAAAGACAGCCCTCACCCGGCGCTGCGCGCCACCCTCTCCTGCACTGGCAGACCCGGCGGGCCGCAAGCGGGCGAGGGAAATCTAGAGACAACTGTTCCGAACCTTCGCCCGCTTGCGGGAGAGGGACAGCCGCGCAGCGGCAGGGTGAGAGCTGTCCCTGCTTCACAATGTTCGGCACAGCAGTTCACGCAAAGAAACGCCTGTTGTTCCAGCAAGAACAGCAGGCGAAGGTGCGAGTGGTTATCTAAAATGGGGCGCTATTCCTTCAAGGGCAGGTTCTTGACGGGGCTGGTTTTAGCGGTCATGTTGGACAAGGTGACAAGTTGATACCCCTTGGCCCGCATGGCTTTGACCAGGCCCGGCACAGCCGCCGTGGTGACATCCGTCCCGTTGTGCATCAAAACAATGGCGCCAGGGTGAATATGGGCCATCACATAATCTATTAGGCCCTGACGGGAGCCGATGTCTTCGGCGTGCAGGGCGTCCACAGTCCAATACGCAACCTGCTGGCCGTAGGCATGGGAAAGGCTGATGACGGCGGGGCTGATGTTTCCCCCCGGCGGGCGAAAAAAGTGCGGCTGATGGCCGGTCAGGGCGCGGATGACAACGCTGGCGCGCAGGATTTCGGTCTCGGCCATAGTCGGCGGGGTCTGGGCCATGTTCGGGTGGGTATAGGAATGGTCTTCCACATCATCGCCCATCGCAGTCATGCGCCGCACCAGATTGGGGGCGGCTTCGGCCCGCGCGCCGACCACAAAGAACGTCGCGGGGGCGTGGACAGAGTCCAGGGCATTCAAAAGGGCCGGGGTCTTGTCGGGGTTGGGGCCATCGTCAAAGGTAATCGCGATTTCTTTGCGGGTCGTGTCCCCAATCCACAAGCCTTCCGGGCGGGCCGACACGATGCGCACGGCGGGCGACAGGGCATGCGGGGCGGGCGCAGTGACGCGGGCGGCGCTTTCGCTGAACAAGGTGCGGGCGACCCAGCGGGCGTCTTTGTAATTGGGGTCTAAGGCGGCGGCGACAGCGCGGTGGGCCTGGGCATCTTCGCGGTCGCCGCGCTGCTCAGCCAGCCCAGCTTCGGCCCATTCGGCGGCTTTGCGGGCCGGGCGCAGTTTCAGCAAAGACCAAACGCGCGCTTCCAGGCCCGCGCTGGGGATGGGCACGGCGGCAGGCGTGCCCGCATTGCGCACCTGCACGCGCCGCGACTGGGATGTGATGACGCTGCCGCCGCTGTCTAAAGCATCCGTGCGGATAATGTGCCAGCCATTAGCTACATCTTCCGAGTGCCATTCATAGCGATAAGGCGACGTGTTGACCATGCCAGTCATCTGCCCGTCCACGTAGAAGGCGACAAAGGTCGGCGTCTTGGCGCTGGAAAGCTGGGCATCCAGGGTGACATCGCCGCTGACCTGGGCCGCGCCTCGCGCGGAGCGTGTCTCCAAAGAGCGCTTTTCCGACAGGCTGGCCTGGTACATCTGCTGCATAGGCAGGTCCATGACGGCGGGTTCCACCATCATCGGGGCAGTTTCAAACCGGGCGCGCAGGCCCTCGGCTTCGCGGACGCGGGGCACGCCGCTGGGTGTACTGAGATAGTCGGCTAAGAGGGCCATGCCCTGCTGGGGCTGCAAGCGAGCCACCGCCAAAGCAATCAATTCTTGGCGAATGGGGTCAGGCAAAGACGATTGGGCGGGGGGCGCATGGAGAGGCATCTGCGCCATGCGAATAGCGCCGGGCACATCGCCGTGCAGATAGCGCAGGTAAGCCAAAACCGTGTCGGCATCGTCGGTTTGGGACGGTGAAAGCGTGGGATTACTGCGCAGCACGGTCATCTGCGCTTGTGCGTTATCCAGGTGGTTGGCAAACATCGCGCACAGGGCAAGGCCGTAGTCGGTGGCGGGCAGATGCGGGGACAGGCTGGACGCGGTGCGGAAGTCGTCCTGGGCAGGGCCGGCGCTGCCGGTGTAAAGCTCCAGCGCCCCGCGCACCTGATAAGAAAAGGGATCATTGGGGGCGATGCTGACGAGTGCCTGCGCGGCGGGGATAGCTTCGCCGTAGCGCGCCTGCTCCAAGAGGTGCAGTGTCCAGGCGGCCTGGGCCTGGGGCGTCAGGGGCCGGTCTTCGGCCTGGGTTCCCTGACCCTGCGTCCCGGCGAGCAGTCCCACGGCCAGCAGGCCCGCCAGCGCCTTGGTCCAGCGGCGGCGCGTCAACGTGTGTGTCCTTCGGGGTCGGTTAAGCATAACTGTGAATAGTGAAAAGTGGAGTATGGAAACAAAAGCCACTGCATCTTACCACAGGTTGTCCTGATTTGGGAAGGGGCCGGGGCGGGCAGGCGTCCATATCTTGTGGTCTCAATCACAAAGCCGCGCGCAGCATGTCGCGGCAGACCGGGGCGGCGGCGCTGCGTCCAAAGCCGCCGTTCTCCACCACGCAGGCAAAGGCAAAAGTTGGGTTCTGGGCAGGCGCGAAGCCCGCGAACCACGAGTGCGTCTCGCCATCGCCCTGGTTGTTTTGCGCGCTGCCTGTCTTGCCCGCCACGCGCACAGGCAGGGTGTCAAAGACCCCCTGCGCTGTGCCGCCGCGCTGGGTCACCGCGCCAAGCATGTCTTGCAGCCGCGCGGCTTGGGCGGGCGAGAGGGCAAGCGCGCGATGCCCCACGCCCGCACCATCGGCGGCAAAGCGGATGGGCAGTTCCATGCCATTGTTCGCAACCGCCTGCGCGACGCGCGCCATCTCAAGAGGCGTGGTGAGGATCGCCCCCTGCCCGTAGCCGCAATCGGGCAGGTCTTCCCCCACTTTGTTGACACTCGGCATATGCGACAGGCCAAAGCCTCCTTGGGCAGACTGCAACAAACTATGGGGGCCGAGGCCGAGCGCCATGTGCGCAAAGTACACATTGCACGAAACGCGCAGAGCCTTCGCCATGTCGGTACGCCCGTGCGGCACAAACCCTTCCTCATCGGTGATTTGACGACGCGCATACGCTTTGCCTTCAATATGCCACGTCACGTTGTGCTCCGTATGCGGGCAGTTGACGACAACGCCGTCCAAGCCTTGACGCAGGGCGGCGGTCGCCGTGACCATCTTGAACACGCTGCCGGGGGGATACAGCCCTGCCAGGGCACGGTTGAGCAGGGGATTATCTTTGTCTAGAGCTGTATGCAGTCGCTCCCACTGCGGCGCGGTCAGGCGAGCGGGGTCAAACGCGGGCAGCGAGACAATGGCAAGCGTGTCGCCGGTCGCCACGTCCAGCAGCACAGCCGCTCCTTTGTGCTTGGGCAGGCCCGTGCGCCGGTCACGAACCAGGGCGGCGTACTTGGTCAGGGCTGCAAGACTTGCCTTTTGCAGCTTCACGTCAACCGTGAGCGAAACATCATGCCCCTGCGGCGAGTGCGCGAAAGGCCGGAAGCGCGCTTGGTACGCGGGCAGCAGGCTCGCCAGAGACGAGTAGCCGCGCAGCCGGGCATTCTGGCCTATTGGGTTCGCGTCAGTGCGCACGCCCTCGGCGGCCAGCAGCAGATGGCCGCACGATGGCCCGCCGGCATACAAGCGCGCTCGCCCATCGGGGCATAGAAACGGCACGCCGTCGGCATCGCCGCGCGGGGCATCCTGTGCCAGCACCAGGCCGTTGCGGTCTAAAATGCGCCCGCGCGAGATGCCCTGCGCAAACAAGAGCAGGCGCGGATTGACATGCGGGCGCACCACCCCGTCCGCATCCGGGGTACGGACGGCCCGGACAGCCAAAGCGTCGGCGGCGATGCCCTGCACAACAATCAAGCGTGCCACGCCCACGCCGAGCAGCAGATAAGTGGCTGCGCCTAAAGACACGCGCCGGGCAGCCCGCGTCCAGCCTGGGGTAGCGAGGTCGGCGGCTTCGGGCGGCAGGCGCTTGCCGGATAGTTGCAGCAGCAGCCCAATGCAGAAGAAGTTGGCAACCAGGGACGATGTGCCAAACGACACAAACGGCAGCGTGATGCCCGTCAGCGGAACCAGCCCAGTGACGCCCCCCGTAATAATCATTGCCTGCAATGTCAGCAGCACCGTCAGCCCCGAGGCCAGCATGCGGTCAAACTCAGTCACGGCGAGCCGAGCGACCTGCATGCCCCGCGCCAGCAGGAGCGTGTAGACCACGAGTGTCGCTAGTGTTCCGACAAGGCCAAGCTGTTCTCCCACGCTGGCAAAGACCAAGTCTGAGCCGGCCCGTGGCATTACGCCCGCATCGCCCAGGCCCAGGCCGCTGCCGGTCAAGCCGCCGGTGGCAAATCCCCACAAGGCCTGCCCCAATTGCTCGCCGTGCCGGTCTGTGTTGCTGAACGGGTGCAGCCACATCACTACGCGTGTCGCAAAGAAGCCGAAGTGCAGATTGTACCCCACAACGGCGCTCACGGCCAGCAGCGCGGCCCCGACAAGGGGGTACAGCAGGCGCTGGGTGGTCATATACAGCAGGGCGATGAGCAGGCCCAGCAGCAGCACCGCAGGCCCGAGGTCGCGCACAATAGCAAACAGCAGCAGGGCAAAGCCGTACAGCAGGGCCATCGGCGCAAAGTCGGCGGGGCGCAGCAGAGGGGCTTTCGTGCTGAAGACAGGTTTTCCCGCTTCGCCTGCGGAAAGCGCGGCGGGCCGAGAAGACAGCGCCTCCTCCCCACTGCCCATGCCCCGGCGGGCGGCTAGAAACGCGGCAGCGAACAATGCCAGCAGCACTTTGATAATCTCAATGGGTTCAAAGCCGAACACCTGAATACGCACCCCGCCCGGCCCATGGCCTGCCACCAGCAGCAAGACCATCAGCCCCACGCCCGCCAGGGCATACACATATTCATAGCGGCGCAGGTTGAGCCGCGCAAAAGGAGGCGTGAGCGGGATTAACAGCGCAAGCAAGCCCCAGAACACCACGCCGCGCACCTGCCCGCCAAAGACCAGCGTATCGCGCCAGGGGTCTTTGACGCTGTAGGTCATCATCAATCCCAGCCCGGACAACAGCGCGGTCAGCGGCAGCAGGAACGGGTCGGCGCGGGAAGCGAAGCGGCGCACCAGGATATGCGCCAGCGCGAAAGCCAGCACAAAGCCCGCCAGCCCGCCGAAGAACACGCGCGCAACATTGCTCTGCGACCGCGCCACCAGGCACAGGTCGGCGGGCGGCAGGACGACGCCGCGCAAGGCACGGGCATGGCGCAGGGCATTGACCGACCCAAAGCCGCCGCGCGCGCCCCGCTCCTGCACCAGAGCTTGCGCGGTCTGAGCGTCAATGCCCAGCGTGTTAATCAATGTCTCCGCCGTGGCCGTGCTGATATTCACCGCCCCCGCCGGGTACGGGGTTGTGGCGGCCTTGCCGCTGTAAACCAGCAGCAGGCCGCACACTGTCACCAGGAGCACGGCAAGCAGCAGCAGGGCCTCTAGGGAGCGTTTGGACAAGGAAGCGTTCATCGCCGCTTATCATACCCTATCCCCGCTTTTCCTGCCCGAAGGTACAATACACATACCATGACTTTTCGCCATCCGCTCGCGCGGCGCATTGCCGCATTCATCGCGCAGCCCCCAGAGCTTGCCACCGAAGATCAGTTTAATCAATTGGCATTGGAACTCTACGCGTACCAATACGAACGCAGCGTATGGGTGCAGCGATTGGGGGATGCCGCCGGACGCCCGCCCGCCACTGTTGACAGTTGGCAGAATATCCCCGCCATGCCCACGGACGGCTTTAAAGACTTTGACCTATCGTGCATCGCGCCGGGGCGGGCTTCGGCCCTGTTTTACTCATCGGGCACAACAGGGCGTCAGTCCAGCCGCCACTACTTCAGCCGGGAAGCTCTTTTGCTGTATGAAACAAGCCTGCGGCGCGGCTTTGCCCTCGCCCTGGCTAGTCGCCCTGCCAAGCTTTGGGCGTTGATGCCGCCGCCTGCCGAGGCTCCGCATTCATCGCTCTCGCACATGCTGGGAGCGCTGCGCGCCGAACGCTATTTTTGGGACGATGACACTGCCCTGGCCGATGCTCTTTCCACGCTGGATGAACCCGTCACGCTGTTTGGGACTGCCTTTGCCCTGGTGCAATTACTAGACAGCACCTCGCAGACCTGGCAGCTTCCGCCCGGCAGCGTCTTGATAGAAACCGGCGGCTTCAAGGGGCGCACCCGCGAAGTCCCGCGCGATGAGTTTTATGCCCTCCTGCACAGCCGCCTGGGCGTGCCCCTGCCCCGCATTTGGAGCGAGTACGGCATGAGCGAAATGGCATCGCAGTTTTACGGGCAGGGGCTGAGCACGCACAAGCGCGGCCCGCATTGGGTGCGCACCTTGTCAATCCATCCCGGCGACGGCCTGCCCGCCCCTTCGGGCCAGCCCGGAGCCTTGCGTCACCTGGATTTAGCCAACTTCAACAGCACCTTGTGCCTGCAAACCGCCGATTGGGGGACACTGGCGGAGGACGGCTTTCTGCTGCACGGGCGCGCGCCCGGCGCGGACATCCGGGGCTGCTCCCTATCGGTGGAAGAACTGTGGAATAGGTAAGATGGACTATAGAAAGGCCCCTCCGCCCCAATAATGGGGAACCCGGATTAGGAACAAGTCTGGCCCTCGCCTCTCCGGTCTTTATCTGGCTCCCCAGAATTGGGGCGGGGGGGCCTCTTTGTGACCTACTTTCAACATTCCAGTATGGACACGCCTTCCCAAGTCACCGAAACGATAGCCTCTCTGCGCCGCGCTCGTGCCGACGTATTACTCCCGCTGTCCCAAAGCCAAGTGGTAGACACCATCGCGCAGTGGGCTGCGCTGTGGCAAGACGCGGGCTTTTCGTTTCGGCGCGAGGCAGAAAGCTTAACCGAGCCGTTTCCGTTTTCCCATGTGCAGGTGAGCCTAGATGGCCTGCTGCCATCTCTCGCCGCCCCCGCTCTGCACGCGCTGATTGACAGTGAAGCGATGCGCGAGAGCTTTGGCGTCCCGCTCGTGGCGCATGTGATTGCGGGCAATACACCCCTGCTGGCCTGGGCGAGTCTGCTGCGCGCCCTGCTTATGCGGTCGGCATCGTTTGCCAAATTGCCGTCCGGCCCTGCCGCGCAGTGGGCAGGCTTGTTCGTGCGCTCGCTGGCAAGTATCTCGCCTGCCCTCGCCTCCACCATCGCCCTCGCCGAGTGGCCCGGCGGCACGGCTTTGCTGGACGACGCCCTTTGCGCCCATGCCGATTTGGTGATGTGCCAAGGCGGTGACCAGGCCATTGCCGCCCTGCGCGCCCGCACGCCGCCCGCCACGCCGTTTGTGGGGTATGGGCACGCCCTCTCGCTGGGCCTTTTGCTCGCTGGCGCGGACTGGGACACTGCGGCAAATGGCTTTGCCCGCGACATCTTGGTGTACGCGCAAGGCGGCTGCCTGTCGGTCAAGACCATTTTGGTGCAGGGCGATTTGGACAACGCCGCCCGCTTTGCGCATTTGCTGACGCTCGCCCTGCGCCAGTCTTGCCTCCTCTACCCCGCGCCGCCGCTGACCCCACAAGACTGGGGGCATCACCGCACGGCCCGCCTGCTGGGACAAATGCAGCCCGGCGCTGCCAGCCCCAGCGCGCCTGATGACCCATTTGTCGTGCTGGTCTGGACAGGGCGCGAGTTCCATGTGCAAAGCGGCACCAATGTGGTGACGGTGCAGGCCGTGCCCCCGCGCGCCCGCCTGGACACGCGGCTCGCGGCTTGCGCGGGCCTTTTGCAAGGCTGCGCCCTCGCCGGGACACCTGCGCCTTCCCTGCTCGCCACCCTAAATGCACTGGGCATTTCGCGTGTCTGCGCGCCCGGCGAGATGCAGGCTCCCCCGCTCTCCTGGCGTCAAAACCGCCGCGACGTTCTGCGCGTGCTGCGGGGCAGCGCCGAGTAGAAAGTCCCCGTGCATAGGAGTCCCTCCCCCGTGCATAGGAGTCCCTC
>JAABUQ010009083.1_pt1 | contig 13620 bp, 12 predicted proteins | sample 5560001 | NCBI WGS metagenome assembly JAABUQ01 (sample SAMN10711888, study PRJNA513371) | rock metagenome | isolation source: Antarctica rocks | place: Antarctica: Victoria Land, Finger Mt nord | collected 2015-12-18
GCCCTGTCCGGCCGCCGGCCGACCGACCTGGCCCCGTCGAGGGCTTCGCTGCTGGCACGGGTGCTGGCCGAGGGCGACCTTTCGGGCCTCGGAGCCGCCGAGGCCGCCCCGCTGGCCGGGCTCGACCTCAAGAGCCGGGCCGCCTGGGCCCGCGACCGGCTCGTCGCCCTGATCACGGAGGAGGTCGACGACCTCGAGGCGACCTACCACGACCTCGACCACGCCTCGATCGAGCTCGACCGGGCCGAGGCCGCCACCCGGGCCCTCTTCGACCCCTCCCAGGAGGCGACCCTGGCCCGGAAGTACGAGGCCGCCGCCGAGCGCGGCTTCTACCGCGCCCTCCGCGAGTTCGAGCAGGCCGAGGCCAGGGTCGAGAGGGTCGCGATGGCCGATCCCTCGGCGGCTCCGGTCGCGGCCGACGCCCCGCGCGGGTCGTTGGCTTCGTTTTTCCCGGGGACCGCCGCCCCTGCCGGCCGCGACGAGCCCGCCCCGCCGAGCCCCCGGATTGGGCACGTTGATAGGTCCGAGGGTCGCCCCGAGCCCGTCGGAGTGCCCCGGTCCGAAGGCGGTCCGGGCGAGGTCCGCTGAGGGCGGTCGGGCGCAGGTTCTTTCCCAATCCGGCGCGGGTGGATCGTCCTCGGGCGGACCCAGGGTCGATCGATCCGTCGACTTGGGTCGCTTCGTCTTTCCCTCGTCAAACAAACATGCGGGGTGGCGCCGGGCGCGGCGAGGACCACCGATTGGCCGCCCTCTTGAAGGCCAAAGCTCCGGAACTGCTCGCCGGGCCGCTCGACATCCAGTCCGTGGATCTCGTCGCCGACAAGCTGGCCCAATCCTGGCCGAAGATCCTGGCCGGCGCGATCGGTGTTTGATCGAACACGACAAAGGGATCGGGGGCCGTTGTTGGACCTCGACGGCCCGACCTAACGCAGTTCGGCCCGCCGCTCTTGGCTCCAGGCCAGAGGGGGCGTCAATCGGCCGGCTTGAGCCGGCCGGCGAGGGTCGGCAGGAGCTCGGCGACGGTGGGATGAATGGGCATGGTCCGGCGGAGGTCGTCGGCGCTGAGATCGCGACGTCCCGGAGGATAGCCCGAAGCCGCGACCTGGGTCAACCGGCCGTGCGACCCGGGGGGGTTTTCGACGATCGACGGGCCCTCGCGCGAGCGTCGCGAACTTGACATCCCCGGGCGACTCGCTGATGATCCTTCGACGGCCCTCCGCCCGGATCGTTCGAGGGTCCGACGCCGGTCCCCCCCTTTGAGACCTCGCCCGCATGAACCGGCCGAATGTCCTCTGGATCTGCGCCGACCAGCAGCGCCACCCTCGGCTGCACCGGGAACGGTTGGGTCCGGACGCCTCGGGTCGACGCCCTGGCCGCCGAGGGCGTCCGGTTCGACCGGGCGTTCTGCCAGAACCCGCTCTGCACGCCGTCGCGCGCCAGCTTCCTGACCGGCCGCTACCCGAGGGCGACGCGGGCCCGCCAGAATGGCCAGTCGATCCCGGCCGACGAAGTCCTCGTCACCCGGGTCCTGGCCGACGCCGGGTACGATTGCGGGCTCGCCGGCAAGCTCCACCTCTCGGCCTGCGCCCCGGCGATCTGCCCGGAGCGCGAGCGGCGGATCGACGACGGCTACCGCGAGTTCCGCTGGTCGCACCACCCCGACGAGGACTGGCCGACGGCCGACTACAACCGCTGGCTCCGCGCCCGGGGTGTCCGTTATGCCCGGTCGCCGTTCCCGGGCTCGGCCTACGTCCAGACCAGCGTCGGGGCCGAGGACCACCAGACGACCTGGTGCGCCTCCGAGGCGATCGCCTTCATCGAAGGCCGGGCCTCGGCGGGAACCCCTTGGCTGTTCTCGCTGAATTGCTTCGACCCCCACCACCCGTTCGACCCGCCGGAGGAGTTCCTCGCCCCGTACCTCGACCGGCTCGACTCGATCCCCCTGCCCCATTACGTCCCCGGCGAGCTCGACGACAAGCCGAGCTTCCAGCGCGTCGATCACGGGGGCGCCTACGGCGGGACGTTCGGCTTCTACCCGTATAACGAGATGCGGCCGGAAGACCACCGCCTGATCCGAGCCGCGTATTGGGCGATGATCGACCTGATCGACGTCAACGTCGGCCGGGTCCTCGACGCCCTGGACCGGACCGGCCAGCGGGAGCGGACCTTGGTGATCTTCATGAGCGACCACGGCGAGATGCTCGGCGACCACGGGTTCTACCTCAAGGGGCCCTACTTCTACGAGCCCGCGGTCCGGGTCCCCTTGATCGCGTCCCTGCCCGGCACGATCCCGACCGGCCGGGCCAGCCAGGCGCTGGTGGAGCTGGTCGACCTCGCCCCGACGCTCCTGGACGCCGCCGGCCTGCCGCCGCGCCCCGGGATGCAAGGGGAGTCGCTCTGGCCGCTCTTGATCGGGGCCAGGGCCGACGACCATCATCGGGACGACGTGTATTGCGAGCACTACGGCACGATCCACCGCCACCCCGGCCAAGGGCGGGCCTACGCCACGATGGTCCGCACGGCCCGGCACAAGCTCGTCGCGGTCCACTCCGCCGAGCCCGGCGAGCTCTACGACCTGGCCGTCGACCCGACCGAGACCCGCAACCTCTGGCGCGACCCGGCCCACGGCGCGATCAAGCTCGACCTCTACCGCCGCCTCTGCGACCGGATGGCCTGGACCGTCGACCCGCTGCCGATCCGCGAGGCGAACTATTGAGGCATCCCATGATCCTCCCGAATTTCATCATCCTCGGGGCGGCCAAGGCCGGCACCACCGCAATCTATCATTATATGAGCCAGCACCCCCATGTCGGCATGAGTCGGGTCAAGGAGACGAACTACTTCGCCCTCGAAGGGGGCCCGATCGACTTCCGGGGGCCCGGCGACCGCGACTCGATCAACCGGTTCTCCGTCAACACCGCCGAAGGCTATCAGGAGCAGTTCCGCCACGCCGAGGGGGCCGACGCCATCGGCGAGGTTTCGCCGCTCTACCTCTACAGCGAGGAGGTCCCGGGGCGGCTGGCCCGGTCCGTCCCCCGGGCCAAGCTGATCGCGATCCTCCGCGACCCCGCCGAGCGGGCCTATTCCGCCTTCCTCCACCTCATCCGCGACGGCCGGGAAACCACCGCCGACTTCGCCGAAGGGCTCCGCCTCGAAGACTCGCGGGTGGCCGACCGCTGGGAGCACATCTGGCACTACCGCCGGATGGGCCTCTACCACGACCAGCTCCGCCGCTACTTCGACCGCTTCGACCGCGACCAGATCCGGGTCCACACCTACCAAGACTTCCGCTCCCGCCCCGCCGCGATCCTCGCCGACCTCTTCCGCTTCATCGGCGTCGACGACTCCTTCGCCCCCGACATGAGCATCCGTTACAACGCCGCCGCCGTCCCCGCCGAGCGTCGCCCCCCGCTGGACCCGCAAGTCCTCGACCGGCTCCGAGAATCCTTCCGGGACGACGTCCTCGCCCTTCAGGATCTGCTCGGCCGCGACCTCTCCGGCTGGCTCCCCCGCTGAAAGGTGGCCTCGGGGCAGCAGCCGATCGGGGCCGCCGCGCGGGCCGTCGAGGGCGTCGGGGGCGGGACCGCGACGGGACCGGGACCGGGACCGCTCGCGGATCGGGCGCAGCGGAAGCCGGTGTGCGAGGCGGCGCTGCCCGGTTCGCCCTTGCCCCGGGCCCCGGCCCGGTAGCGGACGCAGTAGTCGTCGCCGCACAGGAACGAGCCGCCGCGCTGGACGCGCTTGGGGACGCCCGGCTCCTCGGGGTCGTCGCTCGAAAGGGGGCCGGCCGGGTTCCTCCCGGGCGCTGTGGCATAGGCGTCGGGCCGATACCAGTCGGCGCACCATTCCCAGACGTTGCCGCTCATATCATGAAGGCCGAATCCGTTGGCGGGGAACGAGCCGACCGGGGCCGTCGCCTCGAAGCCGTCCTCGGCGGTATTCGCGCCCGGGAACCGACCTTGATGGATGTTCGCCATCCAGCGCCCGCCGGGCCGGAGTTCGTCCCCCCAGGCGTACCGGGCCTGGTCCAAGCCGCCCCGGGCCGCGTATTCCCACTCCGCCTCGGTCGGCAGCCGCTTGCCGGCCCAGCCGGCGTAGGCGACGGCGTCGTCCCAGCAGACCTGGACGACGGGGTCGGACCCCCGCCCTTCGATGCCGGTCCCGGGGCCGCCGGGGTGCCGCCAGTCGGCCCCGGGCACGTAGGCCCACCAGGACAAGGGCCGATCCCGATCGACCGGGCCCGTCGGGGGCCGGAAGACGATCGAGCCGGGCACCAGGCCCGACGGGTCGGCGCCCGGGTAGAGCTTCGGGTCGACCGGGCGCTCGGCCAGGGTGACATAGCCCGTCGCGGCGACGAACCGGGCGAAGTCCGCGTTCGTCACCTCGGTCCGGTCGATCCAGAAGCCGTCGACCTCGACCTCCCGGATCGGCCTGGCGTCGGCCGCCTCGTCCGACCCCATCCGGAACCGGCCGCCGGGGATCCAGGCCATCCCGCCGGAGTCAGCTCCCGGCCTGGCGGGATCCTCGGCCGGACCCCGGCCCTTCCAGGTGAACGCCGCGAAGGCCGCCAGCGCGAGCATCGCGCCGCCCGAAAGCCCGACCGCCGCGAGCCAGCGGAGCCGGGGGGCCCGCCGAGCCGCCCGCGGAGGGACCGCGTCCGCCCGTCGATCGCTTCGCATCCGCCTTCCTCCTCCAAAGCAGCCGGCCGCCGGGATCGAAGTCCTCCACCCGGAGCGGGCCATTATCGCAAAGACCGGCCCGGCGAGGGAATCCCGGCGCGGGTCGACGCCGGGGTCCTTCGATAGCGACGCGAGCCTCTCGGCGCCCGGCCGTTCGCGAAACGCCCCGCCGGGCGGGTCAGACGGCCCCGGGTTCGGCCGGCCTCGGGGTCCGGGCGTCGAGGGCTTGGGTCTCGGCGGCGGTCCCCGCGAGCAGCAAGAAATGGCCCCGGAGGATGATCTCGCCCGCTCGGGCGACGCGCGGGAGGATCGACCGGGTCGGGGCCCCGAGGACGTCGCAGTGCAGGCTGCCGGCGACGTTGCGGTCGTCGGGGCATCGGAGCGCGAACGGGGCGGGCTCGGGCGCGAGCCGGATCACCCCGAGCTTGTCGTCGATGTTCACCCATCGGGCCCCCATCGCCACCCGCTCGGACCCCAGGCCGAGCCGCTTGGAGACCTTCCGCGAGAGCCGACCGAGCCGACCCCGGCCCGGTCGCGGCGTCCGATCCGGGTCGGCCTTGACCTGGCGCGAGCCTCTGTCCCAGGCGTGGGAGCGGCCGAAGTCGTTGAAGAAGTCGTTGGCGACGAAGAGTTGCAGCCCCGTTCCCGGCCGACCTCAAGCCGTTCTCGCCGCTCGACGGGTCGCCGAAGTAGCCGACCTCGGCCCGGCCGAGGTGGTCGGGGTGCCACCCGCGACCGGCGTACTCGGGGAAGCGCGCCAGGATCCGGCGGTAGTCGTCGAGCGAGGGAGACGACGAGGCGTCCTCCGCGGGCAAAGGCCGGGACATGAGGACGTTCCTCGGGGTGCGGCCAGGTCGGGACCGGCCGCCCTCAGAGTTGGTCGGCGGAGAGGACTTCCCCGCCGGACACGGTCCCCAGGGCCCGCCAGGTCAGGCCGTTGATCGTGGTCTTGATGAACCGGACGCCGCCGTCGCCGAAGAGGGCGTTGACGCCGCCGGGGTGGAAGCTCCGGGCGTTGATCGCGGCGAAGGTCGGGCCGCCGTTCTCCTCGTTCATCCCGTTGAGGTCCAGGTCCAGCCCGGGATAGGTCGTCCGGCCGACGATCCGCTTGTTCGGCGGCCAGGCGGTGGTGAACCCGCCGGTGTGGACGTGCCCGTCGGACCACTCGGTGTGGAACTCGAACTGGTTCAGGGTCATGCAGCCGCCGTTGTCGTATTCGGGCGCGACGGCGAAGGGGTCGGCCAGGGGGCTGGGGATGTTGTTGGGGTCGTTGATCGATGGGATCGTGGTGAACCGGCAGTTCGAGGCCCCCTGGTGCGCCTTGACCTCGGAGGCCAGCAGGGTGTTGCTCAGCCCATCGGTGAACTCGGCCAGCCTCCGGCCCCGGTTGGGCCCGAACGCCTGGCGGTTCTGGGGCCCGTTGAAGCCGCCCCAGACGAACCAATCCCCGCCGCAGAAGCCGTAGTTCGTCGCGCCCGAGACGCCGTAGTCGTGGGCATATGGCGCGGGATTGATCTCGCTCGGGCAGAGGAAGGCGGCGAGGGTCAGCCGGACCACCGTGGCGTTGCTCGGGTCCTCCTTGAAGACGCCGATGTTGGCCGCGCTGAACAACGCCCCGCCCTCGATGTAGGGCAGGATCCGGGCCTGGGCGCTCCACCCGGTGTCGTAGGCCACGGTGTTGCCGGTCCCGGCCAGGGCGAGCGTCATCGGCAGCGCCCCCAAGGCCGACTCGTAGTTGGCGACGGCCAGGCCGATCTGCTTGAGGTTGTTGACGCATTGGGCCCGCCGCGCGGCCTCGCGGGCCGCCTGCACGGCGGGCAACAGCAGGGCGATCAGGACCGCGATGATCGCGATCACCACCAGCAGCTCGATCAGGGTGAAACCTCGATCCTCGTCGCGTCGCATGGTCGTCGATTCCCGGTTGCCGTGGGTCATCGGTCGTCAGGCTCGAATATCCCGGAATCGGGCCGACCTTGCCACCTAATGGCTTCGGATTCGGTGGGCGGGCGCCACGAGCCCTCGAATTTCAGGCCCCGGAAGGTGCGGTCGAAGTGGACCGGGGTCAGGCGCCCTTGCCAGACCAGGGGCCCGGTCACCCCCTCCGGGCGCTGCCAGAGCACCGCGTCCAGCGCGTACGGGTGCCGGTCGGAAATGAGGGTGAAGTTGGGGCCATCGCCGCCGAGGACCCGGCCGCCTTCGGGCCCGAACCGGCAGAGGATCCGGTCGTCGGGCGGCTCGGGCTCGGCCAGGATCGCCCGGACCTCCTCGATCGCCCGCGCCGCCTGGCGGACCAGTTCCGAATCCCGGGATGCCCCCAAGGACTCCAGGATCTCGGCTCCCCGGCCCATCTCGGCAGGGGCCACCCGACCGAGGATCGAGGCGATCCGCCCGAGTGGGTCGGGGTGCGCGGCGGTCGTCATCGATCAACCCTCCGTCCGTTCGGCCGAGCCACCGGGCTCGTCGGGGCGCCGAGCATCCTCGCCGTTCGGCTCCCGGAGCGATCGGGCGAAGCGCAGTTGTTCCTCGAGGAACGCCGCCATCTCGTCCTCGGGCCTCCGCTTCGGCCCGGCCCGGGCCTTCGCCGAGGCGTTCACCAGCAGCACGGCGATGACGAGGTTGGTCAACGCGAAGAGGGCGACGACCAGGAGCGCGAGCCAACTCTCCATCCTGCCCGAGCCTCCGAGATTCTTGGATTCGAGGGGTTTCAGACGGCGTCGCTCCGGGAGGAGAAGAGGAAGTCGCGGGCCCGGATCGCCGGGACGATCATCGAGCCGGCGGGGACGGCGGCGGCGGTCGCCTCCAGGTTCTTGAGGAGGTTGACCGGGCTGTCGTTGAAGCGGAAGTTGTTGACCGGGTGGAGGATCTTGCCCTTCTCGACGAGCCAGACGCCGTCGCGGGTCAGGCCGGTGACGGCGGTGCTCTGGGGGTTGACGACGCGGATGTACCAGAACCGGGTGACGAGGAGGGCCCGCTCGGTGTCGGCGATCAGGGCTTCGAGGGTCCGGTCGGAGCCGTCCATGACGAGGCTCCCGGAGAATGGGAGCGGCTCGGTGTTGGTCTTCCGGGCCCAGTAGCGGTCGACGGCGAGCTGCTTGACGGCGCCATCTTCGATCCAGGTGGTCTTGCGGCTCGGGAGGGCGGAGCCGCCGCCGCCGAAGCCGCCGAAGCCGAGCCCGCCGCCTCGGCCGCCGCCGGAGGTCCAGGGATTGCCGGGGTTCCGGGGGTCGAAGGGGTCGGACCGGAGGGTCACGCCGTCGGCGAAGAGCTTCTCGCCGAGGCGGTTGCCGCCGCCGGGCCGGGACAGGTAGCTCCGCCCCTCGTCGGCGGATCGGGCGTTGAAGATGGTGGCGAGGCCGCCGAGGAGGTCGGCGACGGCCTCGGGCTCGAGGATCACGGTATACCGGCCCGGGGCGAGGTCGCGGGGGCGGCTCGACGACTCGGCCTTGAGCGCCGCCCGCTCGGCGAGGGCGGCCGGGTCGAGGCCGGCGAGGCTCGGGGCGTCGGCCGCGGCATAGCCGGATCCGGTCCCGTCGAGGGTCCGCATGGTGGTCGAGTAGCCGGCGGAGGTCGCCCGATGGAAGCCGAAGTTCCCCTTCTTGTTGGCGATGGCCGACCAGCGGGCGCCGGTCTCGAAGAAGCCGGAGGCGTCGAGCCCCCGGCCTCGGGCCCGGTCGAGCGCGGCCTTGACGCCGTCGCGGCGGAGGACCGGGCCGGCCTCGGCGGTGGCCTCGTCGAAGCCGGCGATGGTGGGATAGTCCCGCGGCCCGAGCCCCTCTTCCTGCTCGGGGTCGGGGATCGCGGCGGCCATCAGGGCCTCGGACCGGGCGACGGCCCGGCGGAGCGAGTCGTCGTCGAGCTCGTCGACGGTGGTCGAGCCACTCTTGCCGCCTTCGCGGCTGGTGATGGCGACGGTGAGGGTCCGGGTCGACCCGGAGGTGGTGATGTCGTTGGCGGCGAAGCGGGTGTGGCCGTCGTGGGACAGCCGCAGCGACAGCTCGCACTCGCGGGCCTTGGAGAGGCCGAGGATGCGGTCGGCCAAGGTCCGGGCCTGGTCTCGGGTCCAGCTCATCTCAGGCGGTCCTCAACACGTTGACCCGCCGGAACCGGGACGGCGAGCAGCCGTGGCTCATGGCGTTGATCTGCCCAGGCTGCCCCTTGCCGTCGGCGCCGAGGCCGACGTTCTCCCAGGTCGACTCGCCGCCGATCCCGTCGCAGCTCGCCCAGAAGTCCGGCGTCCGGCTCTGGTAGGCGACGTCGGCGACCATCGATCCCACTTCTCCGTCCTTGATCTCCCAGAAGGCGTCGCCGCCGAACTGGAAGTTGTACCGCTGCTGATCGATCGAGTACGACCCCCGGCCGTCGATCAGGATCCCGTCCTCGACGCCCCCGATCAGCGACTTCAAGGAGACCTCCTCCTTCGCCGGGGCCAGCCAGACGTTCGGCATCCGCTGGAACGGCACCGAGGCGTAGCTGTCGGCGTAACAGCAGCCCATCGACTCGGTTTGGCCGATCAGGTGGGCCTGGTCGCGGATCGTCTGGTAGCCGACGAAGATCCCCCGCTCGATGATCGGGAACTGGCGGGTCTTGACCCCGTCATCATCATATCCGCACGTCGAGAGGCTTTCGGGCCGGGTCCGGTCGCCATGAAAGTTGACGATGTCCGAGCCGACGCGGAACTTGCCGAGCTTGTCCGTCGTCAGGAACGACGTGCCGGCATAATTCGCCTCGTAGCCGAGGGCCCGGTCGAGCTCGGTCGAGTGGCCGATCGACTCGTGGATCGTCAGGCCCAGGTGGGTCGGCAGGAGGACCAGGTCCTTCAACCCCGGCGCGACCGAGGGGGCCTTCAAGTGGGCCACGGCCTCCTCGGCGACCCGCCGGGCGTTGTAGACCAGGCTGGCCCGCTCGACCGCCTCGTAGCCGGCGGTGACGGAGTTGGGCCGGTAGGTCCGCGACTTGACCTTGCGGCCGGCCTCGATCGCCGTGGCGGTGAACTCGGGGGCGACCTGGACGACGTGCTGCTCGATCACGCTCCCCTCGGTCGAGGCGAAGAACCGATCTTCGAGCCGGCAGGCGATGAACCCGGCGACCGAGAAGACGCCGGCCTCCTTGCGGGCCTCGGCCGCGACCGAGCGGAGCAACTCCAGCTTCTGCTCGATGGGGACCTCGAAGGGGTCCATCGCCGTCCGGGTCCGATAAACATCCTTGTACGACGGGGTCGGGGCCAGCCGGACCGGCTCGCGGCGGAGCGGGGCGTTGGCCCGGGCGATGGCGACGGCCTCGGTCGCGGCGCGGGCGATCGACTCCTCCGTCACGTCGTTCGAGGCCGAGAACCCCCAGGCCCCGTCGGCCAGGACCCGGAGCCCGAAGCCGAACGACTCGGTGTCGGAGACCGAGGGGACTTCCACGGTCTTGCCGGTGGCCCGGTCCGCCTGCGAGCGGAAGGTGACGGCCTGGCTCCGGTAGCGGTTGATCCGGATGTCGGCATACGACGCCCCCGCCGCCACGGCCCGGGTCATGGCGAAGGCGGCCAGGTCGGCCAGCCTGGCCGGGTCGGGGGCCTCGGCCTCCGCCCGGGTCGGCCGCCAGGCCCCGAGCGCGGCCAGGCCCGCGCCGCACGTCCCGAGGAAATCCCGTCGAGATCCCATCAGCTCCCGCCTCCGTCGCGATAAAGACCCAAGGCCGCCGGTCGACCCGGGCGCCCGGCCCGGCCCGGCCACCGGGATCGTGGGAGGGGGGAGGCCCGCCCTCGATCGAGCGACATTCTCCCAGACCCCGCCAGGCCGGGCAATCGCCCCGATCCCCGAACCCGACGCCGATCGGTTCGTCGAAAGGGTGGGAAAAATGGAGGGTGGGTCGAGCGCGGCGAGCCCGCGCGTTGGCCGGGGATTTCGGGAAAATGTCGAGATGGGCCCGCGGCCTTGCCCCTCTTAAGGGTCGGACGGGACGGGCGGGACGGCTCGCGGCGGGGGAGGGTTGGTCGCATGGCGGGCGCAGGGTTGGGGGCGGCATTCCGGCATCTCCGCGACCTCTTCGGGTCGGGATCGGTGGCCGGCCTGGGCGATGGGCCGCTCCTGGCCCGCTACGCCGGCTCGGGCGACCCGATGGCCTTCGAGGCGCTGGTGGCGCGGCACGGGCCGATGGTCCTGGCCACCTGCCGGGCCGTGCTTCGGAACGAACACGACGTCGAGGATGCCTTCCAGGCCACCTTCCTGGTCCTGACCCGCAAGGCCGGCTCGGTCCGCGGCGGCGATGCCCTGGGCGGCTGGCTGCACCGGGTGGCGTACCGGGCGAGCGTCGAGGCGAGCGCCTCGGCCCGGAAGCGGCGGCGGAAAGAGGCGGAGGCATCGGCGATGGCCCCCTGGGATGCGGCGGTGTCCGGCCCGGGGATCGACCCCGAACTCCGGCCGATCTTGCACGAGGAGATCGACCGCCTGCCCGAGCGCGAGCGGCTGCCGGTGGTCCTCTGCGACCTCGAAGGCTTGACCTACGAGCAGGCCGCCGAGCGCCTCGGCTGGACCGTCCCGGCGCTCCGGTGCCGCTTGGCCAAGGCCCGGGGTCGGCTCAAGGGGCGGCTCACCCGCCGAGGGTTCGCCGCCCCGGCCGTCGCCGCCGCCCTGGTCCCCGCCCAAGGGGTTTCGGCGGCCGTCCCGGCGGCCTTGCTCCGGGCGACCGTGCTCGCGGCGACCGGCGGGCCGGCCTCCGCCGGCGCCTTGCTCCTGACCCACACCATGTTGAGGGGGATGCTGATGATCAAGCTGAAGATCGCCGCGACGGCCGCGCTGGCGGCCCTCGCCGTCGCCTCGGCCGGGGTCCTCGCCTCGGGCGGGCGGCCCGAACGCCCCGGGCCCCCGATGAGGCCGAAGGGGGAGGCCAAGCCCGAGGTCGCCCCCCAGGCGGCACCGGCGGCCCCGAAGCCGGGCAAGCTCATCGAGGTCAAGGGCCGCGTCCTCGCCCCGGACGGCAAGCCGGTCGCCGGCGCGGTCGTCCGCGCGACGGACTTTGAGCTCGACGCCAAGCCCTACCCCTCGGCCAAGAGCGGCCCGGACGGGCGGTTCACGATCTCCCTGCCCGAGCCGATCGGCGGCGTTGTCGAAAGGGGCTACAAAGCCCGTTACCCCTGGCTGGTCGCCTCCGCGCCCGGCTTCGGGGTCGGCTGGTCCGAGCGTGCATTGCGGTCCGACCGGCCCGCCGAGCAGGTAGTGACGCTGGTCGAGGAAGGGCCGGCGATCGAAGGCCGGATCGTCGACCTCGAAGGCCGGCCCGTCGCCGGCGCCCGGGTCGAGGTCGCCCGGATCTGGTTCGACGCCGGCGGCAACTTCGGCGGTTGGCTCGCCAAGGCCAGGGACGGCTCCGTCAACGTCGTGGGCCAGGATCTCGACGCCCTGGCGCTCGATCGGCTCGCGCCGATGGTCGCGAAGACCGGGCCCGATGGCCGGTTCCGTCTGCTCGGGATCGGCCCCGATCGGATCGCCGACCTCCACGTCTCGGGCCCGGCCATCGCCACGACCCAGGTCAGCGTCATGACCCGAGATGAGCCGGAGATCCGGGCCCGTCAGAGGGAAATGAGCGGGCCGACCCAGTTCGTCGTCCATCCTCCTCGGTTCGACATCGCCGCGGCGCCGGGCAGGACGGTCGAGGGAATCGCCCGCGACCAGGACTCCGCGAGGCCGATCGCCGGCCTCGAGATCGGGGCGGGAGTCGGCGACGGGCCGTTCGCGATGTTCCGGGTCGAAGGGGTCAAGGCCACCACCGACGCCGAGGGGCGATATCGCCTCGACGGCCTCCCCAGGACGGCGACCTACCGGCTGTTCGCGACGGCCGGGCCGGGCCTCCCCTACACCGCCGGGGTGGTCTCGACCACCGCCGACGCGGCGGCGGTCGGGCCCGTGAGCTTCAACCTCGCCTTGAAGCGCGGGGTCCTCGTCCGCGGCAAGGTTCTCGATCGGGTGTCGGGAAAGCCGGTCCGCGGGGCCGTGTTCTTCATGGCGCTCGCGGACAACCCGCATGTCGCCGCGACCCCCGGCTACGCCGCCTACATGGACTTGCAATCGGCGCGGATCGAGGGCGACGGCGGCTACGAGATCGCGGCCCTGCCGGGGCCGGGCCTGCTCGCCGTGATCGACCACGATTCGCGGCACCGGCCCGCCGGCGGGCTCGGAGGGATGAAGGGGTACGACGCCGGGATGGGCGGGTTCCTGACCTCCTTCGCCCCGATCCCCGCCTCCGGCTACCACTTGTTCGTCGCCACCGACTTCCCGCCCGGGTCCGGCTCCGCGACCGTCGACCTCCCGCTCGACCCGGGCCGCTCGGCGACGATCGACGTCGTCGACGGGGCCGGCCGGCCCCGCGGCGGGACCAAGGTCGTCGGCGCTGGCGGCGGCGGGCGACGGTCGATCGTCGAAGATCAGGAGGCCCCGAGCATCGAGGTTCTCGCCCTCGACCCGACAAGTCCCCGCCGGGTGACGGTCACTCATGAAGGGCTCAAGCTCGCCGGCTCGGCCGTCGTCAAGGGGGACGAGCCCGGCCCGATCAACCTCAAGCTCCAGCCCTGGGGCACGATCATCGGGCGGGTCGTCGACGATGAAGGCCGGCCCCGCAAGAACATCGGCATCATCGGGCGCGATCAGTTAGGCGGCCCTCGACCCGGCGGAGGGCGGCCCGACAAAGAGGGGACCTTGCCCCTGGGGAAGTTCGGCATGACCATCCGGCTGGGAGATGACGGCCGGTTCCGGTTCGAGGGGCTCGTCCCCGGCCTCAAGTACGGGGGATATGCCATCGAGTCGGGCAAAGGATTAGGCGATCTTTTCGAGAACCTTGTCCTCCAACCCGGGGAGACCAAGGACCTCGGCGACCTCAAGGTCCAGGCCCCCAAGAAGGGGGAGTGAACCTCGGGACACTCCCGACCATCGTTGAGGACGTGGGTTCGGTTTGCTTCGCTCCT
>JAABUQ010009085.1_pt1 | contig 13618 bp, 12 predicted proteins | sample 5560001 | NCBI WGS metagenome assembly JAABUQ01 (sample SAMN10711888, study PRJNA513371) | rock metagenome | isolation source: Antarctica rocks | place: Antarctica: Victoria Land, Finger Mt nord | collected 2015-12-18
CGCGATTTGGAAAATCTGCAGAGCTCCCGGGTAGGTCGGAGCCTCGACCACGATCTCGTCGCCGGGTTCGGCGAGTGATTGCGCGACGAGCATGATCCCTTGCGTCGAACCGGTGAGCATGAGGATGTCGGCGGGCGCCACGCGGCAGCCGCGCCGGTCCATCCGCGCCGCGATCGCCGCCCGCAACGGCGCGTACCCCTCGCTATCACCGTACGAGAGCACGAAACGCTCGTCGCGGCCGACGCGAGCGAAGGACGCTGAGAGTTCGGGTAACGGCGAGGGTTCGGCGGGCGGAACGCCTTGAACGAACGCGATCGGCTCGCCGTGTGTCGCGGCGGCAAGCTCGCCCAGGACCGCCGGGAAGGCGCCCACCCGCCATGGCGGTAGCGCGACCCACCACGGCACGTCCGCCGTCCGGTCGCTCGGCGCATCCGGGACGCCCGAGGCGACGCGCGAACCGGAGCCGACGCGCTGCTCGATCAGCCCGTCGGCGACGAGGTCTCGATAGGCGTGCACGATCGTGCTGCGGTTCACGCCGAGGCGAGCGGCGAAGCTCCGTTCGGGCGGCAGGCGCGAGGTTTGCGGTATCGCCCCGGCGAGGATCCCGCGTCGCAAGCCGTCGTAGATCTGGCGATAGAGCGGCACCATGCTCGCGCGATCCAGCTCGATCGTAAAGCCTGCGCCTCGATCGACCCATCCATTTCGGGCCACTCAGTCCAATTACTCTCTAGCCGCCACCGTGTCCTTGAGATAGGTGCGAATGGCCGTCATGATTGGATGGGTCAACGTCCTCCGATGGACCGTGAACGTAGGATCACATCTTGGTATGCTCGCAGAAGGCCTCGAAAAGCCGCGCACAGGAGCGAAGATGATCGATACGTCTAGAGCCACGGCCGGGCTGGAAGCGGGAGCGAACGGCAGCGCAAGCGCGCCGGCGACGCACCCGGATCCGCAAGAGACACAAGAATGGCTCGAGGCCCTCGACGCCGTGATCGCGACGGAGGGCTCCGCGCGTGCGCGTGATCTGGTCGACGCATTGGTCGCGCGGGCGCACGCTCGCGGGGTCAAGATCCCGATCGCGCTCACCACGCCGTACGTGAACACCATCCCGCCCCACGAGCAAGCGCCGTTTCCGGGCGACCACGATATCGAAGAGCGGCTGCGCCACTACGCGCGCTGGAACGCGATGGCGATGGTGGTCCGCGCGAACAAGCACGCGAGCGACGTCGGCGGTCACGTCGCGACATTTCAGTCTTCGGCGACGCTCTACGACGTCGGGCTCAATCATTTCTGGCACGCTCCGTCCGCGACGCACGGCGGCGACCTTGTGTTCTTTCAGGGCCACTCCTCGCCCGGCGTTTACGCTCGCGCATACGTCGAAGGCCGGCTGACCGACGACCAGCTTGAGAACTTCCGCCAGGAAGTCGACGGGCACGGTGTTCCGTCGTATCCGCATCCGTGGCTGATGCCCGGCTTCTGGCAGTTCGCGACCGTGTCGATGGGCCTGGGGCCGCTGCAAGCCGTGTATCAAGCGCGGTTTATGAAGTATCTCAACGATCGCGGCATCATCGATGCCGGCGACCGCAAGGTGTGGGCGTTCCTCGGTGACGGCGAGATCGACGAGCCCGAATCGCTCGCCGGTCTCTCGCTCGCGTCGCGCGAGAAGCTCGACAACCTAATCTTCGTCGTCAACTGCAACTTGCAGCGGCTCGACGGCCCCGTGCGCGGCAACGGCAAGATCATCCAAGAGTTAGAGGGCGCGTTCCGCGGCGCCGGTTGGAACGTCATCAAGGTCATTTGGGGCCGCCGGTGGGATCCATTGCTCGCAAAGGACACGACCGGAACGCTCGTGCGCTTGATGAACGAGACGATCGACGGCGATTATCAAACCTTTAAATCGCGCAACGGTGCGTACACGCGCGAGCATTTCTTCGGCAAGTATCCGGAGACGAAAGCGCTCGTCGCGGACATGAGCGACGATGAGATCTGGCACCTCAATCGCGGCGGCCACGATCCGTTTAAAGTCTATGCAGCCTACAAGTCGGCCGTCGAACACAAAGGCCAACCGACCGTCATCCTCGCGAAGACGGTCAAAGGCTACGGCATGGGCGCGGCGGGCGAAGGCCAGAACATCGCGCACCAGCAGAAGAAAATGATGGTCGAGCAGTTGCGCGCGTTCCGCGATCGTTTCTCGATCCCGGTCAGCGATAAAGATCTCGAGGACGTTCCGTTCGTGAAGCCGCAGCCCGGCAGCCGCGAAGATACGTATCTCAAGGAACGGATCGCCGAACTCGGCAGCGTGCCGCAACGGCGCGCGCGCGTGGCCGAATCGCTCGCCGTGCCGGAGCTTTCCGCGTTCAACGCGCTGCTCGAGGCATCGGGCGAGCGCGAGTTCTCGACGACCATGGCCTTCGTGCGCGCGTTAGGGACGATCGTGCGCGATAAGACCATCGGTCCGCGCATCGTACCGATCGTTGCCGACGAATCGCGCACGTTCGGCATGGAAGGGATGTTCCGTCAGCTCGGCATCCATTCCACCGTTGGTCAGCTCTACCGTCCGCAAGACGCCGAACAGCTGATGTGGTACCGCGAAGACAAGCAGGGTCAGATCCTGCAAGAGGGGATCACCGAAGCCGGTGCCGTGAGCTCGTGGATCGCCGCCGCAACGGCGTACTCGACGCACGGCGTGCAGATGATCCCGTTCTTCATCTTCTACTCGATGTTCGGGATGCAGCGGATCGGCGATTTCGCATGGGCCGCGGGCGACATGCGTTCGCGCGGTTTCCTCATCGGCGGCACTGCCGGCCGAACGACGCTCAACGGTGAGGGACTGCAGCACGAGGATGGTCATAGCCATCTGCTAGCATCCGCGATCCCCAACTGCGTGCCGTACGATCCGACGTTTGCCTACGAGCTGGCCGTGATCGTCCAAGACGGACTGCGCCGGATGGTTTCCGAGCAAGAAGACGTCTACTACTACATCACGGTGATGAACGAGAACTACGCGCACCCGGCCATGCCCGAAGGCGCGAAAGACGGCATCCTGCGCGGACTGTATCTGCTCGCGGATGCGGGCCCGGCAAAGAAACACGCGGCGCGCGTGCAGTTGATGGGATCCGGCACGATCCTGCGCGAGGTGATCGCCGCAGTCGACTTGCTGCGCGATGATTTCGATGTGAGCGCCGACATTTGGAGCGCGACGAGCCTCACGCTGTTGCGCCGCGACGGCCTCGAAGCCGAGCGGTGGAACCTCTTGCACCCGGACCAGAAACCGCGCCGCTCGTACGTCGCGGAGTCACTCGAAGGCCGTTCGGGGCCGTTGGTCGCCGCAACGGATTACATGAAGGTGTTCGCCGATCAGATCCGGCCGTTCGTCGACCGCCGCTTCGTCGCGCTCGGCACCGACGGGTACGGCCGCAGCGATACGCGCGAGAAGCTCCGCTCGTTCTTCGAAGTCGACCGTCGCTGGGTCGCCGTGGCGGCGCTCAAAGCGCTCGCCGACGAGGGCACGATCCCACAATCGCAGGTCGCCAAAGCGATAGCGAAATACGGGATCGACCCGGAGAAGCCGAGCCCGGTGACGGTGTAAGCGATGGCGCAGATCGAACTTACCGTCCCCGACATCGGCGACTACGCCGATGTTCCGGTTATCGAAGTCCTCGTCCAAGCCGGCGACGTGATCGCGAAAGAAGCGCCGCTCGTCACGCTGGAATCCGAGAAGGCGACGATGGAAGTCCCCGCCGACGCGGCTGGGACCGTTCGCGACATACGCGTGAAAGTCGGCGACCGCGTCTCGCGCGGGAGCGTGATCGTGACGATCGAATCGGCTGACGCAGCAGCGTCGCATACCGAATCGGCTGAACCGTCGGTCGCCGTTTCGGCCGCCGCGGGCGCGGATGCGCCGTCCGTGTCGGCCCCGGCGAACGAGGCCTCCGAGCTCGCGGCCGACGACGATGATGCCGGACGGCCGCTCGCGGAAACGGGCGCGGCGCAAGCGGGCGCGAGCCAAGCCGGCGCAGCGCAAACGATCGAGCTACGCGTTCCGGATATCGGCGACTTCCATGACATTCCGGTGATCGAAGTGCTCGTCAAAGCGGGCGACGTCGTGGCGAAAGAAGCGCCGCTCGCGACGCTCGAATCCGAGAAAGCGACGATGGAGGTCCCCGCCGAAGCCGCCGGGACGATCCGCGACGTCAAAATTCGCGTCGGCGATAAGATCTCGAAGGGCACCGTTATCGCGACGCTCGAGACGGTCGGCGCCGCCTCATCCCCGCCCGCCCTATCGGGTACCGGCGGCTCGGCGCCCGTAGCGTCCGGTCGATCTACCCCACCCGCGTCTTCCGCTTCGGCGGCTCCGCCGGCTGCGGTTACACCGTCGAGCTACGGCGCCTCCGGCAACGGGACCTCGCCCAACGGCACGGGCGCGCCGGTCAACGGTGCATCATCCCACAGCGGCTCGCGCGCAGCGAACGGCGCGGGCGCAACCAGCGCGACCGCGGGTAGCGGGGTCAACGGTTCCAACGGCTCGATCGTGGGAACCGATGCGGACGGGGCACCGGCGCACGCGAGCCCGGCGATCCGTCGCTTCGCCCGCGAGCTCGGCGTCGCACTGGGCCGCGTCTCCGGCAGCGGCCCGAACGGCCGCATTACCCGCGCGGACGTGCAAGGGTACGTAAAGCATACGCTCGCCGCCGGCCCGGCTGCCACCGTTCCGTCCGCGAGCAGCGATCAGTCGACGTTCTCGGTGCTGCCCTGGCCGAAGGTGGACTTCGAGAAGTTCGGACCGGTCGAGCGTCAGCCGCTCTCGCGGATCAAGCGCCTCTCCGGCCCGAATCTGCACCGCAATTGGGTGATGATCCCGCACGTGACGCAGAACGAAGATGCCGACGTGACGGAGCTCGAAGCGTTCCGCAAAGAGGTCAACGCGGAGCAAAAGGACGCGAAAGTTACGATGCTCGCGTTCCTCATCAAGGCGGCGGTCGCGGTGCTCAAGCGGTTCCCTGAGGTGAACAGCTCGCTCGTCGGCGACGACCTCGTGCTCAAGCAGTATTACAACATCGGGTTCGCCGCCGACACGCCGAGCGGTCTCGTCGTTCCGGTTATCCGGGACGCCGACAAAAAGGGCGTCGTCGAGATCGCGCGCGAGACCTCAGCGCTCGCGGGAAAAGCGCGCGACGGCAAGCTCACCGGCACCGACATGCAGGGCAGCACGTTCACGATTTCCAGCCTCGGCGGGATCGGCGGGACGTACTTTACGCCGATCATCAACGCGCCCGAAGTCGCGATCCTCGGCGCGTGCAAAACCGCGATGAAGCCGGTGTGGAACGGCTCGGCCTTCGAGCCGCGACTGATCCTGCCGCTCTCGTTCTCCTACGATCATCGCGTGATCGACGGCGCGGGCGCGGCACGGTTCTGTGCGATGCTCGCGACGACGATCAGCGATCTGCGGCGGACGTTGCTGTAACGATGCAAACGGGTCGTGCAACTGCGACAACGAACGCCGAGTCGTAGATATTCGGCATGAAAAGGAGCTTACGGTAGTGGCGGATCAAACGGTCGACGCGGTCGTTATTGGAGCGGGCCCCGGCGGTTATCACGCCGCGATTCGGCTCGGTCAACTCGGGAAGAACGTCGTGTGCGTCGATCGCGACGAAGTCGGCGGCGTGTGCTTGAACTGGGGCTGTATTCCCACCAAGGCGCTGCTGCACGTCGGTGAGATCACGCGGCAGATCAATCACGCTGCGGAGATCGGCATCACGGTGCCGCAAGCGCAGATCGATCGCGCCGGCGTCGCCGCATTCAAAGACAAAGTCGTCAAAGCGAACGTCGGCGGCGTCTCACAGCTCTTCAAAGCGAACAACGTGACGTTCGCGTACGGTCAGGCATCGTTCGTCGATGCGCACACGATCAAACTCGACAAGCGCGACGGCACGAGCGACACGTACAAAACGCAGAACGTCGTCATCGCGACCGGCAGCGCGCCGATCGATGTGAAAGCTTGGCCCCGCGACGGCGAGACGATCATCAACTCCGATGATGCGGTCGGCCTCAAACGGATCCCAAAGAACATGCTCGTCGTCGGCGGCGGCGTCATCGGCCTCGAGTTCGCGACCGTTTACACGCGACTCGGCGCCAAAGTGCTCGTCGTCGAAGCGCTCGCGCAGATCCTCACCGGTACCGATGCCGAGATCTCGAAAACGCTCGGGCGGATCTTGAAGAAACAGGGCGTCGAGATTGCCCTGAGCACCACCGTGAAATCGATCGAGAAAACCGCGAACGGCGCGAGCGCGACGATCAGCGGCGAGTACACGAACGGCAAAGACGAGACGCGCGAGTTCGACATGATCCTCGTCGCGGTCGGACGCCGTCCCGCAACCGACGGTTTGAACTTGGATGCGGCGGGCGTGAAAACGACGGACCGTGGTTTCGTCACGGTCGACGCGCAGCGCCGCGTGGTGCAAGACGGCCGCGCGGTCGAAGGCGTGTACGCGATCGGCGACGTGACCGGCGCTCCGCTGCTCGCGCACAAAGCGATGAAAGAAGGCGTGATCGCGGCCGAAGTCATCAGCGGCGATCGTTCCGCGGCGTTCGATCCGGTGGCGATCCCGAACTGCGTCTACACCGATCCCGAAGTCGCGACGGTCGGCATGTCGGAAGAAGAAGCGAAAGCCGCCGGTTACGAGCTTCGCATTGGGAAGTTCCCGATGATGGCGAGCGGCCGCGCGCGCACCATGAACGAGACCGACGGCATGATCAAGTTGGTCGGTGATGCCAAGACCGATCTTCTGCTCGGCATGCACATCGTCGCACCGCAAGCCGAATCGCTCATCGGTGAAGGCGTGATCGCGCTGGAGATGGGGGCGACGCTCGAAGATATCGGGCTGTCGATCCATCCGCATCCGACGCTCACCGAGTCGATCATGGATGCCGCCGAGGCATCGCACAACAAAGCGATCCACATCCCGAACGCCAAGCCCAAGCAGCCGGCGACGGCCGGTGCGCGGTAACGTCTGGGGTCCGCTCCGTCGCCCGTTCGGCGACCGAGCGGGTACGCCGTAAGAGCGGTATCGCGTGAGCAGTACCGTACGGCTGATCGATCTCGGACGGCGTGAATATGGCGATGTATGGGCGCTGCAACGCGAGCTGCACGCGGCGGTTGCGGAAGGCCGCGAGAGCGACACATGGCTCATCGTCGAGCATGATCCGGTCATCACGCTCGGACGCAACGCGAAAGACGGTCACGTTCACCGTACGCCGGCGGCGCTTGCGTCCCGCGGTGTTGGGTTCTATACCGTCGAGCGCGGCGGCGATGCGACGTACCACGGTCCGGGTCAAGTCGTCGTCTACCCGATCATGAAGCTCAAGCGGTTCCGCGAAGTGGTTCCGCTCGTCAGCGCGCTCGAGAGCGCGGCGATTGCGTCGCTTGCAACGTTCGGGATCGAAGCACACACGCGCTCCGAACACCGCGGCGTGTACGTCGGTGCAAACGCGATTTGCGCCGTCGGTCTTGCGGTACGGCGAATGACGTCGTTGCACGGCATCGCGCTCAACGCGAGCACCGCGCTCGATTACGATCGCCTGATCACGCCGTGCGGAACGCCGCAATTCGGTATTACGTCGATCGCGAACGAGCTCGGCCGGCCCGTCGGTTGGTCGGAGGCACGCGATTCGTTGATCGCTGCGATGGCCCGCCGCTTCGACGTCGAGCCGATCGACGTCACCCCTTCGCTTACAAGCGCACTCCACGGATAGAGCGATGATCGACACCCCAAAACGCGTCCCCAAACCCTCGTGGCTGAAAGTCTCCCTGCCGCATGGTGAGAACTACGAGCATGTTCGCGACCGTGTGAAGAGCTTGGATCTGCACACGGTCTGCCAAGAAGCGATGTGTCCGAACATCGGCGAGTGCTGGGGCGCCGGCACGGCGACGATCATGATCCTCGGCGACACGTGCACCCGCGGTTGTCATTTCTGCAACGTCAAGACGGGCTCACCGCGCGGTGAAGTCGATTGGCTCGAGCCCAAGCGCGTCGCCGATGCGGTGGCGGAACTCGGCTGGACGTATCTCGTGCTCACCGCGGTCGACCGTGACGACATCGCCGACGGCGGTGCCGCGATCTTCGCAAGCACGGTGCGCCTGATCCACGAGAAATCACCCGGCGCGAAAGTCGAATGTCTTACGGGCGATTTCGCCGGCGACCTCGCGGCGCTCGATGTCGTGCTCGCCGCCAAACCCGAAGTGCTTGCGCACAACCTCGAAACGGTGCGCCGCCTGCAACCGACCGTTCGCGACCGCCGTGCAACGTATGAGCGCTCGCTCTCGATCCTCGCGCACGCGAAGGCGAGCGGAAACGTCCGTTACACGAAAACTTCGCTGATGCTGGGACTCGGCGAACGCGAGGACGAGATCGTGCAGTCAATGGACGACGCACGCACGGCGGGCGTCGATATCTTCACGATGGGGCAATACCTGCAGCCCACGCAGCGCCATCTTCCGGTGGTTGAGTTTGTGACGCCGGAGCGCTTCGCGCAACTGCGCACGATTGGACGATCGAAAGGCTTCCGCCAAGTCGTCGCGAGCCCGCTTTCACGCAGCTCGTATCACGCGGAGCAAGCCTTCGTCGAATAACACCGGCGTCGCCTCGGACGCCGAGCCCGACGGTCTGCCGCTTCCGCAGCGGCGAATCGCGTATCTCGCACTCGCGCTCACGACGATGATGGCGACGCTCGATGGGTCGATCGCGAACACCGCGCTACCGACGATCGCACGCGAGCTGAACGTGACCGCATCAGCATCGGTGTGGGTCGTCAACGGCTTTCAGCTTGCTGCCGTCGCGTCGCTCTTCACGTTCGCGGCGCTCGGTGCAACGCGCGGGCCGGCGCGCATCTACCGGCTCGGTGTCGCAGCGTTCATCGCCGGTTCGCTTGCGTGTGCGCTCGTTCGCTCCTTACCGCTGCTCGTCATCATGCGGGCCCTGCAGGGCATCGGAGCGGCGGCCATCATGTCGCTGAGCCCGCTCTTGCTACGCGACATTTTTCCGCGCGCGCAGCTCGGGCGAGCGCTCGGCGTTAGTTCCGTCGTGACCGCGATGAGTGCTGCCGCAGGGCCCACCGTCGGCGGCGCGATCCTCGCCGTCGCACCGTGGCCGTGGCTCTTCGGCATCAATGTGCCGCTCGGGCTTGCGACGATCGTGCTCGGACGCGCGATCCCGAACGAAGCGCGCGCTCATGGGCGCATCGACCTGGTGAGTATGGTCACGAGCGCCGTCGCGTTCGGCGCCCTCGTGTACGGGCTCGACGGTTTCGCGCGCCACGAAGCGCTACCGCTTATCGTGTTCGAAGTCGCGCTCGGCATCGCGAGCGGGATCGTGTGCGTTGCGCGACAGCGCCGCCTTGAACATCCGATGATCTCCGTCGATCTCTTCACCAACCGCACGTTCTCGCTCGCGGCCGCGACGTCGTGCGCGACGTTTCTCGCGCAGGGCGTCGCGTTTGTGACCTTGCCGTTTTATTTTCAGAGCGAGATGGGATTTTCGCCGGTCCACTCCGGGTTGTTGTTGACGTCGTGGCCGCTCGCAGTCGCCGTCGCGGCGCCGTTCGCCGGCCGGCTCTCCGACCGTTATCCCGCGGCGGTGCTCACGACCGCGGGTCTTGCCGTACTTACCGCCGGCCTCGCGCTCTATGCGATCATGCCGGTCTCCGCATCGCCGCTGCAAATCGTGCTGCACGGCGTCGTCTGCGGATTGGGCTTTGGATTCTTTCAATCGCCGAATAATCGCGAGTTGCTCGGAAGCGCGCCGCGCGAGAAAGCATCGACCGCTTCAGCGGTCTTGGCGACCGTGCGCGTGAGCGGCCAGACGCTCGGCGCATCGTTCGTCGCGATCGTTTTCGCGGCGTTCGGCGCGGCAGCATCCGAGACGAACGGCCTCTCCGCCCATATCGCCGCGGCCGTTCCGGTCGCGCTTTGGGGTTCGTGCGCCGCCGCCGCGGTCGCGACGTTCGCGAGCGCGCTGCGCTACCGCAGCGGCGACGCCCGTGCCGCCTTTCGGCCGAGCGCTTAGCGCGCAACCCTCTCGCCGTCCCTGCCGGTCGAACGGGCGTTATGGATTTAGGCCTTGTCAACAAATGCGCGCTCGTGACGGGCGCGAGTGCCGGGATCGGCAAAGCGATCGCGCTCGAGCTGCTCGCCGAGGGCGCGAACGTCGCAATCGTTGCGCGTGGCGCAGATGGCCTGGCGCATCTGGGGCCAGAGCTCAAGCCGTACAGCTAACGCGCGCTGACGATCGCGGCCGACGTCACGAAATCTACCGACATCACGCGCGTCGTCGAGGAAACCGTGCGCCGTTTCGGCCCGATCGAGATCCTGATCAACAACGCGGGCGGGATCGGGTCGTTCGCGCCGTTCGACGCGCTCTCTCACGATGATTGGCGCGCCCTCTTCGAGCTCAACGTGTTCTCGGTCGTCGAGCTGACGCGCGCGGTGTTCCCGGCGATGCGCGAGCGCCACGCCGGCCGCATCATCAACATCTCGTCGGAATCCGGAACGCAGCCGGATCCGATGATGCCGCACTACAATGCGTCCAAAGCGGCGCTGAACAACCTCACGAAAAGTTTGTCGAAAGCCTATGGCGGCGACGGCATCCTGGTGAACACGGTGTCGCCTGCGTTCATCATGACGCCGCTCGTCGAAACGATGATGAAGAATATGGCGAGCGAACGCGGCGTCGGATTCGACGACGTGGTCGCCGGCTTCTTACAAGAAAACCGTCCTCACATCGAGCTCAAGCGACCCGGAACGGCCGAAGAGGTCGCCGCCGCCATGTGCTTCCTCGCCTCCGAACGCGCGTCGTTCATCACCGGCACCGACCTCCGCGTCGACGGCGGTTCCGTCGCCAGCATCTAACCGGATAAGCCAGTCGAGCGGTGATTGTGGCTTAGGCCCCCGTCGTCAGTTGGGTCGAGGACGGTACGTCTTGCGCTTAAAATTTCTAGTTCCGGGAGGATCGTTAAGTCGCGCGGTCTGCTCATTGCGCGCTTCGTTTGAATTATTCCGTCGATCGACAACACCAGTACGGTCGACTCATTAATTTCGTGGAACTCCGATAGTGCCAAGACCTGCTCGTAGCCTCCAATTCCATCGACATCGAAGCGGACGTCAATATTCCCGATGTCGGTAATGAAATCGAACGACGAGCCGGCATGAAGCGTTCGGTCATCGAGACGCGCCGGAACGCCTTCGGCGATTCCGACCACTCGGAAACGCGGGTTCACGCTATTGAGTGCGGCGGAAAGTTTAGAAAAATTGGGGCCGACTCGTTTACAACAAAAGTCGACATCTTGCGTAAGCTGAGAGGCGCCGTGCAACAACGCAGCGGCACCGCCAATCAAGATGAAGTCAACCTCCGCGTCAGTGAATAGCTTCAGAGCGAGGCTTAACGATCCAGGATCATTCACCGGCTACGACGGTTCGCATTGTTAGCGATTCGCTGCACCTCCGAGATTGAGCGATCGGCATTTCGAAAGCGTTCGGCCGGTGTCAAGGTTAGGTTGTATAAGGTGAGCGTGGGATCAATTCCAAAATCGATCGCGCGCTGGATCGCGCGGCTCAGCTCGTCTTCAGGGCGGTTTACTCCTTCGGGCTTGTCCGTCATCATCTTCGTCCCCGCAGATGCTGGGCGGCGCATGGAATGAAACTCCGCCTGCGACACCCTAGCGTTTCAAAACAATCGACTACCAGGCGATCACGCGGCTGCGATACCAGAACTTTCCCGTGTCGCCGGGCGGGCGGGTTGCCAGGTAGAGAATCGTTTCGGTCGCCTCGCGTGGTTCCACATGGGCGCCGGCACCGCCCATCTCGGTCTTCACCCAACCCGGATGGATTGCGTCGACGAGGATCTCACGAGCGCCGAGCGCCGCGGCGAGGGCGCTCGTGTACGCGTTGAGCGCGGCCTTGCTCACGCTGTAAGCGACCGTCGTCGCACCGAGCCCGTCGTCGAGCTGGCCCATCGTCGAGGACACGTTGACAATGCGACCGCCGTCGCGGAGGAGCGGTGCAAACGCCCTGCACATCGCGATCGTACCGAACAAGTTCACGTCGAGCGTGCGCTGGAGAACCTCTGGTTCGAGGGCGTCGGCCGTCATGTTGCGATCTTCTTCGACGAGCACCCCCGCGTTGTTGACGAGCACGTCGAGGCCGCCGAATCGCCGCTCGACCCGCGCCAAAAGCGACGTGACGTCGTCCGGCCGGGCGATATCACAACGCTCGACGGTGAGACGGCCGTTCGAGCCGCTTTCCAGCTCCTTCAAACCGTCGGCCGACGTGTCCCGGGCCGTCGCGATCACCCGCGCGCCGGTCTCGAGAAAGCGTTCGGCCGTGGCACGCCCGATACCGCGATTGGCTCCCGTGACGAGGACGGTAGCTCCGTTGAGGTCGTTCATCGCTTGGGTAGATACCCAAGCGTGAAGACCTCCGTCGATGAATTACGCGAACTCGGGCCCCAGGTGACGGTGATCAACGTCGGGCGGCACGCCGGGTCCTCGGAGATCCGCGGCGCGATTCGCTATCGCCCGGACGACCTTCTCACTCCGGAGCACCTCGCGTTACCGCTCCCGCACGACCGCCCGATCGTTCTTTACGGGGAGAACGCTGACGACGCGCGTGTCGACGAGATCGCGGAAAAGATGCGCAGTTCCGGCTATCAAGATGTCCGGACCCTCGAAGGCGGATTCTCCGCCTACAAGGCGGCCGATCTCCCGACCCAAGAGTCATCGATGGAACAAGTCGTGCCACCGATGCGCCCTCAACAAGTCGACGAACTCGACCGCCGCCTCTAACCGAACACGGCTTCGCGTCAAACCCCGACGGAATCGTTTACACTAAACCGGCACGTGCATCGCATGTAGCACGCCGGCGGCGATAAGCGCCGCCGCCGCTAACACCAACGCTGCGATGAATTGCCGGTCGTCATCACGCAGCCAACGCGGATTCACTACGACGCCAGGCGCTCAGAGCTCGAGCGTTCACAGTAATCACCGAACGATTCGCCGTTCATGCGCTGCGCGGCGAAATCAGCAAAGTACGGCGCGAGCGTTGAGGCAATTTCGACGCGTGGGACCGTTGCGCGCACGAGCATGTTGAGGCGCGTCGAAGCGACATTGCCGCCGAGGTAAACGTTGTAGCGGTCGGCGCTCACGCCGACGATGCCGATCTCGCCGACATACGGGCGTGCGCAGCCGTTCGGGCAGCCGGTCATCCGAATCGTTGGTGCGCCGTCGTCGAGCCCGGCCGCGTTCCACGCCGCGCGAACATCCGCAAGCAACGACGGTAAAGCGCGCTCCGATTCGGCGAGCGATAAGCCGCACGTCGGCAGCGCGGGACACGCGAGCACCGCTCGGGCGAACGCATCGAGCCCACCCGCTTCAGCAACGCCGTGACGGACAAGAATCGCGTCGATGCGTTCTCTGTTGCCCGGCGCGATGTCGACGATGAGGATGTTTTGGTTCGGCGTCGCGACGAGATCGCAGCCGATCGTATCGACGACGTCGCGTAATGCCGATTTCGTTTCAATCCCCGCGACGTCGGCGACTCGGCCGCTGAGAATCTCCAACCCGTAAAACC
>JAABUQ010009086.1_pt1 | contig 13618 bp, 10 predicted proteins | sample 5560001 | NCBI WGS metagenome assembly JAABUQ01 (sample SAMN10711888, study PRJNA513371) | rock metagenome | isolation source: Antarctica rocks | place: Antarctica: Victoria Land, Finger Mt nord | collected 2015-12-18
CTGTTGAAACTGAAGAGATGGTGCGTCGCCATGATATCCGAGAGTGTACGCCAGTGTAAAAAGCCATCATAGGGCGTAAAGCGCAGCGGCTCAAAGAGCAGGGCAGCGCAGTAAAGCGCAAGGCCGAAGATACAGAGCAAACCAATGCGCTCACGGCGCGATGCTCGTGGCGAAAGCAGACGTACGGCGCATGGCACGAAGAGCAGGAGAAAGCCGGGCCAGACAGCGTAGTCCTGTACCTGCCCGTTGAAACGCGCGGCGGTATACACATAAGCAATCTCAGCAATGCCGAGCGCGCTCAACAGGGCAACAATAGCCAGCCAGCCCCATTTCCATGGTGCTGCCACTCGCTGGAGCTCCCTTTCCGCTGTTACAGACAGAGGATCGCTGGGCTGCAATCTGGTATTTGCAACCCGCTGGAGAAACGGCTGTGGCCTTTTCGTTTGCACGGCATAGGGCACGCTGGAGGTGTGCATGGAAGCGGATTTCATGCCTGCAACACCTCATGGTAGACCTCTTCAAGACGCGTAACGACTGTATGCGCCTGAAACACGGCGGCTCTGCGCCTGGCCTGTTCTCCCATACGTTCGCGCAGTTCGCCATCGGCCAGTAAGCGCGCCATCGCCTCTTGCAGCGCCTGGCAATCGCCGGAAGGTACCAGCAGCCCGGTCTCGCCATCGACAACGATCTCCGGCAGGCCACCGCTGCGCGAGGCGACCACAGGCCGTCCCATCACCATCGCCTCCATAGCTACCGTAGGGCAGGCATCGATGAAAAGCGAGGGCACGAGCGCGAACAGGCAGCGCCCCCAGGCCCCCATCACCGCGTCATGAGGCCAGTTTTGCAAGATATGCACATTGGGCGGAATGGGTGGGCTAAAAGTCGGGTCGGGCCGTCCAATAATGACAAGGGGGAGCGACGTCTGGAGCGCGGCATACGCTTGTAGCAGCACGCCAACGCCTTTATCGAGCTTGATATCGCCCACAAACAGCAGAAAATCGCCTGTAGGAAGCTGCGCCATATAGGGATCAATATTGCTATGCACCGTTGCGGCATCATCGGCGATGAAATTCGGCACGACACGATACGGAGCGTGGTGCCAGATAAGCTGGTTCGCGGTGACCATCGCGTTACTCACCGGCACGAACATATCGACGTTCTGTAATTCGCTGCTTCGTTCCAGCCAGTTTGTCAGGGCCACGGGAACGCCTTTGGCCGGTCCATAAAAATCGGCGGCGCAGGCCACGCATTTCTTCAGTTCGGGTCCGCTGCATAACGCCTTGTTATTCATAAAGCGTTTCTGCGCGCAGACCAGGCTGCCATCATGCAGCGTCATCACAAGGCGCGCCTTGCTCCAGCGTTTGAGCGGGATGAACGAATGCACGATCCAGTTATGCGCATGCACAATATCGGGACGCTGTTCCTTTATCAGCCGGCGCAGGGTCAACAGCGTTTCGGGATCGGGAAACGGCGGCGCGAAACGCCTCTCACTACTGAAGAGTGCACTGACCCGCTGCAACGAGCCGTGCATAGCATGCACATGCACCCCCTGATCCAGCCTGTACTCGGGTATGCCTTCCTGCCAGAGAGTGGCGACCGAGACGGTATGGCCTCTTCTCACCAGTTCTATCCCTAAATCGCGTACATAGCGTTCTTCGCCGCCGATAATGGGGGGATAATTCTGGGCGAGCATTAAGATACGCATTGGTTCCTCCTGGTGTAAAATCACTTGACCTCTTCGGCTGCTTTCTGCAAGATAATCCATGGCGACAGACGCGCATGGTGGCATACTATCTCCTTCATTCTTTCGCTCCGCTTGAGGATACTGTATTGATAATGTGACGATAGGTTTCATAAAGCTCATGCGCGCTATCATCCCAGGTTGGTAAGGAGACATGCGCCGGTATCAGCGGGTTCGCGATCTGCTCCAGCGCGGCGGCAGCAATTGTCTGCGGCGAGCTATGAAGCGGGACTGAACGCACCAGCCCCTGCTCGGCCAGCTCTTGCATACCTGATGTATGCGTCACCAGGACCGGGCGTTTTACGGCCAACGCTTCCACAATCGAGACGGGATGTGCCTCGTACTCGCTGAGCAGGGAGATCAATGAGGCCCGCGCGAGCAGCTCGATCATCTCATGCCGGTTGCCAGGGGGGATCATGCGTATCTCTACGTGAGCAGCGACCCCCATCCTCTGTGCCAACTTCCTCAGAGATGCTTCATATGGGCCAGTCCCCAGAATGACCAGGCGCGCTGCTGGATACTGTTCACGGATGAGTGGCAAAGCCTGAATCATATGCTGGTGACCTTTGTAGCGTTCCAGCCGCCCGGGAGAAATGATCAAATGCGTTTCCGTTATTTCTCTATTATTACTGCTGCTATCATTTGTATTACCACTGCCATTAACATTGCTGTTATTATTATACAACTTTTTTATATTAGCAAGCGAGTCGAGAGACAACTGGTTTAAGCCATTGGGAATAACCGCAAAATGTTGCGCCGGGATATGCAGCAGCTTACAGAAATGGTCGGCCTCGAAGCGTGAGACGCCGATGAGTTTCGCGCTGCCGGCCAGCAGCGGCCGCAGTGTACGCCATTGCGCGCTTCTCAGCCTGTGGCGCAGTTGCGACGAGTGGCCGCCGGTATGAAAGGTCACGATATAGGGGATCTTTGCTTTACGTGCCGCGAGCATGGCAAGGATCGGCACGAAGGTATGGCAGCCCTGGCAATGGACAAGGTCCCAGCCGCCGCGCGCGACGATTGTATAGATTTCGGGTGCGAAAAAGTAGTCATTGCGTGAGGACAGAGCTTTGACCCGTATAATACGCATGCCGTGCTGTATCTCTTCGCGGGGAAGCCCCGCGTCGGGTGGCATGACAGTCAGCAGAGTGACTGAGACGCCATACTCCACCAGGCGGCGTCCAACCTCGTGCACATGGGTCTCCGTCCCGCCTATATAGGGGAAATAACGCGGCGTTACCAGCAAAATTTTCATTGTATGCTTCCTCTATCTTTCCTCTAACACACGCACCAGTAGTTCCGTGTCGGTCAAATCATCAATGGCGCGTACAGGAGGCTCCGCAAGCAGTCCTGCCTGCTCTACCTCCACAACATGCTGCGTTTTTACCGCCTGGTAGACAGGAGGCAGCAGGAACAACGCGCCAACGCAATCAACCACGAGCCAGCCCAGACAGAGGCCATTGACGCCCGCGATACGAGCGCCCAGCGCGGCTCCGACCAGTTGCAAGCCTCCGATTATAATAATGGGCAGCATGGCCTGGCCCATACGCCCTTCGATGCGTCGGATAGCTGTATAGTGATTTCTGATGATGACGGGGAATGACTCCAGTGCCAGGATACGCAGGCACCAGACCGCGCCCGTCGCGTAGCTATGCCCGAACAGGCCCAGAATTTGCGCGCTCGCGCTACACAATACAGCACAGGCTACAACGCTTACGCCGAACGCGATGCTCAGCGAGAGGCGGAACTTCTGCCGCAGCATATCGGGCCGTAGAGCACCTTCCGCGTAGAGCACCGTGGTCAGTGCTGACGAGAAGGTAAGGATAATCGTCGCGATACCCATCGCGATATAGAACCAGGCATTCGCCGTCGCTGAGAGCAGCACGGTAATCATGACCGGTAGGAGCTGGCTGGGTGCCAGGAGGGCCAGGTTGAGGGCGTGGTGGCGCAGCGCGGCGGGTCCAAGTTTATGCAGTAATCCCCACTGGGGATGGGCCATACCATGCGGCCATTTTTTCTGACCCAGCGCGATTGCGGCCAGGGCCAGCAGTGAGAATGCGTTGCCCAGCGTCCACGTGTTGTAAATTGCCATCCCTGTAGCGTGCGCGAGCCAGAGGCTGACCAGAAACAGTGCGCACAGTTTGACCAGCGAGAAGAACATGTTGCGCCAGAGCTGCAAGCCACCCCACAGCAGGCCGATAAGCGCCTGGTCCAGCACCAGCGCCACAGATGTCAGGCTGACGCCAAGCGCGAAGAGCAGGACACTCCCCACGTTCGCGGCCAGGGGTCCGAAACTCGCCGAGAGCAGCGGCGCGATCAGCGCGAAGAGCGCGCCAGTACCGGCTCCGATACCAGCGGTCAACAGCAGCGCCGCGCTGATCAACGAACCCTCACGACCGGTCTGGCGGGGTAATTCACCGATCAGCAGAGTATTCAATCCCACAACGCTCAATGTGCCAAGCAGCAGCATGACGGAGATCTCCGCTGAGGCCACGCCGACAAAGCGCGGCGGAAAGAGGCGCGCCGCCAGCCACCAGTAGATGAACCCGAAGCCAGAGGTGACGAGCGTCGTCCCGACCAGTGATCCAGCGTTGATAAGCATGGCACGATTAAACTTTACGACCTGGTGCAACTGGCTTCTGCTCATACTAGCTTTCCTCTTGCAGGGCATAGACTGCCTCTGTATGTGTAGCAATATGCTCCGTTTCCTGCTCCTCTGTGTGAGCGAGTTGATAGATGCTGCCGACGATGTAGCCGGCCACGGTCGCCGCGAAACCCAGCCCGATGGCAGCGGCACGCGTCAGCGCTGAAAGATCGCCGCGCGCGACGAAGGCCAGCATATTGCGTACGATGCCGGCGGGGAGAGTGCGTGATGTGTAGCTGCGTTCTGATGAGAGGCTTGTTTGCGCTCCGTGAAGTTTCACCAGCGCGGCCTTGCCCAGCCCTTCATCGTAGCAGCGCCAGGCGAAGTAGCGCCAGCGCATGCGCCCCTCTGACACACGATGGTGCACGACAGCGGAAGGCGCGTAGAGCAGCGTGTTGTTGGGCCAGGAGCGGGCTACACGAATACAAAACTCGGTCTCTTCGTCGCCGGCATGATGGCGCAGCCAGCGCGCGAACGGGCCGCTGGAACTGCCCTTATCACAACCAAAGGACAGGCGAAAGCCGCCCACAGCATGTAAGACGCCGCGCCGTAAGGACATATTCGCGCCGATCATATTGCGTACCGGTGCCGGCTCCAGCGGCATGCCTTTATAGGTACAGCCGACGACCCAGTTGAATTCCGGGGGGAACCAGGCCGGCCGTGTACCAGACCAGAGCGGTTCGATCCTGCCGCCCACGCCGGCTACCTGCGGGTCCGTGTAACATTCCGCGAGGTGCTCGATCCAGTGCGGGTCCGCGCATGCATCATCGTCGAGAAAGGCGACGACGTCCCCCTGCGCGCTGGCGGCCCCGCTGTTACGCGCCCCTGATAACCCTTTAGCCTGCCCATTCGCCAGGACGATCACGCCCGGAATATGTTCCTGTACCCTGTACAGCAGGCGCGGATTATGATCAATCACAACGATTATTTCATGAGGCGCGCTGCTCTGTTGCTGTAACGACTCTACCGCTGCAACCAGATCGTGCCACCGTTCCTCTGTATAAGCACAGATCACTACTGAGATATCCGACTGTACACGCTTTTCTGTTGCTGACATCTACCAACCATCCTTTCTACACGACGGACGACCGTCTTCCCGAGGCGGGCGACCACAAACAAGGGGGCAACGGGCAACCACAAGGGATCGCCCTACGATAATCGGAGCTAGCGGGCACTCACCTCTTTCAAGAGGTCGAGGGAAGATGGTAAGCTGCCAGAGTTGTATGTATAACAAGGCGCGGGCGCTTTTGCGAAACGTTCACGGAGGATCGTTTTCAAGATGCGCCAGCCGTCGCGGAAGGCGTGCAGGTTGCTTTCTCCATAGATGCGCTCAAGCTCAACGCTGGGCACTTCGACGATGTTAAAACCGGCGCGGTGCATACGCAGGCAGAGCTGGGCCTCGATCTCAAACCCTGTGCAATCCAGGTCGAGGCGGTCAAGGCAATGGCGCCAGAAGGCATTGTAGCCATAGCAGAAATCGCTAAAGTTCCGCTGGAAGAGGATATTTACGACGGTGCACAGTCCATAATTGCCCAGGGAACGCAGCCATGTCAGGTCGCGACTGCCGCCGCCTTTGATATAGCGTGATCCCTTCACGAAGTCATGGTTACGCATCAGGGCGGCGACAAAACGGTCAATCTCCGCTGGATCGGCTGAGCCGTCGGCATCAAACATCACCAGGATATCGCCCGTGCTCGCCGCGAAGCCCGCGCGCAGAGCATCCCCTTTGCCCCGACCGGGCTGCTGGAGGATGCGAATGGAGGGGATCAATTGCTTAGCTACCTCAATTGTATCGTCAGTGGAATGTCCATCCACAAGGATAATTTCGCCTGCGATCGACGCCAGTCCAGGGAGAATATGATAAAGGTTCTGGGCTTCATTGCGCGCCGGGATAATGATGCTCATCGAAGGATAACGTGGTTGTTGCTGCATATACTTGCTTTACCTCTTGCTCAATAACAGTAGTTTTTTCTTGCGCGAAAACGTTGGTCGTAAAAATCTCATGCGGACCGGGTCTGGTACATGCCCTTGACCACAGTCAGTGGTATCGCCCCTTACAGGTGCGTTCGTCGTGCAATAGACGCACGGATATATGTTGCTAGCTGATGGAGATGGGTCGTCTTCCAGGTACCTTCTGTACCTGGCAGGGTCTGAACCTCTACCTCCCTATCAATAGTGCGGGCCAGTTTGAGCCGGCGCGCTCGTTGGCGATAGCCCTTACTCTCGTGGAAGAAGACAAAGCTGCTTTTCCCGTTGTAGCGCGCGGGAACGTATTCAGCCGCCTGCCAGTAGAACACATGGCCCCAATCGTGCAGCAGAGCGGCCAGAGAGGGAAAGAGCGCATCTGGAAACAGCTCTCCCCATTTCACACGCCCTGCCGCAAAACCGCCTGATCCCTGCACATTTTTTCTGGTAATATCCTTTACAGCGGCAGTTATGCCCTGTAATTCATTCCTCTGCCCAAGATGTAATTCATAGAGCGACTTCAGAGCCAGGACCGTGCCACCATCTTCCCTGATCTGCTCGTCATCTAACTGATGCTGGAGTATTCTATAGGAAGCACTAGATAGGCAGCGGTAGATGTGTTGTATGTAGTTAAAGGCATGCTGTATCCAGAGGAAACTATAGACGCGCCCGGACTCATCCAATCCCAACACCCCGGCGCAATACTGAATAGCGCGCCGCAGCAGGTGGAGATGTCCGACTGGCACCGGGTCCATCAACAGCAGAAGATCGACCTTTTGCCCTGCCTCTTGCAACTGGCGCGCCATCTCATAGGCAATCAGCGCGCCATTACAAAAACCACCCAGCAGGTAAGGCCCTAGCGGCTGCACGCGGCGCAGTAACTGGATATGCCGCGCCGCCATCTCTTCTACCGTAGGCAGGGCGGCTGGATCGTCCAGCCTGCATGGCTCAAGCGCGTAAAAGGGCTGGTCCATACCCAGCGCCTGAGCCAGTCCATAGCAATAAAACGCGCCACCTTTATAATCTCCATGCAGGAAGAAGAATGGTCGTTTTGTGCCACCGGTTTGCAGTCCCAGCATATTCGGCATCTGTACTGTAATTGATTGGGCTTTATTCAATTCGACATGGGGTAACCTGATCGCTCGACTGCCAGTATTAACAGTAAACTTCACAGGTGCGCTCTGAGACGTTGCATTGCCATGAGCAAGCCGCACATGTGTGGCAGTTGGCAGTTGAGAAGATTGCTCCATACACCTCATCCTTCAAAAAAAGTAACAGCGTTATACCTGTATCAGAGAGTAAACACATGTGTACTTTCTGATACATAAGTCTGGACGTCTATACGATGAAACTACCTAATAGCTACAGAGTAAAAGAGAAGCTCAGGGAGACGGTCAGAGACCGGGGAGACATACTCAAAATGTCATGGGAAGTGCGGTCAGGCCCCGTAAACCCAGGTTATCACGCCATGTGACAGGTTCGGGGACCAGCGTCAAGGCTGGCATGCGCCGCAGCAGCGTCTCAAACACTATCCTCCCCTCCAGGCGAGCGAGCGGTGCTCCGAAGCAAAAATGGCTTGCCCAGCCAAAGGCAACATGGCGGTTATCCGAGCGCGCGAGATCGAGGCGATCGGGAGCGGGGAAGCGCTCGGGGTCGCGGTTCGCAGCACCCATGACGGCGATAACCCCTTGCCGCTGGCGAATAGTTTTGCCTCCCAGCTCCACATCATAGGGAGCTAAGCGAGCGGTGAACTGGCTGGGGCTTTCATAGCGCAGCAGCTCTTCGATAGCCGAAGGGATCAGGGCAGGGTCGGCGCGCAGTTTTTGCAGTTGATCGGGGTGGCGCTGCAGGGTAAGCATGCCATTGCCGATCAGATTCGTCGTTGTCTCCTGGCCGCCGATCATTGTAACGATCGTATTCGCGATCACTTCTTCCTCTGCCAGGTGCCCGCCATCAACCTCGGCATTGAGCAGCGCGCCGATGAGTCCCTTACGGGGATGCCTACGCGCGTCTTGCACGGCAAGCTGGAAGTAGTGCATCATCTCCTTCAGGCTGCGTAGGACCTCTGGCACACGGTCAGGGTTATGCGCGAAGTTGCCAAAGACCTGCGCGAAATCCGCCGACCAGGCTGTCAACTGCGGCCAATCAGCGGTGGGAAGGCCCAGCATTTCGGCCGTGACGATCGCGGGCAGAGGATAGGCGAGATCGGCGATCACATCCAGCCGCCCGCTCTGCTGTACGCTATCAAGCAGGCTATCCGTGATATCCTGAATATGGGAGTGCAAAGCCTCTACCCGCTGCGGCGTAAAGGCCCAGGAGGCCAGGCGGCGCACCCGGCTATGATCCGGTGGATCGAGAAAGAGCATCTGCCGTACCATTACCTGCGCCAGGGGAGCCAGGTCCACCAGGCCAAGGGAGGCCAACTGCTCAGGCGTCGGTGTGCGATTGGCCGAGAAGCGCTGCAATACCAGCACAACATCGGCGTAGCGCGTGACCACCCACGCGTGCAAAAAAGGGTCCCAGTGAACCGGGTCCTCGCTGCGCAGACGCTGGTATAACGGATACGGATTGGCGAGGGTCTCCTGGTCAAGCAATTGATAGAGACTCAGTGGCATCTCAGGCGCTTCACTGGCAGAAGACGTCTCTTTATGTATCGTCATTTGATCTTCTCCAAACTTCACTTCTCTATATACCAGATACTTACGCTTACAGTGGGAGAGAATAAAGGTTACGCCTCGTCCTCATCGAGCAGACTGCTGGGCCACGAGGCGCTGCTCGATCTCACCGGACAACTGCTTTACCGTAGGAGCATTGAACAGTGTACGCAAAGGGAGACGAATAGTGAACACGCTGGCGATCTGCGCCAGGATCTGCGTGACCAGGAATGAGTTTCCTCCCAGCAAGAAAATGTTCTCGTCTCTCCCAACCTGTGGTAGGCCCAGGAGACCAGCGACGATCTCGGCCACGCGTTCTTCTACCGCTTGCTCACCAGCTTCCGCCTGTATCTCGTCCACAGATGGTGTCAGGGATGAGAGGGCCGCACGATCTACTTTGCCATTTGCTGTCAGTGGTAACGCATCCAACACGACAAAGGCAGCAGGCACCATGTATGCTGGCAGGTGAGCGCTCAGGAATTGGCGCACCTCGTCTATACTGGCCTCAACATGTTGACCCGCAACTTGTCTACCTCGTGTGTCATATATCTCTGACCTTTGAGACACGTTAACAGACTTTGCTTCCAACATTTGTGCATTTTGCGATATATGATCGTATGAAAGCGATTTTCCATCGGTCAAGTAGTAATGTTCCTTCATCACTATATAGACAACGAGATGTTTATCTTCGGGTAGAGTTTCCTGAACAGCAACGACGCCCTGTAGTACAGAGGGACAGCGATTAAGGACGGCTTCAATCTCTCCCGGTTCAATGCGAAAGCCACGGATTTTGACCTGGCGGTCGATGCGACCCATAAACTCGATCTGCCCATCAGGCGCGTAGCGAGCCAGGTCGCCAGTTTTATAGAGGCGCGCGCTGGCTGTAGCATCGAAGGGATGGGGAATAAACTTTTCCCGTGTGAGATCGGGACGATTGCGATAGCCCCGCGCCAGCCCGGCTCCACCAATGTAGAGCTCGCCGGGCGTACCAATTGGTACCGGCCGCAGTTCTTCATCCAGAATATAAACCTGCGCATTCGCGATGGGCCGGCCGATAGCAGGCGGCCGCGTACGCTCTCCCTGCGCTGCGACACGGCCGCTGGCCGTCACAACGGTCGCCTCGGTTGGGCCATAGTTGTTGATCAGGGCAAACGGCAGGTCCGCCGCAGGATAGCGGTGCAGCGTATCCGCCCCGGTTAACAGCAGGCGCAGCGCGGTAGAAGCGGGCCATGACAGGTCCAGCATATATTCCGCCAGCGGCGTTGGCAGGAAGGTTACGGTGATACCAGTGCTGATCAGCCAGTCGCGCAGCCTGACAGGCGAGACACGTATATCCTCAGCGGGAAAAGAGATGCACGCACCCTTTGCCAGATAGGGCCATAGCTCCCAGCCGGTCGCATCAAACGCGGGATTGCTCACTCCCGTCGCGCGATCACGTGCCGTGATAGCAAAACGCTCCTGGTGCCAGTAGACCAGGTTGAGCAGGCTGCCATGCGTGATCTCTACGCCCTTTGGTCTGCCGGTAGAACCGGAGGTATAGATGACATATGCTAGCGTAGACTCCGTGATTGAAGACGTAACATCTGAAGTGGACTGCCGCGCCAGTTCCTCACTATCCTGCTCAATACAGATACTGTGTACCCAGGATGATGAGAGCAGGGGTAGCAGTTTGTGCTCCGTCACGACAATAGAGGTGCCGCTATCGGTCAACATCAGGTTGAGCCGCTCGGCAGGCTCGGCCGGATTAAGGGGCAGGTAGGCTGCGCCAGCCTTGAGGATGCCCAATAGCCCAACTACCATAGCGGGTGAACGCTCGATGCAGCAGCCAACCAGAACTTCAGGTCCAACGCCCTGGGAGCGCAGTAGATGAGCGACCTGGTTCGCGCGTCGGTTCAGCTCTGCATAGGTCAGCATGTGCTCGTCCATAACAAGCGCGATCGCATGCGGCGTTATACGCGCCTGCTGCGTTACCAGTTCAGCAATACACATATGGTGAGGATAGTTCCTGTACGTAGCATTCCAGGATGTGAACTGCTGAACTCCGTCCTCGGTCAGCAGGGGTGTAACAGCATTTCCATTCTCTTCAACAACAGTATGAGCCGCACTATATTGCTGTTGTGTCGCAAGCTTATCATCATAAAGGCACATGTTTGCTATCTCCTGAGCTTGCATCCATGCATAGGGTCTCTACCGCAATGATACAAAACGCTCGTAACCCGAAGGTTACAATCAGCACTATTGTTTACGCGTATACGATACCATCAGGGAGCGCTGTTGGCTTCCCTATGTCAGATGAGTACGCCGTTGTTGAGGACCTGACAAAACATGTACGAGACGATGCTATCAGGCAAAGCTGCTTTGATTAAAAGCTGTACGCTACTACCTTTACACTCCCATGTGACTATAGCTCTACAGTTCGCTATCCCTTGCCTTCCTTTGTCAATAAGAAAGGGGTAGACATCGGACACCATGTGTTTGATAATTAGAAGTATAGTGTTAGTTGCTCTACGAGTCAAAAAACAGCAAAATAAATAGTACTTGTGGTAGAAAGACCAATGCAATCAGGTTATCTATTTATCAAATATGCCCTTTGTATATATATAAACGAGAGCAGTAAACAATTACGCAAAAGGTAATTTCTGCCTGCGCTTGTGGTTAATCCGTATACGCACCTTCTGGCCGAGCTGTCACTATTTTTTCTTATCTTAGAGATGACTCCTCAGCACCTACGGCGCGGGAAGATTTTAAAGAGGGTGTGGAGCACACCCTCTTTAAAAAAGTAACTCCTTAGCCTCCTCCTTCCCGCACCTGCGGCGCGGAGAAAATCATAAGGATGGTGGTACATATTTTTTCGGCCTTTGGCCGAAAAAATATGTACCACCATCCTTAAAAAAGAGGGAGGCCGCCTCTGGCGGCCATGGTAGGTGGAGAGGTACTTTTGCAATGCTGCATCGCGCAACCACAGGCTATATGTTTCGTATATGTTTATAGTGTTGGATGTTTTCAGAATATTGACGTTTATTATAACGTGATTTTGATAAAGTAATGGGCGAGCACACGTAGCAGTGTTCGCGATAATAGAAAGCGTGTCCCTGAACATGTCGAATAACTATCAACCCTACCGTCGAAGCGGGATACGATTTTTCCCGCACATCGTCCCGATTGTGTTTCCTTTGATCTTCCCATTTGGTATTGGCCTGGTGATCTGGTTGTCCCACCTGCTGTTGCCGGTAATTGGTATCCTGATCCTCGCCGCTGTGGTCCTGTTTATCATCAGGGTGGTGACGCTGGGTAGCGCTGATGCCGCCTGGAATTCGATGCGAACCAGTGCCAGCCAGTGGCAGCAGCGCTTCACCACGCAGTCGCAGCCACAGCAGCCGTACTACCAGCCGCAGCAGCCCCAACAACCGCCCTATTACCAGCCATCGCAGCAAACAGGGCAGGAGCAGCCTTACTATTACCAACCGCAGTCGCAGCAGCAACCGCAGTCGCAGCAAACGCCCTACTACTACCAGCCCCAGTCGCAGCAGACAGGGCAGGGGCAACCTCAGGCGCACTATCCAGAGCAGATGCCGCCAATGCAGCAGCAGTAAGGGATGCGTCTGACGCGCCGCCTTCGGCGGGCCATAGCTTTTTATATGCGTGCGCTGTGCATCCTGTCGCCGTTGGTGACAGGATGCACAGCGCACGCATATTTTGTAGGTTTCTTGCGCCTACGGCGCGGGAGGGGGCTGAAGAGTTAACCCGCGCTGCACATTTTTTCTTGACTCACCACTCCGAGCGCAAGCATCATCTATCCTTTCCCTTGCCCATAGGAGCGCTTCCCCCTTACCAGCCTCGGCTGGTTGCGGTTGACATTGATCTATATAAGCAAGCAAGTTTCCTACCAGCCAGAACCAGAGAGGAAGCAGGATCAGCGAAGGCAGGAGCACAATAAAGGCGAAAGGCACATACGCAATGAACGAGTACACGACAAGATCGAGCGCGACGAAGCAGCCGGTAAAGCGGAGTGCCCTTTTTGTCCTCCAGGAGGCTGCAACAATCCATAGTGCGGCGGCAATATGCCCACCATAACGGAGCGAAAGATAGGTCAGTTTGGCAGCACCATTAAGCTGCATGATATCTGTCGCCATGTCGATGACGAGCCAGCCATAGCCAGCAGCTCGTGCCCAGCGTGGCGCTGGAAGTGCCGCGACGACCGGGAACAGGACCAGATGTTCCGCGACACCGAGTAAGGCAAGCAATTCGGCCACAATCGGTGAACTCGTGGGTGTCGCGTCACGTATCGGTGCAATAAGATACGTGACGAGGTGGATAGCGAAGAGGAAAGCAGCTGCATATGCGGCCGCTGTCGGGCGTAAAAATGGGTTGAATCTACGCATAGCTTTCTCCTGCTTATTTACCCGAGTATATACGAATTTGCAATACAGCACAAGGGATTACAGCATACTCGGTGTTCTAGCGCTGCGCGCTAGAACACCGTTTGTCTTCTGTGTTGCAAGAGCTTAAATTGTGGGCCGTTCTCGTCTTCGTTTGCATGTGATTATACGTATTATAATGGATGTGAGTAACTACTCAGCCTTCTTCCCGCACTTGCGACGCGGAGGAAATTTTAAA
>JAABUQ010009087.1_pt1 | contig 13616 bp, 11 predicted proteins | sample 5560001 | NCBI WGS metagenome assembly JAABUQ01 (sample SAMN10711888, study PRJNA513371) | rock metagenome | isolation source: Antarctica rocks | place: Antarctica: Victoria Land, Finger Mt nord | collected 2015-12-18
GGAGACCATGGTCACTCTCGCCATGATCCGCCTCATGCTCCATCGTGCCGCTCACCCAAACCGCAAACGGCTACCCGCTTCCTGACTTTCAAAACGGGGTCTGAACCAAGATTGGCGTTCAAATCCAAACGAGAACGCTCAATGAAGAAAGCTTTGAAGCAGTTGCATCTGCGGCTTCTCCTCGTTCGATGTCGGCTGGATCGAGAGTATGTCGTTGTCAGCCCACCCTCGCCCCCCCGCGAAGTAGGTCCAGCCGAGCCATATATCAGAGTGCTGCCGCATGTATTCCAGCATATGCGAGAGCGCGGCCAAGCACTCTTTCTGGGCGGAGCCGCCAAACTCCCCAAGAAAGACTTGCCGTTTGTTCTGCTGCATCCATTGCGTGACTGACTTAAGTGTAGAAACTCCTACCGAAGCGTCTGGACACTCGGCATGGGTGCCTGTGTTGTCCGAATCCACGTATTGATGCACCTCAAAGGCAAAGTTTTCTGCTGGATCGAACACGCTCTTCCAGATGTCGCCGTCTGCCACGAACCCTGACGCGTTGTTCCACTGCGACGACGGGACCAGGATCCGGTTGCGCGCTCCTGCTTGCCGGATGCGGACGATGGCTGCTTGGGCGGCATGTTGCCACTGGTTGGCATCGATATCGTGAGGCTCGTTCATCAAACCGAAGACGACGCGGTCGTTGCCGCCATAAACCGCTGCCAGTCGGCCCCAGAAGTCCGCAAAACTCGCTTCCGGAGCGCCGGCCGAACCGATGATCTGATTGCGATAGCGCGCATAGTTGTGCAGGTCGAGGATCACCGTCGCACCGCGTCGAATGACTGTTTGCACGGCCTCGTCAAGCCGCTGGGCCTCATCGGGATTAAACGGTTCGTTAAGGGTTGGCTGCAATCGTTCCCAAATAAATCCCAAACGGACGGTATTCATTCCCTTGTTTGTGAAATAACTGATATCCTCTTTGCTAGGATAGAAGTAGTCCACCCCCGCCTTGCCAGGCAATTTCTGATCAGCAAACGTTGCCGAAGGTAAGTTTGCGCCCATAAATAAAGGTCGTGCCGAACAAGGTAAGGTATAAAAAACAAACACGGCATACATGCAACATGTAACTAGATCATGATATATTCTAAGCAACATACATTCGCACCGGATGTCAACTTCATGTCAGGCCATTCAATTATAATGTATAGCCATGTAATGTTATAAAGGCGCTCGATTTGTCGACCGGCCTATCCATAATTGCAATGCTTCTTCAAGACAAACGACGTCAGACGCTCTCGGCACCGGCGCCCCGCATAGCTTCACAGTCCAGCGTTGGCCGGGTCTTATTGCATCGTATGGTGGTCACTCCGACCCGGCGGCAGTTCGGCCCGCTCCATCAACCTAATGGTGTATATCAAGCACGTAAAGAGCTTGCATCCACGTTTTCTTCCATCGGTCCGAAGATAATCCCGCTCTACGAGGACAACGCCATGCCAGGCGGCTCAAGTGGTGGGCGGCTCAAGTGGTGGGCGAGGCAAGATTGACGACCGTCGAGGTCAACCGGTTTGTGTCGGAACGCGCAACGGCAAACAGCACGCCGGCGTACACGAGGGCGCCAAGGGCAATCTGGCTGGGTAGGATGATCCAGGGCGACAGCGCGTCCATCTCGCGGCCCACCCATAGGACAGCCAACACCATGGCGACCGTCGCGGCCACGACAGACCCCAACCGTGCGATCATGTCGCCGAACGCGATGTGGACGACGGCCCGCACTGCCAGCAGATGGATGATCGCCGTTGCCAACGAAGCCGCGACATAGGCCCAGCCGACCGCCGCCAGCCCGAAACGCACCGCCGACATGAGCAGCACGCACGTCAGCAGCAGTTGCGCAAGGGTCAGCCGCGGATAGATGCTCGCGCGGCCGGCCGTCAGAAGGATCGAGTAGGTGAACTGGTATAGGCAGGTGGTGAAGGCGGTCAGCGAGACGATTTGCAGGAGCGGGACTGCGCCGCTCCAGTTCGCGCCAAAGACGTTGGGGACCATGGTGGGTGCAATGGCGCCCAAGCCGGCAACGAGCGGCATCCACAGCACCTGCGCCGTCCACAGCATGAACACGAAAGACTCGCGAAGCGCCGCCACGTTGCCGCGCTCCCGCGTTAGGACCGGCAACAGCACGTTGCCGATCGGCACATAGGTTCCAACGGAGATGGTCAGCAGCAGGCGCTGCACGAAGTAATAGTACCCGAGAAGCTCTGAACTGAACCATCCAATGATCAACATGTCAACGCGGGTCGTCAAGGACGCCAGGAAGTTGCCTGTGATGGTGTGGCTGAGGCTTTCGCGTATTTGATTGAACAATTCGAGATCAAAGCGCAGGCGGGGATACCAACCGACTCCAACCCATAAGACGACGCCGGAAATGCCGCTCTGAACCAAGAGGTTGCCAACGAGAGACCAAACGCCATAGCCCTGCAGCGCCATCGTGATGCCGACGGCGCCTCCCCCGAGGAAAGACACCACGGACCGGATGGCGAAGACGCGATACTGGAGGCGTCTTTGGTAAAGCGCGCTCGGCACATTGCCGATTGCCATGAAGATGAAGGAGATGGATGACCAGCGCAGGACCGATGCAAGGCCAGGGTTGTGCAGCAGCCACGCGAGGGGGGCCGCGCAGGCCACGACAAGCAATGTCAGGAAAGCGCCAATACCGAAACTGGACCAGAATGCCGTCGACAGCTCGTCGTCGCTCAGGCTTTCACGGTTGATGATGACAGGGACAAGCCCGTTGCTCAAGATGAACTGCGGCACGCTCAGCACGGTCGTGGCCAGGGCCATCAGCCCATACTCCGCCGGCGTCAACAGGCGTGCCAGGATCAGGAATATGACCAACAAAATCGTCTGCGCGCTCGACGCTTCAATGAACGTCCAGCCGACGCTTTTTGCTGCTTCCAATCGCATGCGGTCCTGACTCTCAGATGCTCAGCGGCAGGCTTGTTCGTAAGCGTTCATCATGGTGTCGAGCGAGAAGCGCCGTGCGCCTTCGGCTGCGCGCTGCGACCACAGGGCATGGCTTTGCGGATCATTTTTCAGGGTGAGCACCGCCTCAGCCCACTTCTCCGGTTGAGACGTCGGGATCAGGAAGCCGTAACGCCGGTCCGCATCGCACAAGGCTTCGCGGATCATCGTGATGTCATTGCCGATGGTCGGCAGCTCTGATTGCATCGCTTCCAGCAGCGCCAAGCTAAAGCCCTCGAACCGGGACGGGAGCATGAAGACGTCCAGGGCATCGAGGAAATCCTCGATCGACGTCCGTGGGATCGTGCCCAGCAGGTGCGCCCGGTCGGCAACGCCGTTCGCCGCGATCTTTTCCCGGAGGTGATCATGCCGCCGCCCATCGCCGGCAATGACCAGGTGCACGCCCGGCAAAAGCGGGAGGAGATCAACCAGGAAATCATGATGCTTCTGGTCGGTGTCGTGCTGCCCGATGGTGCCAATCAGGAAACACTCCGAGGGGAGCCCGAAACGGCTCCGCGCCTCCGCTTTCGGCTGCTTCGCCCCGCGTGTGGGGATGCCGTTATGGATCACCCTCATCTTGTTTTTGTAGGAACCGGGATATCCGAGGTACGTCGTGCGCACCGCCTCGGAAACGGCGATGTTCCCCGTGTAAACCAGCGTGCCGACAGCCTTCTCCAAGATGCGTATGGCTTGCCGCTGGCTGTCAGCCGGGTTGTGCTGCCCACCGTAACGGCGGGGGCACCACGCCATGGCGGCAGTGAGGGCGCCCAGGATGTTGGCGAGAGGCTGAACCCCAAAGAAGGCGTCCGGACGGAAGCGCCGCATGGAAGCGCGGAGCGTGTTCGTCATCTTGACCAGGTCGCCGATGCCATGCGGCTCATGCGGAAGCAGGACCCGCACCCATGGGTCGGGCGGCGCGTAGCGCTCGGAATGGAAGTAAAGGCACCAAGCTTCGGCGTCATGTCCGCGATCCCGCAACCGCCCCGCGATCCCGGTGGCGAGCAGCGACGCCCCCCCGAGGTCATAGCGCGTGCTGAGAAGGACAACCTTAGACATCGACGCTCTCCGGCCTCGCACCGGCGGCCGCGCCGTAAAGGTACCAAAGAAGGGCGGCTGTCTTGATGGAGAACGAGCCATAGCTGACGGTCAGCAGCACCGTCGTGTAGATGGCGATGGCGCCCCGCACTGTTTGCGCGAGCCGGGTGGTCCCCGACCCCGCGAGAAAAGCGACCCATAGGACCCCGATGGCCAGGAAACCTGCATAGGTGATGAGGTAGGCATAACCGGCATCGCCGATTTGGCCCAGCGATTCACGAAGCCCGAACCACTCGCTCGCCGTGAACGACGCAAGCAAAGATCCCGACAAGTAAAGCCGTCCCATCAGGTCGTCGCCGACAACGACCGGGTGCCAAAGAAGCGCCCGAAACAGCGTGGCGCCGCACATGACGAGCGGCAACGACGCGACAAAGGCTGTGTGCCTTGAAATGCCGGCGAGGTGGCAGATCGTGATGAGCACGCAAACAACCGAGGCGAAGCGCGAGTCGCAGAAGGCGATCAGCACGAGGCACACCAACATGTACCCGATGGTATTGGCGACCGAGCGGGCGCGGAAACGGCAAAGCAGCCAGGCGTAGGCGATCACCGCAAAGTCCGACAGCTCGATGGGTTCGAGGAACACGGACGAGATGCGGTGCAGGCCCAAGATAGGTTCCAGGAAAGGAAGGAAGCTGCGCCCGCCAATACGCAGGCCGCTGATATAAAGCCCGACCCCCGCCCCCGTGACGCTGTTTGCCGAGTCGGTCGCGGTGATCATGCCCTTGGCAAGGAAAAAGCCGCTCACGTCCAGCAGCTTGGTGTAGAGAGCCACGTCCAGCCACTCCAGTATGGCCACCGCCAGCACGACGGCCAAAAGCATACGCACCAACCGGTCCACGCGCTCCGGCGTGCCGCTCGCCACGCCCAAAAAGTAATAAACGAAAGGGATCATCAGGTCGCGCACGATCTTCGGACCCGTTCCTTGCCGCACAAACGACAAGGCGAGCAGGTATCCGACGAGCAGCAGCATCACCAGCAGCGCCTTGTCGCTGATGGCGTTCCTCGCCAGGGCGAGGGCCATGGCGGAGATGATCACCTCGCACGCAGCCACGGCCGCGGCCGAACCGACCGGCAGACCCAAGGTAAACAGGAAACACAGGGCCATGTTGAACAGAGTCGCGGCCATGACCGTGACCACCGAGGCATCGATCCGACCGCTTCTGGAACCCGCAAGCGGGATGGCAATGGACGCCATTACTCGTGTCTCATGTACTGCCGGCTGATGGCGGAAGGAGCATTGCCATACATCGAATACTTTTTGTACTCCACCATGCCGATAACGGTGCCGATGATGTTCCCGCCCGCTTCTTTGATGCTGCGCATCGCGTTGCGCATGAGGCCAGGCTCCGATTGCCCCCACTTTGCAACGAAGATGACGCCGTCGGTCATGCGCGCCAGCACGCAGGCGTCCATGAGGTAATTGGCCGGTGGCGTGTCGATGACCACGAGGTCGTAGGTTTCGCGGGCGCCGCGCAGCAAAGACGCCATGCGTGGGCTGCTGAGGAGTTCGGTGGAATCCTGCGCGGGGTGACCTGCCGGAAGCACGTGGAAATTAGGCACGCTGCTGTAAGGCGCCTCGATCAGCAGGGCCTCCAAAGCCGCTTCGGAAGATGGGGCACGGAAATAGCGCTCCAGCCCGCCTCCCTGCACGGGCATGGTCTGGGCGAACACCGGCATGCGCAGGTCGGCCTCGATCAGCAGCACGCGGCTTCCCGCGACCGCCGCGAAATGGGCCAGCGCCACCGCAACCGAGGTTTTGCCCTCCTTGGGAGCCGACGACGTGACCAGGAGCGTCTGCATGTTGCCCTTCAGCTGCACATGGGCATAAAGGGCGCGGATGGCTTCTCGGAAGCCTGTCCGGTCATCGCTCACTGTTGCCAGGAAGTTGGACCGCCGGGCCAGGCCGCGCTGTGCCGGGATGCGCGCCAGCACCGGGACGTCGACGTCATCGACGAAGTCGTCGATGTCGCGGAGCGTCTTGTCCGCGTAATCGCGTGTGAAGGCGGCCCCGGCGCCAGAGATGGCGCCAAGCAGCAAGGCCGCGCCGACGAAAGGTATGGTCTGCGGGAACGATGGGTGCAGCGGCACCTCGGCGAGGCTGATCAACTGCGCGTTCGGGCTTTGCGCCCGCGTTTCCGTTTCCAGCTCCTTGGAGCGGCTGGCGAGCACGAGATAGAGTTGCCGGTCGATTTCGGCGTCGCGCACGAGGCTCTGCACCGCCGAATCCGCGTCGGCAGCCGACCCGGCCTCGCCCCTTGCCGTTTGCAGCGCTTCCTCAAGCATCTGCTGGTTGCTCTTGGCGCTGGCCACCTCGGAAGACAGGCTCTTGACGATGCGGGCCACCTCCGTCGAAAGCGCGGCTTGGACGCGGCGCAGCTCGTTCTTCGCAGCGATGACCTTCGGATGCGCCTCGCCGTACTGCGTGGCCAGCGAGCCAGCCGCTTTTGCCAGGTTGGCCTCAAGCGCACGGAGGTCGCGGACCGTGCTGGCGGCGACTACGGCCGGGGTCGAGGCGAGGTCCTCGCCGCGTTGCGCCGCCGCGCGCACCTCGTCCAAGCGTGCCGCCGCGTCTGCGGAGCGCGCCTTCGCCAAACCCACCTGCGTGATGAGGCCGCTCAGGCTTTCTTGGGTCGCCAGCCCTTGCTGGCCGCGCAGCAACCCGTGTTCCCGCCGGAACTTGTCGATCTGCCGCTCCCGCCCCATCAGGCTTTGCCGCAGCTTCAGGCCCTCGTCCTCAAGCCACCGGGCCGTCGCCATGCGGGCGTTGCTTTTGGCCCGGACGTTGTCCGCGAGGTACTCGCTGACCAGGGAGTTCACGACAATTGCGGACGTATCCGGAAGCGCGGACTGGAAATTCACCGACACGACGCGCGAATGCCCGACCTGGAAGATGGAAAAGCTCTTGTTGATGGCTTCAACGACGTCGCTGCCGTCATTGAAAATGCATGGCTTGGATTTCTCAAGCAGCCCGGCAAGCTTCTTGACGTCGTTGAGGTATGAGCTGACGAGGCCGAGCGAGGAGTGCTCGGCGCCGTATTGGCAGGCCCGCGTCAAGGCGTCGCGGACGTTGTCCATCCGCAGTATGGCCTGGAGAAGCCGCGGCGAACGGATGATCTCGACCTGGCTCTCGACCTCGGCGGAAGCGGCGCTGAGGCTGTCGCCCGTGCTGTCGTGCTTTTCGAGCGGCGACCGGTCCGGCTCGATAAGCACGGCGCTTGTTGCCGTGAATTGCGGCACAAGCATGAATTTGGTGACCATCACCGTCGCGACGACAAGGATGGAAACCAGTGTGAAAACCCCCCACCGGCGGCGCACCCGCATCAGCATCGCCGTCAGTGCGTCAGGGGAAGCCTGTGCAGTCCTCATCTCTTCCTCGTTGCGTATTTGCAGCTACTCGACAAAACCGCACGTCCGCGCGAAATAGCGGGCGTCAGCCGGGATCGGCTTCAACGGCGCGGCAGGCACTCCTGCATACAGGTGGTGCGTTTCAGAATATCGCTTGTTGAGCAATGACATCGCAGACAGCACCGAGTAGTCCGGCAGAACCGATCCTGCCAGGATCACTGTGCCTGTCGCGACTAGGCAGTATGATCCAATGTCGACCGGCCGCGTGTCTTGGCGCCCGTTCACGACGTCGAGGTTGTGGGTGAAAAACTGCGAATGCACCCCCGCCACGGTCGAAAAGTCGCCGATGGTGATGCGGCTGGCGCAGTCCAGGAAGTGATGGCTCGTGATGGAGGAGTGACGTCCCAGCACCAATGCTGGCGAGCGGCCTGCCACGTGGCGGAAATGGACGCCGCCGGACGGATGTGCCGTGATCCAGTTGAGATTGCCAATCGAGGAATGCTCGCCCAATTCAAGGACATCAAGCCCCTTCATCATGTTGAGATGGCCAATGCTGGCATTCTCTTTGAGCGTCAAATGTTTCGGATAAGCCCAGGATTTGCCGATCCTGCTCGTCGGATGCAGGTCGTAGCCAAAGAACAGCTTCAAGAGCCGCTTTCGCAAGAACCAGGGCAAGAAAATCAAGATGGCTTTTAAAAACATGTCGCCCTCGGCTGCAGGTCTGTTTTGCCACAGCCTCTACTATTTTTCAACATAAAGGTATCAAGCCAACGCTTCGCTGCTTTTGAATACTGAGAGCAACAAGGCTTGACTTGAAAGCTTGAACAGCATAACGACAAGCACCCTGCCCGATATCCTGTCCGGCCGCGACCTGGCCGCCCGACATCCCGCACGGACACATGCCGCACGGTGCAAAGCAGGCATTCACGCGCTCATCGCAGGCGCGTCTGCTGCCTCCTCGATGCAAACCCCGTCATCAAGTCGCGCAGAACTATCGAGAATATCGCCATGTCGTCGACAAGGTAGCGGCGGGACAAGCGCCTTGGTTCCTGGGCCAAACGGTGCAGCCACTCAAGCCGCATCCCCCGCATCCAATGGGGTGCGCGCGGCACGACCCCGGCGCTGAACTCCAGTGCGGTCCCGATGCAAAGGCCCGTCCCTTTCGCCCGCCCGCGTGACCAAACGCCGTGCGCGATCTTCTCCTGCTGCGGCGAGCCGACGGCCAGAAAGGTGAAGCGCGCAGGATGCTGCTCAATGAACTCGATGCATTTCATGACCTCGTGCGGTTTTTCGTTCAATCGCATCGGGGGCACGAAATGGGCGATCTGGTTCAACTGGCACTGCGCTTTCAAACGCCCGATCACCTCCGGGTCCGACCCGACGACGTTGATCCGGTCCGATGGCGAGATCGCGCTTCGGAGCAGGATATCCGTAAGGTCGGCTCCCGTGGTCACCGGCAAGCGGCTGCCGGTGACGGACGACAAGGCGGAAAGGATGCGGCTGTCGCAGACCGACATCCAGGCGCTTTCGTACAACGGCGACAGGCCGGCTTCGTCACCCCGCAATCTGACCACATGATCGACGTTCGGCGTCGCCACATACTCGAAAGCATCATCATGCGTCCGCGCGCTCAACTCGCCGAGCACGTCGTTTTGGTCGACCAGATCAAATGGCATCGAGCAGAACGACATCCGGCGACGTCCTGATCCAGCCGATGTGATGTTTGCAGCAATGTGGCGACGCATACCGTACCGTTCCTAACGTTCGAGTGCGACCGCTGTTTCCAAGCGATCTGAAACTACCTGCCCCCTCTCGGCAGCCAGTCGTGGGCAAACCTGCGGAGCCGGTTGGGGGATCGACAACCGGCTGACGCAGCATGATCAGCTATGTAATTGAACCATCGTTCGGCAACGCAAGCCATGTCAAAAAAGGAGTAATCCTTTACGCACGTAGCATCTGACTATGCCATTTGGGAAGTTACTGATCATGATCGAGTCTCAGTCTTAGTTGACGCAGCCAATCACTGCCCCCCAAATAGGAGTCGTCAAACGCGATCCATATGCTCGGCAGCCCCGTCTCGCCCTGGGGAAGGATGGCCGTTTTGGAAAGGCCAGGGAACGCGGGATGATCGGAAATGGCGCAAGCTTAGGCAGAGCAAGACTGGTCGGACAGTTCGACAACGACGCCCGGCCTCGCGCCGATTCTGCATCCCAGGTTGATCGCCGCATGGTCGCCCGAAGCCGGCTCTCCTGGCGCAGCGCAGCGGTTCATGGCCCAGATCGCGGCTTGCGTCCGGTTGGCCGCGCGCACCTTCCGCATCACCCCCTTGACATGCGCCTTCACCGTTGTTTCAGCGACTTCGAGTTCGCGTGCGATGGTTTTGTTGGAGGAACCCTGGACCAGGCAATGCAGGACCTGGCGCTCGCGCTCCGACAGGGCCGGGACGTGCGGCGGCTCCGCCGCCGTGGCCAGGGTAGGTGCGAGGCGGGCCTTGCCGAGCGGCGTGCCTGCGCCGCCGCCGGGGCGGAGCGGGGCGAACGGCACGAGGTTGGATGCCCTCTCGGCGCCGCACTTCTCATTGTGCTTCGGGCATTCCTCCTTCATTGCGGACTCGGCCGCGCTGGATGCGGCTTCGGCCGCCACCTGGCCGAGGGGACCCAGGAAGATCTGCTGGTTTTGCAGAACCAAGTCGAGCGAGGCATGCAGCGCGCCGCTGGAGATGTCGCCGGTCAGGATGCCGTCGACGCCAGCGCGTATGGCTTGGAGGAACTCTGCGGGAGAGAGCGAAGCCGCCAGCACGACGAGCTTGACAAGCGGCAGGTCGCGCCGGAGCAGCCCGATCTGGACCAGGCCTGCCTCCATGCTGCCCGGCTCCAGCGCAAGGATGACGAGGTCAACAGGCTTGCGAGCGGCAACCGTCTTGATCGCATCGACGAAGATCCTGCCCTCTCCCCCAACCTTGAAGCGGGCCTTCAGCAGGTGACTCAATCCTTCTCGGAATAATTGATTGGGACTGACGACCAGTATGTTCCCACGAGCCATTCTAGCTTGTCTCCACTCTGCGTATTTTTCTTGGATTTGCATCCAGGTACTGATGGGAGGTCACGCAGCACCCGCTCTCCGTCATCGGCTCGTTGAGGTTTCCCGCCGTGACCGCCACCCTTTCAGAATATTCCGACGCTTCAGTTCATTTTGGATTAACACAGATTATAAGCTACCTTCGTGTGCGGGCGATCATCCGTCGAGCACAAAAATCCAACATTGCTTGTTAGCAACGCAAACGGAACATTCAGTTTGTTAAGGAGGAGCTTGCTGCTTTGCAGCACGAATACCGCGAAGTCGACTTGACTCGCTCGCGTCATGGTGTCTGCTGATCGTATTTATTTGCAGCTATATGCAATCGCCTACGCGCCAAGCTATGAGTTCACAAAATTGTGAGTCCATGAACCGTTTGGGATTCATAAGAACCCCAGGTGTCCGGTTGCTTATCGCCAGGGGTAAGGCGACCCATGCGGGCCGACCCCAGCAGTGCCGGCTAGGTCAAGGCACCGTCCACCAGAAAACAATTCGACCCATTTCCAGGTCGTGGCGACGATTTCACCGGAGCAGGACGGCTGTGGATGCGAGTTGGACGAAGCCCCTGTGATTGGCCAAGAGCTTGTCGTAGCGGGTGGCTACGCGCCTGAACTGCTTCGGCTTGTTGAAGAACCGCTCGATATCCCATACGAGACGCCGCTGATAAGTCGACGCGACCCGGCGAACCTCCACAGCTTGGCTTCCAAGCGTTGTGCGCCGTGATGCGCTGGATTGGATCGCGCGATGACTGGAAACTTGCTCCGCCCGGTTTGGGAAACCCTGCCGATCGAACGGCAGCGGGCGCTGGCGGGCATGTCCGAGAAGGTCTTTCGGCGGCATCGCGAGCGCCTTGCGATTGTCTACATCCGCCAGTCGCCGGTGCAGCAGGTCGAGCGCTACCAGGAATCGACACGGCTGCGATGCGCCTTGGTGAATCGCGCCTTCCATTTCGGTTGGGCGCGGGAGACGATTGTGGTGGCCGACGACGACCTTGGCCGTTCCGGTGCCAGCATCGAGGACCGGCTTGATTCCAGCGCCTGGTGGCGGAAGTCGGCCTTGGCCGCGCCGGGCTGGCCAAGGCCTTGGCGTTCCTCCGGAGGGGCGACTGCCTGGTGGTCTGGAAGCTCGACCGGCTCGGCCGGTCGCTGCCGCACCTGTTGACCACGATCACCGGCCTCAAGGCGCGCGGCGTCGCTTTCCGCAGCCTGACCGAGCAGATGGACACCACCACGCCGCATGGCGAGTTCCTGTTCCACGTTTTCGGCGCGCTCGCGCAGTTCGAACGGTCGCTGATCCAGAAGCGCCTGCAGGCCGGGCTTGCCGCCGCGGCCCGCCGCGGCCGCCGGGGTGGCCGCCCCGTGACGATTGATGCCGAGAAGCTCGGCGCGGTGACCACCGCCCTCGACAGCGTCGCCACCAAGGCTGCCGTGTGCCGCACGTTCGGCATCAAGCGCAGCACGCTTATCGACTCCCTGGCCCGGATCGGCTGGTCTGCCGGCCCCAAGGAGCAGGAAGCGTGATCGGCGCGAGGGCAGCAACTGAGCGAAACCCAGCTTGCGGAGCTGTTCGACCCGCCGGTCGAGCAGCGTGAGCTGGTGCGCCATTACACCCACCCCTTTCAGGGCGTTTGACCATCCCCCATTTCAGTGGGCACGGGTTACGGCCTACGCGGCTGCGGCGATCTGTTCCTTGTTGGCAGGTGTGGTGTGGCCCAGGGCTGAATGAAGGCGCTGGCGATTGCGGAAGCCTTCGATGAACCCGAAGAGGGCGGTGCGCGCCGCCTGCCTGGTTTCGAACGGGCCGTCGCCGTCCAGTTCAGTCTTGAGGCTGCCGAAGAAGCCTTCCATCGGCGCGTTGTCCCAGCGGTTCCCCGTTCGGCTCGTCGAGCGCCGCATCCTATGCGCGTCCAGCACGCGGCGGCAGGCATTCGCAGCGTAGGGGCCGCCGCGGTCGGAATGGCGCAGCAGCCCCGGACCTGGGTTCCGGCTGGCGGCGGCCATGTTCGGCGCGGCGAGGGCCAACTCCTGCGGCATGGCCTCGCTCGTCGCCCAGCCGACGATCTCGGACCGACGCTCCGCGTCTGGCTTGCGCGAGGACTCGCCGAAACCCGAAGGGTTTGCGGCTGGGTCCAAGATCACGGCAACATGCAGCCAGCCCTCGCCGGTGGCGATGCCGGCCAGGTCAGCCAGCCAAGCCTGGTTCGGCGCGGCCGCGGAGGCGAATTGCCGGTCCAACAAGTCGGGGGCAGGCGGGAAAGCGCGGCTGCTGTCCGCGGTCTTGCGGAACGGCCGCCGCCTATGCGCCTGGATGCCATGATCGCGCATGGGCCGCGCCACCCGGTTGCGCCCTGCCCGCCTGCCCCGGCGGCAACCCCTCCAGGTTTCCGCGCGCCCGCAGGGACGCATGCGCGCGCGGACTGCCGCAGCAACGCCTGCTGCCGACGTGCACGCGCCGGATGTCCTCGACCAGCGCCTTGCTTGCCCTGGCGCGGGCGCTTTCTGGCCGGCCACGCCAGGCATGACAGCCGCCGGCGCTGCCCCGCAGCACCGGACACGCCGCCCGCGCGGGAAACACCTCGCGGCGGTTCTCGACGAAACGGAACCTCGTCTCGGCGGGATCGAGAAGATGCCGGCTGCTTTTCTTAGGATGCCGCGCTCCATCCGCGCCCGCTCAAGCTCCTTCCGCAAGCGGCGGATCCCCACCTGCTCGGCCGACGCCACGGCCGCCACGGCGCCAAGCCGAACCGCGGGCACCGCCTGCCCCGTCCCATGGGCCAGGCTGCGCCAACGCCGCAGCACCGACGGCTCCAGGCCAAGCTCGGACGCCGCCTGCGTCAGCGGCCGCCCGCTGTCCCGGAGCAGAACTGCCGCCTCGCGCTTGAACTCTGCCGTGAACCCACGCCGTGTCTTCTTCGTCGTCGTCCGCACCTCCGCTCCCGCAGGAGCTTAGTCGAGGTGTCCACCGTAGGTATCTGCTCAACCTGGGTAAGTAGCATCCTGCCCGCGTAAGGTTTGCTGGATGGCCTGGTGGGCGCCCACGCCGCGGCGCGCGGCGGTGCCGATGACGGAGCGCACGCCGGCGAACAGGTCAGCACCCCGATC
>JAABUQ010009088.1_pt1 | contig 13608 bp, 11 predicted proteins | sample 5560001 | NCBI WGS metagenome assembly JAABUQ01 (sample SAMN10711888, study PRJNA513371) | rock metagenome | isolation source: Antarctica rocks | place: Antarctica: Victoria Land, Finger Mt nord | collected 2015-12-18
GTGGGGGCGTGGGCGGACGTGTGGTCATCGGGCTGTCGAGTTGGGGCGATCCCGGGTTCATTCGGGAGTGGTACCCGCGCGGGATGGACGCGGCAGACCGGTTGCGCTGGTATGCCGAGCGCTTCGAGGCGGTGGAGCTGAACTCGAGCTTCTACGCGCTGCCCGACCGCGCCTTCACCGCCCGCTGGGCGCAGGACACGCCCGAGGGCTTCAGCTTCGACGTCAAGCTGCACCGGCTGCTCTCTCGCCACGCCGCCCCCCTGGACTCCCTCCCGGTCGACCTGCGCGACCGCGCGCGCACCACCCAGCGCGGACGTGTAGTCCTCGAGCCCTGGCTCGAGGAGCAGATGCTGGAGCGCCTGCGCGAGGAGCTCGCGCCCCTCGAGCAGGCGGGCAAGCTGCACGGGTTCCTGCTCCAGCTCTCGCCCGCCTTCTCGCCCGACGCGCACGCGCTGTCGGAGATCGAGACGGTGCTGCGGGGGCTGGAGCCGTTTCTGTGCGCGGTGGAGCTGCGCCACCGCGCGTGGGTGGCCGACGAACGCCGGGAGCAGACCCTGGAGGCGATCGAGCGTCTGGGCGGCGCGTGGGTGTCGGTCGACGCTCCGGTCGGCGATCAGGTCACGGTGATGCCGGCGCTCGACGCCGTGACCCGCGACGGCCTCGCCTACCTGCGCCTGCACGGCCGCGACCTCGACGGCTACCTACGCGGGCGCACAGTGGCCGAGCGCTTCGGGTGGGTCTACTCCGACCAGGAGCTGGGGGAGGTCCGTCAGCGCGTGGCGCGCCTGGCCGAGGAGGCCGGCGAGGTGCGCGTGATGTTCAACAACAACCGTGGAGACGACGCACCGGTGGCCGCTCGCCGGCTGCGCGAGCTGATGGGCCAGGACCCGGGACCGCCGCCCGACCGTGGGGCCGCCGGGGAGCGGCGGTCGGCTGCGGATCGGCGCGACGCGGCCGGACAGCTGCGGCTCATCTGATCGGCCCCCGCGGGGTGGGCCGGCGACGCGGCGCTGGCGGGTCACGGCCGGGTCGTGCATCGGGGGCCTCGCGCCGCCCGACGAAGGTGGTGGCCACCCAGGGACGCATGCCGCGGCGGGCGATCCCCGACGGGCGGCCCAGCGCCACCGGCAGCACCCAGCGCTCCTCCACGACGATGAAGAACGCCGATCCGGCCCGCCGGCCGGAGAACCACTTCGGTGGACGGTCGGCCGCGTGCCCGCGGAGCACGAGATCGGTGAGGGCCGCCTCGGGTGATCGTCCGCGCGGAACCCCGGGCCCGCGCTCGACGAACCGTCGCACCGCGTGCGCACTGAGGGCCACGCCCGCCAGCAGCTCGGCGTCGGGTCCCCGGGCAGCCGGGTGGTCAAGGTCACGATGCCGGCTCCGCCATCGCCCCCAGAGCGCCGCCACGCGGCCCATGGGGCCAACGATACCCCGCTGGGGTGGGGCTGGGCCGACCGTGTGGCGTCGGGCCGCGCGCCCGTCAGGCGATCGGCGTGCCGGCCGGCCGCGATGCCCGGGCAGCGTCGGCGCCGTCCGCGGTCACCTCGGCTCGCTCGGCATCGGCCGCCGCCCACTGCGCCCGCTCCATGAGCTGACGCGCGTAGTGCTCCTGGGACAGCTCTTCGCTGCCCACGCGCTCGGTAAGGGTGACGTGTCCCTGCGGTCCTTCGCTCTGCACGATGATCCTCGGCATGAGCCTCTCCTCTGGGTTGGCCGAAGGGAAGGCTGCCAGCCACGAGCTTCGCGAATGTGACAAGGCGGTGTCCGCCGGCCCGCGCGACGCGGTCTCCTTCCCCATCTATGAAGTACACCTTCCCTGGGCAGGACAAACGCGCGCTAAAGCCGCGCGGCGCAACTTCGCGGTCATGGCGGCACTCCAGTCTCGTTCGTATCCCGGCCGGGCACCCGGTGCATCGGCAGGGCCAATAGGCCCTTAAGGCGTTGGGAACTCGCGCCGGGGCCGGCGAGGGACGCTGGGCCAGCCCCTAACGTTGCGCAGGTGATCCCCCGCCGCGACGCCCTGGCCGCGATGACCGCCGAGCGCTTTGACCTCGCCGTGGTCGGCGGCGGCATCACGGGCGCCGGCGTAGCCCTGGACGCGGCGACCCGCGGCTACAGCGTGGCTCTGCTGGAGGGGCGTGACTTCGCCTCGGGGACCTCGAGCCGGTCATCCAAGCTCGTCCACGGTGGCCTGCGCTACCTCCAGCAGTTCGACCTCGGCCTGGTGCGCGAGGCGCTGCTGGAGCGGGCACTGATGGTGCGCCTGGCGCCGCATCTCGTCCACCCCCTTGCGCTGGTGGTTCCGGCCTTCGAGGGCGCCCGGCCCGACCGGATCACCGGCATCGGGTTGAACATGTACGACGTGATGTCGGTGGATCGACGGCGCCGCCGAGGCCTGCGCCGTCGCCCGGTCGAGGAGCCTGACGAGTGGAGCCCGGATCGGCACCGCACGATTCCCGGATCCGAGGTGGTCGAGCTGCTGCCCGCGCTCGCCAACCGGGAGCCCTCTTCGGGCTATCTGTTCTACGACTGCCAGACCGACGACGTCCGGCTCGTGCTCACCGTGCTCGGCGAAGCCGAGCGGTTCGGGGCCATCTGCGCCAACCGCCTGGAGGTCACCGGCCTGGTCGAGGAGGGCGGCCGGGCTGCCGGCGTTCATGCCCGCGACGCCGACAGCGGTGAGTCCCTCACCGTCAGCGCGGATAACGTCGTCAACGCCACGGGCGTCTGGGCCGACCGCCTGCGTCCCGAGGAGCTCCACGACGAGGCGGAGGTGCCACAAATCCGTCCCAGCCGCGGCACGCACATCACCCTGTCGCCTGAGCAGATCCCGCTGCGCGCCGGTGCGATCGTCCCGGCCGGCGGCGGGCGCTCGATCTTCGCCCTGCCCTGGCTCGGGCGAACGCTGGTCGGCACCACCGACAACGACTACGAAGGTGACATCGACCGGGTCTCACCTCCGGCTCAAGACATCGAGTATCTGCTCGAGGCGGTCAACGCCTTCTTTGCCACCGGTCTCACGGTCGGCGACGTCACCGGCGCGTTCGCGGGCGTGCGGCCGCTGATCTCCACCGGCGATCCGAAGAAGTCGGTCGACATCTCGCGCAAGGCCGAGCTCTACGAGACCTCCTCAGGGATGATCACCATCACCGGGGGCAAGCTCACCACGTGGCGGCGCATGGCCAAGCTGGCCGTCGACCGGCTCGTCGAGCGCGAGGGCCGCGGCGCCGCGTGCCGAACCGAGGAGATCCCGCTCGGGCTGGCCATCGAGGCGGCCGAGCTGCCGCGGGTCGAAGGCGTGCCCGAGGAGAGCTACGCCGCGCTGGCCGCCCGCTACGGCCACAGCGCGCACGAGGTGCTCCGCGTCGCCGCCGAGCGAGGTGAGCTGGCCCAGCCGATCGTTGAGGGCCTGCCTGACCTGCTGGCCGAGGTGCCGTTCGCCGCCCGTCACGAGCAGGCCGGCAGCGTCGGGGACGTGTTGCTGCGCCGGACACGGGTGGGGCTGCTGGAGGCCGGACCGCTGGTCGCACCTGGCGCGCTGGCCACCGAGCGCGTCGCCCGGGCTCTGGGTGGCGAGCTGGATTGGGACGAGAGCCGCATCGCCCGCGAGCTGGAGCGCTTCATCGATGAGGCCGAGGCCGAGGGGATCGCGCCGGCGGCGCGTGCGGCACCCGCGAGCTGACCCCCGCCGCCCCGTGCCGCGGCTCGCGCGCCGCTCAGCCGCCGCCGCCGCCGCCAAAGCCGGGCGAGATGCCCTGGCCTGCGACGGGGGGGTCGTCAAGCATCATCCGGGGCACGCTGACCAGCGTGTAGCCCTTGGCCCGCAGGCCGCGCACGATCTCGGGAACCGCGGCCACCGTCTCGGAGCGGTTGCCGCCACCGTCGTGCATGAGCACGATCGCCCCGGGCGCCGCATTGGCGAGAACGCGCCGGATGATCCGCGCCGTGCCGGGCAGCGTGTAGTCCTCGGTGTCGATCGACCACAGGACCGAGAGCATCTTCTGCTGGCGGGTGATCTGGAGCGTGGTTCGGTTGAAGGAGCCGTAAGGGGGACGGAACAGGCGCGGGAACGGGGCCCCCCGCTGGACGAGCTCCTGCGCGGCACCCAGGATCTCGTTGTTCTGCCCGGCCGTGTCGAGATGGGTGAGGAAGAGGTGGTTCGCCGTGTGGTCCTCGACGAAGTAGCCGCTCTGCAGGGCATCCTGCGTACCCTGGGAGAAGTAGTGCTGCTGCGCGCCCACCGCGAAGAAGGTCGCGGGGACGTGCAGGCGGTTGAGCTGGGCCACCAGGGCCGGTGTATAGGGGCTGGGACCGTCGTCAAAGGTCAGCGCGATGTCCCGTGTGCGCGCGCCGCCCTGCTGGACGATGGTGGTCCCCTGGGCCAGCAGCTGGTCGACGGCTACGCCCTCGCGCCGCTGCTCGCGCACCGCGGCGGGCTCGGTCAGCGCCGGCGGCGGTGCCAGGTGGGTGGACGCGGCAACCGTCGTCGAGCTTCGGTGAGGGCCGCCGCTGCCCGGAGAGGTCACTGACGCGAGGACCACCACGAGGGCAAGGCCACCCAAAGCCGCTGCTGTACGCCGGCGACGGATCTGGACCTGGCGGGTGGTCTGACGGCCGCCGGCGCCGCGGTTGACCCAATCCGGAATGTGCGATGGCGGGCTCATGCCGAGTGCCGCCGGCCTCAGGGCCGGCGGGCGGGCCTAGGGTAGAGGTCGGCCCCCCGGGCACCGGGTGGGGCCGATCAACCGTGGCCCGAGCCTCGGTCGGCTCCAGCAGACCGCCCCAGGTCGTAGTCTCCCGCGCCTCGCTCCATGTCATTGCCCATCCATCGACTCCACCGTCTCGCCTGGCGCCGCGCCCGAGCGGGCCTGCGCTCCGAGCTCGTGCCGCGCGCCACTCTCGTCGGCGCGGCGCTCGCCGTGGCCTTCGCCTCGGCGGTTCCTGCGCAGGCCGCATGGGTCCCCACACCGCCGATCGACACCGACGCCGGCGTCGTTGGGGTTGGCGGGGTCGCACTGGCCTCCGACGGCAGCGGTGCCCTCGTCGAGCTCAAACGTGACGGCGCGGGTGACCACGTCGACGTCGCCATCCTCGTCGACGGCGTCTGGCAGGCCCCCCAGCGCGTGGACGGGGGCCAGGACGGGAGCTCGACCCAGCCCGTCGTCTCGGTCCGCAGCGGTGGCGGGGTGATCGTCGCCTGGACCAACGAGGGGGCGCTCTACGCCGCCACGCGCGCCGCGTCTGCCTCCCCTCTGGGGCCACCCACCCTCGTGTACCGCAGCCCGAACCCCAACGGGGTGGCCCTGAACCCCTCGCTTTCGCTCAGTGTCAACGGAGCCGCATACCTGGGCTTCACGACCGCCGCGGCCACCCCGGGAGCGCCTGGGCCGTCGGGACCGCTGGCCGGCCTGCTGGGCCCCCCGGCCTCCGGTCCGGGTCCATCGCTGTCGGCGACCGGGGCCGGGACCATCCGCCTCGCGCGGTTTGACAGGACCGCCTGGTCGGTGCTGTCAGCGCCGCTGAACGTGGATCCGGCCCAAGACGCGGGGCGGGGAGCCAATCGTCCGGCGGTCGTGGCCGCAGCCGACGGGACGGCCCTGGTGGCCTGGGGCGAGGTGGCGGGGAGTGCGCCTGCCGTGTTCGTGCGCCGGGTCGACCGCGGCACCCCGAGCGCATTCCCCCAGCAGGCCAGCGTCCCCGCGCTGGCCGGGCACGCGGGCGCAACGGCCGACTCGCCCTCGGTGGGCTTGGAGTTCGACGCGAGCTTTGGCTGGATCGTCCTGCGCCAGGAGTTCGACGACGGCGGCAGCCCGCATTCGCGCGCCATCGCCCGACGCCTGATCGGCGACGAGCTCGGCCCTCCGGTCGCCGTGGACGGACTCGCGTTCGGGGCCGGTGATGCCGCCACGGCCCCCGCCCTGGCCCTCGACGGCCGGGGCCGTGGCTTCGCTGCAGCCGGAACCCAGAGCGCCCACGCGGTCGTCGGAGCCCACCTCAACGACTCCAGCGTCTTCGGGCCGGGCACGCGCATCGACTCGACGGCCAACAGCATCGACCCGGCACCCGCGGTGGCCGACGGGGCCTTCGACACCCAGCTGATCGGCTGGGAGGACAACGCGGGAGGGGGCCCTTCGGTCCACGCGCGGGTCGACTCGCGCGGGGTGCTCGGTCCCGAGGCGGTCCTCTCGACCGCCTCCCTCGACCCGACCGGTGGACTTCACGCCGGCATGGACAAGTACGGCGACGGGTCCCTGGGGTTCGTCCAGGTCACGGGCACCGGACGCCAGGTCGTGGGCGCCCTCTACGCCCAGCCCCCCACCGCGCCGCACCTGCGCCGCGCGGTCGTCGCATCACGCAACGGCCACCCAGGCTTCACCTGGGGTCCGTCGTTCGTCGAGTGGGGTGGCCCGAGCTACGCGGTTACCGCTGGTGCGCGGATCCTGGGGACCACGCGCGGGCTGTCGCTCACATCGCGAGTCCGCGTCCTCGACGGCGTCTATCCCTTCCGCGTCGTCGCCGTCGACCGCTACGGGCAGGCGACACCCTCGGTGACGGGCCGGCTGCTGGTCGACTCCGTCGCGCCGAAGCTCTCGGTCCAGCCTTCGGGGGGCCGGACTGCCGGGTCCCCCGTCACCCTCGGGTTGCGGGTAACCGATCGCGCACCCAGCTCCGGCTTGCGCCGGGTGCGCATCGCCTGGGGTGACGGCACGGTCACGCTGGCCCGGCGGCGGGCGAGTCACGTCTACTCGCACTCGGGGAGTTACCACGTGCGGGTCGTGGCCTCCGACAACGCGGGCAACGCCAGGGTCCGGGTTCTCACCGTGACCATCGCCTGAGGCAGGCTCGATGCCCGCCGCCCCGCCGACGCCGGCCGGCCCCCCGCCGGGAGCGTGGAGACGTTTGGCGGCCCCAGGGTCGGAAGGGCGGGCTGAGGACCAGGTGACAAGGGTCGCGACCTTCTGCGCCGCTGTGCTCCAGCAGCCCGGGGCAGCGGCCGCCGCCCTCCGAGACGCGCTGGCTGGCACCGGCGGCGGCTCGGATGGTGAGCCGGCCGGCCCGGAGGCGGGGCGGGCGGTCCCCGCCGAGGTGCTCGGCGCGGCCTGGCGAGCCTGTCTGAACCAGCTGGAGAGCCGGTCCGACGAGGCAGCGGGTGGCGGCCGTCCCGAGGGCGCACCGGATGCGGACCCGGCGCAGCCGGCCGCCGCCCCCGATCGCTCGCCTGACCTCCTCGGCGGCGACGTCGGTGCTGGCGCCCGGACCCTGGACCCAGCCGAGCGGGCGGCGCTCGCGCTGGGCGCCTGGCCCGAGGTCGGGCCAGGCGACATCGCCGAGGTGCTCGGCCTCGCCGATGACGCGGAGGCCGACCGGGCGGTCGGGCGCGCGCGACTCGCCCTGGCCGCGCAGCTACGCGGTGAAGACCCGCCGGTCCTCGACGATGACCCGGCGGAGTGCTCCCGCGCGCTGGGGCTGATGGTCCGCCGACGCGATGTCGGGCTGGGGCGTCGTGAGGATCGGGAGTGGGTCGACGCGCATCTGGCGGCGTGTCCCCGCTGCCCCGAGCGCCGGCGGGCCATGGGGGAGGCAGCCCTGGCCTGGCGAGCCTGGACCCCACCCGAGCCCGAACCCCCTGAGCTCGATGACCACGCCATCCTCGAGACGCGAGCCGGCGTCTCTCCCCCGCGGCCCCTGCCCGGTCGCCCACCCCGGCTGACCTGGGAGCTGCGCCGCGAGATCAGCCGCCGGGCCGGCGCGGCACTGGTCGGCGCCACCCTGATCGGCGTCGGGGCCTTCGTGCTCGCACCGGGCTCCGGGCGGCCGAGTCGGCCGCCGGCGCCACGGCCGTCGCCTCCCGCAGGGGCCCGGGCACCCCATCACGGGCGCCTCGGCTTCACCTCAGCCCCCGTGCGCCTGCCGCCGGCCCAACCTCAGCGGTGAGCCCCGGCGGCGCCGGGTCCGGCGCGCCAGCCCCGACCCGGACGCTCCATGCCGGCCCGCGCCGACTCGCCCTCGGCGGTCGGCCCTGGCTGATGGGCGTGGTCAACGTGACGCCCGACTCCTTCTCCGATGGCGTCCGACATTGGACCGCCGACGATGCGGTGCGCCGGGCTGGGGCGCTCCTGGAGGCCGGCGCCGACCTCATCGACATCGGAGGCGAGTCAGCAGTCACCAACCGGCCCGCTGTGTCCAGCGAGGAGGAGATCGAGCGGGTGGTGCCCGTTGTCGCGCGGGTGGCCTCCGAGCTCGGCGGCCTGGTCTCCGTCGACACCCACAAGCCGCCGGTGGCCGAAGCGGCAGTGGCCGCGGGGGCGGTGATGGTCAACGACGTCTCCGGCCTGCGCGACCCGGGCCTGGCCACGATCTGTGCGCGCACCGGAGCGGCCCTGGTGGTAATGCACACGCGCGTGGCGCCCAAGCGGCGGCTGGCCGATCCCGAGTACGAGGACGTCGTCGCCGACGTCGAGGGCTTCCTGGCCGAGCGCGCCACGACGGCCCGGGGGTTGGGCGTTGGCCCCGAGCAGATCGTCGTCGACCCGGGGCCCGACTTCGCCAAGACCCCGGCCCAGACTGTCGAGGTGCTGCGCTCGCTGCCCTGCCTGCACGCCCTGGGGCACCCGGTGCTCCTCGCCGTCTCACGCAAGGACTTCATCGGGGCCATCACCGGACGCCGGCCCGGCGAGCGTTTGGCCGGGACGCTGGCTGCGCTGGGGGCTGGGGTGGATGCCGGAAGCCACATCCTGCGCGTCCACGACGTGACGGCGGCCAGCGACTACCTCGCCGTGCGGGCCGTGCTGCGCGGTGAGCGCCGGGTGCCCGCCGGGTTGCGCCTGGCCGACGCGCTGCGCTGGGAGCGACAGGGAACCGGCCGCCAGGACCGATAGCCTGAGCTCAGAGTCGCCGGCCGCTGTTCCCACGCGGCCGGGCGCCCACCGACCACGAACCAAGGAGCAGCCATGCCGGTCCTCGATCACGACGCGCTCGCCGCCAGTCCGCTTGCCGACCTGCACACGCTGGCGTCGGAGCTGGGCCTCGACGGGTATCGCCGGCTGCGCAAGGCCCAGCTCATCGAGGCAATCCTCGAGCACCAGGGCCACCCCGACTCCGCTGGTTCTGCGTCGGCGCCCGAGACCGAGGCCGAGGCGCAGTCGGGTGAGCCCGACGAGGACGCCGCCGGCGATGAGGCCCCCGCCCGCCGCCGGCGCCGCGGCGGTCGTGGACGCCGGCGCCGTGAGGGCGACGAGTCCCGGGACGCGAGCGGGACCGCCGCGCCGGCCGCGCCCGTCCCGCGGTCTCCGGCCGCCGCCGCTGACGAGGACGAGGAGCGCACGGTCGAGGGGACCGTCGAGCTGCTTGGCAACGGCTCCGGATTCGTCCGGGTGTCCCCACCGGAGCCCTCCGACGACGACGTGTACATCTCAGCGGCGCAGGTTCGACGCTGCGAGCTGGTCTCGGGCGACGCGGTAGCGGGACCAGTGCGCCGGCCACGACGGTCCGAGCGCTATCCCTCGCTCGTGCGGGTCGACACCATCAACGGAGCCCCAGCCGACCAGGTGGCTGCCGGGACGCGGTGGGAGGATCTGCCGGCCGCCTACCCCACCGAGCGCCTGGCCATGGGCGGCGATGATCCGACGGTCCGCGCCGCCGAATGGCTGACGCCGTTCGGCAAGGGCTCGCGGGTCACGATCTGCGGGCCGGCGTGGTCGGGCAAGTCCGAGACGCTCCGGCGCCTGGCCGCGGCGCTGGCTGGGATCGAGGGGCTCGAGCTGACCCTGGTGCTGGCCGGCGTCCGCCCCGAGGAGATCACCGAATGGGCGGCCGGGGAGCTCTCGCCGGCCGGCGCAACGAGCTTTGCGGCCTCGGCCGACGCCCAGGCGGGCGCGGTCGAGCGCGCGCTTGACCAGGCCCGAAGGGTGGCCGCCCGGGGCGGTGACGCCATCCTGGTCGTCGACACCCTGGATGGGCTGCCGGCCCTGGCCGCGCGGCGGGTGCTCGGGGCGGCGCGCAACATCGCCGACGGAGGCTCCCTGACGGTCATCGTCACCGCTGGCGCTCCGCTCGGCGGTGAGACGACGATCATCGCGCTCGACCTCGGGCTGACCTCGACGGGGCGCTTTCCGGCGCTCGACCTCGCGGCCAGCGGCACGATCCGCCCCGAGCGGCTGGTCGGTGAGGCCGGGGCCACGGCGATCGCCAACGCACGAGCGCAGGCCCTGGAGGCCTGACCGAGGACCGTCTCAGAACCCCCCGTGCCCGTCACCCGCGCCGGCGGAGTTGTGAGACAACCGCCAGTTCCGGCGACGCCGTCCGGGGGCGTCAGCGCGGCAGGTAGGCGACCCGACCCCAGGAGGGCTCGGGCGCGAGCTCGACCGGGGCACCGTCCCGGTCGGGCTGCACGTAGGCGAAGGTCCGGCTCTCCTCGTGGAAGCGAACGTCGAGCTCGCCCTCCTTGACCCGCTGATCCAGCCAGGCGGATCGGAAGATCAGCCGGCGCAGCCAGTGGACCAGCGATCGGTTTGCCGGACCGACCAGCTCGGGCCAGCAGTCGTTGATGTGATCGCCGAGCGCCGAGGCGGGATCGTGGATCTCGCCATTGACCACCAGGTTGACGAGATCCTCGAGCTCCTCGTCGGACAGCCGCCCGGCGACGAAGCCGAGCTTCAGGCCCGCCTGCTCGCAGCGCTCGGAGAAGTCGCGTTCGTTGAAGGTGAAGCGCAGCTCCCCGTACTCGAGCACGAAGTCCTCGCCCGAGCCGTAGTTACCCCGGCGCGAGCTGGACGGGCGGTCTGGAATGTCCGGGGTCGGGTCGGCCATAGGGCGTCGGCATCATATGGGCGCCTCCTGCCTGGCCAGGGGCGCTGAACTGAAACTTGCACCCGATTCAGGCCCGTGTCGACGTCTTCGCCCGTTCGGCGCAGCCTCCTGGCGATCGGCTAGCGTGCTGGCCATGCCCGGTCTGCTCGATGACAAGGTCGTGGCCATCATCGGCGCGTCGTCGGGGATCGGCGAGGCCACCGCGCTGGCTCTCGCCTCGGAGGGGGCGTCGGTGGCGCTCGCCGCGCGCCGCACCGACCGCATCGAGGCGCTGGCGGGACGCATCGCCGCCCTCGGTGCCCGCGCCGTGGCCCTGCCCACCGACATCACCGACGAGGAATCGGCGCGCGCGTTCATCGCCGAGACCCGCGAGCGCCTGGGCCGCCTCGACGTCCTGGTCAACAACGCCGGAGTGATGTTGCTGGGGCCGGTCGAGGGCGCCGCCACCGAGCACTGGCGGCGGATGGTGGAGGTCAACCTCCTCGGGCTCCTCTACTGCACGCACGCGGCGCTGCCCGTCATGCGCGAGGGCGGGGGAGGGCACATTGTCAACCTCTCCTCGACGGCAGGGCGCACCGCCTCCCAGGGCAGCGCGGTCTACAACCTGACCAAGTGGGGGGTGTGTGGATTCTCCGAAGGACTCCGTCAGGAGGCCCTGCAGGCCAACATCAGGGTCACCATCGTCGAGCCGGGCTTCGTCGAGACCGAGCTGCAGGGCCACAACGAGCACCCGTCGGTGGTAGAGGGGATGGAGCAGATGCGCGGGAAGATCGGCAAGGTCCTGGAGCCGCGCGACATCGCCGGCGCCGTGCTCTTCGCGATCTCCCAGCCCGAGCATGTGGCCGTCAACGAGATCCTCGTGCGCCCGACACGGCAGGAGCGCTAGGCGCGGGCGGCCGGCTCGGGCGTCCGCGACGAGGGGCGCTCTAGGCTCTCAGTGATGTCGTCCGTGGAGGCAGTCCCGTCCCGTGATGCCGGCCCGGCGCAGGAAGCGGGCTCCGACGGCGACGAGGACTCCGATGGGCGTCGCCGGCGCCGCTGGGCGGGCCCGGCGATCGTCGCCGCGCTCGCCGCCGGACTGCTCGCGCTGCTGGTCTATGGCGTAGCGTCCCATGGGCAGGGCAGCGGGATCGACGACCGTCTGGCGCGTGGGGAGTCGGCGCCGGCGCCCGGGTTCAGCGGCACAATCCTGGCGCGCGGCACGGTCCCGGCCGCCCTCGCCGGGCGCCTGGGCTCGGCCGCCGGGTTGGATGACCGGGGGCTGTTGGGGACGCCCTACGTCCTGAACTTCTGGGCCTCGTGGTGCCCGCCGTGCGCCGCGGAGTCCTCGACGCTCAACTCCGCCTTGCCCCAGTCCAGGGCCCGCGGGGTGGCGATGATCGGCCTCGACTCGCTGGACAATTCGATCGACGCGCGCCACTTCATCGTCGATCACCGGATCGGCTATCCGAGTGTTCAGGACACCACCAACCTCGTCGCCGGGCGCTGGAAGGTGCCCGGCTTCCCCGAGACGTTCTTCGTCTCGGCCACCGGACGGATCGTCGGCCACGTCATCGGTCCGCTGACCTCCGCGCAACTCTCGCGCGGGATCGACGACGCGGTCGCCGGCCACGCCGAGCCCGCCGCCGAGGGCGCCGCGCCCTTGGCGCCGGCCGCCCAGTAGCGCCGGGCGGCGGGGGCTCGCTGGTCCTGATACGACCGTCGACCAAGGCCAGCGTCGATCCGTTGAGATCACAGATTTCGGCGTGGGGCGCGGCGCCCAGGGCTGCCTCGGCCTGCTCGGCATCGGCCGCACAGGTGAGGGCATAGCCGTCAGCCCGCAGGTTGGCGGTGATAAACGAGCGGGTGTTGTCGTCTTCGCAAACCACGAGCACCCGCCCATCGTGGGCTGGGCGTTGATCATGGCTGGCTCCTGTCCGGTATGGCCGCGCCCGGTGCGGGGGCGATGCGACGGGCCCGCACCCGCGGGTGCGGTCCTCCGGTGCACCGCCCCCCGGGCCCGGATCTACTCCTACCTGATCCGTCGTGCCTTGAGGCTCGCTGGGTGCTGGCGCTCTTTGGCCGAGTGGGGCCGGCCTTCTGCTGGGGCCGGCCCTGAATCGCGAGCTGCTCGGTCAACCCGCCACCGCCTCGGCGGCGCTGACCGGGCTGGTCGGGATGGGCAGTGCGGCGATGCTTGGCGCTTGGCGCTCGGCGAGCTCGGGTGAGGATGCCCAGAAAAGCCGCCGACGAGCTCTCGCCGAACTCTCTCGCGACGGTGGCGCTGATCCGGCCGCGCTGAGACAGGCGGCCGTGAGCCGTGAGCGCCCTGCTGGTCGCTTCGGGCGGCTACCCGCCAACGGCCGCTGACGGGTGTAGGGGGTGGGCGGCGTGTTTGCTGCTGAATCTGGAGGCGTGACGTGCTCGGAGTGGCGGCGCTCACGCCCGACGTCATCCTATGTGTCCGATGCACTTACATGACCGCCCGTAGCGTGCGAGACTCCGCCGTACGTGAAGCTCCGTGATCCTACTCTGGCTGGCTTGGCGTGATGTTGGTACCGTGCAGAGTCCGACTTGTCCGGGTGCTTCCGCTCGTGTTGTGTGGCCTCTCACTGTCGCTGCTAGCGGCCCAGCCCGCTCAGGCATACCACGATTGGACTCCGCTCGCAGCTCACTACCCTGGATCTTGCGTTAGGCCTCACGAATGAATTAGTGCGGTGGTGGGTGTGGGGCTGATCACGTAGTTCCAGTCGGGGTGGAAGGCGTCTCGGACGATGTTCACTGCGGCCAGCTCGGCGTCGCTGACTTTGATGCCTT
>JAABUQ010009089.1_pt1 | contig 13606 bp, 15 predicted proteins | sample 5560001 | NCBI WGS metagenome assembly JAABUQ01 (sample SAMN10711888, study PRJNA513371) | rock metagenome | isolation source: Antarctica rocks | place: Antarctica: Victoria Land, Finger Mt nord | collected 2015-12-18
ATGGGCTCAGGCGGCGTCCAGCAGCTCGGGTGGCAGCGCGTACAGCCAGCGCGAGGGCTGTCGGGCCTCGACCGTGCCGCCGCGCTCGCGCGTCCGGCAATACGACAGGAAAAGGCGTTCCCGTGGTCGCGTCATGGCCACGTAGCCCACCCGCAGCTCCTCGCGCAATGCCTCCTCGATTACCGCGTCGTCGTGGGGTGGCTGCGAGCCAGACCGCAATGCACGGTAGTGAGGCAGGATGCCCTCTTCGAGGCCGGGTAAGAAGGTGGCACGCCACTCGGCGCCTTTGGATTGGTGGATCGAGCGCAGCCCGGTGGCTTCCGTCTCGGGCGCGGGGTCGACGTTATCGCCCAGAGCCAGGCCGTCCAGCCAGTCGTCCAGGTCGGCATCGGCTCGCCGGGCGATCGCGCGCAGGCGGTCCAGGGTTCGCAGCCGCTCGGTGCCGTCCGGATGACGCTCGAGCCAGGCCCAGTAGCCACTCCGCTCGAGTGCGCGATCCAGCAGGGCCGCCGGCGACAAGCCATGGCCGGCCTGGGCGTGCAGGTCGTAGACGACGGCGACCAGACCGGCGGCCGCGGCGACCACGACCGGACCAAACTCGGCTGCGCGGCCTGGCAGCTCAGCAGTGGTCGCCCGCTCTTCGGCGAGGGCCGCCGCCAGCCGGCTCAGCCCGCGGGGCGGCGCGTTCACGATCCTGGCCAGCGCCGCCCGGTCGGCCGGGTCGCGCGCAAGGCGCAAGTAGGCCAGCGCGTCCCGCACGACGCGGGTGGTGAACAGGTCGGCGTGGCCGTGGCGCGTATACGGCACGCCGGCGGTGCGCAGCGCCGCAGCCAGCCGGTCGGCCTGGCTGTTGCTTCTGTACAGCACAGCCGCGTGGCCGGGGTGTGGCAAGAGCCCGCGCTCGAGCAGCAGGCCGATCTGATTAGCGATAACGAAGGCCTCGGCCTGCTCGTCGTCGGCGACGAACAGCCGGGCGGGTGGTCCGTCCGGATTGTCGGTCACCTGGGCGGGGCGGTAAGCGAGTAGGTCGCCCAGGGCATTGGCCAGCTGTACCAGGCGTCCGGTGGCGCGGAAGTTGTGGTCGAGGGAAAGGCGCGCGGCACCAGGAAAGGCGTGCTCGAAACCCAGCAGGAAGTGCACGTCGGCGCCGCGAAAGCCGTAGATCGACTGCGCGGGGTCCCCAGCGACGACCAGGTTGTGGTGTTGAGCGGCGAGGAGCTGAAGCAACGCCACCTGACTGCCGTCGAGGTCCTGGTACTCATCGACCATGATCCAGCGAAACGCGTCCTGAAGTACCCGCAGCGCACGTTCGTCCTGGCGAAACAGGCGCAGCGGCAGCACGACCATGCTGGCGAAGTCGAGCGCGTTGCGAGAGCGCAGACGCTCCTGATAGGCATTGGCCAGCTCGGCCAAAGCATCGGTCCGCTGAGCGATCGGGTCGGCCGTCAGCCGGCAACGCTCGACGGCCGCGGCCAGGTCTGCGAGCGGGAAAGCGGCGAGGTCCCAACCCTCATTGCTGGCCACCGTGGCCAGCAGCGCCCGCGCCTCGTCCGGCGGCAGGACAGTCGGCCGCTGGGTGAAGCCCAGCTGAGCGGACCAGGTGGTAATCACCTTACGGCCAAAGGCGTGCAGGGTGTGGATGGCCAGCTCGCCCGCCGCGGCGCCGAGCTCCTGGCCGACCTGGCGGCGGAGCGCACGCGCGGCATCGGTGGTGAAGGTAACGACCAGGATGCTGGCCGGGTCGGCGCCACGCTCGCGCACAAGGTGGGCGAGGCGGCCGGCCAGGACCGTCGTCTTTCCGGTGCCGGGGCCGGCGATGATGCTGAGCGGCCCGTCGGCGGCCGTGATGGCTGCCAGCTGGTTCGCGCTGAAGCGGCTGTCCGTCACCAGGGGCTGCTCCCAAGCATGAGTCGGCGTGCCTCAGGCCGCATGGTGCAGCCAGCGGGTCAGGCGAGCTCGAGCGCGGTCGATCTCGGCCGGGCCGATGTCGCAGCCGTAAGCACGGCGACCGAGCCCGGCTGCGGCGACGACGGTGGTGCCGCCACCCACGAAGGGATCGACGATCAGATCGCCGGGATAGCTGTACAGCTTGATCAGCCGCCGCGGCAGGTCCTCGGGGAACGCGGCCGGATTGCCGTTGGCCTCGGCCGGCTGCACGGCCGGGATGAACCAGGCGTTGCGCGTCCAGGCCTTGAACTCGTCGGTGGTCAGGTCCGACTGGCCCGTTTCGCGCGCGAAGCTGATCTTGCTGGCGATGTAGATCGGCTCGGCGACGGCGCGCAGGACCGGGTTCTCGGCCGAGCACCAGGTGCCCCAGGCCGTCGACTGTGAGACGACATCCTCGGCCACCGAGCCTTTGATCCAGGTGATGCGCTCGCGGGGCAGAAAGCCAATGTCTTCAAGCAATGCCCAGAGATAGCGGTCAATCAGGACCGACCAGGGCCGGCCACCGCCGCCAGGTGGCGTCCACTTGCGGATGCCGCGCGCCGGCCCGTCAGGGCGAACGGCTTGACCGCCAGTGGTAGGCCGGACGTCTTGACGGACAACGTTGGCCAGGTTGAGGCAGAGGCGGCCGCCGGGGACCAGGATGCGGTACGCCTCGCGCAGCGCCGGCCCGATCAGGCCGTTCCAGTACTCGTCCCAGGTGCACCAGTCGTCATAGTCGTCATACATAACGCGCGCGTTGTAGGGAGGGGAGGTCACGACCAGATGGGCGCTGGCGTCGTCGAGGGGCAGTTGGCGTGCGTCGGCGACCTCCAGGCGGTAGCGGGTATTCTCCTCGGCGTCTGGCACCTGGTGGGCCTGAGGCTCAGGCGCTGGCAGCGGAGAGGGTTGGGTCAGCGCCGTCTGCAGCGCTCGGGCCAGCGAACGGACCTGCGCCCGTGTGGCCTGACCGTCGTCCATCAGCTGTTGGACCGCCTGCACCTGCTGCTCGGCTGGCAGCGACGCCAGCGGCGCCAGCGCGCCCGGTCGAAAGCTGCTAACGCCGTTGTCACAGTTTGGTGCGCCGCGCGCACTTTCCAGTGTGACTCGAACTTCGGCATCCGCCAGCAGCTCGAAGCCGCTGCGGCGGCTGATGCGCCAGTGCTCTTCGAGGTAGCGCTCGAAAGACGGGTAGCCGCGGTAGCGGTAGCCGCGCCCGTCGCGAATGCTGAGCAGCGCCTGGCCGACGCGTATGAAGCTGTCCCGACCCTCGGCCACCACCGCCTCGGCCGCCTCGAAGTCGGCGCGGCACATCGCCGCGGCGAGCTCGTGGGTCACGAAGCGTGAGGCCTGGTCGCGGCGTCCATCTGGTCGGCCACCGCCTCTTGGGCCGCGCGTTGCTCAGCAAACGCGGCATCCCAGGCCTGGGCGGCGATCGCCATAGCCAACGCTTGCGACAGACCGTCTCGGAAGAAGGCCTGGACGAAGGCGCGGCTAAAGGCGCTGGTGGCAACGCGGACCTGCGGGTTGGCCCGCAGGTGGGCGACCAATTCGGGGGCCACGATGGTCATGGCTGGGGCTCCATCTCCGCGGTCAGATCGAGCCAGCGGGCGTGGTAGGCGGCTTTGACGACCAGCCACCACAGCCGAGGCACCTGCTCGACTGGGGTCCGGCCGGGCTCTACCAGCAGGCTGCCGACCAGTCGCAGCTGACGGCCGAGCGGGCCGTGCGGACGGCCAAAGAGCTCGAGCAGCACGATCGGCTGGGCGGTCTCGGTGCGCAGCCAGGCCAGCACGACATGGAGGGCTGTCTGAACAAAAAGATCGGTGTGCTCCGGTCCGCCGGCCAGCTCGACGGCAGCCGTTTGCCAGAGCTCGACCTTGCTCTGGTTGTAGAAGTCGAGGACGAGCGGGGTGCAAGAGGTGGTCATGGGTGCGCTTCCTTTTCTGGGCTTTCAAAACGGGGAGGACGGGACGTGCCAGGGCGCGCCCGGTCCGGTTGGTACCGACAGCCAGAGCGCCTTCGGCCACTAGGGGTGCGTGTCGGTGGTTTCAGCCCTGCTCGGCGGGCACGCTGCCGTGAGCAGGGCTGATGACCACACAACCAGGCACAGCCCGAGGCAGCTGGCCTGGGGTCAGCTGGTGGATGCCGTCCGCTTCGGCTCCTGGAGCGCCCGCGCGGCTCGGAGCACGCCTGGCGACGTGACGGCCTCGCCCACGCGCCAGTCCGGCAGACCGAGCGCGCTCACCACCTGGAGGCTCGCCTCAGGCGTTTCGCGAGCGAAGACGACGCCGCGGCTGGTCCGCGGCGCGTAGCGCTGGGGATCGTGCCAACCGCGCTGCCGAACCACCTTGAGGCACACGTCCGACCAGATGCCGAACACCTGACGGGCCAGATCCTCGGGCACGCCGTCCAGAGCGACGCTGGCCAGCCGCGCCATGGCCAGCTCCGGGTCCTGGCGGTACACCCGCGAACGCACGTCGCGCAACGCCTCCTCGGCCGGCGCCACCAGCCGCCGCTGGCCCTGCCAGGCGGCCGTCCCCAGCAACCGCCGCACCTCCGGCTGGTCGGGGAACTCGGCGCTCAGCGGTCGCAGGATGGCCAATGCCTGGTCGGGCACCTCCTGGCACAGCGCTTGGCCGGCCTGGTCGATGCCAGCGGCCAGTCGCTGGGTGCGCTCAGCCGCCTGCTGCTGCTCTCGCTCGGCGCGCGCCTGGGCCTGGCGCCGACGGTCGGCCAGCACCCGCGCCAGCTGCGGCCGGCTAGCCAGCTCGTCGGCGGCGCGCGTGCGCTCGGCCAGCAGCTCGGCGCACGTCAGCTGGGCCGCCCGCGCAGCCGCTACCTGCTCAGCGGCCTGCGCCCGCAGCTCGTCGGAGAAGGCCTGGGCCACGAACTGCTCGGCCACCAGCCGCACCTGACGCGCCTCGGCCAATGCCCGTTCGACCTCGCGCCGCTCGGCCGCCAGCGTTTCGTACTGCGCCAGCTGGAGGGTCGCCTGCTCACGTGCCTGAGCTCCCCAGAACCCGACCTACCGCGACAGCAGGTCGTCCGACGCGTACACCGCCGCGGCCTGCAGCTGGCGCCGACGGCGCTCGGTGTGCGAGTCGGTTGATCGCGGCAGGAACCGAAGTTCGAGCCGGATCAGCGAGCGTTCCAGCTCGGCGAGCGCGAGTGCGATGCCGATGCGCTGCTGGAACGGGGCAGTGTTTCGATCAGCAGTGGTACCGGTCGCGACTGCTGGTGCTAGACTTGGATTGGACACACAAGGTCCTTTCCTGGGGCGCAAACCCCTCGAACGCCGACCTGCTAGACACAGGCGGCAAAGCGAAGAGCCCCGATCGGTGAGCTTCCAACTCGCTGACCAGGGCTCTTTCGATGTACAGGCGCTTATCTGGACGACTCAGTCCAGAGGCCTCACCTCCTTTCAGACAGACTTCCCGGCCGGCTAGTGGTGGGGTAAAAAGACCACGCGCGCAGGCGACGGGTGGGCCGTCGGCGTGACTGAGGCAGCACCTGATGACGGGCGCTGCCTCGAGTTAGCTCTTGCTGGCCGGTCTCGCTTCCGACGATCGGCAGCCGACGAACACGGATTCGGCTCTCCTCGAGGACGACCAGGCTGCCCTGTTCGAGCGCTTCGGCGAGTGGTGCCAGGTTTGCTAGCAGCAGCGACACGACGAAGTCCGACCGGTGGAAGGGCAACCGACGGAGAAGAACAACGGACGGCCACGAATCCTGCCGCGACACGAGCAGGAAGCCAAAGTCCATGTCCGCCGAGATCAGGATGCGTTGTTCACGGGCAGCTCGAGTTAGGATTTCGTCATCTGGCGCGCGCTGCATTCCGTACTCACGCACGTGGATCGCGTCGTGACCCGCGCCGCGCAACTCGTCCGCCACTCTCGTCGACAGCATCATGTCGACAAGAAACTTCACGAGCCGTGAGGTAAGAGCGGCAGCTCGCGCTCCCGGACCGCCTCCGCCGCGTAGCGAAGTGCTTCGCGAATGTCCTCAGGCTCGAGGTCGGGGAGCTCGGCAATGATCTGCTCTGGTGTCAGGCCCTCGGCTGCCATGGCCACCACCGTGGCCACCGGAATCCGCAAGTCACGAATGCAGGGCGCCCCACCACAACGGCGAGGATCAACCGAGATGCGCGTAAATGCCATCGCGCGCGTCGACTCCGGCATCGACCGTACCTCCTGTCCTGCTGCACATGCAAAGCTCCCCAAACCAGGAACGGCTGATGTGAGGGCGACGTTGGCGTCCCGCTGGGTAGTTAGCAGCTGCTGTCCGCGCATGCCCAGACAGACAAGCTGCGGCACGGGTCGAACGTGCTCTGGGCACTCAGACCCCGCTGGTCAGCCGATGAGCCAGCCTCCCCCAGCGAGGTACGCCTCTGATTGGCTGTGCAGGAACATCACCTGCTCGGACACAGCCGGGGCTGAGGCAAGCCGCTGGGTCGGATCGGACCCGTTGCGGGAGAGCAAGCTCCGAGACCCCAAGGGGTATCCCGCCGGTTCCAGGGTTAGACGACGTCCCTGTCGGCTGTTGTGGTCGCCGACCGCACACTCAAACACGTGTTAGCGGCGGCAGTATTTGCACACCAAATGGCGGAACTGGCTGATGATGGGTTGGCGGAGTTCGGTATGCACGTGGTGACGGGGAACGGCGAACGGCTCTGCGGTCCATATGTCGACCTCGCTGGGGTCAGGGATGTGGAGTCACTACTTTCGAGGAACTAATGTGGTGGATGCTTTGGGCGTCTCGAACCATATACACGAGCTCGCCTTGTTCATCGGTGACGGTGTGGTCGCGGCGGAACCCGAGCTTGTCTAACACCCGTAATGAAGGGGCGTTCCACGAGCGCACAGTTGCCCAAACGCGGCGTCTCCCCGTCGCAAAAGCAGCGTCGAGAACGGCACGCGCCGCCTCAGTGGCATACCCACGCCCATGCGCGCAACGGAGAAGTTCATAAGCGATCTCTGGTTCGTCGAAACTGCCGCGTCCGACCAACAAGCCACAGTACCCGATCGGATCACCCTCGGCGCGCCGCCGTATGGCGAGGAAACCGATGCCACTCTGGCGTGCTTGCACATTCTGCTCGGCGAGGCGTTGTTGCGCTTCAGCGAGGGTGCGCGTGGTGCCGCCCTCGCGCTCTCCCAGCAGTTCGAGATTCCAAGCAGCGTCTTCTTCGTCGCGCAGCCGTAGGGACAGCCGTTCCGTCTCGATGGAGAAAGACATTGGTCGGTAGCGATCCGTCACACCGAGCGATATTAGCGGCGGCGTACTTGCGATCCGACTGGCGGAACTGGGTGATGCTGGATTGGCGGATCTCGATGTGTGATGGTGACGGCGAAGACGAGATGCCATACCCGAGCATTCGCGCCGCTTGGTCCGCGTCGTGGTGATCGGACCGATCGCATTGAGCAACGAGTCCGCTCGGTCTGCAAGACGGGTAGTCGCGCGTAAGTTCGGCGACCGCCTTTTTGGCACAATCGTCGTCGACCAGCGCTTTGCCAGCGGTGGCGGCGGCAATAAGCGCGGCAATGGCAGCGTTGTTCAACGCACGCGGCAGGCCGAGGCTGGCTTTGTGGAGCCGAGCGATGGCGTCGTCGGCAACGAGTGGATCGGTGCGGCCGACCAACGCCAGGTGATGGCGCAGGTAGGTGGCCGATTCAGCCAGATCCATCGGCGCTAGCAGGTAGCGGGTGGCGATGCGCTGATCGAGGGCGGCGAACACGCCCAGTCGGAGCTGGCGGGCGAGGGTGGGCTGGCCTACCAAGAGCAGTGCGAACGGGCTCTGCGAATCCATCTCGGCATTGGTCAACAGCCGCAGCTCCTCGAGCTGGTCAGGCGCCAACAGGTGTGCCTCATCGATAATGAACACGACGCGCCGGCGACGCTCATGCTCCTCGGCGGCCAGCAGCGTCCGGGCCTGGGCGATCAACTCGGCCTTCTGAGCGCGTGGCCGAGCACCCAACGCGTGCACGATGGTCAGGTACAGCCCGCGCGCGCCGAAGGTGGGCGTGGCTACGTAGATGACGTGGTGTGCGCTCGCATCGAGCTGGCTGGTGGCGGCGCGCAACGCGACGGTCTTGCCGACACCCACCTCGCCAGTGATCACGCCGAGCAGCGACTCGCCGATGCAGAAGCGGATGCGCGCAACGGCTTCCTGATGGCTTGCCCGATCGCACAGCTGGCTGGCCGGAATGGTTTTGCTGAACGGCGTACGGGTGAAGCCGAAATGGCTGACCCAGGGTGCGCGCGTCATGAGCGCTGGTCCTGGGCGTTCGTACGCGGCAGGTCGCGGTAGGCGATCTGGCCCAGCATCTGATCGTCATGCTCGGCCACGACCAGGCCCAGGTAATCGATACCGGTCGATGGTGGTGGCGTGGCTGGCTGGGCTTGCGGCACCTGACGATGGACGTGCCGACCAATGATGAACGGGATGGCCTGGCCGACGGGTCGACCTTCCCAGAACGCATCCAGGCGGGTCAGGTTCTCCGGGTCGAAACGCAGTTCGATGCGGCGACCGATGAGCGATGGATCGACAGCGTAGCGATTACCGGCCAGTGAGACCGACGCGGTGCTGGTGACGCGGCGGACGACCGACCAACGAAAGGCCTCGCGCAGCAAGGATGGCTCGATGGTAGGGAGCGGTCCGTGGCTGGTGAAGCGGGCGATGGGCGTCTGGCCGGTCTCGGCGTGCTGACGCGTGTTGCACACCTGCTCGGACCAGGCCAGGAAGCGATCGTTCAGTTCGGTGAAGCTAGCGATGCCGTGCGCCTCGGCCTCGCTCAAGAAGCGTTCACGGATGAAGCGATTGAGTCGCTCCTGCTTGCCGCGGCCCTCAGGCGAGTACGGGCGGCTGTGGATGAGACGGACGCCCAGCACGGCACAGCTGCGTTCAAGCGCGGCGTTGGCGTACGGCGCACCGTTATCCACATACAGGCGCTCGGGTAACCCGCGACGCTGGATGGCGGCGCGCAGCACGTCCTGACCGGCGCGCGTGTTCTGGTCGGGCACCCAGCGGCCATGCAGCAGCAAGCGTGAGTAATCGTCGACCAGGACGAAGAGGTAGGCGCGCTTGCTGCCGCTGGTGCGCGGGTAAGGCACGAACGGACCGACCAGCACGTCGCCAATCCAGAGCTCATTGGGACGTGATGCCTCGAAGCGGCCGAAGGCACGCGGTTGGCCGGCCAGCGCCGCGCGGTGAAGGCCACGTCGCTGGAGGTGCTCGCGAATCGTGCGCTCAGCGACGCGGATGCGATGGCGGGCGAAGAGGATGGCGCCGATCTGGGCCGCCGAGCGGGTGGGCAACTCGGAGCGCAGGGCACACGCTTCATCGAGCAGCTCGGGGTAACGGCGGACGGCGCCCAGGTCGGCACGCGGGTCCGGCTTGAGGCCGGCCAGGCCCTGCTCGCGATAGGCACGCAGCCAGCGGTCGAGCGTGCCACGCGAGTACTGCCGCTGGCTGCCATCCGGATGCTCGTGCAGGTGGCGGGCCAGGGCGCGGACGATCGATCCGCGCTCGGCCGGACTGAGCCGCGGACTGATGGCTTCGGCAATCACTCGATAACGGAACAACGCGGTGGCTTCAGCGAGCTTGGCGCTCATGGACCAGGACCTCTCAGAGGGGATGGCGCCATCGAATCCGCTCCAGATCCACCTGCCCAGGGCGAGCTGGTGTGGGTGCCCAGCGCGTGGCCGCCGCTGATCCGACTCCAGAACGACCACAGGCTCCCCATGCGTTCGCCGAACCGCGCTCGGGCTCGCTGCCAGGCAACGGTGAGCGTGTCCAGCGCGGCGCGCTCACCGACGGCGTGCACATCGACCGAGGTGCCATCCAAAGTGACGGCCAGCGCGGTGCACCTGGCGAGTAGGGCGGGTGACCGGGCTCGAAACCGCTTCCACCACGTCCGCAGCGTCGCGTGCGGGACGTCGAGCTGCTCGGCGATCGACCGCAGCCCGAGCCCAACAGACGATACTTTGAGCGCCAAGCCGTGCCCGATCACGTCGACGGCATCGAGTCGCCGGACCAGGACCAGGTCCGGCAGCAGCGCGTGCGATCGCCGACACGCTGAACACCGACCTCGGTGAATCCAGATCCGCTCGACTAGCAGCGGCGCTCGCAGCCAGCGCCAATAGCCGCCCCAGCCGATCAGCTGACGCAGACACGTCGGGCAGCGTTGTGGCGGAACGACCACCTGCTGGCCCGCCGACACGTAACTCGACACCGACGACCGATACGGCCATATGATGGCCACTGGGGGTGCTTCTTCACCCTCTCTTCGAACCCTCTCGGTTGCTCTACGACCGGGAGGGTTCTTCTTTGGACTAGCCGACGCTTATTGTGCCGCTCCCCCGCTGCCGACGGCGCGCCACACAGACATCTCAGCGTTCAACGTCAACGGCCGACGGCCGACACCATCCACAGCACCCTCAATTACTTCCGCCAAACCCACGCGCCCGGGCTCCACCTAATCCCGCCGCCAACACGGGGCAGGCGCGCACCGCACCCCTGGTGCATACGCGAGATGGTGACCGCTACGTTGTGGTGGCGTCCAGAGCCGGTGCACCAGTGAATCCGTCCTGGTACCACAACGTCGTGGCGAATCGGCGGGTGACCATCGAGCTTGGCGCGGAAACCTTCGCGGCGGTGTGCTCGTTGCCCGAGGGCAAGGAGCGGGATCGACTATTCGCCAAGTATCTCGCGGAACTGCCCGACGCCCTGCGCGAGCTCATGAGCCATTACCAGCGACAGACGACGCGGCAGTTTCGGGTCGTGGTTATCGAGCCCGTCCAATGAGATCGTCGAAACAGGGACTGTCCACGGCGCCATAGCGCGAGCCAAACGGAGCGAGGACACGCACGCTTTCTCGCGCCGATGCGGCGCCCGCGCCAGGGGCAGGTCCCGTTAGACGAGCGGGGACACGCGGCGGCACGGATAAGGATGTCACGGCGCACATCCATGGCTCGCACTGAAATGCGTCGCTGACGCGGGCACCAACAGGTCTCCGCCTGGAGGACGCTTGAACCGGGCGAAGTCCTCCCAGTCGTGCATTAGGGCGGGGACAGAGCGTGATCGCTTGGTGCAGCACGTTTTCTGGCTGCCTGGCCATGACGGATCTGCCCGCCCGGCCTCAGCGTGCTGTCAATGGCCATCCGGACTTTGACATGACCACGGAGACGTGCTGGCTAAGATCGGCAGCGGTGCTGCTCGCGCGGCGTGCAACAAGCAGTAACGCGTGAGCTGATCAGAGAGCTCGTGCACATCGGCGAGGTCAGCGACATAGAGAGTGAATGTCTCCCGCTGAGGAGTCGAGCCCGCTGCTTCAAGCGGTCGCTCATGATCCCTGTCGCAGGTAGACGAGTCGCAGGTATCAGGCCGCGATCCGTCCAGGGTCGCTCAGGCCCGCAGGAACTGCTCTGGCGACGGCAAAGCGAACAGCTTCACAAAGCGCTCCAGAGCTGCTGCGTCACCCTCAACCTCGATCCGTCCGATGGTGAGTGCCTCTTTCGGTGACAGCTGCCCGTGAAGCAGGGCACTCAGAGTGCCGACGTCCATCTTCAGGGTAGCGTCGGCACCACCCGGCTGACCCTCGCTCGTCGAGCAGCGCCCGTCGGCCACGCAGACGTCGAACACCTGATCTCCTATGCGGAGCTCGTAGGTCTCGGTCACGTTGGCCGCGGTGTCCGGGCGGAAAGCGGCGCGCATAGCGAGGACGTAGGCGTTGGCCGACAGGAACTCATCTTCGCTTCTGGTACCCAGGAATCGATGGCCCCAGCGGCCAAGCGCAGTGATGACTGGCTCGAGTGCCTTCCCAACCTCGGTCAGCTCGTAGACCGCGGAACCGGCCGGCGGAGGCAGCACCCGGCGGACGACGATGCGCTGCTCCTCCAATTCGCGCAGGCGAGCGGCTAAGAGATTGGTGCCGATGCCAGGCAGCCCGGCGAGCAGGTCCTTGTAGCGCTTCGGGCCGGTCAGCAGATCGCGGACGATGAGCAGCGTCCAGCGCTCGCCAACCAGGTCGAGTCCACGAGCGACGGCGCAGTACTGCCGGTAGCTGCGGCCGGTGGAGCGCTCTCGCTGTCGGGCCATCTCGATATCAGTGTAGCACGGACTTGACCACTGATTCATAGCACTATATGTTCATCGAGTATCTACTACACGAGTACACGAGGATGGACTCATGAATTCGCGTCTCCCGGTTCCTGTTCGCTCTCGGCCTGCCTGGACGCTCGCCCTCACCTGCGTCGCGTCGTTCATGGTGACGCTCGACGCGCTGGTCGTCGTCACCGCCCTGCCAGCGATTCGCCAGGCGCTCAATGCCACGCTCGACACCCTGCAGTGGACGGTGAACGCCTACACGCTGGCCTTCGCCGCCGGCATCATCAGCGCCGCCGCGCTCGGCGACCGCCTCGGCCGACGCCGCGTGTTCGCGGCCGGTCTGGCGCTGTTCGCGACTGCCTCCGCGGCCTGTGCGCTCTCGCCTTCGGCCGACGTGCTTATCAGCGCTCGCGTTGTGCAGGGCCTGGCCGCGGCGATGGTTGCGCCGATCGGCCTGACGATCCTGACGTCCGCTTTCCCGGCCGAGCGACGCGGCGCGGTCATTGGGATCTGGGGCGGTGTTGCCGGTCTGGCCGTGGCCAGCGGCCCCCTGGTTGGCGGTGTCTTGACTCAGGCCCTCAGCTGGCACGCGATCTTCTGGCTGAACGTACCGATTGGCCTGGCTGCCGCTGCGCTGGCGATGCTGTGGCTGCCCGAGAGCTTCGGTCCGCGCACAAGACTCGATCTGCCGGCTGTTGCGCTCGTATCCGGTGGCGCGGTGGGCATCGTGCTGGGGCTGGTGCGGGCCAGTGAGTCTGGGAGCAGTCCCGAAACGGTGCTGAGCCTGGGCCTTGGTCTGGTGTGCATGGGCGGTTTTGTGTGGTGGGAGCTGCGCGCCGTCGAGCCGATGGTGCCGATGCGCCTGTTCCGCAACCGGGCCTTCACCGCGGCAAATATCACTGGCTTCTTTATGAGTGGAGCGCAGTTTGCCGCGGCGTTCCTCATCGCCCAGTATTTCCAGCTGGCGCTCGGCTATTCGCCACTCGAGACAGGACTCCGCATCCTGCCCTGGACGGCGACGCCCCTGGTTGTGGCGCCCCTGGCCGGCGTCCTCTCAGACCGGATTGGTTGGCGCCCGCTGATGGTTACAGGCATGCTGCTGCAGGCAGCGGGCTTCGTGGCGTTCGCCCTACTCGCCGTCGGCAGCAGTGCTAGCTATTGGCAAGCGATGCTGGCGCTGGTCATAGCCGGCGTCGGTGTCTCTATGGTGCTGCCGGTTGCACTGGCCGCGATCCTCAGTGCCGTCGCAGCGCCGGACATGGGCCGCGCTTCGGCCGTGAACAACACGCTGCAGCGCTTCGGCACCGCGTTTGGCGTGGCGGTCGCAACAGCCGTCTTCGCCGCCAACGGCAGCCTGGCCACGGCCTCGAGCTTCACCGCCGGTCTGCGTCCCGCCCTCGCGGCGGTTGCGGGCCTGTCCGTGCTCGGGGCATTGAGCGCGCTGGCGGTCGGCACCCGCCCGGCCGCGATCGCCCGTGACGACGACGCGCCGGCCGAGGTCGAGTGGTCCCTCGCGGCTTGACATTCGTGCGGTAGATACCGCGATTTGATCCGACAAGGAGCTACCAATCATGAACG
>JAABUQ010009092.1_pt1 | contig 13598 bp, 8 predicted proteins | sample 5560001 | NCBI WGS metagenome assembly JAABUQ01 (sample SAMN10711888, study PRJNA513371) | rock metagenome | isolation source: Antarctica rocks | place: Antarctica: Victoria Land, Finger Mt nord | collected 2015-12-18
TTTGCCTCAAGCGTACCTACCCGGTCGTTGAGGATTCAGCCGATGCGGCTCTTTGGAGTCGGTTGAGGGGAGAAGGCCCCCTCGTAAAACATCAGCCAATCAAGAGAGACAACCACGGCCAGGGGTTTGGCCCCTGGCCCGAGGCTCGGACGGAGCCTTTGGGCGCTAACGTAAGCCAACAGGCTATGCGTGGCCCAAGAAGCCGCAGGGCTTCAGCCCTGGCGGAGCGTCACCTCCGATCGCACCGAAATCTTGGCGAATACCGCCGCCTCCGCCGCCGGCCCCCTCCCTGGAGCCGGGCTCGGGACCGCGCCGGCTCGGTCAGCGGGGGTATCGACGACCGCTCATCTGCTGCTGGGGATAGTAATAGGTGCCAGCCTGGGACCGGTAGGCGCGCTGCTGGGGGGCATAGTAGCCGCGTGAGGGGTTGCTGGAGCGGTAGCCGTAGTATCCGGGCCGCGACTTCTGGATCGAGTAGCCGATGGTCCCGTTGGGGTAGTCGGACGGCCGGGGCGCGCGGCCGGGGGGAGTGCCGATCTTGCGGCCGTCGGGGTTGAGCACCTGGCCGCCGTAGAAGATCGGGAACTGGGCTCGGGCCGGGGAGGCCGTCAAGAGGCTCCCGCACAGCGCCAGGGCGCCGGCCACCAGGGCAGTTCGCGGAGTCAAGCGCATGGCGTTCTCCAATTTTCAAGGAGGGGAGAGGCCCGAGGTGGTCCTCGGGGGACGGCGGGGCAATCCTTGCGGCCGACGGTCGCGGGGGGGGCACGGGTGGTTCGTGGCCAATCGCCTCGCCGGCTTCGCACGATTTATTATAGGGGGCCTCGGCCCCTCGACCAGGACGCCTTGCCGATCGGTTACGCCGTCAGCGCGGCCGAACGAGGCAAGGGCCCAGGCTCCGGTACGACGGTGACTTTCGGGACGCCGAGGATTCCCTTAGAATAGTGGGGGTTGCGAGGTTCGGCGGGCGCCTTCGGCCGCTGCGTGCGACACCTGTCCCCGACCAACGTTCTCGGCACGAACGGGAGCCCTGACGTGAGCGACGGCCTGAAGCGTGTTTACGGGATCGACCTGGGGACGACTTACTCGGCGATTGCCCACGTCGACGAGCACGGCAAGCCGGTGATCGTCCCCAACCAGGAGAGCGAGCGGATCACCCCGTCGGTCGTCCTGTTCGACGGCGAGAGCGTCATCGTCGGCAACACCGCCAAGGAATCCGCCAAGGTCGAGCCCCACCGCGTCGTCTCGCGCGTGAAGCAGCACATGGGCGACCCCCACTTCGTCTTCGAGCACGACGGCCAGGTGTATAGCGCTGAGGACGTCTCGTCGTTCATCCTGCGCAAGGTCGTCGGCGATGCCGAGATCGCAATGGGGGGCGAGGAACCGATCACCGACGTGGTCATCACCTGCCCGGCGTACTTCGGCACCGAGGAGCGCGAGGCCACCGCCAACGCCGGCCGCCTGGCGGGCCTGCACGTCCGCGCCATCTTGAACGAGCCGACCGCCGCGGCGATCGCCTACGGCCTGGAGCAGGGGGAAGACCAGATCGTCCTGGTCTACGACCTCGGCGGCGGGACGTTCGACGTCACGATGATCGAGATCAAGGACCGTCTCATCCGCGTGATCTGCACCGGCGGCGACCACCGCCTCGGCGGCACCCTCTGGGACGAGGCGATCGTCGTCCACCTGGCCGACCAGTTCAAGGAGCAGACCGGACTGGACGCCGACCCGATGGATGACGCGGAGGTCCTCAACGACCTCTTCCTCCAGGCCGAGCGCGGCAAGAAGACGCTCACTCAGCGCGACAAGGCCCCGTTCCGCGTCACCCACGCCGGCCAGCAGGCCCGCGTCGAGCTGGAGCGGCCCAAGTTCGACGAGATCACCAAGCACCTCCTCGACCGCACCGTCGAGCTGACCCGCGAGATGCTGGCCGACGCCAAGGCCAAGGGGCACACCTCCTACGACAAGATCATCCTGGTCGGCGGAGCGACGAGGATGCCGCAGGTCCGCGAGCGCATCGTCGCGGAGTTTGGCAAGGAGCCCGAGAGCTTCGACCCCGACGAGGCCGTCGCCAAGGGGGCCGCCCTCTACGGCCTGCGCGAGTCGCTCCAGGACGAGGTCAAGGAGAAGCTCGCCGACGCCGGCGCCCTGCCCCACGGCGAGGGCAACGGCGAGGCCGTCGACTGGTCGGCCGTCAGCCAGGAGCAGGTGGCCCAGGCCCTGGACACGATCGAGCGCGAGATCGGCTTCACCCTGACCGGCCCGGTGCGGGAGCTGGTCAACACGCGGATCGTCAACGTGCTGTCCAAGAGCCTGGGGATCGTCGCCCGCAACGAGAAGGGGCACGACGTCGTCGTGTACCTGCTGCCTCGCAACGGCGAGGTCCCGATGGAGCAGTCGACCGACTTCGGCACCGATGCGGCCAATCAGGTGGGCGTCGACATCCGCGTCATGGCCGGCGAGCGCGACAGCCCCGAGCCCCTGGACTGCAAGGACGTGGGCACGGCGACCTTGAACCTCCCCGGCAACCTCCCCGCGCGCAGCCCGATCCGCGTCACGTTCGCCATCACCCGCGACGGCCGCCTGAACGTCTCCGCCACCGACCTGACCGGCGGCGCCACCATCGTCGTCGACTTCGAGACCGAGGCCGTCATGGACGCCGAGCAAGTCGCCGAGCGCTCCACCGCGCTGCGACTGCTCAACGTCTCCTGACCCGAGCCGAGGAGCCACCGCACATGGCCACCGCCGCGGAACCTAAGACGATCGCCAGGCCGCAGGCGCAGCGATTCTTGCTCCGAGACGTCGGTTGGGAGGGCTACCAGGCGATGCTCAAAATCGTCGGGGACCGCCCGATCCGCCTGACCTACGACCGCGGTGACCTCGAGCTGATGGCCCCCCTCTCCATCCACGAGCGCTACAAGAGCCTCTTCGGCCGGATGATCGAGACGCTGACCGAAGATCTCGACATCCCCGTGTTGTCGGTCGGCTCGATGACCATGAATCGCGAGGAGGTCGGCCGGGGTCTGGAGCCCGACGAATGCTTCTATTTCGCCGACCTCGATCGGCTCCGCGACCCCGATCACATCGACCTGGACGTTGACCCGCCGCCCGACCTGGCCGTCGAGATCGACATCGCGAGCAGCTCGCTCGACCGGATGGGCATCTACGCCGCGCTCCGCGTGCCCGAGGTCTGGAGGTTCGACGGCGTGACCTTCGAAATCCGGTTGATACAGCCCGACGGCCAGTACACCGGCTCGCCGACAAGTGCCGCCTTCCCGTTCTTGCCGATTCCGGGCTTCGTCCGTTTCGTGCAGGAGCCGGGTACTTTCGATGGAACCCTCTGGATTCGGTCCTTCCGGGCCTGGGTCCGCGAGGTCGTCTTGCCCCTGGCGCGCGGTTGAACTCTTTCACCGGAAGGGACGGGCCATGAAGGCGAGAGTGTGGATTCCGGCCTCGGCCGTCGGCCTGATCGCCGCCGGGTCGGTCCTCATGTGGCTCAAGCCGACGAGCCTGCCCGTCGTCACCGACGCGCTCGGGATGACCGACACGATCACGATCACCGACGTCCACCCGCCAAAGCCGCACGACGGCGACGGGCTCGCCGACGACACGATCGAGGGCAAGACGACCCGGTTCGATCCCGACCTGGTCGACCGCCGCGAGTCGAAGGGCTGGCGGATCAACGCGAGCGAGGCCGTCATCGCCCTGGACGTGCCGCTGATCCGGCCCGACACCGAAGGGGAACTGCTTGTCCTCCGCCCCTCGTACGCGGCGGCGATCACCGCCGCGGATTCCGATCGCAACAATGGCAACGAGATTTTGCCCTCGGTCAACATGATCGACGGCAAGGTCAAGCAATTCGACGACGGCCTGTACGCCGCGCTCGACCAGGTCTATTTCCGGGGCATCGACGGCGTGCTGCCGGGACACGTCGCCTTCCTCAAGCGAATCTTCGCGAAGGTCGGCCCCGACGGCGCCGCGGCCCCGTACCTCGCCGCCGGGCTGGAACTGGCCGGCGAGAAGGCCGAGGTCAAGGACGCCTCCCAGCGTGAGCGTCGGCTCAAGGCGTTCCTGGGCAATGAAGCGGCATCAAAGCCGATCGGCTTTTCCACCTGGAACAAGACCCTCTCGGAAGGCTTCCGGTTCCTGCGCTTCTTCCAGCAACCGCTCGGCGAGAACGACCGCGCCGTCGCGTCGATGCTGGCGGAGGTGATCGGAGGGGACGAGTCGCTCAAGGCGGACTATCAACGGACTCTCGCCTTCCATGCCCGCCTGACCAACCCGACGCGCTGGGCCTCGCTCGCGGACGGGAAGGGCGCGATCCCGACGGACCGGCCGCTCGCGCTGTTCCCGCCCTCGACCTCGCGCGAGTCGGAACTCTTCGCCAAGCTCTTCCCCCTGCACGTTCCGCCCGACGCCGACCTGATGCGCGAGCTGGTCCGGCGCATCCGCTCGGGCGAGGTGGACCTGGCGCCCAAGCCCGATGGCGGCTGGTACGACCACCAGGTGTACGCCCTGGAAACCCTGCTCCTCCCGGAGAAGGGGCCCGAGGGCGCCAAGCTGCTGCTCTCGAAAGCGTACAAGACCCGGATGCTCGAAGCCTTCAAGGCCCTGGTCACCAAGCGTCGCGAGACGCACGTTGAGTTAGTCACCACGCCGCCGGGATCGGCGAAGATATCGCCCCCTCCGGAACTCGTCGCCCCGCGGCTGCGCGTCGAGCCCTGCCCGAGCTACTATCTGCGCACCGCGCGATCGTACGCCTTCCTCGCCCTCTTGCTCGACACGACGCCAGGACGACCCGTTCTGGAATCGATTCACGGGCTCAAGGAAGACGGCGAGCGCGGCCCGGACTTGCGGGCGGAACTCGCCTCGATGCGCGACCTGACCCTCGGCCTCGCCCTGCTCAGCGCCGAGGACATCGGCATGAAACTCCCCCTGCTCGACGAGGAACAAGCGATTCGCGACCGTTGCGAAGCCGCCGCGACCAGGTGGCTCGCCCACGCGAAAGTCGACCCCGACCTCGCTTGCGATCCCCGGGTGGCCATCCCCATTGATCACGATCCCATGCGAGGCGTCACGCGGCTGTGGGCGACCGTCGGCGTCCGGTTGACGAGACTCGACGCGAGCTACGCCCGCGGCCCGAGGGTCAAGCCGGTCGAAGGCGACGGCGACTGGAAAACCGTCGAGCCCTCCCGTCTGGCGGCGGCCCACTACCTCATCCCGGTGGACGAGTTCGCCGAGGTGCAGTACAAGGGCAATCGAGTCCTCTCCCGCCCTGAGCTACGGGCGGTCTGCGACGCCAAGAAGACCAAGGAAGCGATCGTCTCGGCCCTGCGAGCGGCCGGCGATTCCCAACCGACCGGGACGGGTGCCCAACGATAAGCGGAATGAGAAGCGTCCACGTTCCGGCCGCTTTCCACAGCCCGAGGGTCGAGGAGGCGTAACGCCGTGGCCACCTTCGTCGGGATCGATCTGGGGACGACCAACTCGGTGGTCGCGCACCTCAACGCCTACGGCCGGCCGGAGGTGATCCCCAATCGCGACGGGCGGAACGTCACGCCGTCGGTCGTGTATTTCGGGTCGGACCCGCCGGCCGTTGGGCAGGAGGCCAAGGAGTGGGCACGGCTGGGCAACGACGAGATCGCCAGCTTTTTCAAGCCTCACATGGGCAGCCCGCTGTATCGCCTGCACTTCCACGGCCAGGACTACGATGCGGCTGGCCTCTCCACGCTCGTCCTGAAACGGCTGCGCGAGGACGCCGAGGCGAAGCTCGGTGAGGCGGTCGACCGTGCCGTCATCACCGTGCCGGCCTACTTCGCCGACGCCCAGCGCAAGGCGACGATCGAGGCGGGCCGCGCCGCCGGGCTGGACGTGCTGAGGATCATCAACGAGCCGACCGCCGCGGCCCTGGCCTACGGGCTCCAGAAGGCCGGCGCTGACGAGACGGTCCTGATCTACGACCTCGGCGGCGGCACGTTCGACGTGACCGTCGCCAGGATCACCCCGGCCGAGGTCGCCGTGCTGGCAACGGCCGGCGACCACGACCTCGGCGGCAAGAACTGGGACGACCGCATCGCCACCTTCCTCGCCGAGAAGTTCGCCGCCGACACTGGGGTCGACCCCCTGGACGATCCCGTCGCGCTCAACGAGCTGCTCGACCTCGGCGAACGCGCGAAGTGGACGCTCTCGGAGCGGGCCGCGGCCAAGATCACCCTGCAACTGGGGGCCTTGCGCAGGAGCTACGACCTGTCGCGCGCCGAGTTCGAGGGGATGACCGCGCCGCTGATGGACCGCACCCGGCGGCTCACCGAGGAGGCGCTCGCCGAGGCGAAGCTCGACTGGCGGGGCTTGACGGGCGTGCTGCTGGTCGGCGGCTCGACCCGGATGCCGATGGTGCGCGACTATGTGTCGAAGATGGCCGGGCAGGCCCCGCGCGCGGGCGTCAACGTCGATGAAGTGGTCGCCCTGGGCGCCGCGATCCAGGCGGCGATGGAGGTCGGGCAGGACACGACCAGCGCCACGCCGCGCTTCACCCTGGCCGGGGCGCGGAAGGTCGTCGACGTGATGTCGCACAGCCTCGGCACGGTCGCCATCAGCCCCGACGGCTCGGCCTACGTCAACGACCTCGTCGTGCGGCGGAACCAGCCGATCCCCGTCGAGGGCACGAAGTCGTACCTGCACGCCACCCACGGCGGCGCCAACAGCCGGCTGGAAGTCTATCTGACGCAGGGGGAGAGCCCCCAGCCGCTGGACTGCACCGTGCTGGGCAAATATGTCTTCGCGGGCATCGTGGCGACCGACGCCGAGGTGACGGTCGATATCGGCATCTCCTACGACGCCAACGGGGTGGTCCAGGTCCGAGCCACCCAGCGCGACACCACCAAACCTCTGGAGATGACCGTCGAGCCGGTCCCCGACGACCTGTCCTGGCTCGGCAGGCCCCCGGAGGCCGCGAGGGCGCACGAGACGGCCGCCGCGCCGGTGCGGGTGTACCTGCTGATCGACACCTCTTCCAGCATGGACGGGCCGCCGCTGCAAGAGGCCCAGGACGCCGCCAGGACGTTCCTCGACCGTTGCGACTTCACCGCGACGGAGGTGGGCCTGATCGCCTTCTCCGACGTCGTCACCCTCCAGGCCGAGGCGACCGATAATGCCCGCAAGGTGCAGGCCGCCATCGGACGCCTGGCCGCCGACGGGACCACGAACCTCGCCGAGGCCCTGGAACTCGCCCGCTCGCGGCTGACGGCGACCGACCGGACGCGTTACCTGGTGATCCTCACCGACGGCTACCCCGACGCCCCGGAGGCCGCCGTCGAGGAGGCGGGCCTCGCGAAAACCGAGGGCATCGAGATCGTCGCCATTGGCATCGGCGACGCCGACCGCGACTACCTCAGGCGCCTGGCCAGTACCGAGGAAGGCTCGATCTTCGCCGGCAAGGGGGAACTCGTGCGGACCTTCGGCCACATCGCCCGCGTGATCGCCGAGGGGGGCCGGGCCTTGAGGACCTTGACATGAGCACCGCGACCGCCCCCAGGTCCACGTCCCACGGTCGCGGCGCCGATTTCCGACGCGCCTACGACCTCGCGCTGGCAGGCGCGGTCGGCGCGGTCCTTGGCCTCTTTCTGTACGTGGAGCTGGTGCAAACCGACAACCTCTGGCTGCGCGACGCCCTGGCGGGCGCGGCGATCGGCGGGGCTCTGGGGTTCGTGCTGAACGCGGTCGAGCCGTTCCGCGATGGCGCCTGGCGGAAGCTGGCCCGCGCGGCGACCTGGGGTGCCCTGGCAGGCGCTGGCGGGGGAGCCGTCGGGCTGCTGGTGGGCGAATGGGTCCTCGGCGGCTTTCAGGGGGGGGCCTTGGGCCGTGCCGTTTCCTGGGGAATCCTGGGGCTTGGCATCGGGCTGAGCCAGGGACTGGCGCACCGTTCGCGGCAACGGCTGATCTTCGGCTTGCTCGGGGGCGGGACCGGCGGACTGATCGGCGGCTATCTGTTCGAGAGACTGCGCGAGGGGCTCGGCAATCGGTACGATCTGAGCCAGGGCCTCGGCATGGTCATCCTGGGCGCGGGGCTGGGTCTCTGCCTGGCCCTGGTGGAGCAAGCTCTGCGGCGGGCCTGGGTGCAGGTCGCGCGGGGGAGGCAGGAGGGGAGGGCCTACCTGCTCGCCCGCCGCAAGAACGCCCTGGGCCTCGATGAGCGCGCCGAAGTCGGCCTGTTCGGCGACCCGGAGGTCGCCCGGCGGCACGCGGAGATCGAGGCGACGCCCCAGGGGTTCGTCCTGCACAACCTCGACGATCGCGGCCGGACGCGCGTGAATGGGGCGGCGGTCGCAAAATCGCAGCCCCTTCGCGACGGCGACCGGATCGAGCTCGGCCGGACGCTTCTGATTTTCCGACAACGGTAGGACGGTGCCCCGGATGATTCCCGACGGCGACAAGAACGGCTGGGCCCTGGAAATCGTCCGCGGGCGGGACGCCGGGAAGCGCTACGCCCTGGGTGGCGGGGTGCTCGTGCTGGGCAACGACCCCGGGGGAACCGGAATCGACCTCGCGGATCAGGAAGGGACCTCGCCCCGCAGGATGGCCGCGAAGCAAGCGCAGGTCGAATCCTCGCCAGGGGGCCTGAGCCTGCACGACCTGGACAGCCCTGGCGGCACCTTTGTCAACCGCCAGCGCGTCCTGCCCGGCCAACGCCTGTCGCTCCGCGATGGCGACGTGATCCAGCTCGGCGCCGTGCAATTGCGGGTCGTCCACGCCGGCGCCGCGACGAAACCATCCCCGCCCCCGCCCCCGCCCCCGCTCGTCCCGCCGAAACCTTCGCCGCCGCCGCCGGTCGCGAAGTCTTCGGTGCCCCCGGCGCCGAGAGCGGCGCCCGTGGCCTTCGTGTTCACTCTCAAGGATGGCCCGACCTGCCGGTCGTGGGACGATTTCCTGACCATCTCCGCCCAGCGCTGGGCGGCCTTGCGCGAGGAGTTGACCACGGGCCGGCTCGCGGCCTTCCTGGCGTCGATCGGCCGGAAGGAGCTGACTCCGACCGCGACCGGGACGCCCGACGAGCGGCTCGACGCCTGGCTGGGGGGCCTGCCCGCGATCAAGGGGGCCAGCCCCGAGATTGACGTCCATCCGGCGACCCTCGCGATCAAGGTCACCGGCGGCGGCGGGACGACGCGACGAGCCTTGCGGGTATCGAACGTCGGCTATCGCCTGCTGCGGGCGACGGCCCGCGTCGAGCCGCCCGAAACGCCGTGGCTCCGCCTCCCCCCGGAGTTCGACGGCCGCCCGTTCGCGGTCGTCGAGGGGACCGACGTCTCCATCGAGGTCCACCCTCCCGACTGGCTCCCAGGCGCCCTCGCCGCCGCGATCGTCTTCGGGGGCAATGGGGGCCAGCTTCGCGTCCCCGTGACCCTGGAGCGGGCCGAGCGTCGGGACGCGATCCCCGAAGCCGCGCCGGCCTCGGTGGGTTCCACCGGGCGATTCCGCGACCTGGTGGCCCGCCAATCGGTCGCGACGAGGCTCGTCGCCTGGCCGCTCGCGGCGGTCGCGGCCAGGGGCCTGATCCTCGCGGGGAACCTCGCGCTTGCCGGCCCGAGCGCGTCCCCGATGCCCACCTTGCACGGTCCCGCGGCGCTCTTTGCGGTCGCGGGCGCGATCCTCGGGGTGGTCCTGGCCCTCCGCGGGGGCGCGCCCGGCGACGCCTTGCCGGCAGGCTTCACCGGCGGGGTCCTCGGCGCCTTCCTCGCGGCGATGCTCGTGGCGCTTTGCCGGGCGATCGAGCCGGGGGGCGGGCCGGTCGTCGCTTTGGTGATCTGGGCGTTGCTGGGGGCGGCCCTCGCGGGGCTTTCCGCGTGGCTGGTGCCGGCACACACCGCAAGGGAGGCTCCTCGATGATCGCGACGATCGCCGCGTTGATGCTGGGCCTTGCCGCCGAGGTCCCCGCCCAGGACCCGATGGAGGGGAAAGTCCGGGCGGCGATCGAGAAGGGGGTCGCCTACGTGCTCGGGCAACAAACCCCGGGCGGGGCCTGGCGCTATGCGCACAACGAGAACCACGAGCTTGGGATCACGGCGCTGGCGGGCCTGGCCCTCATGGAGAACGGGGTGAAGCGCGACGACCCGGCCATCCGCAAGGCCGAGGCCGTCGTCCGCGACCAGGCGCAGCGGTCCGTCCAGACCTACGACGTCGCCCTGGCGATCCTCTTCCTCGCCCGCGTCCAGCCGGGGAGCCGGGGGCCGAACGACGAGCTGATCCGCCTCCTCGCCGAGCGGCTCGCCGCCGGGGAAGGGGGGGGGATGTGGGGATACAACCTCCCGCCCGACCCCGCCAAGGGCTACCCGAAACGCCGCAAGCGGAGCACCGGCTCGCGGGGTCAGGACGTGCAGAACTCCGAGCCGGCTGGGGACACGCCCGACGCCCCACCGAAACCGAGGCGTTCCCGGCGATCCGGGTCGGGGGACAATTCCAACACCCAGTTCGCGCTGCTGGGGCTGTGGGCCGCCGGCCGCCACGATTTCGACGCAAGCCCCCCGCTGGCGGCGATCGACGCGCATTTCCGGGAGTCGCGGAACTCCACCGGAGATTGGGGCTACCGGCAGGGCGAACCCGGCGGCGACGCGATGACCTGCGCCGGCCTGATGGGGCTGGCCATCGCGGCGGCCCGCCCCGACGCGGCCGAGCGCCTCACCGCCAAGGCCCGAGGCGCGAAGCTCGCGGCCGATGCGGCGTTCGTCAAGGCGCTCGGGGAGGTCGCGCGCGACGCCCATCAGATCAACAACCGCTCGGAGATTTACTACCTCTGGTCGCTGGAGCGCGTCTGCGTGGCGCTGGGCCTACGCGACCTCGACGGCTTCGACTGGTACTCCGCGGGCGCGCGGGTGCTCCTCGGCAGCCAGCACGCTGATGGCGGCTGGCCCGCCCAGAGCTGGGGGACCCTTCCGCAAACCTGCCTGGCCTTGCTCTTCCTCCGCAAGGCGAACCTGGCCTTCGAGCTGGACCGCGTGCTCAAACTCCCCGCCAGGGGCGAGGGGGCCCCTCGGCCGAAAGCGGTTGCAGTCCCCGCCGCCGCATCCCGTGAGCCTGTTGCGCCGGAGCCCGCGGGGGAGCCGGGGGAGGACGTGTCGGTCATTGTCCGACAGGCCGACGAGTCGAGGTTCCCGGAGATCACGGTCCACTTCGAGGCCAAGAACCCCGACGGCACGCCCAAGGTCGACGCCGTGGAGCAGGATTTCCGCGTGGTCGAGTACCAGGCGCCCGTCGCGATCACGACCTTCCGCGGCCCGACCTCCGCCGAGCCCCGGCCGACGACCGTGGTGCTGGTGTTGGACCACAGCCAGAGCATGGAGGAGGAGGACCGCATCGGCGGGTTGAAACGCGCGGTGTCGACCTTTCTGAAGGTGATTCCACCCGGTTCGCGAGTGGCGGTCGTCGCGTTCGGGTCGGACGTGAAGGTCCTCTGCCCGTTCACCGCCCAGAAGGCCCGGGTGCAGGCGGCCGTCGACGGGCTGGCGCCCGAGGGGGCCACGCGGTATTACGACGCGGTGGCGACGGCCCTGGAACTGCTGGCGAAGGAGCCCGGCCGCCGCGCGGTCCTGGCCATGACCGACGGCGAGGACACTTTTAGCCAGGACGCCACCCTCGACGCCGACGTTCTGGCCGCACGGAAGGCGGGGCTGCCGGTGCACACCCTGGGCCTCGGGTCCGAGGACGAGATCGAGGTCGACGCCCTTCGCAGGCTGGCGGCGGAAACCCGCGGCCAGTATTTTTCGGCCGACAACCCGGGTCGCCTGCGGGCGATCTACGAGGAACTGGCGCGGCGGCTGGGAACCAGCTACAGCCTCACGTATGCGACCCAGCGCAGGCTCCAGGATGGCACCCTGCGGCCGATCCGCGTCTCGTATCGAGCCAGCCGCAAGGTCGGCGTGGCCGCGGTGTTCATCCGCGGAATGGTCGTCCCGGCCTCCGGCTGGTCGCGCCTCTTCCTGGCCCTCCTCGCCGGCCTGGCCCTGCTGGCATGTCTTCCCGGTCGCCTCAGGCGTCGGCCGGCCTGAGCCGCTTCCCCAATTTATGGCGTGTTTTTCCTGCCGTTACGTACTCTTGCGCACCCGTGTACCCGCCCTCGCGCAGTTTTGTTCGATGGCCCCCATCAGTTCCAACTCTTGCCATGCCCCCGCTCAGGTCTCGACGGCCCTCCCCCCACCGGCGCTATTCTGATCCGCGCCTCTCGCTCGCGAATTTCCCCCGCCAGGCGACTTTCCCCAAGTTCAGGGTCGGTAGGCAGTTGGTAAGGGAGGCGACCTCGACCTCGGGGGCAATCACTCGCGCGCATGGCTCGGGAAATGACACTGTTCGGCACATAATGTGCTAAAGCGGAACGCTCCCGCTTCGGGGAATTCCGCGCTATTAGGACGCGAGTTCCGCGGGCGGCCCCCGCTGACTTTCACCAGGGACGAACGGAGACGATACGGTGAAGCGACGCACCAAGAAGCGCAACCTTCAGCTCGAGACTCTGGAAAATAAGGAATTACTCGCCAACACCAGCCTGTTGGTCATGAATCCGGCCATCCCGATGCCCATGGCGTTCGGGTCGACCACCCCGGCAATCGGTCGTGCGACCCCCTCCGGCACGGGTACGCCGCAAGCGGGTCCGCAAGGCGCACAACCGCAACCGCCCGGAACTGGCACGCCCGGCACCGGTACGGGTACCCCTGGTACTGGCACCGGTAATCCTGGTACTGGCACTGGCACACCTGGAACTGGCACCCCCGGCACGGGCACCGGCACGCCCGGCACCGGCACGGGCACCCCCGGAACTGGTACGGGTACTCCTGGTATGGGTACCGGTACGCCCGGCACCGGTACGGGTACTCCCGGAACTGGTACGGGCAGGCCCGGCACGGGTACGCCGGGCACGGGTACGGGTACCCCTGGCACGGGCACTGGAACACCCGGCACCGGAACGCCGGGCACGGGCACTGGTGCGACCACGCCGACGCCCACGCTTGAACGTTTGCGCGTCCGCGGTCAACACGTCACCTACCGACTTCGCTTCAACTCGGGCGGGTACGTCATCGACCAGACGTTCACCCAGCGGATCTCCCGCAGCAACCGCACCCCTGCTGACGGCTCACTCAGCGGCGGCGACGCGATCACGCTGTTCCTGCAGAGGCTGGTGGCCCAGAGCAACCAGATCGCCAGCGGCCAATCCGGGGCCTCGACTGCTGCGGCACAGTCACAGCCTTTCAGCTTCGACAGGGAGAACCTCCGGGTTCGCGGAAACTCCGCAACCTTCACCTTGGTCTACCACACCGCGGGCGAAAGCTTCGGGCAGCAGTTCACCATGCGCGTCCGTCGCGACCGCTCCACCACCCCCGACGGCACGTTCAGCACCACCGGCGCCGTCAACTTCTTCGCGGACAGCCTCTTCGCGCAGACCCAGGCTTACCTCGCGAGTAACAACAACACCCTGGGAACTTCCTTCAGCGGAAGCGGCTCCGGTACGGGCGGGCCAGGCTTCGGCACGGGCACTGGCACGCCCGGAACTGGCACGCCCGGAACTGGCACTGGTACCCCCGGAACTGGCACGGGTACACCTGGTACCGGCACGCCCGGCA
>JAABUQ010009093.1_pt1 | contig 13596 bp, 11 predicted proteins | sample 5560001 | NCBI WGS metagenome assembly JAABUQ01 (sample SAMN10711888, study PRJNA513371) | rock metagenome | isolation source: Antarctica rocks | place: Antarctica: Victoria Land, Finger Mt nord | collected 2015-12-18
TTCAAATAAATTTGATGCAAATAGTCTCGCAGGAAATATACTTGGAGTGATCTATGAACACGACCTTTGCGTTTCCACAGCTTCCCGACTTTCTCAAACTCTTAACGCATGAGTTGCGCTGGAAGATTCTCACCTCCCTCGCACACTCTGATTATAGTGTCCAGGAGATCGTGCGCTTTTTGAATGAGCCACAGAACGTGGTATCCTATCACTTACGGAAACTGCGCGATCAGCATATCGTGACGGAACGCCGCAGCTCTGCTGATGAACGTTCCATTTACTATAGTCTTGATCTTGAGACCTTTCGTCGGCTTTATCTCGCAACGGGCGAGGCCGTGCATCCTGCGTTGAGCCTTCCCGCAGCCACTCAACAATCACGAGCATCGCGGGCAACACACTCGCTTGTCCGTGTCCTCTTTCTCTGTACAAAGAATAGTGCTCGTTCTCAGATGGCTGAGGGACTCTTGCGTCATTTGAGTCAGGAAGCGATAGAGGTATGTAGTGCTGGCAGCCATCCTTCCAGTCTTCATCCGTATGCTCTCCGTGCAATGCACACGAGGGGGATTGACATCAGCCAGCAGCAATCCAAACATGTAGACGAATTTCGTGGTCAATCATTTGACTACATTATCACCGTCTGTGATCGTATGCGTGAAGTCTGTCCCCCTTTTTCTGGCGATCCTGCCTTCATTCATTGGAGTTTTCCAGACCCGGTAGAGAAAGAAGGCTCCGATGAAGAACGTTACAGAGCCTTCGAGCAGACAGCACTTCAATTAACGACACGACTTCGCTTTCTCTTGACAGTGATCGAGCAGAGTCAAGGGAAACACAGTGAGAAACAACAGACAGAATGAGAGGAAGAAAACGAAGGAGATGTGAGTGATGAGACGTAACACAGTAGCGTTTAGCGATGTCAGCGTCCATGATGGGACTCCAGATATCTTCAACAATTCAGGAGGTGGAGACAAACAAAAAATCGAGGTCCGCAATCTCACCCTCTTCTTGGGAGAAACACAGGTGCTGAGCGAGGTGAGTATCGATATCCATGCGTTTCGCATCACGGCGGTCGTCGGGACATCGGGAAGTGGCAAGTCTGTGTTTCTTCGCACACTTAGCCGCATGCATGAGCAGACGACTCAGTTTCAGATGAGGGGACATGTGCTGCTTGATGGAGAGGATATCTACACAGACATGAGTGCTGTCTCCCTGCATCAACAGATTGGATTCGTCTTTCAGCGTCCAAACCTTTTCCCATTGTCCATTTTCGACAACATTGCGTATGGAGTGCGTGTGCAGAGGAGATACACCAAACGAGAGATGCGAGACGTGGTCGAAGATGCGCTCCAACGCGTGATACTCTGGGATGAGGTCAAGGATCTGCTCAAACAGAATGCACGCAGCCTTTCAGAAGGGCAGCAAAAGCGTCTCTGCCTGGCTCGTGCCTTAGCAGTGGAGCCAGAAGTGCTGCTCATGGATGACCCGTACTTCGCGCTCGATCCGTGTGCATCTCACTCGATTGAGGAGCTGATAGGACAACTGAGAGAGCACTACACGATCATCATTGCAACGTCCACTCCACATGTCGCTGGGCGCATCGCAGATACGACAGGAGTCTTCTCAGCAGGAACACTCGTTGAATGGGGACCAACACAACAGCTGTTCTCTCATCCCAAGGACTGGCGAACAGAGGCATTTCTGACAGGCGGTCTGAAATGAGGCTTAGAGAGATAGACGAGTAGAAGAGAGGAAGCAAAGAAATGATACGTTTTTCAGGAAAGAGGGTGTGTTAGCATGAGTCATGACGTGAAAGAACAGAGCGAGGAAATACAGACACCGCATCGTCCAAGCACAGCACCGATACGACGGGAAATGGTTGCATATGTTGCAGAAGCGATAGGAACTTTTGGCCTCGTCTTCGCAGGATGTGGAGCCATCATGATTGACTCTGCATCGCACGGGCAGATAACGCACGTCGGCGTAGGATTGGTTTTTGGTCTGATCATTACTGTCATGATTTATGCCCTCGGACATATTAGTGGAGCACATCTCAATCCTGCAGTAACACTTGCTTTTGTGCTGGTCCGCCACTTTCCTCTACGACGGCTGCTTGGCTACTGGCTCGCGCAACTTGTGGGTGCAACACTCGCTGCTGGATGTTTGCGACTCCTTGTGGGCGATATCGGGCATCTTGGGACAACACTTCCAGCAGGAACTGTGTGGCAGTCCTTTGGGTTAGAGTTCCTGCTGACGTTTTTCTTGATGTTTGTGATTATGGCAATGGCAACCGATACGCGTGCCGTAGGACAAGCTGCTGCACTTGCGATTGGAGCAACTGTGGCACTCGAAGCCCTCTTTGCGGGACCAATCAGTGGCGCGTCGATGAACCCTGCTCGCTCACTCGGTCCAGCACTCGTGTCCTGGACCTGGACAGCACAATGGGTATATCTGTTCGCGCCTCTGCTTGGTGCGGTTGTGGGAGCACTTGTCTACCGCTGGATACGCGAGAATGGTTTCGTGTCATAACAACGAACAGGACCTTTCTCACCAAGTGTCGTCGTAGGAGACGACACTATGCAGAGATAGAGACACAGAAGAGGATACACTCATGACCAAATTGGTAATTATTGGAGGCAGTGACGCAGGAATCAGTGCGGCATTGCGTGCAAAAGAAGTGGATACACAGGCAGAGGTCAGCGTCATTGTCGCAGACAGTTTCCCCAACTATAGCATTTGTGGTCTCCCATTCTACTTGAGTGGAGAGGTTCCAGATTGGCACAGTCTTGCCCATCGAACGGCGGACGACATTCGCGCTGCTGGCATACGTCTGCTGCTCAACCAGACAGCCGGGCACGTTGATGCGAACGCGCATCAGGTGACGGTGACATCGACGAATGGACAGAGCCAGAACATCGCCTATGATCGACTCCTTCTGGCGACAGGGGCCACCTCCATTCGTCCCTCGATACGTGGTCTTGATCTTCCAGGAGTCTTTCACCTGCATTGGATGGACGATAGCTTTGCCGTTCAGACGTTCCTGAGCGAAAAAGCTCCGCGCTCCGCGATGATTATTGGTGGCGGCTATATTGGAGTAGAAATGGCAGACGCTCTCACGATACGCGGCATTGCTGTGACCTTGATCGAGCATAGTCCCTCGGTCCTCAAAACGGTCGAGAGCAGTCTTGGTGATATCCTTCGTGCCGAATTGCAGCAGCATGGGGTGAACGTCGTCAATGGCGTCGCTATCGAGGAACTCACTCAGGTGGGAACACAGATACAGGTGAAAGGATCGCATGGATTTTCCACGTCAACCGAGATGGTGCTCGTCGCCGTTGGCGTTCGACCTGTCACTGATCTTGCGGCCTCAGCAGGAGTCGAAACGGGCATCCAGGGAGCCATTCGCGTCACCCGTTCGATGGAGACGAACGTTCCAGATATCTATGCAGCCGGCGATTGCGTTGAAACCTGGCATCGCCTCCTTCGTCACTCTACCTACCTGCCACTGGGAACAACAGCACATAAGCAAGGCCGTGTGGTTGGTGAGACTATGCTGGGGGGACATCGCGAATTTGCAGGGACACTGGGAACCCAAGTCGTGAAAGTGTTTGAGAAGGTTGCCGCTCGCACGGGTCTCAAAGATACAGAGGCACTCTCTAGCGGCTTCGACCCGCTCACGGTCGAGTCAACGTTCTGGGACCACAAAGTCTACTACCCAGGGGCGCATGAAATCCGCATTCGCGTGACTGGCGACCGCAAAACGGGGCAACTTTTAGGAGCACAAATGGTCGGACATGTGCAGGGAGAGATCGCCAAACGGATCGACATTTTTGCGACGGCCCTGTTTCACGAGATGAGCATCGATGCGTTGTCCGACCTTGACCTCAGTTATACTCCTCCACTCAGTAGTCCTTGGGACCCTGTACAAATGAGTGCGCAGGCGTGGCAACACCATACACAACTGCTCTCTTCACAGACGTCTGTTCTCGAACACCCCACATCTGTTGTATGAGACAAGAATGCGTAGCCAGCCTGCACAGAAAAGAGAGGTGAACATCTTGCTCGCCTCTCTTTTCTGTGAGAAACTGGCAGAAAAAGCAAACTGGAGAGGGGGCAATGCGTCCTTTTGAAGAAACGCGCGTCTCTCTTTGTAGAAAGAACACCCATAGAATGACGGAGAGACGCTATGCAGCAGGTACGAAAGGCTTCCCTAGGAGATGCGGAAGCAATGGCAGTGATTTACAATCAGGGGATCGAAGACCGTATCGCAACATTCGAGACACGATCACGCACGTCAGCAGACATTGAGGCATGGTTTGATGGTGTGCATCCCATTGTGGTGCTTGAGCAGGACAACGAGGTGGTTGCCTTCGCCTCAACCAGTGTCTATCGCAATCGTGCATGCTATGCGGGTATTGCTGAATTCTCGGTCTACGTCCGACGTGACTTCAGAGGTCGTGGAGTAGGTCGTGTCACGCTTGAAGCGCTCTTGCATAACGTAGAAGAGGCGGGCTTTTGGAAACTGGTCTCGCGGGTGTTTGTGGAGAACACTGCCAGTCGCGCCTTGCTTCGTTCGCTTGGCTTTCGCGAGGTCGGCGTGTATGAAAAGCACGCTCAACTTGATGGCGAGTGGCGCGATGTCGTGATTGTGGAACGGCTTTTTCTCAGCAACACAGAAGACACACGACAGGCAGCAGTTGAGGGACAAGGACACCTCTAAAGACACAACGGTCATCTTTGTTTCGTCCCGCGCGTCCTTTTTGAATATCACACGTCTCTCTCTTATGAAAGCGTAAAAAACACCGTTCCAATTTTAAAAAAAGAAAAGAGCAATGTTGTATGAACTCATCGACACTTCCTATTGCTATCATTGGTGCCGGTCCTGTAGGACTGGCTGCCGCTGCTCATGTCCTCAGCCAAGGCGAGACGCCACTCGTCCTGGAAGCGGGACCCTCCGTTGGCACGAGCGTTCGCGCGTGGGGGCATGTGCGTTTGTTTTCCCCGTGGCGCTATCTCATTGATCGTGAAGCGGCATCTCTGCTAGAAACAGTAGGATGGAATGCTCCCGATCCCGACGCCTATCCAACAGGCCACGAGTTGGTTGAAGACTATCTACTTCCACTTGCGAGCGCACCACAGATGCAACCACATCTTCTGTTCCGATCACGCGTTCTGAGCATCACCCGTCAGAAGATGGATAAAATGAAAACATCAGGGAGAGAACAGGCACCATTCGTCTTACGGATACATACAGACGATGGAGAGGAGCGCGATCTCTTGGCGGATGCTGTCATTGACGCCTCTGGAACCTATGGCCAGCCTAATCCACTTGGCGCAAATGGGACATATGCTCTGGGGGAACGCGCACTCAGCGACGCGATTTTCTATGGCATCCCTGAGATACGTGGGCAATACCGAACACGCTATGTGGGAAAGAGAGTTCTGGTGGTCGGCAGTGGACATTCCGCTTTTAATGCACTCCTCGATCTGGCATCCCTTGCCCAGCAAGAACCTGCGACACGGATTCTTTGGGCCATCCGCAGACATGACATTGGGCAGATGTTTGGAGGAGGCGAAAGCGATGGTCTGCCAGCACGAGGGCAACTTGGCAGCCGTATTCAGAACATGGTGGGAAGCGGACGCATTCGTCTGGTCACAGGGGTCTCTATCGAGGCACTTTCCCGAACGCACGAAGGAATTATGATTGTAGGTGAAGAAGAGCGTATTGGTCCTGTTGATGAGGTGATTGCAACGACAGGCTTTCGCCCGGACCTCTCGCTGTTTAGAGAACTGCGTGTAGCACTTGATCCAAGTGTCGAAAGTCCCGTCGCACTGGCTCCCTTGATTGACCCGAACGTGCATAGTTGTGGAACCGTCCCACCACATGGTGTCGATGAACTCTCTCACCCGGAGGAGAACTTTTATATCGTGGGCATGAAGAGCTACGGACGCGCCCCGACCTTTCTCACGCTCACAGGCTACGAGCAGGTCCGCTCGATTGTCGCTGCACTCGTCGGTGATTGGGATGCGGCACGTCACGTCGAACTCAAACTTCCAGAAACAGGCGTCTGTTCGACGGATGCAGGTGGTGCGTGTAGTGTTCCCTCAAGAAGTAGTGCTACTGTAGGAGCAACATCGGAGAGTTGCTGTACGCCTCCAGCACGGCAACTCGTGACGCTGAGTGTTGTACGAAAGACCACAGAGACCTGCTGTGGCTAGTCGTCATCTGCGCGATAAAGCAAAAACGGGCATAAAAAAACGACAGCGAGGGACGCTGTATTACGGATGGGTGCTGATGATGGTGCTAGGAATCACCACCATCATTTCCTATGGGACGACGCAGTACCTCTTCGGAGTCCTGGTCGTCCCCATTGACACCACCTTTCACTGGGGGCGAGCAAGCATTTCTGGTGCCTACGCGTTGGGACTCATTCTTGCAGGACTGCTGGGTGTTCCTATTGGATCACTCGTCGATAAGCGAGGTGCTCGCCTGCTCATGAGTTGTGGCTCGGCTCTGGGTGGTCTGGCGCTCATCGGACTTGCATGGGTAGGCGCCCTCTGGCAGTTCTACCTGCTCTGGTCTGGTGCGTTGGGGCTTGCGATGGCTCTCACGCTCTACCCAGTCACGTTCACGGTGGTCACGAACTGGTTTGTACGCAAGCGCGGAACCGCTCTTGCCATCCTTACATTGATCGGAGGGCTGTCCTCACCCCTGTATATTCCCCTCGCCGGAACACTCGTTGCACACGTCGGGTGGCGTACAACCCTGGTTGTCCTCGGGCTGACGCAACTCGTGATTGCGCTGCCTCTGCATGCGTTCCTCCTCCGACGGCATCCAGAGGACATGGGCTTGTCCCCTGATGGAGAGAATGTGCCTCTGCTACCTGTCAATACCCCTCTGCCTGGAGCGACACTCTCAGAAGCGTTGCACAGTTCGGTCTTCTGGCTGTTGACGACCTCCCTCTCATTAGTATTTTTGGGCAGTACCGTTGTCTTCGTCCATCAAATCGCGTTCTTGATCGGACGTGGCTACAACGCGGTTCTTGCCGCAACGCTCTCAGGGATGCTTGGTTTGGTGAGTCTTCCAGGTCGCTATGTCTTGAATGTCCTGAGTTCTCGCATCAGTCCGCAGAAGTTACTCATGCTGAGCGTCGCCGCGCAAGCGGTAGCTCTCGTCATCTTCGTGCTGGCATCATCTCTAAGTTGGATTCTCCTCTATGTAGTGGTCTATGGTGCTGCCTACGGAGCCTTTTCGCCCCTACGAGCCTCAGTGATGGCCGACCATTTCGGGCGTCGGGCCTATGGCTCTATCACAGCAGTGCAGGGGATTCCTATGGCAATCTGTGCAGGGCTAGGACCACTTGCAGCAGGGTGGCTCTACGACGTGCTTCATCACTATGAGGCGGCATTCTGGCTGTGTGCTGTCGCATTTCTTCTGGCTGCTATCGGTATTGCAGTAGCACCTCGACCTCATCCACTGGAGAGTCGCTTTCTTCCCACACCTGGAGAAAACGTGATCTGAGAGCAAGAGGGATGGGTGTGCGTCTCAACTGAAATGGTGTGGAGAGGTGCCATCCTCATCTCAAGACAGTGCAAGGAAAGAAACATGCGTCTTTTCCTCGTGAGGTGCGTCTCTCTAGGTGAGTACAGAAATGAGTGTTTCATACAAGCACAAGGAAAGGACCTTTTCAATGAATAAGAACCTTGCAGAGACTCGAACCAACCAGCAAGAAGAGAACACATCTCTCCTCAAGCAAAATGACCAGAGCAAGAGAGAAACGCCCGTTGCCTCGACGTGTTGTCCTCCAACTCAGCAAGTAGTGTGCTGCCAACCCTCAGAGAAAGCGACCTGCTGTAGCCCTGCATCCTCCACAGGATGTGGGTGTCAATAAGTTACCCTTAACACACCTCGCTTTCAAGGGATTCCGTGTTCTCACAACAGAAGCACCTGCTGTCAAATCGTTTTTTGGATTTGACAGCAGGTGCTTCTGTTGTGAGGATGCGTCCTTTTGGAGCGTCTTGCGTCTCTCTCAGTAAAGAGAGAACTACGAGAGAGGAAATGCACCGATGTCCATGACAACAGAACAGGTTTGGGAAGCCTTTCATCTTCCCCTCCGGCAATTTATACGCAAACGTCTCTCCGACGAGGCGACGACTGAGGACGTACTCCAAGAAGTCTTCCTCAAGATTCACCAGCATATTGAAACGCTGAAGGATACGAAGAAGCTGGAGAGTTGGGTCTACCAGATCACGCGTAACGCGATTATCGATTCCTATCAGAGGAAAGAGAAGCAAACGGAAACACTCGATGGGCCAGAGATGGCAGACATGACCGAAGACCTTCCCGACGATGATATCGTGACCGAGTTATTCCCAGCAGTACGCACAATGGTGAAAAGCCTGCCGGAGCAGGATCGACAAGCGTTAATTCTGACAGAGTATCAAGGCTTGACCCAGAAAGAATTTGGTGAGCGAATGGGTCTGTCCTTTTCGGGAGCGAAGTCACGTGTCCAGCGAGCACGAGAGAAGCTCAAGCAGATGTTGCTCGACTGCTGCCACTTTGAGGTGGATCGCAGGGGGCACGTGATTGATTATCAACCACGATGTCAGTGTTGCGAAGCCGGAGCGTGTTGCGCGTCTGAGACAGTGGTATAGACAAGAAAATAGGTGATGCATACTTTTTCCAGTGCTGGATATAAGAGTAGGACACGAGGCAGCCGCAGACGTAGTACAGGAAATAGCAAAGTGAAATTGAGGAGAAATAAAGAGTTGTGCTCATCACCATACACTCACTCTCCTCTTGGCCCCTTTTAATGTAAATACTTCTTAAAGTCAAGAATAACAATAATATATGCGTTTTGTCTCGTCAAATTCTACCAACGTGTTCATAACACTGGAGAATAAACTCCTTAGAAACTGGTCATATTTAGAAATAAATCCCCTAATTTTTCCTTCAATAGTCTCACTAAATCGCTTGTCCTAGTAAGGCCTTCTATATCCTCCCGAGTGAGCACAAGTATCCTTCTTTGTTTAGAAAGTGCTGTAGCGATGATGAAATGAGCGTCAGTGAGACGTTGAGAATCTCCGGTAACACCTTGAGTTGCAATGAATACTCCTAGGAACAGCCCACGGTCCTCTAGTTTCTTGTCAAACCAGCTTACTTCGGCACTACCGACTTTTGTAGACCAATTCTTGCACTCAACAAGAATATAAGGAGGAAATGCCGGTGATGGCAGCCCGCCGGGGAAAAACTCATTCAATAGGAATACGTCCACCTCCTCCGTTTCAAAAACGTTTTTTTTGTTGCGCCTAGTAATAATGCCAGGAATAGCTTCAAACAGAAAACAAATCAGATCTTCAAAAGCTTTCCCTTTATGATAGTAAAAAGTTGCTTTATCGCATAGCTGTAGTCGTCGCAGAATTTCTCCTTGAAAGTCCTTGCTCATGTTGCATCTTTCCCGTGTACACGCCGATTTCTTAGGTCTATCATAACTTCGGCAAAGCTTTTCACACGCATTGCATTGAAGAGCTGATGAATGTCCAAGAAGAAGATATTTGGAGGAGCTATCGATGACAAATTATCAGGGATAATCTTAGTATTAGCATAGAGTATTAAAGCTGATCGTGTCTGACTTAATTGAAGGTATCTAAGCATTTGTTGTACAATAGCATTCCAATTCACTTTTGTGTCGAAGGTCTCTTTCACTTCAATAATAAGTGGGTTACCAATCCACGGACCGAATTCATTAGACCAAATGATGAGATCTGCACGTCTACCAGACTCAAGAAGAGACTCATGAGCAAGAGTAGGATATCCACTTTTCTCTAGAGCTAGCACTAGAAGGTGTATCAGTTCTCTTTCGTGTACATTCTGATTGAGAGTTGCAAGTAGCTCATCAGCAAAATCTCCTATTGGCTGCCCCTTTTGTGTGATTGGCATTGGCAACTGATGTCTGAATTTTCTTGGAGGTCCCATAAGAACCTGATCTAGCATAAAACCAATGGCATCACGATTCGTAACATCAGCACGTACAGCAGGAAGCTCTGCAATATCTACCATTAAAGATTGGCCGGGAGGAGTTACAATTAAAATGCGACATTCCTTCGCAATTGCAATGCCTAATTCGACATAGATGTTATCATTCCTCTGTTCAGAGTTAAGCACTGCAATAAATAATTCGGCAGCAGAAATAGCACGTACTGTGCTTTCAAGGAAAGTTGTGGCTGTTAACGATAAATCAGCAGATACAATAAGATGTATTTGTCTCTCTGCTAAGAGCTCCTCTATTGGTATCAAATTAGAGTCAATCGAGGCTGCTACATAACAGGTCCGAGCCTTTTGTGTATCAGAATTAGATATCACTTCCCCAGTTACATCGGAATTGTTCATATTCGTATCCTGCTTTTTTCATTGAGATAATGTGTCTATAGCTTAATCTGCTTTTTCTAAATCGTCAACAGTTCACCTAAGTCGAAAAGAACTATCGTTTGGTCAATTAGTATCTGATAGCAAAATTTTCCAAGCTTCCTTTCCTTCTTTATAACGCAGCTGTTATGTATCCATGTCAGCAAACATTTGTGGTCCTCAGCAAAAGTCAGAATTCAGTAGAGTATTCGCATAGGGATTGTGTCGGAGTAGTGAAAACTTCTTAATAAGAGACCAAGGCAAACTATATGTTACTTTGAGAGCTTCTTCTCTCTTTTGATAAACTTGATGGTCGCGAGCTATAATGGGTTGTACTCGATGGTCGAGGGCGATTTCCGGGTATGAGTCCAATAATAATAGCATTTGGTTTTGCATTTGGTAGTTGTGGATCAGTTGGTAGCGCGTCAACTTTGAACCCATCCTGCCAACCATATAACGATACGATTTCTTCTTCGACCCCACTTTTCCGCGCTTGCGCCACTCTATTTTTATGTTTTTTTGCTTGTGTATCACGCAGATCAAGAATGAGAAGAAACGATACATGGCCTGTAGCCGCTGCATAAATATCGGCTTGTGCAAGATAGTTTGTACGAATGTGATATGGGTCGATAGAAGAGAATTCATGTTTGACTTCGATCGGTATGAGTAAATCAGGAAACTTGAGACCCGTATCTACACGTCCCCCACCAATGGGAGTTATTTCGTAGACAGCCTCGTCGTCGAATTTTTGTCGGAGCCAAGCAAACAAATGTTCTTGAAGGTCTTTTTCTGAGGCCTTTTGTCCTTTTCCACCGTCTTCTTCACATCTTACATATACAGGCAAATCATCAAAAACGAATTTTGCGAACGACATGATGGCTGGAACTACTCTGAAGAGACGCAACCACTTATGATCTGGATATGGGTTAAGCAATGTTTGTAGGTCTCCTAGTATTCTTTTGCTCGCTTCGTCTACTGGTCCATTTCCTTCAAATAGCTCTGGTCTATCAACTGATAAAGATCCTGGTCTTAATCCAAGCTGTTGAAGCCATCTGCCATCTGTACCTCGACTACGAGCTTGGAAAAAGTCGGCAATCATAGATTCTGGTGCTTGCCCGAAATGAGAAGCAAGTTGAATGAGTTGTGCCGATGGTGCAAATGCGTTTTCTTCATTGCTCTCGGTCTGGTCAAGGGTAGCGACAATCTGCTCGAATGTATGGAGTCCTTTTGCAAGTTCATCTTCTCCGTATGCAGTTACATAGTTCTTCGTTACGTTCGCTAAACGCCGCCGCCCAACAGCGTTCCTGAGTACAGGACCAAGTGACGGAACAAAAAAAGTATCAGCAATAGCTATATAGACTGAGGGAGAGAGAGCAAAGCCTTCAATTACTTCTTGTGGCGCACGAATAGTACTATAGAGTGCTGCAAGCTCGGTAAGGGCCTCATCAAAATTTGTCCAATCTTCAACACCTTGAAGTGAAATTGCTGAACGTTTTAGCGCATCAGCAATCCCTAAAATATGAGAAATGCAGATGTTGACTATTTCAGAACGGTAACTTGGCATCCACTGCTGGACTAAAACGGTACTTAGGTTATCAAAGAGTTCGCGTAACCTTTGTGCAGTGTTAACTCGATCATAAGCAAGACCGTTAAAGACGAGCAACATCTCGACAAGGCAAGCAAAGAGTTCAGCATCAGGCCGATGTTCCTCTATTTGCCCTGCACGCTTAAAGGCATCCTTCGTTTGAGTGAGCCTTTGGTGTAACTCTTGTGTCGTCGAGGAAAGTAAGGTATCCGCGAGTTCAAGAAAGGCACGTTGGACGGCAATCTCAGCCTGTACAAAAATATCATTGCATGCAGCTAATTCAAGTAATTTCTGACGTAAATCTAGGGACTGCGTGTACACATCTAGGATAGTAATAATCTTCGCACCTTTGATGAGGAGGTACCGAGAATCCTTGTGCGTCAAACGTATGAGGAGATTTGCTATTTCAGCACGTGCAATACGGTTTCGGAGAGCAAGCAAAGCTAATACATCGAGGAATGCTGGAGCGAGAAATGCATGCCTGCGGTGTTGGTGGTACATTCTTACAAGGGCATCGACCGCTTCTTCTTCATCGTCACTAGCAGTAATAGCAAGGGCAAGAGCCGCACTACGTAACGTCAAATTGTGTCGTGCTAGTTGGAGTGCAAGCATGAAGACAGAAGTCATTTCTGACTCTGCTGTACTACTTAGTGCACGAGTAACGAGTTCGTCTATGTACTCATCGCGCTCTACTTCTTCTGTTAGTGTTGCTAGTTTCGCGCCTGCCTCTTGCCATGTTTCCATATAATCATTCTATCAAGCTTCTTCAAACCATTGCAAGGATCACTTTTCTGTTAGAATGCAAAATGATCCGCCTGAGCTCCATAAATATGAGAGCCATCAGTGGCATTCCTGAATTCGGCTCGTGCGGTAAAACACAATACTTGTATTTTCTCGCCGAAGTCTTGATCAACCTGCCGAAAGACTTGAGCTAGCTCGCTGAAGTCTGATGCCACCATCTCGTTCGATCCAGGCTGATCGATAATTAAGAAACCTGGATGTCTCCCACCTCCATTTTCACGGCTGAGCCGCATCATCGAGAGGAAAAAAGCAAGTTTGATACGAAGACGTTCGCCTTCGTTTTTGATTTGAGTAAAGGCAACTGGCTGGTCATGTTTTCGTATTTTTACAATACCAAAGGGAGAACAAGATACATTCGTAACACTTTCTGCTCCGATGCGCTGAGCCGTATCTCGTGTGAATTCCTCCAACTTGCTCAGCTTTATCTCGTTGCGGTGACCCGCTTCGCTTCTAAGTACTTCTCGCACCTTTTTCACTATCCGCTGGTGAATTTCTAGCCGATCAATCTCTGGTTGCCGTCCTGTTGCTTTCACCTGAGTGATCGTCAAGTTGCTCTGCAATGCACCTATCGTCCTAAGTAGTTGATCGCACTCTGCCTCTTCATCTAAAGTGGGTAGTGCAAAGGAAACACCAGTACACGCTGCTTGTTGTGTCTGCTCAATAGAAAAAGAGAGAGACTTTAACTCATCATCTAGACGCGATATCTTGTTCTTGATAGCCTCCCTCACACGTTCCGCTTCCCTACAGCGTTTCTCACATTCCTTCGCGTCAGCTTCCTTCACCGCGAGTTCTTCCACAGGAGCTGCATGGG